>Ga0136614_10000593_pt1 | contig 18655 bp, 18 predicted proteins | sample AntDrymUQ2792106_2_FD_106643 | JGI IMG/M metagenome (GOLD analysis project Ga0136614, IMG submission 106643) | Polar desert sand microbial communities from Dry Valleys, Antarctica - metaG UQ279 (21.06) | ecosystem: Environmental > Terrestrial > Soil > Desert | place: Antarctica: Dry Valley... | reverse complement strand
GACGCGAAAATCGACGGTGCGCCCTTTGTAGCGGACGCGGAAGCGACCGTCTTGGGGAATGCGCCGCTCGGCGATGTCGAGTTCCGACATCACCTTGATGCGCGAGATCAAGGTCTGATGATAGGCCAGATCAATCGGATCGACTTTGGCGTAGAGCGCGCCGTCGATGCGGTACTTGACTTGCACTTCGGTATCGCGCGTCTCGATGTGGATGTCGGAGGAGCGCGACTCCATTGCGTTGTAGATGATCGTGTCAACGAGTTTGATGATCGGCGACATCTCGGAGTCGGTCGCCAGCCGATCAAGGTCTAAGACTTCTTCGCCGTGTTCCGTCTCTTTGACGAGCGAGAGACGAAAGCCCGAAGTCGCTTCCTGCAAGACGCGCTGTGTCGCGTCGCCTTTTTTGAGAACGACCTCAATCGCTCCGGCGGTCGCGACGTGCGGCACGATCCGGACGTGGAGCGCGCTCGCTAATTCGTCGAGCCGTTCGAGGTCAGTCGGATCGGCCATTGCGATGTGCAGCCGCTTGCCCTCGCGCCTGAGCGGCACGAATTGGTGGCGCACCATCAAATCGATGGGCAGTTCGCTGAGGATCGCATAATCGATGGGCGAATCACCGTCAGGCGGCAGTAGATCAACATAAGGCAGGCGGTAACGCGCGGCCAACTCGCGCGCGGCGCGCACTTCCGGCGGCAGCCCCGACTCCGGCACGGCTGACAGTCTGCCGGATGTCTTTGCCGGCTGGCGCGGGGCAGCAACGACCGTCTCTTCACCGACCGGCGCGGAGAGCAAGGTCTCTTCGCCGGGAGAAAGTAGAGTTTCCTCGAAGGAAGCGGGCAGCTGTGTAAGTTCTTCGGTGGATGGCTGCATTGGCAAAAACTTTCTGATGCCACCGGGTGGCTGGAGGATGGCCTAACGCATCCCGGAGACGTTCGAGATGGACTGAATGATCGGGAGGTAAATCGCCAGCAGAATGGTGATCACCACACCGCCCATCACTAGCAGAATGGCAGGCTCAAGGATCGTCGTCAACTGCTCAAGCCGCACTTCGGATTCGGCGTCGTAGAAGGTCGCCACTTCTTCCAGCATCTCGCGCAAACTGCCCGAACGCTCGCCGACGCCGATCATGTCCAAAGCCAATGCCGGAATCCATCCGGCGGCTTCCAGACTTTCGGTAAATGAGCGCCCTTCGCGGATCATCGGTAGGATCGCCGAACTGCGTGCGCGCAGTTCCCTATTTGTGATCGACTCCGCCGCGATCTCCCAAGATTCGACGAGCGTGATGCCGCCGGCCAAGAGCGTCCCTAAACTTCGCGTCACTTGCGCGACTGAGAGTTGCACGAGCAACTCGCCCGCAATCGGCAACTGCAACAGCGTGCGATCCACAAAGAGTTTGCCTTGCGGCGTCCGCGACCAAAAGAAGAGCGCCGCCGATGCCCCGATAACTAACGGCCCGAACCAAAACAGATTCGCCGCCAGCCAACCCGACAGCCCGACAACCATCTGCGTCAGCGCCGGCAACTCCTGTCTAAAACTTGTGAACAAGCGTGACATCTTCGGCACGACGTAGATCGTCAAAAACGCGACCATGCCGAATGAGGCCAGCAGCAGAAAGATCGGGTAGGCCAGCGCGCCGCGAATCTTGCGCCGAATCTCGACGCCGCGCCGCATGTAAGCGTTGTAGCGGCTTAACACCTCGTCAAGCGCGCCCGAACGTTCGCCCGCCAAAATCGACGCCGTGTAAATGCGCGGGAACACGCTGCCCTGCTCCGCGAACGCCGTCGATAAAGCCATCCCGCCGCGAATCTTTTCCTCCACGTCGCCGAGCAGCATTCGCAAACGCGCGCTCGCCGCCCGCCGCCGGAGCATCGTGACCGCCTGCAAAATCGGGATGCCCGCACGGATCAGCGCGGCCAATTGTTGATTGAAGAGCAGAAAGTCGCCGGCCTTGACGCGCGCGTGCGTGCCGGCTTTGCCCCGGCGCGTCAAAGCCGCGATGCCGCGCGTCTTCGGCGGCGTCACCGAGAAGACGCGAAAGCCCTCGCTCTCCAGACGCACGCGCGCTTCCTGCACGCCGACCGCATCGACCGACCGCGTCACCACCTCGCCCGCAGGCGTGCCTAACCGACAGATAAACTCAGACATGGGAATTTGCTTCGATGGCGTCATTGATTCAGCGAATCAATGACATCGGGGCAAAAAGTATAACACGGTGAAAAGCAAGGATGAAGGCTACTCAGTTTCGAGTTTCGAGTTTCGAGTCAAATCGAATGTCTTCAACTCGAAACCTGCCGTCCTGCCCTTCCACGCTGCCGCGCAGAGAAAGTTGCACTCTGATGAATTTTTTGACATGGATGGGGCTTGCTCCCGCGCTCGTCGAGGACTACAATGCGAAGCGGTTACCGGAGTCTCCCCAAACTCATTTTTTTGCGCGTCCCAAAAACAACCCTTGCGCCGCCGGCTAACGTCCTAACAAACGTTTCCGCCCGCAAGTTTTCGATCACAAGGTTTAGCCATCGGAGTTCCGGAACTCTGTTATCAGGAGGGTCTATGAGAGCATCGCGCTGTTCTCGTCTATTCGTTGCGCTGGTCTCCTGCGCCGCTTTTTCTGGCCTGCTGCTTCTGCTGCCTGCGCTTCAGCCAACCGGCCATGCTCAACGGAAAGTTGAACAACAGATAGCCGGGCAGCCCACGCGCACCAATGCCGCCGCGCCTGCGCCATCGCCTGCCACGCCCGACGCAACCACAGTATCAACCACCACTGCCGCGACCGGCACGCCGATTGGCAGCGATGACATTACAATCATCAATGCCGATCTGATCACCCTGAATGTGACGCTGACAGACATTTATGGTCGTTACGTGACGGGGTTGAGCAAAAACGCTTTCACCGTCTTGGACGACAAAGTGCCGCAGGAGATCACGTTCTTCAGTGATGAAGACGTGCCGGTGAGTCTCGGCGTCGTTTTCGACGTGTCCGGCTCGATGGGCAAGGACAAGGTCTCGCGGGCGCGCGATGCGCTGCGCCACTTCATCGAGACGAGCCACGCCAAAGACGAGTATTTTCTGCTCGGCTTCAACCACCGCACGCAACTCCTGCTCGACCGCACGCGCGATAGCGACGCGCTCTTGACTAAGCTCACTTTCGTCGAGACCAAAGGGCAGACGGCGCTCTACGACGCTTGTTATCTCGGCGTCGAGAAAGTGATGCGCGGCACGCACCCGAAACGCGCGCTCTTGGTCATTAGCGACGGGCAGGACAACAGCTCGCGCTACACCTTCAGCGAGCTACGACGGATGTTGAAAGAGACCGACGTGCTGATCTATGCCATCGGGATCATTGATCGTGGCGGCAGCGCGCTCGATGTAGGCGGCCAAGCGATCCTCGACGAGTTGGCTTCCGTGTCCGGCGGCAAGGCTTTCTTCCCCGATACCAACGCCGAGATGAACGAGATTTTCGAGCGCATCGCCATCGAACTGCGCCACCAGTATTCCATCGGCTACAAGCCGTCAAACTTTATGAACGACGGCAAGTGGCACAAGATCAAGGTCAAAGTCGATCCGCCGCGCGGGCTGCCCAAATTGTTCGTGCGTTCTAAAGAAGGCTATTTCGCGACGACCAATCCGCGTTGACCGCCTGCGGCTCACGCGGCCTAAAAATTGGCAACGCGCGCGGCGCGGGCGACTTCTAAAAACAAGGCGCTGCTTGAAGAGCAGCACGCAACGAGCTTTTTTGCCCCAGCAGTGCGCGCCGCCCGCGGCGGCTCCGCAACAGAAGCGCCCTACCGCTCCCCGCCTGCGAGAAGGCCGGGCGTGCCGGGCGCTTCTGTTTGGAGCGTGTGCGAAGTTTCCCATTTGCGCGGAGAGAGATCGAAGGAGAAGGTTCTGATGTCACGTCGTCAAATTTCTGTCAGGCACGCGCGCGGACGCCGGCTCGCGGCGCTCGCATTAGCTGTTTTCCTTGTCGCCGCCGTCTTACCCATGACGCGCGCGCAGCAGACCGACGCTCGCCCGCGCCGCACGACAGACACGAATCAGCAAACACCTGCACGCACGACGACGCCTCCGCCATCCGCGAGACAGCCACAGACTGCGACTCCGGCGACCAACGTTCAGCCGACGCCGACGCCGGCTACCGCCAAGCCACAGCCTTCGGCTTCACCCGCACCGCCCACGTTGCAAACGAAGCCGACGCCCGGAACCCAATCCTCTGCCGCAGCAGGCCAAGCCCCGCAAGAGATCGATCCCGAAGAATTGATCACCATCGATACCAACCTGACGAGGCTTAACGTCCGCGTGATCGACCGCGCGAACCGCCCGGTCAATGATATGAAGCAGGGCGAGTTCCGCGTCTTTGAGGACGGCGTGCCGCAGCAGATCGACTACTTCTCCAGAGAAGAAGTGCCGATCAGTTACGGCCTTGTGATCGACAACTCCGGCTCGCTCCGCTTCCAGATCAACCAAGTGATCGAGGCCGGCAAGACCATTATCAACAGCAATAAATCAGGCGACGAGACTTTCTTGGTGCGCTTCGTGTCGAGCGACAAGATCGAGACCGTGCAGGACTTCACCGCCAATCAGGAAGACCTCATCGACGCCCTTGAGCAACTCTACACTGAAGGCGGGCAGACCGCCGTGATCGACGCCGTGATGCTCTCCGCCGAGCGCGTCGCCGAGTACAAGAAGGGCAATGATCTTAACGACCGTCGCCGCCGCGCGCTGATCCTCGTGACCGACGGCGAAGACCGTTCCAGCTTCTATAAGCAAGAAGAATTGTTCGCGGAATTGCGCGAGAACGACGTGCAGATTTTCGTCATCGGTTTTGTCAACGAGCTGGACGCGCAGGGCGGCTTTATCCGAAAAAGCTCGAAAGATAAAGCGGTCAATCTCTTGAACAAACTGGCCGAACAGACCGGCGGGCGCGCTTTCTTCCCGACCTCGCTCTCCGAGTTGCCGCAGATCGCGCAAGAGATCACGAAGGACTTACGCACTCAGTACGTCATCGGTTATTACCCGACGAACAAAGCGCGCGACGGCTCATTCCGCACCGTGCGCGTCCAAGTCGCCGATGCCGGAAAGCGCGACAAACGGATCGCGGTCACCCGCTCCGGCTACACCGCCCGCCGCGATCCGGGCGCGACGAGCAACAAGCCGACCACTCCCACAAACAATCGTCCTCAATAGCAAGATTCTCAAAAACTTTTACCACAGAGGACGCAGAGGAACGCAGAGGAAATGCTGAATAATGAATGGTGAATGAAAGACAAGCTATTTCATTCATCATTCCACGCTCATCGCTTATCATTTCCATCCTCTGCGTTCCTCTGTGGTTAATCTTTTTCTGTCTGAAGTAATGAAGTGATCAAGTGACGGGTGGCATGAGCGAGATTTGCCACGCGATGAAGGCGATGAAGGCCAGCGCGATCAGGAGAATGGCGAGGATGACCGGCTCCGGTCGCCAGAGCGATGAGCGGGCGTCGTCCTCCTCGCCCAAGCCCTTCGGCAAATTGAGCGCGCCGGTGTCGAGCCAGATTGCGCCGCCGTTGTTGTTAGGGTGCGCGGTCGGGTTGAGGCTCTCGTGTATTTCTTCGAGCGGCGCGAGCTGCGCGGCGATCTCTGTCAGATCGTCCTTTTCCTTTCTGTTGTCGGGGCGATGCCAAAGCCGCCGCTTCTTTTTGTTCTTCACAGCCATTTCGCCTTTCTCAAATAGAGATAAATCGCAATGCCGACGACCACCATCGAGAGCAGCGAGAAGACGTAGCCGTAACGCCAGCCCAATTCCGGCATGAATGTAAAGTTCATCCCGTAGATGCCCGCGATCAAAGTCACTGACATCAGGATCGTCGAGATCGAAGTGAGGCGCTTCATGATCTGGTTCATCCGGTTGCCGGAGACGGACAGGTAAGCGTCCATCGTCGAACTGAGCATGTCGCGCAACGTGTCGATGGTGTCGGCGACGCGGATCAGGTGATCGAACACGTCTTGGAAATAGACGTGCGTCTCGCGCCGGAAGATCGGCTGCTCGCGCCGCAAGAGCGTGTTGAAAACGTCCCGGAGCGGCGTGATCGCGCGGCGCAGGAAAAGCAGTTGCTTCTTGATGCGGAAGATACTCTGCATCGCTTCGGGCTGGAAGTCGCCGAAGATTTGATCTTCGAGATCGTCCATTCGCTCGCTCAACACGTCCAAGAGCGGCAGGTAATCGTCAACGATGGCGTCGATCAAAAGATAGGCGAGCAGCCCGGACCCGTGTTCGGCCCGGTCTGACCATTCGCGCCAGAGCCGCCCGGCAATCTCGACGGCGCGGATCGGTCGTGAGTGGACGGTGACGAGATAGTTCGGGCCGAGGAAGATGTTCAGCTCGCGCAATTCCAACTCGTCATTCGCCCCCGATAGCACGGCTTCGTAAAGGACGATGAAATAGTAGCCCTGATATTCTTCGACCTTCGGGCGTTGGTGTTCACTGCGGCAGTCTTCAATCGAGAGCGGGTGAAAGCCGAACTCTTCAGCCAAGTCTAAAAAATCTTGGCTCGTCGGATCGCTGACGTCGGCCCACACGACGTTCTGCTCTTCGACGCGCAACTCGCTGATGTCAGCGGCCAGACAACTATCTTGAAATTCCTTCGTGTTGCTGTTGAGGCAAACGGTCGTGATCACTGGTGCGGATTCCTCTACGGTGAGTTATGCGAGCTATCGGCGGCTAGGTTTTTGGGCGCGACAGGGGTAAAACGGACGCGGCGGATACGGCGATGATCGACGCGCTCGACGGCGAAACGCGCGCCGTCGTATTCCACCACCTCGCCGGGCTGTAGCAGACGCCCGGCCTGTGCGAGCAGGAAGCCGGCGAGCGTTGTGTAGTTGGTGTCCTCCGGCAGTTGCAACTCGAACCGGCGGTTGGCGTCGCGCACGGCGAGCATTCCGTCGAGCAGGTAAGCGCCATCCTCTTCGACGATCTGCGAGCGCACTTCCTCGTCATACTCGTCGTTGATCTCGCCGACGATCTCTTCGAGCAAGTCTTCCAACGTCACGATCCCCTCAATGCCGCCGTGTTCGTCGATAGCGAAGGCGAGGTGCGTGCGCGACGACTGCATCTGCTTCAACACCGCGCCGAGTTTCGCGGAAGCCGGAATGAATACCGGCGGATGCAACAGCTTTTCCAACTCGAACTGTTCCGGCGCGGACTCTTCCAGATACGGCTCTAAGTCCCGCCGGAAAACCACGCCGACGATGTTATCCAGCCGCTCGCGATAGACGGGCAGGCGTGAATAGCCCAATGCGCGAAAAGCTCCCTTCGTCTCTTCGAGCGTCGCCGTCACGGGCAGCGCAGCGACCGCCGTGCGCGGGATCATCGCTTCACGCACTTCGGCATCGGAGAAATCGAAAACGCGATGAATCAATTCCCGCTCTTCCTCTTCGAGATGCCCGCTCTGGCGGGAGATGTTGATCAGTTGGCGCAGTTCCTCTTCCGTGTAGATCGAAGCGTGTTCGCCGGACGGGTGCAAGCCGAAGAGCCGGACGGTGCGCGTCCCCGCCCAGTCGAGCAGGCGGATCGGCCACCGGAAAATTTTGTAGAACGCCAGCATCGGCCACGCGATGGCGAGCGCCGTCTTCTCCGCGCGCTCTAAAGCGAGCGTCTTCGGAGCCAACTCGCCGAGGACAATGTGCAGAAACGTGATGATGCCAAACGCGATGGTGAAAGAGATGGTATGCATCACGGTGTCTGATACGCGCCCGGCGAGCGGTCTTTCGAGTAGGTGCGCGATAGCCGGCTCGCCGATCCAGCCGAGCGCGAGTGATGAGAGCGTGATACCGAGCTGCGTGGCCGAGATATAAGCGTTGAGATTATCGACCAGCCCTAACAGACGCTGCGCGCGCTTGTCGCCGCCATCCGCCAGCGTCGCGACGCGCGAACGACGCACGCCCACCAGCGAAAACTCCGAAGCCACGAAAAAGCCATTCGCCAGCACAAGGAGAATGACCAGCAAGATGTTTAATACTTCAATCATTCACGCTTATCCCGACAGCCTGACGATGCTTGCTGCTGTTTACCAGAGGGCATCCATTCTAACCTGTTCGATGCCGCCACGTCAGCGCATTATTACATGAAGTGTGCGCTTAATCCGCTCTGTAGGTCTCTGTGATTCCTCTGTGCCTCTGTGGTGAATCACGCCTGCCTCACCCAGAGACACAGACTTGACACAGAGTCCCACAGAGATAAACACCTGCCGAATGACGCGCACGTTTCATCATTACATAACTTTTACAATCGCCGCGCCGCCGAACTGTTAGGATGAACTCATCCCCCGCATCATACATTCGATTCAGGGAACTTGGACAAGGAGTCACCATGCAAACAGAAGCCATAAAGCTAAACCGACAGGGCGGGATCAATTGGATCACGACAATCTTCATGATCATCTTTCACGTGGGCGCAGTCGCCGCGCTGTTCATGTTTACGTGGGAGGCGCTCTTCGTGACGCTCGCGCTGTGGTGGGTGGCCGGGAGTCTCGGCGTCGGGATGGGCTATCACCGGCTATTGACGCATCGCGGCTTCAAGACGCCGAAGTGGGTCGAGTATTTCCTGACGACCTGCGGCACGCTCTCGCTCGAAGGCGGCCCGATTCAATGGGTCACGACGCACCGCATTCATCACGCGCACACAGAAGAGCCGGGACTCGATCCGCACACGCCGCGCGAAGGCGTGTGGTGGTCGCACATGGGCTGGATTCTGACGGGCCGGGCGCAGCAACACGACGAAGCCACGATTCAACGCTACGCGCCCGATCTCGCGAAAGACCCTTTTCACCTTTGGCTCTCGCGCTGGTATTTCCTGCCGCTCACGCTGCTCGGCCTCGCGCTCTTTCTCGTCGGCGGCTGGCCGATGCTGATGTGGGGCATCTTCCTGCGCGTGACCGTCGGCCTGCACTTTACTTGGCTCGTCAACTCCGCCACGCACATGTGGGGGACCAAACGCTTCGAGACCACCGACGACTCGACCAATAACTTGCTGATCGCTCTCGTCACCTTCGGCGAAGGCTGGCACAACAACCACCACGCGCACCCCCGCGCCGCCCGTCACGGACTCACGTGGTACGAGATCGACATCAACTGGTACGGCATCCGCGCCCTGCAACTGCTCGGCCTCGCGCATTCAATCAAACTGATCCAAAGTCCAAAGTCTAAAGTCCAAAGCCCAGAGACAGTTGAAACGCTCTCGGAAGCGGCCTGAGGAAAGTTCAAGGTTCAAAGTTCAAAGTTGAAGCACGCGCTTGACTTTGAACTTTGAACCTTGAACTTTGAACCCTTAAAATGGCGTTATGCGTTTATCCGGTCGCCGCCGCAAATCCATCGCTTTTTTCATTACGCTGGGCGCGTGTTTGGTGGCGGCGGCGGTGGCGCTCAACGTCGGATGGATTCTGTTGAACTGGCGCGAGGTCGCGCTGCTCGTGCTGGGGATCGTCTTCTTCGTCGCAATTATTGCGGGGCTGGTGCTGAACACGATCTTTCTGGTGCGCGAGATTCGCCGCAACGAACAGCACGACGCTTTCATCAACGCCGTCACGCACGAATTGAAAACGCCCCTCGCCTCGATCCGCCTCTACCTCGAAACTCTGAAAACGCGCGAAGTCGGTGAAGCCAAACGCGGCGAGTTCTACGACATCATGCTCGCCGACAGCGACCGCTTGCTGCACACGGTCGAGCAGGTCTTACGCGCCGGGCAGCAAGGCAGCCAAAAGCGCAAACGCGCCACCGAACCGCTTGTCGATCTCAGCGAAGTCGCGCGCGATTCGCTTGAACTCGCGCGCACGCGCTATCCGCAACTCGCCGCCGATGCTCTTCAATACTCGAAGCAGTTCGACAACGGCGGGCGGTCCATCGTCCGCGGCGATGCCGACGAACTTCGCGCTGTCTTTTCTAACTTGCTCGACAACGCGATCAAGTACTCGCCCGACGAAGTGCGCGTCTCTATCGAAGTCGCGGCGCTGGATCAGAAGCGTTTAGCCGTGCGCGTTACGGATCAAGGCATCGGCATTCCGCCGCGTCAGTTGAAGCGCATTTTCAAGCGTTTTTACCGCGTGCCGGGCCGCGTCGTCGCGCGCGTCAAAGGCACGGGGCTGGGACTCTTCATCGTCGAATCAATCGTCAAGAAACACGGCGGGCGTGCCTTCGCCGAGAGCGCGGGCGAAGGGCAAGGCAGCACGTTCACGATCTATCTACCGAGGGCCGAAGAGAAATGACCGGCGCGCGCGTTCTGATTGTCGAAGACGAACAACACTTGGCTGAGGGCTTGCGCTTCAACCTCGAAGCCGAGGGTTATCGCATTGAGATCGTCCCCGACGGCGAGACGGCGCTGAAGCGGCTGATGGCGGAAGGGACCAATTATGATGCTGTCGTCCTCGACGTGATGCTGCCTGACATCGACGGCTTCACAATCGCATCGGAACTGCGCGCGGCTGAACAGTTCGTCCCCATCTTGATGCTCACCGCGCGCGGTCGTCCTGAAGACGTGCTGCGCGGCTTCGAATCCGGCGCGGATGACTATTTGCCAAAACCCTTCGAGTTGGCGATCCTCACAGCGCGCCTTCACGGGTTGCTCAGGCGGCGCGCTTGGTCGCGGCAGGATCGAGCGCAGCCGTCGGCGGCGACAAGCACGGCTCCCGCAGCAGAGCGCACATCAACTCTTCCAGAGCAGACTGTGTTCGATGAAAAGTCCGCAACTGAGGTGTTTGCATTCAACGGCAAGACTTTAGATTTCAGCGCGCTCGAATTGCGCGCGGGTGCGCGCGTCGTGCGCTTGACGCTGATGGAGGCCGAACTGCTCCGCTATCTCGTGCGACACGCCGGGCGCGTCGTCTCGCGCAAGCAAATGCTTGAAGAAGTCTGGAATCTGCATGAAGACACCGACACCCGCGCCGTCGACAATTTCATCGTCCGCCTCCGCAAATACATCGAAGACGAACCGGCCAATCCCAAACACCTCCTCACCGTCCGCGGCATCGGCTACCGCTTCATCCCCGAACCATGACCGATTAAACGGCGGATGAAAGCAAGGTCGTCATTCATTTACTCACCGCTAACCGACTAACATGCCCTGCCTTACCGCGTTGCAGCCCGCTTGACGGAAACGACCAATACGAAAGACTCGTCCGTTCGGCCAGCGGGCAGTGTGCCAACGATGGTCGGTGTCCCTTCGCGCACGCTTAACACAGTGCTAATGCCGGCGTCTTGATATTGAATGACGGGATACCCCGCACTGCCGCCTTCGCTGCGGGTGGTGGCAGTGACGATGGGGACTTTGAGGCCGAACCTAAATCGACCTATTCGCACGAACGGCTGACCGGCGTCGTCTGCGACCGACCTGACATCGCTCACAGAAAGTTGAAGGAAAGTCGGATTGCCGGAATTGGTCGGGGCCGTGATGAGCGGCGAGCCGCCCACGCCGCTCACTTCCAGATTACCGCCGTCCTTAACGCGGTGCAGGAAAGTCGCGGCCAAACGGAAATTGGCGAAAGGCAGTGCCGCCCTCAACTGCTTGATCACAGGCTCTAGCGGTTGTGGCACATCGCTGCCTGCGCCCGGCGCGGCGGCGGCGGCGAGCAGATACACCAGCACCTCATGATTGATCTCATTGCGTTGCGCGTCCGCAGACGCGGTAGCCGGCGAAGGCTTCGGCTCTTGGGCCAATGCCGGATGCGCTCCCGCCTGAAAGCTCCAAAAGGCAAGGACGGCGACAGCGCTATAAATTTTATGCTTTTTCATCTGCTTCTCTCCGGCATCAAAAGTTAAAGTCGGCGCGCGCTTTCGGAATGCAATCCGTTGCTTTCACGCCGAGGCCCACGTGAAGTTCCAGAAGAGCAAGCCGGAAGGCCGGCGCTTCAGTCCCTCACTCGCGCGCTCTCACCGATCCGCTGATCTTCTTCCGCGTCGTCTCGCCTGTTCGCAAGACTGGTATCCCCACGTCAACTTCGCTGTGCGGGCGCGGGATCACATGTGTTGCCACGACCTTGCCGACGCGCGACCCGGCAGCCGCGCCCGCGTCCACCGCCGCCTTGACCGCCCCGACCTCGCCACGCACAATCGCCGTGACTAGCCCCGCGTCGATCTTCTCATACCCGACCAACTCGACGTTTGCCGCCTTCACCATCGCATCCGCCGCCTCGATCATCGCGACCAGACCCATGCACTCGACCATTCCCAGAGCTTCCATTCTCATCCCTCAACTTTTCTTTTCCGTCTGCTGCGCCGGCGCGCAGGCACAGCAGCGAGATTGTAAACCGTCGCGCGGCTGCCGTCCGATGTTTCCGCAGCGGCCTCTTCGGGCATCTCCCACACCGGCAGGCGACCAATCGTGATCAATGCGACACTGCCTGCCGCCACTCCGACTAAAACCCCAATGCCAAGACTGGTCCTCGGCATTATCCAGTGCAGCAAAGCGCCCACGCCGAAATCGATCAACAACAAACTAATAGCCAGAAAAATTATCAATAATCCAAACAATACGCGCATTCGACCATTTGCCTCCTTCAGTTTCGCAATGAATGAATTGGCGCGGGGACGGATGAAGGCGGCGCAGTCGAAGCGGTTGACGGACATGAGTTGCCTGCACAACTCACTCCGGTTGGTAACATTCAACCGGCTGCTATGCTTCGCTGGTACTCTTCCAGTAACTCCGGCGTCACCTCATCCGGCGAAACTAATTTGTAGTGTTTCTCGGACGCTACTTTAACGCCTTCCTCGCTCATCTTGAACTCGAAAAGAGCAATAGTCTCGTCGGCCATAAATTGCGCGCCGATTGGATGCGGCACCAGAGAAGGAAATCTGCCGGCGCACAGCGCAAAGTCTTGTTCGATTTGGACAACGCTCAACTTATCTTTGCCACCCTTCGCCTGCACCGGGAAGACGTGATGGACGCCTCGCTGATCGACGCCGATGTAAACCTCATCCGTCTCGACTTGTCCGATCCCGACGATGAATGTTCGCAGATGGTTTTGCAGCGAGTAGCAAGTGATACCGGTGAAGATGTCAATCAAGCGGTTATAGCGCAACCGCGCCAACAACTCTTGCTCGTCGCCCAGCGAATACTTGGCGACGAGACCGGGTGTCGCGTCAGGGACTTTGATGCGGTCGTAGTTAGGATTCGGCGTGATGTCATACTCTGGCGTCAGCATGAAAGCATAAACGCCTCTGCCGGCAGGGCGGATGATCCAATGCTCGCCTTCCGGCGCAAGTTGTCGAATTGATTCTGGCAGCGCGACGCGATAACGAAAGCTGTAAACAATGTCGCCGAGATTTTTGGGCAGGCTGATCCCAAGCTCTCTAGCAATAACCTCAAGCTCATCTCTGGTGAAGCGCACATCTTTGCTACCTTCTGTGTAGTGCGCGTGGAAAATCCGCTCAATAATTTGCGCGTACCTGTTAATTGTGGTTTTCGACTTTTTCTCACCGGGCATTACTCGTTCACCTTCAGCGGAAATTTGCTTTCTGTTTTTTTGCGTTTGGTGTGGAAACCCGCGCCAACGCAGGATGACCGTCTCTTCTCGTAATTGCTCTTTCGTCACGGTGGACAGACGCGAGCGAAATAGCTCAACATCGACAACTTCATACCCGAGCCGTTCGGCGATGTCAGCGAGCAACCGACCGGTGCGAATCAAGATGCGGAAATACGAGGCTTGCTCGCCGACGACGTAGGCGAGGTGCGCGCCGCGCCGGAGAGTTGGACGCAACCCCGCCAGATGTCGGGCCATGCCGCCGAAGTAGAGTTTAGTGACCCGCGCATACAGTTTTTCAAAACCGCTCGTCTTGCCGAGTTCCAACCGCCGCGCTTCAATCTCTGTGGCGAGTGTCGCGATCTCAAGATGATCAGCAACCAATTGGTCATCCGTATCGCCTTTGTAAACAGTGCGCGTGTTTGAACGAAGCAGCTCCCGCTTGAATGCCTGCAATTCCGTGCGGCTGGTAATGAATCCCAACAACACAGATTCGAGGCGCGTGGTGCGCGTATAATCTTTCTCGTTCGGGTAAGGCGGAGAAGTAATCACGGCGTCGATGGATTCAGGCGCGAGGACGTGCTGCGGAAGGCGCGCGTCAGCACGGTGAACGACCGAGACGACATCATCAAACTCGCGTAACTCGCGCAAGTCACGGGACATGCTTTCAACCGCTTCGTTCCAAGAACGAACCACCGGCGCATTCAACTTAGCTCGTCCCACGCCCACTTCCGGCCCGAAATGTAAATTACTGATTGAATAGACGAGAGCTTTTGCTAAAGCTAATCGTTCATGCGCGTAAAAACTTTCATCATGGTGAGATTCAATCGCGTCAAGCAGCACAAGCGTCTGGTGCAGTGGGAGCGGGCTGATCGAATTCGTCAACAAAAGTTTGAATCGTTCCGGCTCAAGAGTTTTCAGCGGCCTCGTAGGATTAAGTGCAGTAGCAAATAATGGCGCAGCAGCATCTTCAATCCCGTCCGCTCGCAGAGCATTGGTCGCATAGTCAGCAATCATCCGGGCATGTGCGACCAAGTTGCTTGCGTCTGGCGTCCAATCAGTCTTGACGCGGCTGGCGAAATGCGTCATCGGGTGAGCTTCGAGGCCGACGCTCTCAATGCCGAGTTTCCTACATTCAACGAGGCTCGTGCCGGTTCCGCAAAAAGGGTCTAGCACACGACTGTCTTCGGTGAGGCCGAACCGTTGAAGATAACCCCGCACTAGATGGGGCGGGAAAGAAAGCACGAAGCGATACCAGTCATGCGCCGCACCGTCTTCGACGTGCAGTTTGTTGATATAGCCATTCGTGATCGCGCGTGCGTATGACATCACTCTGAAGGATGAGCCGTCGTTTGCTCTAGTTCCGCAATGAATGAATTGGCGCGGGGATGCGCCCGCCGCGACGGATGAAGGCGGCGCAGTCGAAGCGGTTGACGGGCATGACAGGCGCGGTGCCGAGCAGCCCGCCGAATTCGACCATATCGCCGACTTCTCTGCCGGGCGCGGGGATGATGCGGACGGCGGTGGTTTTGTTGTTCATCACTCCAATCGCCATCTCGTCGGCGATAATGGCGGCGATGGTCTCTGCCGTCGTGGAACCGGGGACGGCGATCATGTCGAGGCCGACGGAACAGACGCTCGTCCATGCTTCGAGCTTTTCCAGAGTGAGCGCGCCGACTTGCGCTGCTTCGATCATCGCGGCGTCTTCCGAGACGGGGATGAACGCGCCGCTCATGCCGCCGACGGAACTCGAAGCCATCGCGCCGCCTTTCTTCACGGCGTCGGTCAAGAGCGCGAGCGCGGCGGTCGTGCCGGGTGCGCCCGCGCGCTCGAAGCCGAAGGCTTCAATAATTTCGGCGACGGAATCACCGGGGACGGGCGTTGGGGCGAGCGAGAGATCGATGATGCCGAAGCGCAAACCTAAACGTCTGGCTGCTTCGCGCCCGATCAGTTCGCCGGCGCGTGAGAGTTTGAAAGAGATTTTTTTGATCAGTTCGGCCAGCTCGTCGAGCGGCATGTCTTTGGGCGCGTTTCTCACCGCCGTGTTGACGACGCCGGGGCCGGAGACGCCGACGTTAATCACTGCCTCCGGCTCACCGACGCCATGAAACGCGCCCGCCATGAAGGGATTATCTTCAACCGCGTTGGCGAAGCAGACGAACTTGGCGCAGGCCAGCCCGCCTTCGTCGCTCGTCAACTCCGCCGCTGCTTTGATGATCCGTCCGACGCGCTGCACGGCGTTCATGTTGATTCCGGCGCGCGTCGTCGCGACGTTCACCGAAGAACATAGTCGCTTCGTCGTCGCCAACGCTTCGGGAATCGAATCAAGAAAGATACCTTCGGCTTTCGTCCAACCTTTATGCACCAGCGCGGAATAGCCGCCGATGAAATCCACGCCGACGCGCGCCGCCGCTTCGTCAATCGCGCGCGCGAGCAGCACAAAATCTTCGACCGTTTCCGCGCCGCCGGCGATCATCGCGGCGGGTGTGATCGAGATGCGTTTGTTGGCGATGCGAATGCCGATCTCTGCGCCGATCTCATCAACGGTGGGGACTAATCTTTCCGCCGTCCGTTCGATCTTCGCTCCCACGCGCCGCGCCGTCTCCGCGATTGAATCGCTCGCGCAATCGTGCAAAGAAAGTCCGAGCGTGACGGTGCGAACGTCCAGATGCTCGATCTCCGTCATCCGCACAGTTTGTAAAATTTCTGCCTGTGTGTAGTCCATAAGTGTAGAGGATAGAAGATAGAGGGTAGAGGGTAGAGGGAAATAGTTTTTCACTATCCTCTATCCTCTGCCCTCTATCCTCTATCATCTGAGGATGTAGCTGAAGATCAGGATGACGATGAAGAGCGCGAAGAGGGCGCACGCGATCAGCACAAAGCGCACGCCCGGATCGTCGGTCGTCTCGTCCAGCACGCTGGTCGAAACTTCGTGGAATGTTGCGGCGCGCTCGCGCGCTGCACCCTTATCACCGCGCGCACTCCCGACAGACGGGCGGCCTTGCGCTTCCGTCGCCGTGGCAATCGGATGTGTCGGAACCGGCAACGCGCGTGACTGCTGTAATTCATTGCCTGCTCCCGCCTCGTGAGCCTGTTCCGCATCTCGCGTAGCGGGAATCGTTGACGGAAGCGGCGGCGCACTTCCCGGCTGCCGGGCGGGCGGCTGCTTCATTTCACTACTCGCCGCAGGCCGTCGTTCCGGTTGCGCCATTGGTCCCATCCCTTCAGGCCGGCTCAACGTCGGCGACTCGCTCATGTTGATCCCGCACTGCGGACAAAACTTCGCCCGCCCGCGTACCGCCGCGCCACAAGCCAGACATCGACGTGCTATCTCAGGCTCCATAAAAGCAGTGATGAGTGACGAGTGACGAGTGACGAGCCAAGACAAGTTCTTCAACTCGTCACTCGTCACTTGTCACTGTTTTCAAATTCGGTGCATAGCGTGGAAGAGGTCTTCGCGTTGGGCGTAGATGTTGACGCCGAGGCGCTCGCCTTCTTGGCGGAAGCGGTCTTTGAGGGCGGCGACCGACTCATTGGAGCGCGTGGTGTCGGCAATGATCACCATCGCGAACTTGCCCTGCACGACGGTCTGGTTGATGTCGGCGATGCTGCACTGCGAGTCGGCCAGAATATTCGTGACGCCCGCCACGATCCCCGGATGATCCACGCCGAAGACCGACACCACAATCCGCTCCTCCGAGCCTTCCCGACCCTTCCCCCGCTTACGCGGACTGAGCGAGTGCCAACTCCCACGCCCCAACAGATCTGCATCATCGCCCGCGCCGCCGTGTTCTTCGACTACCGGCTCAATCGCACGATAAATGTCCGTCACCAAATTCTCCACTACACGCTCGTCCGCGCCCGCGCCCAAACGCCCATAAACAGCGCGCGTAATGCGATAGATGAGGTCTTCGTTAGGCATAGTCAGTTTTCAGTTTTCAGTTTTCAGCAAAAGGTCAAAGGCAATTTCTGAAAACTGAAAACTGTTTACTGTCTTCTCCCGTTGTCGCCGGCTCGTAAATCATAAGCCGCGTCGCGTAGTTCGTCGGAAGGCGTGTCTTGGATGTCCATGCGATCCACGATGCCGACGACCGCCGCTTCAATCGACATTTCCTGATCGCCGATGGCGGAGCGCGCGGCCTTGCCGTAAGCGCATATCACAACTTCGCCGACGCCTGCGCCGAGTCTATCAGCGACGACGACGATGCTCCGCGACGGTTCTTTGTCCAACTCAATCGGATGCACAATCAAAAAACGGACGCCCTCCAGATCAGGCGTCTTCTTCGTGGACCAGACCGTGCCGACGACTTTACCCAGAAACACTGTTCGCTCCTAAACGTTTACGCCTGACGAGCCAAGCCGCAAGCGCCATGAGAGAGAAAAAGAGCGCGGCGAGTTGTATGAGCATCGCACGCATGATCCACTCAACACCTATCCAGTCATTATCCCCGGTATGAGCAGGATGATCAGGCGGTAGCTTGCTGATTTCGTACTCCACGCCGAAGTGGCACGTAGCCCACGACGCCATGAAGAGCAACGCGGCAATGAATAATGAACTTCTAATTACGATCCTCACTGCGTTCTGCCTGAAATACTTTGGGCCGCGTCAGGTCTCGTGCCGCTAGTCGTGCGAACGCCGTACTGGTGTGCTGGGCCAGCGTATGATCGTCGGGATATTCTAAAACGATCTTGATGATTACGTCGTCCGGGTAGCGTCTCGGGTTGTCGCGTAGCAGCGCCCATAGGAAACCACTGAGGCGATGCTGTATCTCGTTAATGCGGCGGACGCGCCGAGGATTAGTCAATCCATCGTCTCCGACCTCATAACTATCCCGCGCCACAACTGTTAGCTCGTGCATCAATGCTGCAAGAAAATCCGCCTTCTCACCGGGAGAGAAGGCGGAGAAAATTGTGATGGCTTCGTCTGTCGTCATCTCAACTCCGGCAGTCTCGCCCAAAGCCTTCAAGCCTTAGCGAAGATTTCCGCCGGCTCGCCAATGTCGCGCGCGGCAGGCGTGATGATCGTCTTGGCGTTGACGTAAATCTTTTCGCCCTTTTGCACGGCGCGGCGCACGTCGTCTTCGGAGACGAAGTCAACGGCCTTGTGCCCGTTGGCCTGTGTTGGTGTTTGCTGAGATTGCGCGTTACTGCCCACCATCGAGGCTGTGGGT
>Ga0136614_10000591_pt1 | contig 18670 bp, 19 predicted proteins | sample AntDrymUQ2792106_2_FD_106643 | JGI IMG/M metagenome (GOLD analysis project Ga0136614, IMG submission 106643) | Polar desert sand microbial communities from Dry Valleys, Antarctica - metaG UQ279 (21.06) | ecosystem: Environmental > Terrestrial > Soil > Desert | place: Antarctica: Dry Valley... | reverse complement strand
CCGGGCCGCCGCGGTAGTGCTTGAGGAGCAGGTACTTCGGCATGGTGGTCTCCTGGTGTCGTGGGCCGCGCCTGTCGTGGCCCTTCACCTGGTGAGCGGAGCCGGTCAGAGCTTCTCGACATGAAATCACTCATCTAGCTCCGAGACCGTCGCGTAGGGGGATGGTGAAGCGGGCTCGCCTCCGGCCCCGCTACCGTTGCACTGTGAGCAGCCAGCGAGTGCCTGGTGGGGTGGTGCACAAGTTACCCGCAGACCTGCGCGAGGCGCTGATCGCCAACACCACGGCACTCGATGCTTGGAAGGCGATCACACCCTTGGCGCGCAACGAGTTCATCTGCTGGGTCGAGGATGCCAAGCAGGAGACGACCCGAGAACGTCGCATTCGCCGGACTCAGGAGGAGCTGGACGATGGCCAGCGCCGGCCCTGCTGCTGGCCGGGGTGCAAGCACCGCGACCGCACCGGCAGGTAGCGGCTGGCGCTCCGGCATTCCCGCGATGGCGTCCGTCGGATCGGGCACCCGTAGCACTGACACGGATTAGTGTCGTAAGGCGAACCCCGGCCGGGGACCCCGCGGCAACATGACCGTCGCCGAGCCTATGCGGTCGGCCAGTGTCCCGTAAGACCCGCCCGATGAAACGCCCGGTGAAGGGGCGTCTCACGGGACTGCCCCTCGTCACCGTGTTCGAATGCAAGCGAGCGCGTAGGCGACGCGCTTCTGCTGCGCCGCGGGAGTAGCAACTCTGTCCCTGTCCCTCCATGGAGACGAGAACTGTGGTCCGCGTGCTGTTCGTATCGCGCCGCGCTATCGCTTGGCGCCGGAAGGAGTAGCGGAGCAGCGGCGGCTTCGGCACTATTGCTCTGGATCTGACCTCACCGCGTCTCGCTCCGCGTCAAGCGGGAGCGGGTCAGGCGCTCGGCGAGAGGGGAGTCGGGTGTCTGGGTTCGTAGAGGCCAAGTTCGCTCCCGCCGGGAAGCCTCAGCGAGGTCATCAGCCCGAACCCCTCGTCGCTGATCTCGTCGGTGAACTCGACGCCCTTGGCCTTCAGTTCCGCGACCGTCGCCTGGATGTCGTCGCACATCAGGTACAGCTCGTGGTGGCCACTCTCCTCTGTGGGGTGGGCCGCCAGTTCGGCGGGCGGCAGGGCGAAGATGAGCCATCCACCTCCCGCATCGACCCAGGAAAGGCCCAGCACCTCGCGGAAGAACGCGCGGACCCCGTCCGCATCGCTGGTGAAGATGGTCGCGTGAACGCCGGTGATCACGGGCTTCGCCAGCCTACCCCTCGCCGTGCCTGCCGCACGGTAGCTGCGCCCATGACGCGCATCTTGGTCGCTGGTGGTGGCGCGTAGCCGGCAAAGCACGCACCCTCCCCAACCCGCCGGCGTACCAGCCGCGAGCGGGCTCGGACGCGGTGCGCCTCGAGCTCTCGATCACCGTCGACGCGCTCGAGGCCGAAATCGCTGACCTCGTCGCCGAGGTCGCGCCGCAGCTGCTGGCCGAGCCGGGCTTCGGCCCGCTGACCGCGGGCAAGCTGATCGGCGAGATCGCCGGCGCCCAGCGCTTCACAAGCGACGCCAAGCTCGCCCGCGCCGGCGGCATCGCGCCGATCCCGGTCAGCTCCGGCAAGACCAATCGCCACCGCCTCGACCGCGGCGGCAACCGCCAGATCAACACCGCCATCCACCGCGTCGCCGTCACCCGCGCTCGCTGCCACCCCGAGACCAGGGTCTACATCGACCGCAAACGCGCCGAAGGCAAGACCAACCGCGAAGCATTGCGCTGCCTCAAAACGCCACCTCACCCGCCGCATCTGGCACCTGCTCCAGCCGCCCGACCCCGCCGACACGGCCACGCTCTCAACATCGATCTCTTGACATAGGAGCAGCGAAAGCGGTAGCGAGGGTCAGCGAGCGCTCCCGCAACTGCTTCGTCCAAAGCGATAGCGAGCCCACATCGCCGAGCTTCACGGTGCGGACGTCGGCGCCCTCCTCCTCGACGACGCCGACGGCCTCGTGACTCATCCGGCGGCCGGGCTCGCTCGGCGTGCTGGCCGCAAAGCCCGGCCGTTAGAGCCGGGCGCGCTTGTGCGGCTTGACATCTTCTCTCGTTTCTGTTCTGATCGAGTTTGTTCGTTTGGGAGGGATTTTGAGAGGGAACGCACAGACTCGACCACGACGAGCCAGGCGTGCTGGCTGACGCTCGCCGCTCCGCGATCGCTGATCTACTCCGCAGCACAGGCTCGGTGACCGTTGCCGAGCTCGAACGCCGTTTCAGCGTTTCGTCTATGACCGCGCGGCGCGATCTGCACGCGCTGGAGCAGCAAGGGCTCGCCCGCCGCACACACGGCGGCGCGGTGCTGCCCTCGATCTCGGGTCGCGAGGACTCGTTCGTCTCGCGGATCAAAGTCGAGGTCGAGGCCAAGCAGGCCCTCGCCTCGGCCGCGGCTGCGACGGTCCACGCCGGCGAGGCCGTCTTCCTCGATGGCTCCTCGACGGCCGTTTTCGTGGCACGGGCCCTGCTCGACCGCCAAGTCGAGCTCACGGTGATAAGCAACTCGCTGCCCGTGATGGAGGCGGTCGTCACAGCTCCAAGGTCGACGGTCCAGCTCGTCGGCGTCGGCGGCCAGCTGCGCCCATTGAGCCGCTCCTTCGTCGGCCCGTACGCAATCCACACCGTGCTCGGGCACTACGCCGACCGTTGCTTTCTGAGCGTCAAGGGCCTGACGGAGTCCGGCGCGCTTACCGATGCCGACGCCCTGGAGGCCGAGGTCAAAAGGGCGATGGTCGCGCATGCGGACAACGCGATGCTCTTGATCGACCACACCAAGCTGAGTGTGCGCGGGCTTAGCGCGATCGGAAGCGCTACGGACCTCACCGGCGTCCTCGTGCACGGCGTCGCGGAGGACCAGCTGACCGGCTTGCGCGGCGCAGGCGTACACGTGGAGGCGGTCGCGTGAACGAGTCTGCCGTCCCGCTGCTCGAGCTGCGCGATGGGAGCAAGAGCTACGGGGCCGTGCGTGCTCTGCGCCACGGCAATATCTCGCTGCGACCCGGCGAGGTACGGGCTCTCGTCGGCGAGAACGGCGCCGGCAAGTCCACGCTCGTGAAGGTGCTGGGTGGAGTCGTCCGCCCCGACGAGGGCGAGCTTCTGGTCGACGGTCAGGAGGCGAGCTTCCACAGCCCGGTCGACGCACGCAAGGTCGGTGTCGCGGTGATCTATCAAGAGCCGACCCTGTTCCCAGACCTGTCCGTCGCGGAGAACGTGGTGATGGGCCGCCACCCGCGCGGCGCGCTCCGGCGGATCGACCGCGGCGCGATGCACGAGGAGGTCCAGGGGCTGCTCGATCGACTCGGCGTGAGGCTCTCGCCCGAGAGCCCGGTCCGTGGCCTGTCAATCGCTGACCAGCAGATCGTCGAAATCGCAAAGGCGCTCTCCTTCGACGCCCGCATCCTCATCATGGACGAGCCGACCGCCGCGCTCTCGGGCCCGGAGGTCGAGCGGCTTTTCGGCGTCGTTCACACGTTGCGCGACCAGGGGTCCGCGGTGCTGTTCATCTCGCACCGGCTCGACGAGGTGTTCGCGATCTGCAACACCGTCACCGTGATGCGCGACGGCGCCGTCGTGCACGAGGCGCCGATCGCCGACACGACGCCCGACGACATGGTCAGGCGAATGGTCGGTCGCGAGCTAAGCGCGCTCTTCCCGAAGCAGGCGGCGCAGATCGGCCCACCGGTGCTGGACGTTCACCGGCTCACGCGCGAGGGAGTGTTCTTCGACGTCAGCTTCCAGGTGCGAGCCGGCGAGATCGTCGCTCTCGCCGGGCTCGTGGGCGCCGGCCGCAGCGAGGTGGCGCGCGCAATCTTCGGGATCGACCGGGCCGACGCCGGTCACGTGGACGTTTCCGGGCGCCGGCTTCCGGTCGGCCGCCCGCAGGCCGCGATGGGCGCGGGCATCGCGTTCGTGCCGGAGGATCGCCGCGTGCAGGGGCTCGTCATGGATCTGTCGATAGCCCGCAACGCGACCCTGACCCGGCTACGGGCGCTGACCCGCCTGGGGCTCATTCGACTCGGCGCAGAGAATCGCCTGACGCGTGAGTGGGCGGACCGCCTGCGGCTCAGGTTCCACCGGCTCGAGGATCCGGTTGGGTTCCTGTCAGGCGGCAACCAGCAGAAGGTCGTGCTCGCCAAGTGGCTCGCGACGGAGCCCAAGCTGCTGATCCTTGACGAGCCGACGCGGGGGATCGACGTCGGGACGAAGTCCGAGGTGCACGGCCTGATGAGCGAGCTGGCGGGGCGCGGCGTCGCCGTTCTGATGATCTCCAGCGAGCTGCCCGAGGTGTTGGGGATGGCCGACCGCGTGCTCGTAATGCACGAGGGTCGCCTAACGGAGGAGCTCAGCCGGGACGACGCGGACGAGGAACGCGTGATGCGCGCGGCCACGGGTGTGGAGGCGGCGTGAGCGTGCAGGCCGCATCGTCCGAGGGGGCCCGCGCAGGCGCTGTGGCCGAGCGGGTTCTGCGCATCAGGGAGCTTGGGCTCGTCGCTGCCCTCGCGCTGCTGATCGTGGGGACGGCCATCCTCGAGCCGAGGTTCATCGAGGCCAGCTCGCTGCGGAACCTCGCGCTGAACGCCTCGATCCTGGCGATCCTCGCTGTCGGGCAGACGCTCGTGATCGTCACCCGGAACGTAGACCTGTCGACGGGGTCGGTGCTCGGACTGAGTGCGTTCCTGGCCGGCGACCTGCTCCAGGGACACCCGGGCATGGCCCTTCCCTTGGTCTTTCTGCTCGGGATCGCGCTGGGTGCCGCGTGCGGGCTTTTCAACGGGATCCTGGTCACCTGGGGGCAGGTCCCGGCGCTCGTCGTGACGCTCGGGACGCTGTACGCGTTCCGCGGGCTCGCGTTCCTCTGGACCGATGGGCGGCAGGTCAACGCCGAGACGCTTCCGGATCCATTCCTGAATCTCGGAAGCGATTCGATCGCCGGGGTGCCGATCCTCGTGCTCATCGCGATCGTGATCGTCCTTATCGTCGGCCAATGGCTGCGTGACTACCGGCCGGGCCGGGAGCTGTACGCGATCGGCTCGAACCCGGAGGGTGCCCGCTTGGCCGGCCTACGCGCCGATCGCCGCGTCCTGATCGCGTTCGTGCTCGCGGGGGCGCTCTCCGGTCTCGGCGGAGTGCTGTTCACGGCCCGCTTCGGAACCGTCGACGCGACCGCCGGCGTCGGCTACGAGCTGACGGTCATCGCCGCCGCGGTCGTCGGAGGCGTCGCGATCTTCGGCGGCACTGGAACCGTCTACGGCGCGGCGCTCGGCGCGCTGTTGCTCGGCACGATCACGTCGTCCCTGATCGTCCTGCGGGTGGAGGCGTTTTGGCAGCAGGCCGCCATCGGCGCTCTACTACTGCTCGCGATCGCACTTGACCGGCTGCTCGCCGTGCGGGTGGACGCGAGGCTTCGACGAAGGAGCGCGCGCCGTGCAAACTGAGGCGGCGGCCCCGGAGATCGCACCCCTCGCGACTGACCGCGGTCGCAAATGGCGCGCTGTGCTCGGGCGCTGGGAGACCCTGCTCGCCGGCCTGCTCGTCGTGACGGCGATCGCCGGCCAGTCGATCTCGCCCGAATTTCTCACGACGGACTCGTTCACGACCGGCTCGCTCGACCTGTCCGAGATCGCCCTGATGGCCCTGCCGCTGGCGATGGTGATCATCGCAGCCGAGATCGACCTCTCGGTCGCGTCCGTGTTGGCGCTCTCCAGCGCCGTGATGGCCTACCTCTGGAGCCACGGCCAGCCGATCGAGATGATCATCCCGATCTGCGTGGCTGTCGGCGCGCTGTGCGGCGCGTTCAACGGCGTGCTGGTGACGCGCTTCGGCCTGCCCTCGCTGGCAGTCACGATCGGGACGCTCGCCCTGTTCCGCGGCCTCGCGTTCGTGGTCATCGGGGACGAATCCGTGACCGACTTTTCGACCGCCTGGACCGACCGTGCGTTCGGGAACTTCGCCGGCACGTTCATCCCGAACACGATGGTGCTCTTCGCAGTGCTCGCCGTGGCGTTCGCGGTGCTGCTGCACGCGACGCCGTTCGGCCGCTCGATCTACGCGGTGGGGGCCAATGAGGAGGCGGCCTACTTCTCGGGCCTGCGCGTGAAGCGCATCAAGCTGATTCTGTTCACGCTTTCCGGCGCCGTCGCCGGGCTGGCCGGTGGCGTCATCTCGCTGCGCAACTCGACCGGAGCCGCGAATGTCGGCCAGGGCTTCGAGCTCACTGTCGTCACTGCGGTGTTGCTCGGCGGCATATCGATCTTCGGCGGCCGCGGGACGATCGCGGGCGTCATCCTCGCGTTGCTGTTGCTCGGAGGCATCCAGAAGGCGCTGCTGCTGAGCGAGTCGATCTCGTCGTACTGGGTCCAGATCGTCACCGGGGCGCTGCTGGTCGGCTCCGTCCTGGGACCCAACCTCGCCCGTCGCGTCGCCGATACCCGGCGCCGCCGATCACATCCACTTCAGGAGGTGGGTTTATGAAGTCAGCACGTCCGCATGCCATGCGCGTGTTTCTCGTTGCGCTCGCTCTTTTGGCGGCGCTCGCGTTTGCCGCCTGTGGCGATACACAGGACGACGAATCGGACAACGCGTCGGAGTCGGCGTCGCAGGAAGGGAGGGCAGATCCAAACGCACCGCTGAAGAAGGGCCTCAAGACGGTCTCGATTCCCAAGCAGCTCGGCAATCCCTATGAGGAGTTCGAGCATTCGGGCGTAGACGAGGCGCTCCAGGAGCTTGACGGCTCGAACCGGATCTCGGGCCCGACGGACGCCGGCGCGTCGACCCAGATCCCGCTCATCAATGCGGCCGTCCAGCAGAAGGCGGACGCCATCATCATCGCCGGCAATGATCCCAACGCCGTGGCGCCGGCGCTCAAGCAGGCGGCGCAACGCGGAGTCAAGGTCGTAGGAATGGACTCCGACGTGGCCCCCGACGCGCGCAGCGTGTTCGTCAACCAGGTCACCACGCAGCTGGTGGGCGAGAACCAGGTCGAGTCGATCGGCAAGCAGATCGACTACAAGGGCGATATCGCCATCCTGTCGGCGACGGCGAACGCGACCAATCAGAACGCCTGGATCGACGTCATGAAGGAGACGCTGAAGAAGCCCAAGTACAAGGACATGAAGCTCGTCAAGATCGCCTACGGCGACGACGACGACCAGAAGTCCTTCCAGGAGACCCAGGGCCTGATCCAGGCCTATCCGAACCTGGCGGGCATCATTTCCCCGACCACGGTCGGAGTCGCGGCGGCCGCCCGCTACCTCTCGACCTCGCCACAGAAGGGCAAGCTCAAGCTGACCGGGCTCGGTTTCCCGAACCAGATGCGCAAGTTCGTGAAGGACGGGACGGTTGATGAGTTCCAGCTGTGGGTGCCCAAGGACGTCGGCTATCTCGCCGGGCAGGCCGCTGTGGCCCTCGCATCCGGCGTGATCACCGGCGCGGAGGGCGAGAAGTTCAAGGCCGGCAGGCTCGGCGAGTACACGATCGGCAAGAACGGCGAGATCGTCCTCGGCCCGCTGACCACGTTCAAGGCGGACAACATCGACGAGTTCGACTTCTAGGTCGATGACCGTAACCGGACCCGAAATCCACGGGACCGGCTCGGCCCCCCGGCCCGCGCCACGCGCGCGGGTCGGGGTGTTCGGGATTGGGCTCGAGGCGTACTGGCCGCAGTTCGACGGCCTGCGGGAGCGCATCCAGGGCTATCAGCAGCGCGTCGAGCAGCGCATCGCCGATCTCGGGGCCGATGTCGTATCCGCGGGCTTGGTCGACACCGCGCAGAAGGCGCGAGCGGCGGGCGACACATTCGCAGCGGCACGGGTAGATGTGGTGCTATGCCACGCCGTCACGTACGCCACGTCGAGCCAGGTGCTGCCCGCCCTGCAGGGGGCCAAGGCGCCCGCCGTGCTCCTCGGCCTCCAGCCGACGGCAAGCCTTCCTTATCGCGAGGTCGACACGGGCGAGTGGCTCGCGAACTGCGCTGCCTGCTGTGTTCCGGAGATCGCGGGCGCGTGCACGCGCGCGGGAATCTCCTACGACACCGTCGCCGGGACGATCGACGACGATGAGCGCGCCTGGCGGAAGATCGCCGCCTGGGTCCGCGCCGCCGGGGTCGTGCGCGCGCTCCGGCGCTCCCGGATCGGCTTTCTCGGCCACACCTATCCCGGAATGCTCGACATGTACACCGACCTCACCGCCGTCCACGCGCAGATCGGCGCGCACGTCGAGGTGCTCGAGATCGACGACCTGGCCGCCCGCGTCGCGACCGTGACTGACGACGAGACGCGCGCGAAGGTCGACGAGATCGAGGCGGCGTTTGACTTCGCCGACCCCTCATCCGATCCGATCGCCGGGCCGATCGAGCCCGAACAGGTGGACTGGTCGGCGCGCGTCGCGGTCGGGCTGGACAAGCTCGCCGCTGACTTCGACCTGCAAGCGCTGACCTACTACTACCGCGGCGTCGCCGACAACGAGGCCGAGCGGGTCGGCGCGGGCCTAATCGTCGGCAACTCGCTCCTGACCGCGCGCGGCGTGCCGACCTCCGGCGAGGGCGACCTCAAGACGAACGTCGCCCAGCTGATCCTCGACCGCCTCGGGGCCGGCGGCTCGTACACCGAGTTCTACGCGCTCGATTTCGACGAGGACTTCGTTCTCATGGGACACGACGGGCCGATGCACACGGCTATTGCCGAGGGGCGCCCGACGCTGCGTGCGCTCAAGCTCTATCACGGCAAACGGGGCGCGGGGCTGTCCGTTGAGGCCAAGGTGCGCTACGGGCCGATCACGATCGTCGGCTGTACCCAGACGGCTGATGGGCGGCTCAAGCTGATCGTGGGTCAGGGCGAATCGGTGCCGGGCGACACCTTCAGGATCGGCAACACGAACTCGCGGCTCGTCTTCAGGCTGAAGCCCGCCGATTTCTTCGAGCGCTGGTGCGCCGAGGGCCCGACCCACCACGTGGCGCTCGGCGTCGGCCACGTGGCTGCCGAGGTCCGTCGGGTCGCGTCGCTACTCGACCTCCCCTACGCCGAGGTGCGCTGATGGAACGAGTCTGCTTCCTACTGCGCGTGCGCCCCGACCGCCTCGGCGAGTACAAGGCGCGCCATCGCGAGGTTTGGCCGGAGATGCTCGGCGCTCTCCGGACGACCGGCTGGCGCAACTACTCGCTCTTTCTCCGTGACGACGGTCTGCTGGTCGGATACTTGGAGTGCGACGACTTCGAGGCGTCGCTTGAGGCAATGGAAGCGAGCGAAGTGAACGCCCTCTGGCAGGCCGACATGGCTCCGTTCTTCGAGCTCCCCGGAGGCGAGCGCCCCGACACCGGACTCGACCGCCTCGAGGAGGTATTCCACCTTGCCTGAGGCCGCCTTCGCCGGAATAGACCTCGGCGCCGAGAGCGGCCGTGTGGTCGTAGGGCGGCTCGAGGGTGGCCGCGCGTCCGTCGAGGTCATCCAACGCTTCGCCAACCGGCCGGTGCGGCTACCGGACGGGGTGCACTGGAACCTGCTGTCGCTGTTCGGCGAGGCTCTCGAAGGTCTCCGGCGCGCGACCCAGGACGCATCGCTGAGCGGCGTTGGCGTTGACGCATGGGGCGTGGACTACGCGCTTCTCGACAAGAGCGGTCGCGTGCTCGGGCTGCCTTTCCACTACCGCGACCCGCGCACCGCCGGAATGATCGCTCTGGCTCACTCCCGGGTGCCGCGGGACGAGTTGTACGCGGCAACCGGCATCCAGACGATGCCGATCAACACGGTCTTCCAGCTGCTCGCCGACGAGGGCTCACCGGCCCTTGCCGCGGCAAAGCGCATCGCACTGGTCCCCGACCTCTTCGCATTCTGGCTGAGCGGCGAATTCGCGAACGAGTCGACGGTCGCCTCGACGACAGGGCTGCTCGACGCCCGGAGCGGCACATGGGCACGAGAGCTGATCGACCGCCTCGGACTTCCTGCGCACCCGTTCGCCGGTGATCCGCTCGAGCCGGGCACCACGCTGGGCAGGACGCTGGAGCATCACGGCGTAGGCTCCCTGCCGGTACACACGGCAGGTGGGCACGACACGGCTTCCGCATTCGCCGCGGCTCCGATTCGGACGCCGCACGCAGCGATCCTCTCGTCGGGGACGTGGTCGCTGCTCGGCCTCGAACTCGAAGAGGCGGTCCTGACTCCGGAAGCTGCCGGGTTCAACCTCACGAACGAGCGAGGGGTGGAGGGCACGATCCGGATGCTGCGCAACGTTATGGGGCTCTGGCTCGTCCAGGAGTGCAGGCGTAGGTTCGAGCTCGAGTACGAAGAACTCCATCGGCTGGCCGAGGAGGCGCGCGACGACGTTCCGCTGTTCGACCCTGACGCCGACGCGTTACTTGCGCCCGAGGACATGCCCGCGGAGATCGCGCGCGCCTGCGCGGCGAGCGGCCAAGCGCCGCCCGAGACGCCCGGCGAGTTCATCCGATCGGTTCTCGTTTCGCTCGCGTGCAAGTACCGCCTCGTGCTCGAGCGGCTCACGCGCGTGAGCGGCCGCCGCGTTGACGTTGTGCATGTCATCGGCGGCGGCGTCCGCAACACACTGCTCTGCCGCCTCACCGCGGATGTCGTCGGACTCCCCGTGCTCGCCGGGCCGGTGGAGGCAACCGCGCTTGGCAACGTGCTCATGCAGGCGCGCGCGACCGGGGAGCTCGGATCGCTTGCCGACATACGCGCTGTCGCAGCCGCCTCCGCCGATCCCGCAGTCTTCGAGCCGGCCGATCGACGCGACGGAGCCGAGGCGCTCTACGCGCGATTCCTAGAGGTCACCGGCCTCACCGTAGACGAACCGGAGCGCGCAATTGCCTGACAATCACACACACGAAGAGATCGCCGGGCGCGTCACTGCGCTCTCGATCGAGACGCCATCGTGGGGGTACGGCGACTCTGGCACTCGCTTCGCCACCTTCCAGCAGCCGGGCCGTCCGCGCGACGTATACGAGCGGCTGGACGACGCCGCCGAGGTGCACCGGCTCACTGGGACAGCGCCGGCGGTTGCGCTGCACTTCCCGTGGGATTCGGTAGACGACCTCGCCGCACTGCGGGCCCACATCGAGAGCCTCGGGCTGAGGGTCGGCGCGGTCAACCCGAACCTCTTCCAGGATCCCGACTACAAGCTCGGCTCCATCACGCACCCCGATCGGCGCGTGCGCGCGAAGGCGGTCGAGCACCTCCTCGACTGCGTCGGAATGGCGCTCGCTCTCGGGTCCACCGCGCAGTCGCTCTGGTTCGGGGACGGCACCAACTACCCCGGCCAGGACAACATGCGCGAGCGCCGCAGGCGCATGCTGGACGCGCTAGCAGAGGTCTACGCCGCACTGCCGGACGATCAGGAGCTGCTCGTCGAATACAAGCTCTTCGAGCCCGCTTTCTACGCCACCGATCTCGCCGACTGGGGCTCCTCGCTACTCGTATGCCAGAAGCTCGGCGAGCGCGCGCGTGTGCTCGTGGACCTGGGGCACCACGCCCAGGGCGTGAACATCGAGCAGATCGTCGCGATCCTGGCAATCGAGGACAGGCTCGGCGGCTTCCACTTCAACAACCGCAAGTACGCGGACGACGACCTCATCGTGGGATCGGTCAACCCGTTCGAGCTCTTCCTCATCTTCTGCGAGCTCGCAGAGCTCGACGAGCTGCCGCGCCTGACGATCGACCAGGCGCACAACGTAGAGCCGAAGGTCGAGGCGATGGTGCTTAGCGTCGTCAGCCTCCAAGAGGCCTATGCGAAGGCGCTGCTCGTGGACCGCGGGGCGCTCTCCGACGCGCAACAGGGCGGCGACGTCCTCGCGGGGCATCGCCTGCTGCTCGACGCCTTCCAGACGGACGTGCGGCCCCTGTGCGCGCAGGCGCGCGCCGACGTCGGGGCGGCGGAGGACCCGATCGCCGTACTACGCGAATCCGGCTACGCGGAGCGCCGGGCCTCAGAGCGGGGCGACAGCGAGAGCGTCGCGGGTGGGTGGGGCCGGTGAGCACGCTCGACAGCATGATCTCCCTCGCCGAGGATCGCTGGCTCTCCGGCGGCGAGGTTCCCGAGGACGCGCTGGGCCAGGTGCTGCTGGCCTCGCACATGCTCGGGTCGAACCGGGCGGTGGCGAACTTCGGCGGCGGGAATACGTCGGCGAAGGGATGTGCGGTCGACCATGTCGGGCGTGAGGTGGAAGCCATGTGGGTCAAGGGCTCCGGCAGCGACCTCGCAACGATGGGCGGGGGTGACTTCACGCCGTTGCGCCTCGACGAGGTGCTTCCGTTGTTCGAGCGCGACGAGATGAGCGACGAGGACATGGTCGCCCACCTCGCGCGTTGCCAACTCGACCCCGCGGCGCCGCGGTCATCGATCGAGACGCTGCTGCACGCCTTTGTCCCGGCGGCCCATGTGCACCACACGCATCCGGACGCGATCAACGTCCTCGCGGGGACGCGAGACGGCGAGCGGCTCGTGGGCGAGTGCTTCGGCGATGAGGCCGCCTGGATCCCGTACATACGGCCGGGCTTCACGCTCGCCAAGCAGGTCGGGACCGCCGTCCGCGAGAATCCGGGGCTGCGGCTCATCGTCCTCGCGAAGCACGGCCTGGTCGTTTGGGGCGACAGCGCCGAGGAGGCGTACACGCGGACGATCGGGATGATCAACCGTGCAGCCGAGTTCGTGAACGCACGCACCGCCGGCCAGCCGCGATTCGGTGGCGCGCTCCGTCGAGACGGCGCCGACCGCGAGCTCCTGCGCGAGATTCTGCCGGTGTTGCGGGGCGCAGTGTCGAGCGAGCGATCGAAGCTCCTCCTGCTGGACACCTCACCTCGGGCCAAGGAGTTCGTGTGTTCCCGCGACACCTCCGAGCTCGTCGCAGTCGGCGCCGCCTGCCCCGACCACCTCGTCCACACGAAACGCGTGCCGCTCTGGATCCCGTTTGACACCGAGCACGAGGATGCCGCTGCACTGTCCGAGCGGATACGGACGCTCGCCGCCGAATTCCGCGACGACTACCGCGCCTACGTCGAGCGCCACGCCGACGCGGACACGGTGCCGGCGGACCCGGACGCGCGCGTCGTGCTGATCCAGCACGTGGGGCTGGTCGGCGTCGGGACGACTCCCAAGGAGGCGCGGCTGTCCCGCGACCTCTATCAGCGCGCCATCGAAGTGATGGCCGGTGCCCACGCGCTCGGCGGCTTTATGTCCCTGACCGAGAACGAGAGCTTCGCGGTCGAGTACTGGCCCCTCGAGCTGTACAAGCTGTCGCTCAGGCCGCCGCCCGGGGAGCTCCAGGGCAGGGTCGCGCTCGTCACCGGAGCGGCGGGCGGCATCGGCCGTGCCGTCGTCGAGGAGCTCGCGGCGCGGGGCGCGTGCATCCTGGCGTTCGACCTCGATGGAGACGGCGCCACGGACGCAGTGGACAGCCTCGGCGACGCCGGCAACGCGGTCGGCGGGGACGTCACCGACGAAGCCGCGGTGCACGAGGGGTTTGCCGGAGCGGTGGAGACATTCGGCGGTGTGGACATTGTGGTGTCCAACGCCGGCATCGCGTCGAGTGCGCCGATCGAGGCGACGACGCTGGCGGAGTGGGAACGCATTCACTCGATCCTTGGCACGGGCTACTTCTTGGTTGCTCGCGAAGCGTTCTCCGTGCTGCGCGCTCAGGGCCGTGGTGGATCGATCGTGGTAGTCGCGTCGAAGAACGCGCTCGTGGCCGGAAAGAACGCGGCGGCATACTCCTCCGCCAAGGCCGCTGAGCTTCACCTCGCCCGCTGCCTCGCGGAGGAGGGCGGAGCCGACGGGATCCGTGTGAACACGATCAACCCCGACGCCGTACTTCAGGGCTCCCGGATCTGGGACTCGAGCTGGCGCGAGGAGCGCGCGGCGGCATACGGCATCGAGTCGGACGAGCTCGAGGAGCACTACCGCAACCGGACCGTGCTCGGCGTGAGCGTGCTCCCGCAGGACATCGCGAACGCGGTGCTCCACTTTTCATCCGAGGCGCGTTCCGGGAAGAGCACCGGCAACATCCTCAACGTCGACGGAGGGGTGTCTGCCGCCTACCCGCGGTAGACACCGATCGCATGCGGGCGAGCCTGTTCGTCACCCGCTTCAACGACACGCTCTTCCCCGACACCGGCCGGGCGGTGGTGCGGCTGTTGGAGCGGCTCGGATGCGAGGTCGACTTCCCACTCGAGCAGACGTACTGTGGGCAGATGCACCTCAACTCCGGCTGCGCTCGCGAGGGGACCGCCCTTGCGCGGCGCTTCGCCCGCGTCATCGACAGCGCCGAGGCGGTGGTCACTCCGTCGGCGTCCTGCGCGGACATGCTGCGCCACCACCTCGCGGAAGGCTCCCCGCCCGTCTACGAGCGTTTGCGGCAATGGCGCGCCAGGGTGCGGTGGGTGGTGCCGATCGCGATCGGCCGAGCCCCCGCCGGGGGCGTTGCGCCATGCCTAACATCTATGAACCAGATTGGGATGCCCACGTCGATCGTCCTCCGTTTACCTCTCGTCGCGCGCGGCTCGGGCGGCAGGCGGGTTCGCAGAAGCTAGGCGCCTCGCTGTACGAGCTTCCACCGGGCGCCTCGAGCTTCCCGCGTCACATCCATCACGCGAACGAGGAGTTGATCATCGTGCTGTCCGAGCGGCCCACGCTGCGCGATCTCGACGCCGAGCGAGAGCTAGCTCCCGGCGAGGTGGTGGCCTGTCCGGCCGGCCGCGCGGGCGCTCACCGCATCAACAACCAAGGCGACGAGCCCGCGCGTGTGCTGATCCTGAGCACGATGCTCTATCCCGAGGTCAACGAGTATCCCGACAGCGGCAAGCTGATGGCGCGGAATTACCCTCCTGGCGCCGCGCCGCCCCCGGACACGCTCGAGGTAATCGTGCGCACGGATGCGCTGGTCCAGGACTACTTTGCAGACGAGGCCGAGCCGCCTCCGCAGCGTTAGCTCGCGCGCACGGCGGCCCCAGCACGTCGCCGACCGTACTAGCGGGCAGAGGATGGCCCATCGAGCGCCTCGATCGCGCCCAGGGGTCGCCGGTTCGAGTCCGGCCAGCTCCATTTCGAGAAGTCCCGGGCGTCCCGAGTTTCCTCGCCGGGACGGTTCGCTGTTTGATGTTTTCCGATGATGCTGGTGTCCGTGAGGTTCCTGCCTCCGCACCTGTCTTCGTAGGCTTGAGGCGGTGCATCCTCAGCCACTGATCGCCGTCCGGGACGTCGAGGCGAGCAGCCGCTGGTATCAGCGCTTACTCGGTTGCCAGAGTGCGCACGGCGGTTCGGAGTACGAGCGCCCGACTGTGGAGGGCGAACTGATCCTCCAGTCGCACGCTTGGACTGTCGAACATCACCACGGTGCGATTGGCGATGCCGAAGCTCGGCCGTACGGTAACGGCGTTCTGTTGTGGTTTGAGGTCGAGGACTTCGACGCGGCTGTCAGCGGACGAAGCGCTGGCACGCGCCGAGGCGGGCTATGGCGGCCGCGCGGGCTCGACGGGCTCGACGCCCTCGACGCCCTCGACGCCCTCGACGCCCTCGACCCGCTCGCCACAGTTGCCGCAGTAGCGGTCGCCGGCCGGCACGCGCTCTCCGCAGGCGGAGCACGAGACCACCGGGGCGCCGCCGAGCAGCCCGGTCGGTCCCTCGGCTGAGACCACCGGCCAGGGCTCGAGGCGCAGGTGCTCGCGCAGGTAGACGACCGTCTCCCGCAGCATCGCGACCAGGGGCAGCGCGACCAGAGCGCCGATCACTCCATAGAGGTGCCCGCCGGAGAGCAGCGCGAAGATCACGAGCAGGGGGTTGATCCGCAACGCGCGGCCGAAGACCAGCGGCGCCACCACGTGGCCTTCGAGCTGCTGCAGGGCCACGAAGAGCAGCACGAGCCAGACCGCGGTCAGCGGGTCCTGGACGAGCGCGATCAGCACCGGCGGCGCCGCACCGAGCACCGGACCCACGTAGGGGATCAGCTCCATCAGCCCGTAGAAGAGGCCGAAGAAGCCGGCGTAGGTGCGGCCCTCCTCGAAGATCCCGATCGCGCCGAAGACCCAGAGCGCGATCGCCGCGCTCACCCCCATGATCAGCGAGAAGAGGAGCTGCCCTCTGACGTAGCCGGCGACCGAGTGGACGACGCGCGACGGGAAGTCGTCCTCGCGGGTGCCGTCGCTGGGCGGCATCACGCGCCGGGCGAGGTCGCCGATTGAGCGGGCGTAGAGCAGCATGTAGACGGAGATCACGATGATCAGCACCAGGGCGAAGAGCCCGGTGATGACGACCTCGACCAGGTCGCGGGCGAAGCCGGCGACGTCCTGGGTCCGCTGGAGCAGGTCCTGCTCGAGCTCACTCAAGGCGTCTTCGCCCTCGGTCTGGACCTGCAGGTCGACGCCGCGGTCGTCGAGCCATCCCTGGAGGTCCGCGAGGCCGTCCTCGGCGCTGTCGATGTACGAGGGGAGGTTCTCCTGGAACACCTCGATCTGATCGCCGATCGGGTTCGCGAGGAGGATCCCCCCCCCCGACGACGCCGGCCCAGAAGCCGACGTACACGAGCCCGACCGCGAGCCCGCGCGGCACGTGAGCGCGCTGGATGAGGCGCACCACCGGATCGAGGATCAGAGCCAGCACCCCCGCGATCGCGAACAGGAGCAGCACCGGCCCTGCCGCAAGTGCGGCGGCCCACAGCCCCAGGACCAGGAGCGGCACGGCGATGAGCTGAATCCACCGTGGCACCATGAGCTTCACGGGCCGCGCCGCCGCGGGGGTCCCTGCCGCAACGGCCGGAGTCTCTGCGGTCGTGTCGGGCTCGGCGGCGTCGATCGCCACCACATCCTCATCGCCGGCCCCGCCGACCGTCTCCTCCTCCGAGGCAGGGATCCCAGGCGATCCGCCCGGCGATGGCGCGTCGCCCCGCCTTCCGCCCTCTCCGAGCTCGTCTCGCGTCATCTGCCTTGACCCCGGTGACAAGGTACCCGGGCCACGCGGCGCCAACCGGGCGCGCCCTGCTGGAATGGGCGGTATGGGTCTCGTCTTCCCCGGTTCCGAGCATCGCCGACGCCTTTGTGTGCGAAACACGAAGACTCGCGGCGGCTCTCGCCCACAGAGAATCCGCGGATCCTACGACTCGAAGGAGTGCCAAGATGAGTGTCGATTTCCACCCGTCGATGAAACGCGCCGCACCGAGGAGGCCGCGCGCGGCCTCGTGGACGCCTTCCAGTCGGGCGACATCGAGCGCCTGCTGACCTACTACCCGGATGGCGACTTCACGTAGGTGAGATCCGCAACCGTGCCGGTGGGCTCAGGTCTTCGCGCATGGGCATGAACGCGCGGCTAGCGCGAGACGCAGGCGCGCCGCCGGGGTCACGGGCTCGCGTGACGCGCCGGGGCGGACCTTTGGGCCTTCGCCCGCTCTCGTCCCCTCAAGGCCTCCTCGGCCACCTTGGCCCGGTGGCAGAGACGGTGGGCCGCGGCGGGCGAACGGCAGGGGGCGCGCGGCGGTTTCTGGCTGCGCGACGTTCGCCGGCCAGCGGCCGGCCACGCGGCTTGGTCTGACGGGTAGCAAGTTGCACTAGATCTCCTGCGCGTTTAGGGTCGCTCCCTACCCTCCGGTCCCAGACAGGGGAGAAGTGCACTGAGCCGCCGCCTCGCCCCCCTCGCCGTCGCCCTCACCGCCACGCTGGCGTTCGCAGCCAGCGCCCAGGCTGGCGACTACATCGTCGTGTTGAAGACGGGGTGAGCGAGCCGACCGCGGCCGCGGATCATGCGCGGAAGGGCGCGAAAGTGCGCAAGCACTATCGACACGCGCTCAATGGGTATGCGGCAACCCTCTCGGAGTCCCAGGTGGCGGCCGTAAAGGCGGACGGCCGAGTTGCGTTCGTCGCTCCCGACCGCAAGCGCAAACTCGACAAGCCAAAGCCTCACACGGAAAACCGGCCGCAGGTGTTCACGCGCCCGCTCAATCGCATCGATGCCGAACTCAGCAGCACGGCCTCCGGCGACGGAAAGGGCAATGTCAAGATCAACGTGGGGGTCATAGACGACGGCATCGATGACCGGCATGCCGAACTCGACCTTCGCGCCGAGGCTGACTGCGTCGGGAACGATGACGCGGAGCCTCTGGACGAAACGCACGGAACGGCAGTGGCCGGGCTGATTGCCGCGACCGACGACAAGATGGGTGTGGTGGGGGTCGTGCCCGGGGCGGCGCTCTGGTCGGCCGACGTGTTCTTCGACTCTGAGCAGGACCCCTTCGGTACAGATGCCCAGTTTCTCTGTGGCCTGGACTTCATGGCCAGTACCCGCACCGACCGCGACAAGAGCAACGACATCGCGGTGCTGAACTCCAGCAACAGCTATGACGCGGGGGCCATGAGAGTCGACGACGGGAACTGTGGCCTGTCCAACAACGACGCAGTCCACTTGGCCTACTGCCGGCTTACCGGGCTTGGAATCACGATTGTCAACGCAGCAGGCAACGACGACCTCGACTTTCAATGCTGCGGCCTGCCCGCCTACGACGAAGTGCTGACCGTGGCCTGGACCCCTCCATCGTTGACAGCTCAGGCCGCGTGATTTCGTAGACGATCTGCGTCCCGGGCATCCTCCCAGGTCTGTCTCACCTCCTTCGGCGTGCGGTAGCTGAGGAACTGATGG
>Ga0136614_10000589_pt1 | contig 18692 bp, 18 predicted proteins | sample AntDrymUQ2792106_2_FD_106643 | JGI IMG/M metagenome (GOLD analysis project Ga0136614, IMG submission 106643) | Polar desert sand microbial communities from Dry Valleys, Antarctica - metaG UQ279 (21.06) | ecosystem: Environmental > Terrestrial > Soil > Desert | place: Antarctica: Dry Valley... | reverse complement strand
GCCGATCAGCGCGTTGCGCCCGCAACCGCGCTTGCCCTGGCCGGGCTCGATGGGCGCGGGCGGCGCGGGCGGCCCGGGGGGCGGCGGGACGCTGCTCATGGAGGCAAGGCTTATACCACCGGTCGCCACTTGTGCCCCCGGTTACCATCGTCCCGTGCGCAAGGCCCTTTTCGTCGCTCTGCCGCTCCTCGCCGCCGTGTTCCTCGGGGCGATAGCCGGCTCCCTGGGGGCCAACTTCGTGCGCGTCCCGCGGGTTTCCGAATTGGAGAGCTACAGGCCGGACATCATCACGGAGATCCGCGGGAGCGACGGGTCGACCATCGCGCGCTATGCGATCGAGCGCCGGATCCTCGTGTCGCGCTCCCAGATCCCGCCCGTGGTCCGCAACGCCGTCATCGCAACGGAGGACAAGAACTTCTACCACCACGGAGGGGTCGACCTGCGGCGGACGTTTCGCGCCCTGATGACGAACATCCACGAGCGGCGGCACGCGCAGGGCGGGTCGACGCTGACGCAGCAGCTCGCGCGCGACATCTTCCTGTCGCCGAGAAAGACGATTTCGCGCAAGGTCAACGAGGCTCTCGTGGCCTTCGAGATCGAGCGCCGCTACTCCAAGGACCAGATCCTCACGATGTACGCGAATGAGATCTACTTCGGGCACGGGAACTACGGCGTGGAGGCCGCCTCCCGCTACTACTTCGGCAAGAGCGTCAAGGACGTCACCCTCGCCGAGGCCGCCCTGCTCGCGGGGATCGTCCAGCGGCCCGTCGACCAGAACCCGTTCCAGAACCGGCGCCTCGCGCAGCACCGGCGTTCGATCGCGCTGATCCGCATGCGCGCGGAGGGCTACATCACGGAGGCCGAGAGACAGGCGGCCGACCGGGAGCCCCTCCCGGCGTCGCCGTCCCTGCGCGAGACGATCGTGGGGCCCTACTTCTCGGAGGAGATCCGGCAGTATCTCGAGAAGACCTACGGCGAGAAGGATCTCTATCGCCGCGGCCTGCGCGTCGACTCGACCCTCGACCCCGAGCTGCAGGCCTTCTCCGAGGAGGCACTCGGCTGGGGGCTCCGGCAGCTCGCGAGGCGCCGCGGCTTCAAGCCCCCGCGCAATCTCCTTGCGGAGGGGTATCAGGACCTCGCCGCGTTCGTCGATCCGTCCTGGGAAGGCGCGCCGATCGTGGAGGGGGGCGCCGCCCGCGGCGTCGTCACCGCTGTCTCGAAGACGAGCGCGGACGTCCGCATCGGGGGCAGGACGCTGCCGCTGCCGGCGGCGGGTTACGCGTGGACGGGGGCCAAGTCGGCGACGGCCATCCTGAAGGAGGGCGACCTCGTCACCCTTTCCGTCGGCAAGGACAAGTCCGGCGAGACTGCGTTGGCGCTCGAGCAGGACCCCCGGGAGCAGGGAGCCGTCATCATCCTGGAGACCGCGACGGGCGCGGTGCGCGCCATGGTCGGGGGGTACGACTGGACCGGCTCGAAGTTCAACCGCGCGACGCAGGCCCTCAGGCAGGCCGGCTCCACGTTCAAGCCCTTCGTCTATCTCGCCGCGCTCGAGGCCGGCTACACGCCCTCGGACACCGTTTTCGACGGGCCCATCGCGATCGTCTACGACCCCCGCCAGCCCCCCTACCGGCCGATGAACTACGACGGCCGCTACAGGGGGATCGTGACGCTGCGCCGGGCGCTCGAGTACTCCTACAACGTCTCGGCGGTCCGCCTGTCCGAACTCGTCGGACGCCACCACGTGATCAACACGGCGCGGCGTCTCGGGATCCATCAGCGCCTCGACCCGTGGCCGTCCGTGGCCCTCGGGGCCTTCGAGGTCACCCTGCTGGAGATGGCGGCCGCTTACTCCGTCTTCGCCAACCAGGGCCTCGCCTATACCCCCTACACGTTCGAGCGGATCACGGACGCCAACGGCGATCTCCTGGAGCAGAATCACCCGGAGGCGCGGGAAGTCGCGAGCCCCCAGGCCTCCTTCCAGCTCCTGCAGATGATGAAGGGTGTCGCGCAGCGCGGGACGGCCGCGCGCGCCGCCGCCCTGAAGTTGAACATCGCCGGCAAGACGGGGACGACGAACGACTTCACGGACGCGTGGTTCATCGGGATGACCCCCCGCTACACGATCGGAGTATGGGTCGGCAACGACAAGAAGACCGTCAGCCTCGGCCGCGGGATGGACGGCGCGAAGGCCGCCCTCCCGATCTGGATCAAGATCCTCGAGAAAATGAAGGAGCGCGGACGCGTCGACGCGCAGGCCGACTTCGACCCACCGCCGAACGTCGTCTTCACGGCGGTGGACTATGAGACCGGCCTCCGGGCGACCCCCGAGAGCCCCCGTCCGATCCTCGAGGCGTTCGTGAGCGGCTCGCAGCCGACAGAGGAATGGGACGCGCGGTGGGAGGAGATCACCCGGCTCCCCTGGTCGCTCCAGAAGTCCTTCTACCTCCCCAAGAAGGGGGAGATCGACGAATCGACGGGCGCGCCCGCTCCGCCGTCCGGTGAGGCGCCGCGGCCGGCCCCGACGCCGGCAGCGCCGTAGGCATCCGGTCCCGGCGTGCCCTAGGAGCTGGGCGCTCCGAGGGGCCGCACATCCACCGTCAGCTCGGCGACCACGTCGCGGTGGAGCCGCACGTGGACAGTGTGCGAACCGAGCCGCTTGATCGGCTCCGCGACCTCGATGCGCCTCCGATCGACCTCGATTCCGCGCGCGGCGAGCGCGTCCGCGATCTCGGCGGCCGTGACGGAACCGTACAGGACCTCGCCCTCCCCCGCCTTCTTCGACACGGAGACGGTCAGCCCCCCCATCTTGTCGGCGACTTCCTGTGCGACCGCCTGCTCCCGGAGCGTCTTTTCGTCATACTTCTTCCTGTCTTCCGCGAGGCGGCGCACGTTGCCGTCCGTGGCCTCAAAGGCGAACCCCTGGGGGAAGAGGAAGTTCCGGGCGTACCCGTCCTTGACCGTGACCGTATCGCCGCGGTGGCCGAGGCCCCGCACGTCGTCCGCGAGAATCACCTTCATATCTTCTCCGTCGCTCCTTCGCCCCGGCGGCGAAAATCGGCGTACCAGTCGAAGAGGCCCAGGAGCGCCACCCCGAGGTTCATCGGGAAGTAGAGCAGCAGGCCGTAGAGACCGATCCGCAGGATCCGGAACCGGAACCACTTCCGGGCGAAGTGGCAGATGATAGAGAGCCCCACGGCGAAAAACAAGGCGCCGAGCGGCAGCAGAACGTTCCCAGCGAGCGTTCGGCCGGTCCCCCGGGCGAGCGCCGTGCCCGCGCCGGACAGCACGAAGAGGCCGGCAAGGGCCGCCGGCGCCCGCAGGCGCTCGAAGCGCGTCGCCTCGGCGGACGCCGCGGGCCGCGCCGCCCGCGCCCCGGAATAGAAGGCCACGGCCGCGCCGAGAACCCAGCTCGCCCCCAGGAGACCCGGCCAGTACCGGCGCGCGAGGTCCCGGGCGGCCGTGAGCGTGCGTCGGACGCGCTCGACCTCCACGGGGTCCTTCGTCGAGCGCTCGTAGGACGCGACCGCGGCGGGGATCATCCCGTCGAACGTGCGTCCGATCTCGCGCTCGACCGTCGACCGCCCGCTCCACAGCTCCACGGCGCCGAAGCCCGCGATGGGGAGCAGTCCGGCGGCGCAGAGCGCGAGGAACGCGCGGGAGGGAGGGACGCCGCGGCGCACCGCGGCGGCGAACAGCGCCGGCAGGAGCGTGATCCCGCCGGCGAGCGCGGCGAGCGCGATCGCTGACCCTCCTGTCGCCGCGCCCACGCCCATAATCAATGCCGCCCCGGCTCCGCAGGCGACGGCGGCGGCCGCTCCCCCGCGCCGGTGGGCGAGCCGGACCGCCGGGACGGCGGCGAGCGGGAGGGCCACTGTCCCGAGGAGCGGGACCAGGAGGAACGCGACGAGGAAGAAGACGGCGGCCGCGCCGGCGACGAGGATCTCGGCGGCGACGGACCGCCGCTCCTGTCGGGGGTCGGCTTCGCCCACCGCCGGAGGCTCGGTCAACGCGAAGGCGTCGTCAGTCCGTTGCGTAGGGCAGCAGCGCGATCGACCGTGCCCGCTTGATCGCAGTCTGCAGCTTGCGCTGGTGCAGCGCGCAGGTACCGGAGATCCGGCGGGGCAGGATCTTGCCGCGCTCCGGTACGAAAGACTGCAGAAGGCGCACGTCCTTCCAGTCGACGTACTCGAGCTTTTCCGCGCAGAACTTGCAGACCTTGCGGCGCCGCACGAAGAACTTCTTGCGGCCGCCGGCCTTTCCGTCGCGTGCTCCGCTTCGGGGGCCCGGGCGACTCGGCATGGCCGTCATGCGTCCCTCCTTTCGGTCTCTGCCTCCGGAGCGGCGGCGGGCGGAGCCGCTGGCGGCCGCGGCGGACGGCGGATGGCCTTCGCCCGCTGGCGCGCGGCACTCTTGGCCGACCGCTTGAGCTCCTCATCGGCGCGTACCGCGAGATGGCGCAGGATCTGGTCGGACAGCTTCATCCGGCGCTCCGCCTCCGCGATCAGGCGGGGCTCCGCGTTCACCTGGAAGTAGTGATAGTGCGCCTCGCGCTTGCGGCCGATCGTGAAAGCGAGGCGCCGGCGCCCCCACGGCTCCTCCTTGACGATCTCCGCGCCCCCGTCGACGAGGATCTTGCGGAACTCGCCGGCGACCTTCTGCGTCTCCTCTTCGGAGAGGTCCGGGGTGACGAGCATCACGATGTCGTAGAGCCTCATCTGTTCCTCCTCATGGATCTCAATCCTGAGCGGGCTCCGCGTCAGGAGAGGAAGGTTTGGGATTGGCGTGCCGCATTGCCGCCTCGATCCCTTCTGTGAGCCACAGCCGCAATGCCTCCACGGCCCGCGCGACCGAGTCCTCGAAGAGCAGGCGCTCTCCGCGCGCGAAGGGCTCGAGCACGTAGTCCGCGAGGTCTCTCTCGCGGCTGTAGCGTTCCCCCCGGATCCCGACGCGAAGCCTGGGGAAGTCCGGCGTGTCGAGGCTGGCGATGACGGATGCGATCCCCTTCTGGCCGCCCGCCGATCCGCGGGCCCGCATCCGCAACGTCCCCAGCGGCAGGTCGATCTCGTCGAAGACCACGCAGAGGTCCGAGGGTTGTATCTCGTTGTTCTGGCAAAGAGCGCGAACAGCGTCACCCGACGCGTTCATGTACGTCTGCGGGAGGGCCAGCAGGACGGACTGCCTGGCGATCGTCCCGCGCCCGACGCGCGACCCTTTCTCGCGCGACCGGATCCGGATTCCCTCTTCCGACGCCAGCTTCTGCACGACGCGGAACCCCGCGTTGTGCCGCGTGTCCTCGTAGCTCTCGCCGGGATTGCCGAGGCCCACGATCGCGCGCAGGCGTTACTTCTCCTTCTCTTCTCCTTCGGGCTCCAGGGCCTTGCCCTTCTTCAGCACCTCGGGCTCCGCGGCCTCAGGTGCAGCTTCCGCGGCAACCGCCGGCTCCGCCTCCTGCGTCGGATGGACGACGTGCACGAGGACCTTCTCCGGATCGTCGACGATCTCAACGTCCTCGATCGGCGGGATCTGCGAGACGCGCAGCACGTCGCCGATCTCGAGCTCCGACACGTCGACTGAGAGGTGCGCCGGGATGTTTCCCGGAAGGCACTCGATCTCGACCTGACGCGTGACGAAGTCGAGGATTCCCCCCTCCTGCTTGACGCCCCGCGCGATCCCCACCGGCTCGATCGGTACGCTCACCCTGATCTTGGCGTCCATGAGGACGCGGACGAAGTCGATATGCAGCGCCTTGCGCGACAGGGGGTCTTTCTGGAGGTCCCGGATCATGGCGTGGCGGCTCTGGTCCGAGCCGCTCAGCTTGAGCAGGAAGATGGCGTTCTCGCCGGCCCCCTTTCGGAAAGCGTCGCTGAGGGACTTGCGGTCGACGGAAATCGGCACGTTCGGCTTGCCCGCGCCGTAGACGACGGCCGGGATCCTCCCCCCGGCGCGCTCGCGGCGGGCTTCGTTCTTCCCCCGCGTCGAGCGGCGCTCGACTTCCAGGTCGATGGTCTTCATGGTGTCGTCCTCGCGCGGTTTGCCCGCGCAAAAGGGGCGATTCTACACAAACAGGGAGGAAACGGAAGCCCCGAGGTGGATCCGCTGAATCGCCTCCCCGAGCAGGGGCGCGATCGAGAGGGCCCGGATCCGCGGGCAGCGCGCCATCGCCACATCGACGGGGATCGTGTTGGTGACGAGCAGCGTCTCGAGCGCGCTCGCCTCGATGCGCTCGAGCGCGGGCCCGGAGAAGACCGCGTGCACGCCGGCAGCATACGTCTTGACCGCGCCGTGGCGGCGAAGGGCCTCTTCGGCCTGCACCAGGGTCCCGGCCGTGTCGATGATGTCGTCCAGGATCAAGACGTTGCGCCCCTCGACGTCACCGACCACGTTCAGGACCTCCGTCTCGTTCTTTCCCGTGCGCCGCTTGTCGATGATGGCGAGGGACGCATCGAGCCGTTTGCCGATGGCGCGGGCGCGCGCGACGCCGCCCACGTCGGGGGACACGATCACCAGGTCGTCGACCCCCATCGCCCGGATCGCGTCGAGCAGTACGGGGGCGGCGAACAGGTGATCCACGGGGATGTTGAAAAACCCCTGGATCTGCGCCGCGTGAAGGTCCATCGTCAGGATGCGGTCCGCTCCGGCGGCCGTCAGCAGGTCCGCCATCAACTTCGCCGCGATCGGCACGCGCGGCTTGTCCTTCTTATCCTGCCGGCCGTAGGCGAAGTAGGGCATCACCGCCGTGATGCGCGCCGCCGAAGACCGGCGGAACGCGTCGATCAGGATCAGCAGCTCCATGACGTGGTCGTTGACGGGCGATCCAGTCGGCTGCACGAGGAAGACGTCCGCCCCGCGGACGTTCTCGTCGATCTGGCAGTAGTTCTCTCCGTCGGAGAAGTTATAGAGCGTCAGCTGGCCGAGCGGCAGGCCGAGATAGCTGCAGATCTCCTGCGCGAGCGCCGGATGGGCGCGCCCCGAGAAGACCTTGAGCTCACCGTAGGTGAAGTTGGGAACCAACGGACGGCGATTCTAATCGTAGCGACGAACCGGCCGTCTCCCCCGGGGACACCCGTTCTCCGGGTCGCGGCGCGCGAAGTCTCCCGAAGTAACCGAGGGAGGAGGCGCGCGCCGCGGGAGCGCTAGCGAGAGAGAGATCAGGCGAGCGGTCGAGCCCGCATCCGGGCGAGCCGCGAGCCGGTGCCGGAGGCAGATCTCGAGCGAGCGAAAGCGACGTGCTGGCTGGGGCGGGAGGACTCGAACCTCCAGATGCCGGCTCCAAAGGCCGGTGCCTTACCAATTTGGCGACGCCCCACCAAAGGAAGTGTACAGGCGTCGCTGCGGGACGAAGGCGGCCCGCGGGCCTCCCTGACGGTGAAAACGCCGGGACCGGCGCGCGGCCTCAGCTCGGCGGCACGGGCTGCGCCTCGACGAGCTCCGGCGCTTGCGCGGGCGCTTCCGCCCGCGCCCGCTCATACTCCTCGAGGATGCGCCGCTCCATCCGCTCTCGGGTGTCCCGGTTGAGCGGGTGGGCGATGTCCTTGAACTCGCCGTTCTTCTTCCGCTTCGACGGCATGGAGATGAACATGCCGTTGGGGCCCTGGATGACCTTGAGGTCGGAGACGAGGAAGCAGTCGTCGAGCACAATCGACACGTAGGCCTTCAGCTTCTCCTCTTCGACCGGAAAAACTTTGACCTGGGTGATCTCCATCACGAACCTCCGGATATGGCGCTTCGTCGCTGGTACTCCTCCCGGGTGAGAGTTCGGGAGCGGATCAGCCGCGCATCCGGATGACGGCGCAATAGCGACTCTTCGATGCGAGCGTCCGCGCCCCGCACGACGATCGCGGAGCCCGACCCGCTGATCGCGAAGTCATCCGAGAGGCTCTGTACCGACTCCACGAAACCTCGCATTCGCACTTCGGTCTCTAGCACGGCGAATGCCAGATCATTGGGACCAAAGAATTTGGTGGAGTGGTCGACCGCGAGACGATCGGGCAGGGGACGCGGGGCGCCGCGATCGTAGGCCGCGTACACCCGCGCGGTGGAGATCGGGAACGGAGGCACGACGAGGAGGAGGTCCTCTCCCGGGCGATCGGCCATCGGGCGGACCCGCTCGCCCCGTCCCGTGACGTCCGCTTCTCCGCCATGGAGAAAGAACGGGACGTCGCTTCCGAGCGCGGCCGCGACGGCGGCGAGCTCAGCCATGGGAAGGCGCGCGCCCCACAGTCTGTCCAGGAGCAACAGCGTCGCGGCCGCGTCAGAGCTTCCGCCGCCCAGCCCTCCGCCGGCGGGGATCCGCTTCTCGAGGTGAATGCGCGCGGCAGGCACGCGGTTCAGATGCGCCGCGAGCGCGCGGGCGGCGCGCACGACGAGGTTGGTGTCGTCGGCGGGCGCACCGCCCGCGCAGGTGAAGACGAGGCGGTTCGGGGAGGGGGCGACCGTGACGGCATCGGAGAGCGCAATCGCGACGATTCGTGAAAAGACCTCGTGGAAGCCATCCGCTCGGAGCGCGCCGACGCGGAGCTCGCGATTGATTTTTGCGGGGGCCTCGGCGTGAAGCCTCACGTCACTCTTTCGCGTCCGACGCTCAGCTCGGGGGCGGGGGGAGTGCCGCGTGGTCAGCCTCCCGGCCGACCAGGGTGAGACGCAGCTTGTTTCCGGAGCGCACGTCCTCGATCTCGACGCGCTCGGGCCAGGGAGCGAACCCCCCGGAGTACGTCGCCGCGAGCGTCCCGCCGGGCGCCGTGACCCGGAGGGATCGGAGGCGCGCCGCCACGACGTCGAAGACGGCCTCGGCGGCCTCCGGCGCGTCCCAGGTCAGGAGGGCCTCGTCCCCCCGGAATCCCGTGACGCGCGGTGTTCCCTTGCGCCAGACACCCGCCAGCAGGGAACGGAGGTCCTCCGGCTCCGCGCGCAGAGGGCGAATCCCCTCACCCGCGAGCGCTCCGTTCGTGTACCTCGCGACCGCGTTGCCGAAGGGGCCCGCGAGCGTCGCCTCCAGAACGCCGGGCGCCTGCCGCACGGCGAGCGTGCCGGGGATCTGGAGCAGCCCCTGGATCATGCGCGCCTCGTAGAGGAGCCCGCCGGCGGCCATCGAGTCGGCGCGCGCGACGGCCTGCTCCCATGCCGCCAGGGACAGGCGGACGTCCTCCGGACCGGCCGGGCCGTAGGACCGCGGCGTGCGGGGCGCGCAGCGGACGCCGAACAGGAGGAGCAGAGCCAGCGCCGCGAACGCCCCGCTCCGCCCGGGACCGGAGAAGGGCCGCGGCATCAGGCGCACGCGCGTCGGGGTGGCGAGCCGCCCGCTAGCGGTCGCGCCGGGAAGAACGCGGAGGTTCGCGTTGGGAGGACCGCGCCCGGAAGCGAAGGAGCTTCTGGCGCACCTTCTCGGGCTCGTCGTGTTTGAGCTCGAGCGCCCGCTCCCAGTGGACGACGGCCTTATCGGCGTTGCCGCGGCGTTCGGAAAGGTCCCCGAGGTGCTCCTCGATCGTCGGATCATCGGGCTCTCGCCGGTGCGCCTCGACGAGATGCTTCTCAGCGGCCTCGAGCTTCCCTTGCCGGAAGTACAGCCATCCCAGGGAGTCGAGGTACGCCGCGTTGCGGGGCTCGCGCGCCACGGCTTTTTCGAGAAGATCGCGGGCCTCCTCGAGGTTCACGCCGCGCTCGGCCCACATGTAACCGAGATAGTTCTGGGCGGCCGAGTCGTTCGGACGGGCCGAGAGGAGCTGTCGGAAGACCCTTTCGGCCTCGGACGGGGATCCTCCGCGCTCGAGGCTCGATCCGAGACGGAACAGCGCCTCCGTGCTCTCGGGGAATCGGCGGGAGGCCTCGCGTGCGACGCGCGCCGCCCGGCTGAAGTCCCGCAGGCGCGAATAGGCGTCCGCGGCGGCCAGCACCTCTCCGAGCTCGGAAGACGCCCCGAGCCGGTCCAGCTCCGCCTCCGCGGTCTTCTTGTCTCCCGCCCGATGCTGGAACTCCGCGACCGCCGCCGTCCACTCGGGCTCGTGCCGATCGGCCGCCATCGCTGCCCGCGCCGCCGCGATCGCGGGGGCCGGGGTCTCGCCGTCCCGGGCGGCGGCGAGGAGGACGCGCAGGGCGCGGGAATTCACCACGCCGCCGGCCACGGTGAGCGGCCCGAGGATCCGGCGCGCCTCCGCGTAGTCCTTGCGGAGGAACGCGAGATAGCCGAGCTCGACCGTCGCGGAGAGGCGCACGTCGGCGTTCTTGCGGTCCTCACCGGCACGCTTGACGGTGTCTTCGAGCACGCGTTGCGCCTCGTCCAGCCGCCGCTCGCGCAGGAGCTCCATCGCGTAGGCGCGTCGCGTCCCTTCGTCTTCCGGGTCTGCCTGCATGAGGCTCCGCAGGATCTCTTCGCCTTCCGCGATGCTTCCTTTCTCGAAGAGCACCTGCGCGAGGAGGCGCCGGATGGCGCGGTTCTCCGGCCTCCGCGTCGCGAGATCGCGCGCGCGCCGTTCCGCCTCCTCGAAGCGTCCCGCCCGGGCCAGGTCGAGCGTGATCCGCTCCGAGACCGGGGTGTTCTCCGGGTCCTGTTTCTCGAAGCGCTCGAGGACCACGAGGGCTTCCCCGAAACGGTCCGCTTCCTCGTAGAGGTCGACGAGAGCGGCGAGCGACTCCCGGTCCTGGGGGTCGCGCTCGAGGAGGGCCTTGTATCCCTGCTCCGCCTGCCGGATGCGCCCGCTCTTCGCCTGCGCCTCCGCCATGAGCCGCAGGAGCGCCGGCTGCGAGCGCCCCTCGGGCAGCTCGTCCAGCATGCGCGCCGCCTCCGCGGGGCGGCCCCCCGCGAGAAGCGCCCGCGCGAGAGCGACGAGAGTCCCCGGATCCGCCGGCGCGAGCCTGGCGGCGGCCATGAGTTCCCGGAGTGCCGCGTCGAGGCGCGCGGGATCCTTCTCCGCCGCGGCGAGCTCGAGCGTGCCCAGGAGGCGCCGCGCCTCCGGCAGCTGCGGATCGAGTTTCGCAGCCTCGCGGGCTTGCGTCGTCGCCTCCTCCATCACGTTCAAGTCCCGCAGGAGCTGGGCGTACTCCAGCCGTACGATGGCGTCCTGCGGAAGGTGTTCGAGAACCTTTCGGTAGAGCTCGAGCGCCTCGCGGTAGTTCCCCTCGGTCACCGCGACCCGGGCCCGGAGGAAGGCCTTGCGGCCATCGCGGAGAGACTCCTCCGGACCGCCCCCCAGGAGTGGCGCCGCGAGGAGGATCCCCAGCAAGGAAGGAAGGAACCGCCGCATGTACCCGACCGCAATGTAGCACGCGGCTCGCGCGAAAACGGCGCGCCTCGGGGGCGGCGACCCCGGGTGCGCCATAATTCCTTCGTTCGATTCCGGATGCTCGATCAAACGTCCCGTATCGCCGGCCCGCTCGCGGCCCGCGGGAGCCCCGCGGGGGCGGGTCCGCGACTTGCCCCGATCCGGGGCGGCCGACCCCCGGGCGGCACGGCGGGGGCCTGACGCGATGTCCCGGATCGGACAGATCCTCATCCGCGAACAGCTCGCGACGGAAAACAGCGTCGCGCGCGCGCTCGGGGTCCAGCACTTCGCCGGCGGCCGGATCGGCACGCTGCTTCTCGAACGGGGGTCCGTCACGGAGGACGAGCTCGGGCGAGGGCTGTCCATCCAGCACGGCTGCGAGTCCATCCCGTGGTCGGTGCTCGGCCACGTGGCTCCGGCCGTGATCGCCTCGATCCCCGCGAAGTTCGCGGTGCGGCACGCGGCGATCCCCTTCGAGCGCGCCGAGAGCTACCTGCGCGTGGCGCTGCGCGACCCGGCCGACCTGCGGATCTTAGACGAGCTCTTCTTCGTGACCGGCAGGAAGATCATCGCTTCGGTCGCCCCCGAGGCCCGGATCTACCAGGGCCTCGAGAAGTACTACGGCGAGCGGAGGACTCCGCGCTTCGCGATCCTCGCCGAGAAGCTCTCGCGCCCCAGCATGCGCGCCTCGCGGCCCGCTCCCTCCGCCACGGTCCCGCCTCCGCCCGCCTTCTTCGGTTCGCCGACTCCGCCGGCGCCGCCTCCTCCGCCGGGTTTCACTCCTCCGGCGAGTCGTCTGTCAGGGCCCCTTCCCCACGAGGTGTGGGGTGACTCGGGGGAGGAGGGCGCTGAGCCGCCCATCATCCAGAGCTGGCGCGTGCCCGACCTTCCCTCCGCGGTCCCCTGGGCGCCGCCCGCCTCCGTTCCCGGGCCGGAGGGCGAAGAGCCCGAGGCTGAGACGATCTCCTGGGAGGAGATGGCGCCGGCCAGCCCCCTGTGGATCTCCGAGGACGAGGCGGCGACCCGGATCGTCGATCCCGCGGCGGAGCCCCCGTTCCTGGCGCCGGAGGCGGCCCCCGGCCCCTACGCCGCCGCGCCGACGTCCCCATCGGGCGCGCGCTCCGCGGAGCCGGCCGTCACGCCCGTACCGGAGGCCCCGGCCGCGGCGTCTCCCGACTCCCCCGCGCGAGCCGCGGCAAACCCGGCGGCGTCACCCGTTGCGCCGCGCCGAGGCACGATGCTCCCCTTCGAGTTTCCCGAGGTCGCCGCGGCCCAGGACAGAGACGCGATCGGAAAGGCGGCGCTCGACGCGATGGCGGGACGATTCCTCAGGGCGGCGCTCTTCGCAGCGAAGCCGGAATCCGTCACGGGATGGGAGGCCGCCGGCTCCGGCGTTCTGGACGGCTCGATCCGTCGCGTGGATATTCCGTGGACAGAGCCCTCGGTCTTCCTGAACGTACGGCTCTCGCGCTCCTTCTACCTCGGCCCGCTGCCGCCACTGCCGCGTCACGCGGAAGTCTCCCGCGCGATGGGGGGCGCAATGGCACGAGAGTGCCTCGTCCAGCCGGTGATGATGAAGGAGAAGCCTGCTGCGTTCCTGTACGCGGAATTCGCTCCAGACCGGGGCGCGACGCCTCTGGACATCGCCTTCGTCCGGGAGCTGGCCTCCACGACGGCGGCTGCGCTCGCCGCTTCCATCCGATTGAAGAAGAAACAGGTTATATAATCCTGATCACTTCCGGAGGGACAATGATCAAAGCGGATATCGTCGATCTGGTGGTCGATCGCGCGGAGGTTCCGCGGGCCAAGGCCGCGACGGCCGTGGAGACCGTCATTGAATCGATGCGATCCGCTCTCGGAGCCGGCGACCGGATCGAGTTGCGCGGCTTCGGCGTCTTCCAGGTGAAGCGCCGCAAGCGCGGGATCGGACGCAACCCCAAGACGGGCGTCGAGGTCAACATCCCCCCCGGGAACACGATTCGCTTCAAGCCGGGCAAAGACCTCCGAGACCTCGCCTAGCCAGGCTCCTCGACAACGATGCGCCGCATCGGCGAGCTCCTCGTGGCCCAGGGCAGCGTCACGGAGGCGGCCATCACGCGGGCGCTCCACTACCAGCGGATGAGCGGGTCGGGAGCCCGGTTGGGGACCATCCTCTTGAACTGGGACCTCCTCGCCGAGGACCGGCTCATCGAGCAGCTCGCGCGGCTCCATCGCTGCGAGCCCGTATCGTGGGCCTCCCTGGCCGCCGCGCGGCCCGAGGTGGCTCGCCTGCTGACGCCGGCGGCGGCCATCCGCCACGGAGCGGTCCCCTACGACACGGACCGTTCCGGCGTCCGCGTCGCTTTCCTGAACCCGTCCGACCTCCGCGCCGTGGACGAGGTCGGTGCGCTCCTGCGCCGGCGCGTCCTCGCCGGCGTCACCTCGGAAGTGCGGCTTCTCCAGGCGCACAGCAAGTTCTACGGGCGACGGCTCACGCAGGAGACCCGCGCGATCATCCACAAGGTCCAGCGCCGGCAGGCGGCCAGCGGCGCCTCGCAGCGCCTGCGCACGCCCGGAGAGGTCATCGATTTCAGGCAGCTGGACGCCGCCGAGCGGCCGCGCCCGCCGCTCGGGCCGTCCGCTACCCGGAGCGGCGCCGAAGAAGCGACGAACATCTCGATCGCCGCCGGCGGCGAAGACTCGCCTCGGCCGGCGCCTCCCGAGCCCTCGCCGACCCTCGACCTGCATGCCCCGGGGAGGTCGGAGGATCTCCCGCGCCCGGACCTCGCGGCCCGCGAGCCGACGCACCACTCCAGCGCGGAGCTGAGGGAGTGGGTCGGGGAGGCCCTCGTCGCGTTCCAGAATGGCGCGCTCCGGGACTCCGGCGGCGAACCGGAAACGGAGGGCTCCGGGGCCTCGCGGGACAAGGCCCCGGAGCGTGCTCCGTCCGACGTGACCGGGGGCCCGCTCACGCCGGTCTCCTTCGAGGCGATCCCGGTGCTCCCGGAGCTGGAGGCGCTCGCCCCGGTCAGGGAGCAGCCACCGGCCGAGGACGGCCCGGCCCCAGCGGATGAGACGGGCGGCGACGGGGAGATCGGCGGCGGGCTGTGGCGCCCCTCCCGACTGGACGAGGGGGACGATGCGGCGGTCTCCAGCATGTGGACCGCGCCGGACGCCCCGGGGGCGCCGACGCCCCCCGAGGGGCACAGCCGCGAGGAGGTCGTGCGGGCCGTCGTCGAGACGCACGTTGCCGGCATCCCCCGCACGGTCGTCCTCGGCTCCGACCGAAACGGGACGGTGGCCTGGTACGCGCGGGGAACGGGCCCAGGAGCGGGCCCCGAGCTATGGATCGCGCCCGGCGAGCGATCGATCTTCGCGCACGTGGAGCGGACGGGGGCCCCGCACTTCGGTCCCCTCGAGCTGGAGCTCTGGCCCCGCTCCTTCGCCGACGTCCTCGGCGCGAAGCCGCCGGAGTGCGCCGTCTTTCCCGTCCGGATCCGCGACGCGGTGGCGGCGTTCCTCTACGCGGATCGCGTCGGTGAGCCCATGATCTACGAAGACTTCGGCGTGCTGACGCGCGCGGCGGCGCTCCTCGGCGCGGCGCTCACCCGGTTCCTCCCGGACTCGAACCACTCCACATCGGCCCACTGACGCTCACGAGAGGCGACGCAGTCCGCTGATATAAGCGGCCGATGGGCGAGACTCGCGAGGAACCACCCGGAGCGTGGGAGGATCCGCGCGAGGCGCGTCGCCGCCGCCGCGCGAAAGTCCTCGAGCATCCCCTCTTCCATCTCGCGCTCCTCGCCGCGACTTTCGTGAGCACGACGGTCGCGGGTGGGCTCTTCACGCCGGAGGGAGGGCTCCTCGGAAAGGGGCGGTTCCTCGACGGCCTGCCGTTCTCCGTCCCCGTCCTCATCATCCTCGGGGTCCACGAGATGGGCCACTACCTGATGTGCCGCCGCTACGGGGTGGCTGCGACTCTCCCCTACTTCATCCCGTCTCCGCTCGTGAACCTCGTCGGAACGTTCGGGGCAGTCATCCGCATCAAGGAGCCGATCCGGAGAAAAACGGTGCTGCTGGACGTCGGAGCGGCGGGGCCGCTCGCGGGCTTCGTTGCGGCCGTGCCCTTCCTCTTCTACGGGGTGGCGCATCCCCGCCCCTCGACGCAGCCGCTCGGACCGGGCACCCTGCTCTTCGAGTACCCCCTCCTGGTGCGGTTCGCCCAGGACTGGCTCGGCTTGACGCGCTACACGAGCGCGACCGTCCACGAGCACCCCACGTTCATGGCCGCGTGGTTCGGTCTGCTCGTGACGTGCCTGAACCTCTTGCCGATCGGGCAGCTCGACGGAGGGCACGTGCTGCGCGCAGCGACCGGCCGCGTACAGCCGCTCGTTTCCGGCGCGGTGGTCGCGGCCGCGTTCGCGAGCATCCTCTGGGTCGGCCCCCTGTGGGCGTTCTTCGCCCTCGTCGCGACGGCGTTCACCGGCCTCGCCCATCCCCCGACGGAGGACGACGGGGAGCGGCTCGGGACGGGACGCCTCACGATCGCGCTCGTGTGCCTGGTGGTCTTCCTCCTCTGCTTCTCCCCCGCTCCCATTCATCAGATCGGCGCGGACGGGCGATAGAGGGCCGGGCCGTCACCCTTCGGCCGGCAGGTCGAGGATGAACGTCGCGGGGCCTGCGTTCGTCAGGGACACGTTCATCATCGCGCCGAAAACGCCGACTTGAACGGGAACCCCGAGGGTCTCGAGGGAGCGGACGAAGCCGTCGTAGAGCTCCCGGGCGGCGTCGGGCGCGAGCGCGTGGTCGAAGCCGGGGCGGCGGCCGCGCGAGAGATCCGCGGCGAGCGTGAACTGGGAGACGGCGAGCACGGACCCGCCCACCGCGGCGAGGTCGCGGTTCATCTTCCCGGTGGGATCCTCGAAGATCCGGAGGCCGGCGACCTTGCGCGCCGCCTCGGCAGCCGTCGCGCCCGTGTCGCCGCGCTCCGCGCCGAGGAGGACGAGCATTCCCTGCGCGATGCGCCCCACGACCTTCCCTTCGACCTCCACCTCGGCGTGCGAGACCCTCTGAATGACGAGTTTCACGGCGCCGCAGCGGGCGTGACCGCGGATTTCCGCTTGAGCAGGCGCACGAACTCGCGCGGCTCCGGGGAGCGCGCGAGCGCGGTCGCGACCAGATAGACGACGGCGCCGACGAGGACGAGGAGGGCGATCCGCACCAGCCGATGCGGAAGGCTGGCGGCCGGGTCCTCCGGCCAGGCGCGCGCGTGGAGCCACCAGACGGCTGCCGCCATCGCGCCGGCGCTGGTGGCCACACGGAGGAGGCTCGCGAGGATCTCGCGTCCCCCGAGGAGGCCCTCCTGCCGGCGCAGAAAGAAGAAGAGGAGGAGGCAGTTGACCGCAGCGCCACAGGAGGTGGCCAGGGCCACGGACCCGACGCCGAACCCGGAGGACCGGAGCGAGAGCGCGACGGCGACGAACACGGTGAGGTCGGCCGCGGCGCAGATCACGGGGGTCCGCGTGTCCTTGCGGGCGTAGTGCGCCCCGACGAGGAGGTTGTTCGACGAGATGAAGACGAGCCCGAGAGCGTACAGCCCCAGGACGTGGGCCGTCACCAGGGTGTCCTCCGGGCCGAACCGCCCGCGCTCGAAGAGCACCCGGATCATCGGCTCGCGGAGGATCAGAAGGCCGGCGGCCCACGGGACCGTCACGAACGCGACCATCCGCAGCCCGAATCGCAGCGTCGCCTTCAACGGCCCCCGGTCCGACTCGAGGGCCTGCTGCGAGAGAAGGGGCAGGATGGCCGTCGCGACGGAGATCACGAACCCGCCGCGGACGAGCTCCACGACCTGGTTGGCGTAGGTCAGGTACGAAACGGCGCCGTCTCCGTAGATCGAGGCGAAGCGCGTTGAGAGCGCGACGTTGATCGCGTAGATTCCGAACCCGAACAGGCGCGGGATCAGGAGGAAGAAGACGCCTCGGACCGCCGGATCCGACAGGTCGAGCCGCGGACGGCCGATCGCCTTGAGCGAGAGCACCGCCGGGAGCTGGATCGCCATCTGGAGCAGGCCCCCCACGAGGACACCGAGGGCGAGGGCGACGGTGGGCTCGGCGAAGCGCGGCGCCGCGAGAGTCGCCGCCGCCACGATCGAGAGATTCAGCAGAATGGGCGAAAGCGCCGACACCGCGAACCGACCGTGCGCGTTGAGCACCGCCTGCAGCAGGGCCGCGAGCGAGATGAAGCACAGGTACGGGAACATCAGACGCGTCAGGAACACGGTCAGCTCGAGCTTCCCGGGGGTGCCGGAGAAGCCGCGGGCGAGGACGCGCACGATCGCCGGCGAGAAGAGGATCCCGAGGACCGTGATCGTCGAGACGAGGAACGTCAGGGCCGAGAGAATCCTCCCGACGAAGACGGGCGCCGTCTCCGTGCCCTCCCGCCGGCGCTGCTCCGCGTACGACGGGATGAAGACGCCCGGGAGCGCCCCCTCCGCGACGAGCTGCCGGAAGATGTTCGGGATCCGGAACGCCGTCCAGAAGACGTCGCTCGACCGCCCGGCGCCGAAGAACGCCGCGATCGCCATGTTCCGCAGGTAGCCCGTCACCCGGGAGAGGAGCGTCATGACCGTGATGAGGGACGCGGAGCGGACGAGGCGCCCGCGCGCATCCTCGGCGCGGAGGTGCGGGGGGGTCACCGGGAGACGACCTTCATGCGGCCGCGACATTGTAGGTCGGGCCCCGGACGTCATTTGTCCGGCGCGTCCGGGTTAATGTCTGCATCACCTGAAAGGAGGCAGAACACATGGCCAGCGTCAACAAGGTGATCCTGATCGGCAACCTCGGCAAGGACCCTGAGATCCGCACCACCCCACAGGGCACGGCGCTCGCGCGCTTCTCGGTCGCGACGACGACGACCTGGAAGGACAACTCCGGCGCGAAGCAGGAACGCACGGAGTGGCACGACGTCGTCGCCTGGGAGCGGCTCGCCCAGATCTGCGGCGAATACCTGCACAAGGGCAAGATGGTCTACGTCGAGGGGAGCCTGCAGACCCGGAGCTGGGAGGACCAGAACGGGCAGAAGAGGTACAAGACGGAGGTCAAGGCGAACAACGTCGTGATGCTCTCGCCCCGAGTCGACGGGGCCGGCGCGGCCGCCCGGGCGGCCGCGCCGCGGGAGATCAGCGAGGGGGCGGAAGCGCCGACCTACGACGACGACGTGCCCTTTTAGCCGCTCCCGGACGCTCGGCAATCAGGCGACGCGGGGCCCTGCCGGCGGCTCCGCGCTGTCGCGGAGGGCCCGGATCGCCTCGACGAGGTGCTCGAGGGGCGTCGCGGGGGGGCGCGCCCCCGACAGCTCCCGGAGGTGCCGCTCGTAGGCGTCCAGGCGCGACGCCGCCTCGAGGCGCCGCTCGAGGGGAACCCCCTCCTCGGCGGCGGCCACGCACTCGGGCAG
>Ga0136614_10000588_pt1 | contig 18710 bp, 12 predicted proteins | sample AntDrymUQ2792106_2_FD_106643 | JGI IMG/M metagenome (GOLD analysis project Ga0136614, IMG submission 106643) | Polar desert sand microbial communities from Dry Valleys, Antarctica - metaG UQ279 (21.06) | ecosystem: Environmental > Terrestrial > Soil > Desert | place: Antarctica: Dry Valley... | reverse complement strand
CAAACGCTCGGCGCCTTCGAGGAAAGCGAGCGCGTGACTGGCGCTCAACGCCTGCACTACCTCCGTCGCGAGTTGCTGCAACGTCGGATCGGTGGCCGAGCCGCCGGTCATCACCATGTTGGTAAGCGTCCCGTCCTCCGCGCGGTCAGCTTCGAGCGTGACCTGAATCGTGCCGCTCAAATCCAGGTCGCCGTCAATCCACTTCTGGTTGTACTTCGCGAGCAGGTCTTTGTACGGTTTGACGTTAATCTTCGGCGGCAGCTTCGTCTTAGTCTGCACCGCAAGTTTATCGAGCACCTCGCGCTGCGCCTTCTCGGCCTGAGCTTTCTTCTCTTCCTCCGTTAGTTCAGGGACGTTGATGCCGGCGGGCGTCGTGCCTGGATTGTTCGCGGCAACCTCCGTCGAGGCATCCGGCATCGGGGTCGGCGTCGGTTGTGGTGACGGCTTTGGTCGCGGTGTCGGTGACGGTTTGGGGGTGGGCGTCGCCTTTGGTTTCAACGGTGTCGGGAGCGGCGTCGGGCGGACTTCGGCGATAAACTCCGGGTCGGTCGCCGGTGACGATGGCTCGTTTCGAGAAAAATATCCGGGCGGATAATAAAGTTTGTTCGGGTTGGAGATGTTGATGATCTGCGCCCGCTCGCGGACTTCGCCGGTGACGTAATCTTCGTCGGCGTACACGGCGCCGGAGAACATTCCGGCGATGAAAAGCGCGTTGCGCGCTTCAGGGACGAAGACGACGGCCGCCGCGAAAAGCATATGCATCACGAACGAGGCGGCGACCAAATGGCGCAGCCGCCGGTTGAAGTGCGGCGTCCGGTTCACTTCATATTTTTGAAACAACTCAGCCATTTCGCCCCACACTTTCAGAAACACTCAATTGCCCGCAAGCCGTCGTGATGGCCCCGCGCTCCGAAAAGCTTTAGACGCCGCAGCGGCGCCCGGAGTTGCGAATCAACAGAGAAAAGTTACCACTAGACGTGTCACTTTCACAAAGAGGGCGGATGATCTCGGCGGCTTTTTACAATTTTTGGGCAGACAAAAGCGCGGCGTGGCAAACTACGAATTTGTCCCGCAGCGCTTCGACTTGAGTGATGTTGGTAGAGAGGTTGAGGGGCTTTGATGTCAAAGCCTCTCACTCATTGCTATTGGTGTTTGGTCTTCCTCACGGCGATGTTCGCCGGCGTCGGCGTCTCGGTTGGCATCGGTGTGGACGTTTGTGTCGGTGCACCTGACGGCGGCGGGGCGAAGTACCCCGTTAAGTCAGCGATGAAGAGAGTCGTGGTCTGAGCGTAGATGTTGAACCTGCCGTCCGAGACCGTCACGGTCACCGGATAACTTCCCGCCGCCGTGTTCGGCAGCGTGCCCGAGATCAATCATTGAGTAACGGATTTAATGAGAAAATGATTTTGAGCCGAGCAACTAAAAATTTTGTCGGACGTGGTACGAGACTAACCAGGGCGGCTTTTAGATCATCACTCTAGTGTCTGTCCGGCGGCGCCCAAACTGTTCAGGGACGGGCGAAGCCGTCGCCGCTTCGATGACATTCGGATCTTCGGCGTGCCGGAGAAGCGAGAAATAGAAAGTGGCGCCGGCGTCGGTCGCGCCCTCAGCCCATGTCCGACCACGATGACGTTGGATGATCCGTCGCACGCTGGCAAGTCCGATACCGGTACCCTCGAACGTCTCCGCGCCGTGCAGCCTCTGGAATACCCCAAACAGTTTGTCTGCACACCGCATCTCGAACCCCACGCCATTATCGCGCACGAAGAAGACATGCTCGTGATCGTCGCCAGTGCTTCCGACCTCAATCTCAGCTTCGGCGCGTGTGCGCGTGTATTTCACGGCGTTAGACAAGAGATTCTGGAAAACGATCCTTAACATCGACAGGTCGCCGTTAACCTTCGGTAACTCACTGATTTTCCAGACAACGGTTCGCTCGGCAATGTCCGCGTCAAGTTCTTCTATTAAGTCTCGCACGAGTCGGCTGGTGTCGATTACGCTGCGCCGTATCTCGGCGCGACCGACCTGTGAGTAGAACAGTAAGCCGTCGATCAAATTACTTGCTTCGTTGATTGAATCAGAAATGGTCTTCAGGTAGCGAAGATTGATCTCGTCAGCGGTCAACGCAACCCTCTTCTGAAGTTGATCCGTCAACCCTTTGATGAAACGGAGCGGCGCGCGGAGGTCGTGCGAAACCGAGTAGGAAAATGATTCCAGTTCCTTGATGGCCTCTTGCAGTTGCGCCGTGCGTTCCGCCACGCGGCATTCGAGCGTTTGGTTGAGTTGCAGGATTTCGTCTTCGGCCCGTTTTCGCTCGGTGATGTCGTCAAGATGGGCCATCACCATGTTGGGCGTCACAAAGACGTAACTGACTGCCAAGTGCTTGTTCTCGCCGGTTGACCATAGCTGGTACTCCATCTCCCTATGGAGTGTGGTTCGTTGGTTAAAGCACTGCGAGAAATCGTTCAGGATGTCCGGCCTCGTTTCGTATATTTCGCGTGCCGATCTTCCGACCATCCCATCGACCCGGCCGTTGGTGAACTTTTCGGCGGCGTCGTTGTAATCAATCAACACGAAATCTTCGCCGACTCGCAGCCACGAGTAGGTCGGGATGGGGATGCCTCTGTATTGCGACTTGAACCGCTCTTTGCTCGCCCGCAACGCTGCTTCGTCTTGCTTGCGCTCAGTGATGTCGCGGCCGATGGCTTGAACTCTTCCGTCACCAAGCATCTTGGCGTTGACCTCCACGGGCACCGGCGAACCGTCGCGGCGGCGCATCAAGTGTTCGGTGAGAGACTTTTCCCCTGCTCGCATTTGAGAGATGCGCAGCGGATCGGCGTTCCGCTCGCCGTCCAGAATAAGGTCTCTCGCGTTAAGCCGCAGAAACTCATCGCGGGCGTAGCCGAGCGCTTCGCAGGCCCGTTGGTTGACCTCATTAATCTTTCCCCGCGCGTCTAAAACGAAGATCAAATCCGAGGCCTGTTCCATCAACCCACGGTACCTGTCTTCGCTTTTACGCAGCTCGTCGGTGAAGTGTTTACGTTCGACGAATCGCGCGACCTGTGCGATCAAGCGCATCGGGTTGTAAGGCTCTTCCAGATAGCCGTCGGCCCCCGCTTCAAGCCCTTCGACGGCGCTTGCGGAGTCGGTGCGTTGCGCGCTCACGAGCAGGATCGGGGTCGCGCAGAGGGCCTCATCAGCGCGCATCAACCGGCACAACTCGATGCCGCTCACCTGCGGCATCAAAACGTCGCTGACCACTAAAGCGGGTCGCTCGCGGCTCGCTACCGCGAAAGCCTCGCTCCCGTCAGACGCGGTCAGTACATGGTATCCCGCTTTATGTAATACACGGCGCACCATCTCCAATTGATCCGCCGCATCGTCAACCACGAGGATTACGTTCTCGCCTGCTCGCTCCATGTCTGAATTAAACTTTCCGCGTCTGGCCGTGCCTCCGGGCGTGCAAGGCACAAGACGCAATCAGCGTTTCGAAGCTGATGTGAAGAGTTGCTGTAAGCGTTCTGAAGTTTAACTTGTCGAACAGAATCTTCTGTTAATGCCAGGAGTCGGTATGTAAAAGGAAAGAGTTCCGTGAGAGATGGAATTCGGTGGAATTACCGAAAGGCTTGATGCTCAGAGAAGAGTGCTCCGGCAAAAAGCGCCCGCATGCCTGCCACGTCCCAGTAGTATTGTTATCAGCGGGCGCAAGCGTAACACCAAATCACCCTCTTTTCCACTGATTTCTACAAACCTGGCCTGGTGCCCACTTTCATACCTTAACATTAAGATCATGGGTTAAAATCCTCTTCATGCCACATTTCCGCGAGAGCGACCGCCGCCGCCGCACCCGCCGCGCACGGAGTAATAAAGCTGAGTCCACTTTACCGAACCCGCGTGCGCAAACCGGCGAAGAGGGTAGTCGCGTCGCCGAGCAGTCGAGTCGCACGTCGCTCAAGCGTCCGCTGCGCCGTTTGCTCGAAGGCATCGGCGCGCCCGCGCCCGCGCCGTTTATGCCCGACCCGTTCCAGCTTGAAGCCCTCGCCGCGCTTGAACGCGAGGACGTGCTGGTGACCGCACCGACCGGCAGCGGCAAGACATGGATCGCGCGCGAAGAAATCAGGCGCCTGCTCGCAGAGGGAAAGCGCGCGTGGTACACCAGCCCGCTGAAGGCGTTGACCAACTCGAAGTATCAGGAATTTTCAGCCGAATTCGGCGCGGCGAACGTCGGCATCCTGACCGGCGACCGCAAAGAGCGGCCCGACGCGCCGCTGATCGTTGGCACGACGGAGGTCTATCGCAACCAGTTGTTCGACGCATTGCGCGACGCCGGGCGCCCGGTACAGGCCGACCTGGTGGTGCTCGACGAAGCGCATTACCTTGCCGACGAAGAACGCGGGCACGTCTGGGAAGAAGCCATCATCCTGACGCCGCCGCGCGTGCGCCTGCTGCTGTTGTCGGCGACCGTCGGGCGCGCCGAAGAGTTTGCGGAGTGGATCACAGAGGTCCGCGGCGTGCGGTGCGGCGTGGTCGCGCGTCCCGGCGCCCGCCCCGTCCCGTTGCGCGCCGCGTTCCTCTACCCGGACGGGGAACTGGCGCCGCTATTTGACGACGCCGGGCGCTTCAACGTCGAGATCACGCGCTTCATTCAGGCAGCGCACGCGCGACCGTCCGGCGCCCGTCGCCGCTTCAGTGATGGGCGCGAGCGCCCCCCGTCGTCGCGGCTCAACATGCCGGAGATGCCGCCCTCGATGCTGCTCGCGGCGCTCGGCGCGTACGACCTGCTGCCGGCCATCGTCTTTTTGCCGACGCGGCGGCGGTGTGACGAAGCGGCGGCGGAAGCGGCCCTGACGCCGCGCGGCGGTCGCGTGCCAGACTCCGCCGGCGGCGACCGCAAACGCACCTCCGTCGAACGAGTCGAGGCGCGCCGTGCCATGTTGCGCGAAACCGCCGAGCGGTATCCGGAAGTTCGCCGGCATCGGCACTGGGAGACGGTCATCCGCGGCGGCGTCGCGTCGCATCACGCGGGTCACCTGCCGGCGTGGAAGCTGGCGATTGAAAATCTAATGAGCGCCGGACTGCTCGACGCGATCTTCGCGACGGCGACGGTCGCGGCGGGCGTCGATTTTCCGGCGCGCACCGTCGCGCTGACGAACATCGATGTGCGCACGGGCCGAGGGTGGCGACCGCTGACTGCTTCGGAGTTACAGCAGATGACGGGGCGCGCCGGGCGGCGCGGGCGCGACCGCGTCGGCTTCGTCGTCGCCGCGCCGGGCACGCATCAAGACCCGCAGAAGATGGCTGCGCTGCTCGGCGACCCGCCCGACCCGCTGGAGAGTCAGTTCCGCGCGACCTATACGACGCTGCTCAATCTGCTTGACGCATACGGCAACTTTGCGCAGGTGCGTGACATCGCCGAGCGGAGCTTCGCGCGTCGCGAGGTCGTTGATCAGGTCACCAGGCTGCAACGCGAGCGCGACGAGAGCGAGGCACGCATCAGGCAGAAGCTGGCGGGCGCCGGTTGCGGCGGGACAGAAGCGGCGCGCGGGCTTGAGCGTCTGGCGAGCGCCCGCGCACGGCTGCTCGAAGGCGCGCCGCAGACACGCACAGAGGCATTGATGAATTGGCTTGATCGAGAGGTCATGCCTGGGCGGGTCGTGACCATCGGGCGCAGCGGTCGGCGGCTCGTGTTCGTCACCGAACGACGCGGCGCGAACATCATCGGCGCGCGCGAAGATGAATCGCGCGCGGCGCTCTCGTTCGAGCGTATCGGACGGGTTTACGCCGACACCTACCGGCTCGATGAAGGTGGACGCGAAGCGGCGTTCGCGGCGGTGCGTGCGGGACGCGCGACGCTGCTCAACGAGCCGCGTCTACGTGACGCGCGCGCCGCGACGAATGAAACAGTCGCGCTGCTGAACGACTTGATGGATCAGTTGACGCGCCAAGGCGACGACGCGGGGCCACGCAAGGATGGTATGCAAGATGACGATGGGAGGCAGCACCGCGAGGCTTGCGAAGAAGTGCTGTGGGCGACGCTCAGCGACGCGGAGGTAATCGAGCGTTGTGAGCGCCGGATGGCGGCGTTGAGCGACGAAGCGTGGCGTCCCTTTGCGCGGCGGGCGCGCGTGCTCGACCACTTTGGCTATCTCGATTTCGTTGCCGAGCGGGTCACCGCGCGCGGGCGCTGGCTCGCCGATCTGCGACTCGACCGTCCGTTATTGGTCGGTGAAGCGATTGAGCGTGGGTTGTTCGCGGAGCTTGATGCGGTGCGGCTGACCGGGGTGATGGCCGCGTTTGCCGCCGATGCCGAGCGCGACTATGGCGAGCTTCAACTCGACGACGCGCTGGTATCGGCGCTCGCGCGGTTCGAGCAGGTGGCCTACGAAGTCGCGAGCGAGGAGTGGCGGCACGATCTCGATCCGGCGCCGGAGATAAATTATTCAGCGGCCGCGACCGCCGCGCGATGGGCATCGGGTGCCAAGTGGGACGACCTGGTGCGCCAGACGCGCGCCGAAGAGGGCGATCTGTTTCGCATGCTGACGCGCACCGGCGAATCTCTGTTGCAGGTCGCAGGCCTCGGCGATTCGCACCCGGCGGCGGCCCGGACAGCCGCGCTCGCGAGTGAGGCGGTGCTGCGCGAGCCGGTGCGCAGTTAAGCCGTGCGCAGGTGAAACAAGGGGAAAACGAAGTGGATCAAAGAACTGAGTGGACGTGCGAAGAGAAGATGCGCGGCGTGTCGGTGATGCTTCTTTTCGTTCTTCTTCTAATGTGCGCGGCCTGCGACGGTGGGCCGAGGGTCGGGGATGAATCAGTGGTGGATCAAAGCAGGATGAGCACGAACGAGCGGGAGGGCGGGCCGGTGGTCTATGTGGCGCTCGGAGATTCGACCGGCATCGGCGTCGGCGCGCGCAACGGGGCTGGTTACGTGGCGCGCGTCTTTGAGCGCATTGAACGGGTGCGCACGGATTCGCGACTTGTTAATTTATGCGTCAGCGGTGCGACGACCGCTGACGTGCTGCGCGGCCAGGTGACGCGCGCCGAGGCCGCGACCCCGACACTCATCACACTCGGCATCGGCATCAACGACGCGACGCGCAACGTCACCGCCGAGCAGTTCGCGCGCAACTACGAAGAGATCATCACGCGCCTGCGCGTAAAGACCGACGCGCCAATCGTCGTCACTAACATCCCCGACATCTCTTTCGCGCCTGCCATGCCCGCCTTCATGCGCGACGAAGGGCGACGCCGCATCAACCTCTTCAACGAACGCATCGCGGAGATTGCCGCGCGCCACGACCTTTGGCTGGTTGACGCCTACACGAAGAGCCACGAATTGATCCCGCGTCACCCCGAATTCTTCTCCGCCGATAACTTTCACCCAAGCGACGAAGGCTACGAATTCTGGGCGGTGATGATGTGGCCGATTGTCAAAGACGCCATCGGCGAGAACTAGCGGACAGCATAAGTAGGAAGGCAAAAGTAAAAAGGCAAAAGGCAAAAGTAACAACCAGTCATGACGGGGCTGTTGTTCATCCTTCATCCCTCCGCCCTCATCCCTTAAGAGTCCCTCATCCTTCATCCCTCCAAAGAGGCATCGACTGCATCTAAATGCCATCGTGAATGTTTCCTTAAAAGATTTGCCGACATACAGCGGTTTTGCGCGGAGGTTTGCGCGCCGGTTCATCGCCGAGCGCGTGGCCGAGTCTCATGTGCCGATAGCCGCCGCGCCGCACCGTCCGCAGCCTGCGACATGGGGCAACGGCGACGTAACAATCGCGTGGCTCGGTCACGCGACGGTGCTGATTAATTTCTACGGCACGTGGTTGTTGACCGACCCGGCGCTTCGCTCGCGCGTCGGTCTGCGCGTCGCCGGCGCGACTTTCGGCCCGCGCCGCCTGGTGCATCCGGCGCTCGCTCTGCGCGAACTCCCGCCGCTCGACGCCGTGCTGATTTCGCACGCGCACATGGATCACTCTGACTTGGGGACGTTGCGTCGCCTGCCGCGCCGAACGCGCGCCGTTGTGCTACGCGGCAACGGCGACTTGGTGGGCCGCTTCGCGTGCATTGATGAACTGGCATGGGGCGAGTCGGTTGACATCAACGGCGCGCGCGTCGAAGCGATTGAAGTCTCCCACTGGGGGGCGCGTATGCTCACTGACCAGCACCGTGGCTACGGTGGTTTCCTGATTGAAAAAAACAATCGCGCCATTGTCTTCGGCGGCGATACCGCGTACACACGTGCCTTCGCTAAGCTGCGTCACCGCGCGCGGATTGATCTCGCCATTTTACCCATCGGGGCCTACGACCCTTACATACACGTCCACGCCAACCCCGAGCAGGCGTGGGCAATGGCGCGCGAGATGGGCGCCGACCACATCCTGCCGATTCACCATTCGACGTTCCGCCTGAGCCGCGAGCCGGCGCACGAGCCGATCACGCGCCTGCTCGCCGCCGTCGGAGAGCGGGAGAGTTGGCGCGTCGCCGCTACTGAAATCGGTCAGACGTGGGTGATGCCAAAGCAGATGGCTTCCTCATAAATCCAAGTCGTAAGCTCAATGCGCTGTGAGTGCCCGCACCCGCACATTGCTTACACTGGCACCGCACTCTAAAGGCCGCCAAACGCCATTGCCCTGATAAGGGAGACATGCGGGTGGTGATGCTATTTCCCTCTGCTGCAACGCAATCATTCGCTTCCACTTCATAGAACAGATCAAGGTTATAATTGGAGTTCTAAAAAATTTGCTGGAAGCTCATATGTTCATTTTGCAGTTGGATCACCAAAGAAGTTGAGAAATGACAGAGGGTTCGGACAAACTTGAAGTTAAATTTGTAGATGATATTGATGTGCCGGAGGGGGGAATCGAACCCCCATGAGGAGTTAACCTCGCTAGATTTTGAGTCTAGTGCGTATACCGATTTCGCCACTCCGGCTCGTTGAGGCGTGCAGAGCATGATAGAGGCCCGCGCGCTTTGGCGTCAACCGCGGGTATTCGCTAAATAAACATGTTTCCCTGATATTTCGGTCGTCGCGACAAAAAGTTGTGTCCCGCGCGCCGAAGCGGTAATATGCGAGGACTCTCACGGGGGACACGTTAGCGACCGACTGAATATTTCTATCAGCCCCCCCACCGTTCCGGTTACGAAATTCTATTCAAGCGGAGCGACATCATGCCTGAAATCACATCAGCCGAAGCGCGCGTTTTAATCGCGGATGACGAAGCTGAAATCCGGAACGTTTTATACGACCTGTTGAGTAAAAACTACGAATGCGTTGTCGTCGACTCGGCGGAAGAGGTGCTGGCGCGCTTACGAGCCGGTGATTACGACCTGGTCATCAGCGACATCATGATGGCCGGGATGAGCGGCCTCGAAATGGTGCCGCACGTGCTGGAACTGGCCCCCGACACGGTCGTGATTATGATTAGCGGCGCGCAGACGCTGGAGAGTGCCATCGGCGCGTTGCGCGCGGGCGCCTTCGATTACATCATGAAGCCGTTCGACATCAGGCACGTCGAAGCTGCGGTGCGGCGAGCCCTCGGCCACCACGATCTGATCGTCGCGAAAAGACATTACGAAAACTACTTGGAAGAGATGGTCGAACAGCGGACGGCGGAACTCGACCGCGCGCTGCACTCGCTGGAAGACGCCTACCGCAACACGCTGAAGGCGCTGACGGCGGCGCTTGAAACACGCGATTTAGAAACTCACGGTCACTCCGAGCGCGTCGTCACGTTTAGCCTCCGCCTCGGCCGCGAACTCGGACTCGGCAGCGAAAAGATGCGCGCGCTCGAATTCGGCTCGCTGCTCCACGACATCGGTAAGATCGGCATCCCGGACGCGATTCTGCGTAAACCTGCCAAACTGAGTGAAGAAGAGTGGGTCACGATGCGGCAGCACCCGGGCCTCGGCCAGCAGATTCTGCGTGAGATAGAGTTTCTTAAAGATGCCACATTTGTCGTCGCCCAACACCACGAAAAGTGGGATGGCACCGGCTACCCGGTGGGCCTGCGTGGCACAGAGATCGACATCAATGCGCGCATCTTCGCCGTCGCCGATGCTTTCGACGCGATGATTAGTAACCGCGTGTACCGCGCCGGCCGCTCGTATGAAGAGGCCGCCAAAGAGTTGAGCGATTGCGCCGACATGCAGTTCGATCCAATCGTGGTCAAAGCCTTCCACCGGGTCCCGCGCCAAGACTGGGACGAACTGCGCCGTCGCTCGCTGGAAAAGTCTCAGGAACAGACGGCAATCCGCCACGCGGACGCGATAACCTCGTCCGCTGCGCTGGCCGAGTCGAGGCCAGTGGCGCTCACCGTCTAAAAAAAGCGCGCCCCTCAAATGATTGCGCCCAGTTGTCTTGCTTAAAGAGTTTTGTTTGGTGATCCTGTCCGGCGCGAATTTCGCCGGAGTGAGATTTAAGTCCTGCCGTTTATGCCCGGTTGGTCACACATTCTTACTTCCCGTCACGTACCCAAATCAAAACCTATCAGATTGGCACACAGGCCGCGCCGGAAATTGTAGAGGCAGAGGGCGTGTCCGGGGCCCATCGCACGTCAGTGCGATCACGTTGTATTGATTCGACATTGATTGAATCGGCGTCGCCGATCTAGGCAAGGACTTGTACCACTGCTACTACACATGTCTCATTGTCGTATGGTTCGGTTTAGCGCATCGCCGCGACGACGTAACCGCGGCGCACGCGCAGACGGAGTCCGCTGCGGCGGGGGATGATGCGGATGCGCCGGTACTCTGTGGTTGGGGAAGTGATGAGCGGCCTCCGCGGCGCGTACATCATGACGTATTGCGAGCCGATCTCGCGCGCCACTTCGCCGCCCTGAGCGACCATCTCGCTGGCGGATGTCGGCAGCCAAATGCGGCCACCCATCTCTTCGGCGAGTGATGTTAATTGCTGCTCGCTGCGCAGCGTCGCGCTTTCGTAGGCTTTGCGCAGACGGCGCATCTCCGGGTCAAATGTGATCTTCGCTCCGGCCATCCTACCAGCCGCGCCGCCGCGACTCATCCCCGGCGGCAGCGTCGGGTCAATGCCGATGGTCGCGATGCCAGACGACGTGGCATTGCCGGAGCGGTCTGCTACCGGCTGTTTGTCCCGTTGCTCGCGCGCCGTCAGCGTCTGGCGCGTGAGAGCGGTATAGCTGATCACGTGAACCGTCGCCTGCGCCGCGTTCAGACGCCGGACGGCCTCTGCCAGAGCCGCCTTGTCCCTGGTCGCCTCGGGGCCGCCGAGCGCGTTGATGGCCTCGCGGTAATCTGGGCGCGGAGGCAAATCGACGCCGTCGGTGACGAGTACCACATGACGGTGGCCGGCGGGCTGGCCCTCGAAGCGTGACGCCGCACGCGAAATCGCTTCAGCGAGTCGCGAGCCACGGCCCGACGACAACTTCGACCGCAGCACGTGCGCGACCTGTTCGCGGTCCGCCGTCCAGTCTTGCAACAACTCCGTCCGATTGGCGAACTGCATCACCGCGAGTTGGTCGCCCGCGCGGATGTTTGCGACCAGGTTGAGGGCGATGTCGCGTGTCGTACTGGTGCGCATCGCGAGGTTCATTTCGCCGCCGGTGCCGAGTAGCAGCAGAACGCTTGCCGGCACGCGCCGCAGACTCTTGACCTCCTGCGCGACATCATCTTCAAGCACCAGCAGGTCGCGCATCTCCAGCGTCGGGTCGAAGCGCTCGTACTCGTCGTAAGCGAAGACGGGGATGCGCACCTCCTCCGTGTAGACTTTGATCTCGTCCTGCGCTTCACGGTTCGTGGTCACCGGGGCGCGAGGCGGAACTTGAGATGGGGCTTGAGGCTGGGACTGAGTCGGAGTCGGAGTCGGAGTTTGAATTTCTGACGGCGAGGTGGTCGTCCGCCTCCCAGACTGCGCCAGGCTGACGCGCATCAAAAGCGTCGGCGCGATGAGTGAAACGGTAAGAGCGGTAACGAATGAAAACAGACGCACCGAAGATGTATGATGAGTCATAAAGCACACTCGACGGAAACGGTATCGTGAAGTTAAGGATTGAAGCAAAAAAAACTTCACCCGAATTTCACCGCTCGCGGACGCGAGACGGCGCGCAGAAGTGAAAAACCGAATTGTCAATCAAGTGAAAAGCAGTATGCATGCTCAGCGTCCCCGGCGGTCTCGGCGGTAATAGTATTTGGTTTCAGTCCTAAGGTAATGTGTGATGCCGTCTGTGGGGTGCGGGGGTTGCCTGCCGAGTGTCGCGCCGTTGATTCCCGGTCAATCTCGTCGCTTGCTTGCATGAATTTTTACGCGCGCGGCCGTGCTCTGACAGAACGCTTCTACCGTCGCGCACCGTTTTTCCGCGCTTGCGATTGCACGGCGGTGATGGCGACAGCGTCGACGATGTCTTCCGCTTTGCAGCCGCGCGAAAGGTCGTTGGCGGGTTTGTCGAGTCCCTGCAAAACGGGGCCGATGGCGGTCGCGCCGGCGAGCCGTTCCGTCAGCTTATAGGCGATGTTGCCCGCTTGCAGGTCGGGGAAGATGAGGACGTTGGCGCGTCCCGCGACGCTTGAGCCGGGCGCTTTGGATTGTCCGACATGCGGCACGAGCGCCGCGTCGGCTTGCAACTCGCCGTCGATTTCGAGTTCCGGGGCGCGGGCGCGAACAGTGCGAGTCGCTTCCATCACCTTGTCCACCAGTTTGTGGGCGGCGCTGCCTTTGGTCGAAAACGAGAGCATCGCGACGCGCGGTTCGACTTCCAGCAGCGCGCGGCACGACTCGGCGGACGCCAACGCAATCTCTGCCAACTCCGCCGCCGAAGGATCGATCACCACGCCACAGTCGGCGTAGATCAGCGCGCCGTCGGCACCGAACTCCGATGACCGAAGCGCCATCACGAAGAAGCTTGAGACGAGTTTGAAGCCGGGACGCACGCCGATACAGTGGAGCGCCGCGCGGACGGTGTGGGCGGTGGTGTTGGTCGCGCCCGCCACCGATCCGTCGGCGCCGCCCTGTCGCACCAACAGGTCACCGTAGTACAACGGGTCGCGAACCGTGCTCCGCGCCTCGTCCATCATCACGCCTTTCGCGCGCCGCAGTTCGTAGTAGAGCGCCACGGTTTTTTCGAAGTCGGGCGCGCGGTTGTGGTCAATTAGCGCGACGCCGCCGAGGTCGACATTCGCCTCACGCGCCGCCGCGCGAACCTTCTCTTCGTCGCCGAGCACGGTGACGCGCGCCACGCGCTCGCGCGCGCAGATTGCCGCCGCGACGACAGTGCGCGGGTCTTCACCCTCCGGAAGGACGATGTGCTGCGGGTCGGCGGCGGCCCGTTGGCGGATGCGTTCGAGTATCGACATCATGAGTAAAGAAACAGTTTTGAGTTTTGAGTTTTCAGTGTTGAGCTGAAAACCGAAAGAAGAAGGCAACAGCAAACAGGTTTCAGTGTTGAGCTGAAAACTGAAAACTGAAAACTGTTCGATGGCTGTAATTTAACACGAAGCGCACGCCGCGACACGCAAGCTGCGCGGCAGCCTTTAGAGTACAGCCGCACAAAGACGGTTGAGAGTCAGGGATGTGCGTACGAATCGCTGTTAAGCGGCGAGTGATTGGTCAACGAGATTCTCGGCGGACTGCACCAGCGGCTCGATAATCTTCGGGTCGTTAGTCTTGATGGCGTCGAACCAGCGGGCTTCGAGGACAGGCGCGTCAAAGCCGTCGCGGTCGAGAGCGACAAGCGCGACGAGTTGTGTCGGCGAATTAACGATAATGAACCACTCGTGCGACAGACGGGATCCGCCCGCGACGGGTATCGGGCGCATGTTCGGGTGGCGCGGCGGTTTCCAGTCCGCCTCGCCGAATATGTAGACGCGCTCAGAGACATCGGCCATCCGCAGATAACGGTCGACTACCGCTTCCATGCGTGAAAGCTTTTCGAAGCCGGCATAGACTCTGCCCGCGCGGTTCGTCCGCAGCAGCACCGCGTTCTCAATCAACAAACTGATGTATTCGAGGCACGGAACCTGCGCACGGAATCTAAACGTATCGCGTTCGTCGAAATCCCGTCGCGAGAGGTTCGAGACGGTGCCGAGGTCTTGCTTCGCCGAAGACGCGGCCACTTTCAGTGCGTGCTCGAACATCGAATAATCTTTCACAGTACCGCCCAACCTCCGGCGCTCGCCCTTCGGGTCGCCGAACAAATATTTACGCGCCCGTCGCTTCACTGGCGTTACAAATGTTTCTTTTAAGTGTGAAGGTGCGGACTGGGCGAGATGTATTAATCGACTCTCCCTGATTCCGAAGATCATCTTTCGTTCCCTTCAGACACAGCCAAGCCTTATCTAAATCGAAACACGTGTGATTGGGACACTCAGGTTCATCTTCGTTACATCAGGGACACAAAGAGAGGGATACAAAGAGCGATTATTCCAGTCGTGTATCGTTTGATTCAGAGGTTAGAACTGACTACTGTCGTGCGAGCGCATCGAGCAGCTTTTCGTGGATGCCGCCGAAGCCGCCGTTCGACATGATCGCGACCACGTCGCCGGCGCGCAACTCCGACGCGAGGCGACGCACGATCTCGTCGGCGCCGTCGATGCAGAAGGCTGTCGTTCCTTGCGCGGCAATCTCGCCGGCGAGTTGGTCGGTGTCGAGCAGGGCAGGTGCCGCGGCGTCGCCCGCCCGCCCACGGTTGAAGACGGTGGCAATGACGACGTAATCGGCCTGGCCGAGTGCGCGCACATAGTCACTCTGAAAAAGCGCAAGGCGCGAGGTCGCGGAGCGCGGCTCAAAGACGGCGAAGATGCGTCCCGCCGGATACTTCGCGCGCAGGGCATGCAGCGTCTCGCCGACGGCGGTCGGGTGGTGCGCGAAATCATCGATGACCGTCACGCCGCGCACACGCCCGCGCACTTCCATACGCCGCCGCACGCTCTTGAATGTGGCGAGCGCGTCTTGAATCGCGGCGCGCTTGATGCCCCACACATCCGCAGCGACGATCACCGCGAGGCAGTTGCGGACGTTGAAATTCCCGATCAGCGGAGTCCGAAATTCTCCCCACTCACGCCCCTCGCGAAAGACGCGGAAGCGCATCATCCCGCCGGCTTCGTAGTCGATGTCGCGCGCCTGCCAGCGTGCGCCGTCGCTCGTTGTGCCGTAGGTTTCCAATTGCGTGTGGAGGTTGTCGCCCATCTCGGCGACGACTTCGCGCACATGCGGGCTGTCCCATCCGGCGATTAGACGCCCGTTGCCGGGGACGAGGTTCATCAGGCGGCGGAAGGCCAACTTAACGGCGGCGAGGTCGGGGTAGATGTCGGCGTGATCGTACTCGATGTTACCGACAATCGCCGTCTCAGGCAGGTAGTGCATAAACTTCGGCCCTTTGTCGAAGTAGGCCGTGTCGTACTCGTCGCCCTCGATCACGAAGTAATCGCTGTCGGTCACGCGAAAGCTGGATTCGAAGTTCTGCACGATGCCGCCGACAAGAAAGCCCGGATTCAGGCCGCCGCGCTCCAACACCCATGCGGCGATGCTCGTCGAAGTAGTCTTGCCGTGCGTGCCGGCGATGACCAGCGAGCGGCGCCCGCGGATGAACTCCTCCCCGACCACTTCGGCCTGCGAGCGATAGAGCAGTCGGCGGTTCAAAACTTCCTCGACCTCCGCGTTGCCGCGCGACAGCGCGTTGCCGACAACTACGCAGTCGGGCGCGGGATTAAGATTTTCCGCGCGGTACCCCTGCCGCACCGGGATGCCCAACTCCGCAAGCATCGTGGACATCGGCGGGTAGACGTTCGTGTCCGACCCCGTGACCCGGTGCCCGCGCGTCTGAAGCATCCCCGCCAGCGACGCCATCGCGGTTCCGCAAATTCCGATCAAGTGATAATGCATAACAGTCATCGAGTGATAAATACGGAGCACGGAGTAGAGGCGTTGTCGTTTTGCTCAGCACTCAGTTTTGATTTGAGTCTGTGACGGGCAGCGTGAAAGAGAAGGTCGAGCCTTTGCCGACTTCGGATTGGACATCGATGGTGCCGCCGTGCATCTCGACCAGTTGCCGCGCGATGTAGAGGCCGAGGCCGGTTCCTGTTTCGCCGCGCGTGGCGCGACTGCGCGCTTGCCCGTACTTGTCGAACAGCCGTGCGAGGTCGCCGGGTGCGATGCCGACGCCGGTATCGGCGACAACGACGCGCACCCCAGGCGTGTCGCCGCTGCTGCGTCCGGCGCCGACTTCGACGCGGCCACCTTTCGGCGTGAACTTCAGCGCGTTCGACAACAGGTTGACGATGACGCGGCGCAGTTTCTCGTGGTCGGCGCTGAGCGGCGGCAAGTCGTCGGGCAGACGCTCTTCAATCGCGATCCCCTTTTCGTGCGCGAGCGGCCCCATCGACTCGTGTACATCGCGAATAAGCGCGCGCAGGTCGACCGCTGAGAGTTCGAGTCGCATCGTGCCTGATTCGATCTTCGAGGCGTCGAGCAGGTCGTTGATCAACTCGATCAAGCTCTGCGTATTGCGCTCCATCATCGCGACCATGTTCTTCTGTTCCGTCGAGAGTTCGCCGAGCCGCCCGGAACTGAAAAAGCTGATGACCCCGCTGATGACCGTCAGCGGCGAGCGCAGATCATGTGTCGTCAGGGCGAGGAACTCTTCCCGCATCTCGGCCAACTCGCGCAGCTTCGCGTTGGCCTCGTTCAATTCCCGATTGCTCTCGTTCAACTGACGGTTCAGCCGTTCCATCTCGTTGCGCTTTTCTTCAAGCTCACCAAGCACCGCGACGAGGTCGCGGTGCTGCCGCACGATCTCTTCGACCGCTGAATCGTCCGCGTCCTCGCCGAAGTGTGAGCGCAACTCCGCGACCCGCCCCTGCACGGTTGCTGCTGCTACTGGCGGCAGCCACTTGATGACCGTGATGCGAGTCCCTTCGCCCGGCTTCGTTTCGATCTCGAACTCATCCATCAGCCGCCGCGTGCCTGCAAGGCCGACGCCCATCCCGGAGCCGGATCGATAACTGCCACGCATGATAGCGTGCAGCCGCGCTTCGTCGATGCCGGGGCCGTCGTCGCGCGCCATCACCTGTAGCCCGACGGTCGCCGCGCCGCGCTCCGCGACGGCCAGCGTAATCGCCCCGGTTTGCGCATACTCGTAGATGTTGCGCGTCAGTTCAGAAATGGCGGTGGTGACTTTGATCTGCGTCGTCGAATCGAACCCGAGGTCGCGCGCGACGCGCCGCACGCGGTCGCGCACACTGACGATGTCCGCCTCGCGTCGAACGTAAATCTCTCCGATGCGCGTTGATTTAATGCCCTGCATTTGAATTAAGTCTGGAGTCTCGGAGTCTGAAGTCTGGAGTCAAGAAGTCTACCGCATTGACCGCGCCCACTCTGAATTAATGCCCGAATGCGTCTTGGAGTCTGGAGTCTAAAGTCTTGGAGTCTGAAGTCAAGAAGTCTAAAGTCGATAGCTTTGAATGCGGGCGAACGGCGTCGAATCTGTTTCCGACTCCGAGACTCCAGACTTCAAGACTCCAGACTCCCAGTAGTTTACCGCGCGATGAGGACGGTCGCATCGTCGGAGTCGCGCCCGAAGTCGCGGAGTAGTATCCCGGCTGCGAGCTGCGAGCTTTTCTTCAGCAGTCCGGGATACGAAGCGATGTCCCATGTCGCGCTCAGTCCGTCGGTTGTCATTAAGACGGTCGCGCCCTCCTCCCACTGGTACGCCCAGACGCGGACGCTGGTCAGTCGCGCGCCGAGCGTGCCGTTGACCGGGATTGGCCGAATCGGCTCCGGCGCGTCGAAGACCCGTACTGCGACGTTGCCGACTCCGGCGTAGTGAAAAGCCCGATGCTCGCCGTCGACGATGCACGCGCCCATGACGGCACCGCGCGTCGCCCGCAACGCGTCGTGCGTGGTGTGAAAGACTTCGTCGAGCGGCTCGCCGCGCCACTGCGAGAGCAAGTCGAGCGCCACCCGCGACGCTTCCGCCGCGCCCCTGCCGTGGCCGAGCCCGTCGATTACCGCCAGCAGCATGCGACCCGCGTGGCGCGCGATGAAGTAAGCATCGCCGTTCGCGTCCTCGCCGGGTCGCGCGCGGCTCCACACGCCGATGCGGTCGGCGAGCGGTGCGCCCGGCAAGCGGCGCGGGCCGCCGTCCACCCACTTGCGCACGAGAATCGCTGTCCCGTGCGTCGTGCGCCGCGTGCGTAGGAGCCTCGGCGTTGCGCCGCTGACCGTCGAATAAATTTGGAACTCGTCCGTCAGACGGCGGACCGCGCCGAGGCCGCCACCGAGGCTGCCGCTTGTCGAGACGCCGTCGCGCACCGCGCGGTCAATGTCGTAGATGCCCGGCCCCTTGTCCCAGTAGAACAACTCGATGCCTGGCTCGTCGCCGAGCACCGCGGCCCAGTGCAGGCACCCTCCATGAGTCGCGTAACGGGCCGCGTTCGTTCCGATCTCCTGCACCACTATCTCAAGCTCGGCGAGTTGCGTTTTGGAAAAGCCGAACGGCGCGGCGTAACCGAGCACCGCGCGCCGCGCCGTCCCCACCTTCGCCTCGTCACTGATCTTTACCGAATGGAATATCCGCACGATATAAGGGATGAAGGATGAAGGATGAAGGATGAAGAAATCAGGAATACAGAATACAGAATACGGAATACAGAACTACGAACATCGAAGATGAAGGACGGCTTGTTTCCTGCTGTATACTGTGTGCTGCACTCTTTCTTCTGCTTTTTATTCATCCCTCATCCCT
>Ga0136614_10000587_pt1 | contig 18712 bp, 8 predicted proteins | sample AntDrymUQ2792106_2_FD_106643 | JGI IMG/M metagenome (GOLD analysis project Ga0136614, IMG submission 106643) | Polar desert sand microbial communities from Dry Valleys, Antarctica - metaG UQ279 (21.06) | ecosystem: Environmental > Terrestrial > Soil > Desert | place: Antarctica: Dry Valley... | reverse complement strand
ACGTCGTACTCCATCGTCCCCTGGCCGACGTACCAGTTGTTGACGTCGGTGATCTCGAGCTCGCCTCTCCCGGAGGGCACCAGGGTCCCGATCACGTCGAAGACCTCGGCGTCGTAGAAGTAGATCCCGGTGACCGCGTACTCGCTCGGCGGGTCGATCGGCTTCTCGACGATACGGACGACCCGCTCGCCGTCGAGCTCGGCCACTCCGAGGTGCCGGAGGTGCTCGGGCTCGGGCACACGCGCGAGCACGATGCGGGCTCCCCGTTCCTGGAGCCCGAAGTTCTCGACCGACGGCCGCAGACCGTCCTCGAACAGATTGTCCGCGAGCATCACGCAGACGCGGTCCGACTCGACGAAGCGCTCCGTGAGCCCGAGGGCCTCTGCGATCCCGCCGGGCCGCTCCTGGTAGGCGTAGAAGAGCCGGTCGATCCCGTGCTCGTGACCGTTTCCGAGCAACCGGAAGAACTCGCCTGCGTGCGCGCCGCCCGTCACGAGCATCAGCTCCGTGATCCCCGCCCCAACGAGGGCCTCGATCGCGTAGCTGATCATCGGCCGGTCGTAGATCGGGAGGAGGTGCTTGTTCGTGATCCGCGTCAGCGGGTCGAGGCGACTGCCGGTGCCGCCGGCAAGGATGACGCCCTTCATCGGCGTGATGCTACTTCGCAGCTCGAGGACGAAACGGGGGTGGAAACCGGCGTCAGGGTCTTGCAACCGAGCAGCGAGCTCGCGAGAGCGACTAGAGATCCGGCGCGTCCGAGCGTAGCCACCTGCCGACGGTGGCGGGGTGGACATCCAGATGCTCGGCGATCTCACGCAGGCGGTACCCATGCTCCCGAGCCGCGGTCACGATGCCGGTCCCACGACCTCCGGCGAGGAGCTCGCCGAGCGGCGGGCGAAGGGGCCGCCTCTGGGCCTGCGGTACCTCCCGGCCGGGCGCAGACAGCCCGCAGTGGGAACGCACGAATGTGTCGCTCCCAAGGTAGACCTGTCCCTTCAGGTCACGCCAGGGAGCCAGCTCGGGGCTGTCCGCCACAAAGGCCCGGTAGCCCGCCGCGGCCGCGCTCTCCCGTTGGCCGAACTGCGCCAGGAGCCAGTCCGTAGTGAGGAAATCCGGTGCAGGATCGAAACCGGCGCTCGCGCGATAGCTGCTCCATCGCCAGGCGTCGGGCCGCGTGCAGAGGCCCGCCCGCACCGGGTTGAGCACGACGTACCGGCAGAGCGAGAGAAGATGTCGCTCTTTCTCCACGAGGATCGCGGCGAATCGAGACTGAAAGAGGTGCCCCGTCCGGTCGTGACGGAGGTTGAAGCCCTGGGCGTACGCGCCGTTCAGATGGCGCATGCCGACCGAGAGCGTGGCCGTCACCGTTTCGATCAGCAGGTGGTAGTGGTTCCCCATCAGGCAATAGGCGTGACAGCGCCACCCGTGCCGCTTCACCGTCTGACGCAGCGTCGCGAGGAAGAGTTCGCGATCGAAGTCCGCAAGGAAGATCGGCTGCCGAGCGTTTCCCCGCGCGGTGACGTGGTGGAGGGCTCCGGGAATGTCGATGCGGAGTGGGCGAGCTATTCCATCGAAGGTAGGCGTCCTTCGCCGAAGACGCAAGCTGTCCCGGGTCGACAGCGATGGGGGAGCCGTGGCCGCTTCTGGGCCGTTGCGTGGACGCAAGAAGCCGGCACGCCGAGGGTGGCGCTGTGCAAGTTGCAAGACCTGACCCCGGTTCGGCCGACCCCGGTTCGGCCGGCTCGACCTTGTGCGAGCGTGCTCACTCGGTTTTCTCCAGCACGTCGATCAGGACGAGCAGGAGCCCTCCAAGCACAATGCATGCAGCGAGGAGACTCGCAGACATGACGAGGGGCCCAACACGGCGGGGACGGCGCGAGAGGGCCGAGACCAGACCGGAGATCACCCCCACGACCGCGAGCAGCGTCGCGATCAGGTAGAGGACGATCGCGGTGGTCGGCTCGAGAAAGACGAAGACGATCGCCAGCGCGAGGGCGGCCCAGCCCATGAGCCCGACTCGACGGAGCACGCGTATCGACTCAGCGTCCGGTCGGACGCACGGCCGGCCGCCCTTCGCGAAGCGGCGAGGGCGCCACCCTCGCCCACCGCGCGACGCGTGGGGGGAGCCACCAGTTGTAGCGCCCCATGATCGCCATCAGGGAGGGCACGAGCAGCGCGCGGACGATCGTGGCGTCGACGAAGATCGCGACCGCGAGCCCCATTCCGAACTGCTGCAGGCCGACGATCCGGCCGGCGACGAAACCCGAGAAGGCCGCGACCATGACGATCGCCGCGGCCGTGACGATCCTGCCGGTTCGCTCGAGCCCCTCGGCGACGGCCTCCACGTTGTCGCGCCCTTCGTCCCACGCCTCTCGCATCCGCGTGACGAGGAACACCTCGTAGTCCATCGACAGCCCGAAGAGCATCGCGAAGAGGAAGATCGGGATCCAGCCTTCGACCTGGCCGAACTGGTAGAGGCCGATCAGGTCCTGTCCGACGCCCCACTTGAAGACGACCACGAGCATCCCGTAGCTCGCCCCGACCGAGAGCAGGTTCAGGAGCACCGCTTTCAGCGGCAGGAGCAGCGAGCGGAAGGCGCGCAAGAGCAGGAGATAGGTCAGGACGAGCACGGCGAGCACGAGATACGGGAAGGCTCCGTAGGCGCGATCGAGGAAGTCGACACCCTGGGGCGGGCCGCCGCCCGCGAGCACCCGGACGCCGGGCGGGAAGCTGGTCGACGGAATCAGCTCGCCGCGCAACCGCCGCACGAAGTCCTGGGCCGGCGCCTCGCCGTACTCGTGCCGACCGACTGCGAGGATCTGGGCGTAGCGCCCGCTCGGGTCGACGAAGCGTCCGCCGGGCGCGTAGAAGACCGCCGCGAGCTCAGGGTCGGCCTCGAGTCGGCGGACGAGCGCACCGATCGCCTTCTGGGTGCGAGGCTCGCGTACGTTCCCGCCCTCCCCGGCGTCCACCAGGACCTGCGAGGGCGAGATCGCGCCGGGGCCCACCGCGGCGGTCAGGACGTCGAAGCCCCGGACGGCCTGCGGGTGCCGCGGGATCCCCTCGATCGACCCCGGGGTCAGCCGGAGCGCGAACGCGGGCAGCGCAGCGGCCACGAGGAGCGTGGCGCCGACTGCGAGGTAGGCGACCGGCCGGCGCATGATCGACCGTGCGAGCCTCGCCCACAGGCCCTGCTCGACGTCCTCCGTGCCCTTCCAGCGGGGCAGGGGCAGATGCAGACTGTCGCGGAGCCAGCGAGCGACGTGGAGCCGGCGGGTGCCGCCCCGCCCATAGACGCGGAGAAGCGCGGGCTGGAGTGTCACCGCCGCGGCGATCGAGACGAGCGGGATCAGGAACCCGCCGATGCCCATCGAGCGCATGAAGGGCAGGGGCATGAAGAGCAGCAAGGCGAGACCGATCGCCACCGTCGCGCCCGAGAAGAGGACCGCGCGCCCGGCGGTCTCCATCGTCCGGACGATCGCGTCGTCTCGCTCGAGCCCCCGGGCGAGCTCTTCCCGGAACCGATAGACGACGAGCAGCGAGTAGTCGATCGCGATCCCGAAGCCGATCAGGAAGACGAGGTTCGTCACGTAGGTCGGCGTCGTCAGCCAGTGCGCGAGCAGGTAGACGATCCCGAGTGTCCCCATCACGGTCGCGCCGGCGAAGATGAATGGCATCGTGACCGCGGCCGAGAGCCCGAACACGGCCAGCAGCACGGCGAGCGCGATCGGCAGGGCGATCGACTCGCCCTTCTGGAGGTCTTCGTTGAAGATGGGGTCGAGGTCGTGCTGGATCGCCGCGGCGCCGGTGACGTAGGCGCGGGTCCCGGCCGGCTGGCCGACGGCCCGCACGAGGTCGTCCACGTGACCCTTCGCCTCGGCGAGGTCGAGCGTCGAGACGACGTCGCCGAAGACGACCCGGCCGTCCGCCCCGGCGACGCGGAGCTCCGTCGCCCTGCCGGTGGGGACGACCCTGGCTGCCCGATCTACGCGCGCCTGGAGCTGCGCCAGGAGCCCGGGAGCCGCGGCCGGGCCGACCTCGAACACGACGGTGAAGCCCCCGTCGCTGCGGTCGCCGAAGCGCTGCTCGAGGATCTCGCGGACACGCTCGGAGTCTGTCCCGGGGACGGTGAAGGTGTTCGACTGGAGCGCGCTCAGCCTGCTCAGGCCGTAGCCTCCGGTGACGAGCACGCAGGCCCAGAAGGCGAGGATCGGCCAACGCCAGCGAAGGACGAGCCTCGTCCAGCGGGCGATCATGCGCCCAGGCTAGCAACAGCGCAAACCCGCTCCGGAAGGGAGCCTGAGCCCTGGCTCGTGACAGCGTGCAGCGCTCACCCCTGTGGCCCGGCGCTACGCTGGAGGCCGTGACCCGACGACGTGACCTCGACCGCCTCGAGAGCGAGATCCACGAGCTCTTCGCCGACCTCTGGCAGCTGCCGCACCTGACCGGGCTGCGCGAGGGCTTCCGCCCGCACGTCGACTGCTTCCGCACCAAGGAGCCGCCCGAGCTGACCGTCGTGGCCGACCTCGCCGGGATCGACCCCACGTCGATCCGGCTGGTCGCCGCCGATCGCACGCTCTCGATCAGCGGCGAGCGGCGGCGCCCCGCATTGCCCTCCCGCGCCTCCTTCCAGCACATGGAGATCGATTACGGCCCCTTTCGCCGCCGCGTCGAGGTTGGCGCCGACATCGACACGAGCGGCGCCGAGGCGACGTACAGGGACGGTCTGCTCACGGTCGTCTTCCCACTCCGCGCTCCGCGGCCGAGCGGGGACAGGGTCTCGATCAAGGTCGAGGCGCGCAATGGCTGACCTGCCCGACCTCGAGCCGCCCGGCGAGGAGACGCCGGTACCCGCGCGGCTGCCGGTCCTCCCGCTCAAGGAGACGGTCGTCTACCCCGGCTCGATGGCGCCACTCGCGATCGGCCAGGAACGCTCGATCCGGTTGGTCGACGACGTCGCGGGCAACGACCGGATGGTCGCGCTCGTGGCCGTCCGCGACGCCGAGACGGACGAGCCGGGGTTCGACGATCTCTACGAGATCGGCACCGTCGCGCTCGTCCACAAGCTGCTCCGGGTCCCGGACGGGACGCTTCGGATCCTCGTGCAGGGGCTGCGACGGATCCGGCTAACCGAGCGGCTGGAGGAGGAGCCCTACCTGAGCGCCGGCGTCGAGGAGGTGCCGGACGTCCTCGAGGAGTCGCCGAACGTGACCGCCCTGACGCGGAACGTCCAGAACCTCTTCGGCCGGATCGTGGAGCTCGTGCCGTACCTCCCCGAGGAGCTGCAGCTCGCGGCCGCGAACCTGGACGATCCGAGCGCGCTCTGCCATCTCGTCGCCTCGACGCTTCGCCTGAGGACGGAGGAGAAGCAGCGGCTGCTCGAGCTGGCCGACGTCGAGGCGCGGCTGCGCGAGACCTCCGCGATCCTGAGCCGCGAGGTCGAGGTCTCGGAGCTCGGCTCGAAGATCCAGTCGCAGGTCCACTCGGAGATGGAGAAGGGGCAGCGGGAGTACTTCCTGCGCCAGCAGCTGAAGGCGATCCAGGAGGAGCTCGGCGAGGGGGATGCCGACCAGGCCGAGGTGGCCGAGCTCCGCGAGCGGCTCGATTCGACGCCGCTCTCCGAGGAGGCCCGCAAGGCGGCGACCCGGGAGCTGGGGCGCCTCGAGCGGCTGCCCTCCGCGGCAGCGGAGTACGGGGTCATCCGCACCTACCTCGACTGGATCCTCAGCCTCCCGTGGGGGCAGACGACGAAGGACGACCTCGACCTGCGCCGGGCGCGCCGCGTGCTCGACGAGGATCACTTCGACCTCGACAAGGTGAAGGAGCGGATCGTCGAGTACCTCGCGGTCTCGAAGCTGAAGAACGACCTCTCCGGGCCGATTCTCTGCTTCGTCGGGCCGCCCGGGGTCGGGAAGACCTCGCTCGGCCAGTCGATCGCCAGGACGATCGGGCGCAAGTTCGTCCGCATCTCGGTCGGAGGCGTCCGCGACGAGGCGGAGATCCGCGGCCACCGCCGCACGTACATCGGCGCCATGCCCGGGACGGTGATCAGGGCGCTCCGCGACGCCGAGGCGCTGAACCCGGTCTTTCTGATCGACGAGATCGACAAGCTGGGCACCGACTACCGCGGCGATCCCGCGAGCGCGATGCTCGAGGTCCTCGACCCCGAGCAGCACTCGACCTTCCGCGACCACTACCTCGATCTCCCGTTCGACCTCTCGAAGGTGCTCTTCGTCTGCACCGCGAACCAGCTCGAGACGATCCCGCCGGCGCTTCTCGACCGGATGGACGTGATCCATCTCTCCGGCTACACCGAGGACGAGAAGTACGGGATCGCGCGCCGCTACCTCGTGCCGAAACAGCTCGAGGCGCACGGGCTCCAGGCGGGGAAGGTCTCCTTCAGCGAGCGCGCGCTGCGGCTCGTGATCCGGGAGTACACGCGCGAGGCCGGCGTCCGGAACCTGGAGCGGCAGCTGGCGGCGCTCTGCCGGAAGGCCGCCCGCCAGTTCGCCGAGGGCAAGGTGAAGCGGGTGCGGATCGGGGAGACCAGGGTGCGCTCGTGGCTCGGCGCAAGGCGCTTCTCCGGCGAGGTGCGAAAGCGCACGGCTGACCCGGGCGTGGCCACGGGTCTCGCCGTCACGGCCGTCGGAGGCGACGTGCTCTTCATCGAGGCGACCGCCTTCCCCGGGCGGGGGCGCCTCACGGTGACCGGCCAGCTCGGCGAGGTGATGCAGGAGTCCGCGAGCGCGGCCCACTCGTGGGTCCGGTCGCACGCGGAGCAGCTCGGGCTCGACCCGCTCTGGTTCTCCGAGCGCGACGTTCACGTGCACGTGCCGGCCGGCGCCGTGCCCAAGGACGGGCCGTCGGCCGGGGTCGCGATGGCGACGGCAATCGTCTCGCTCGCGAGCGCGCGGCCGGTCTCGGAGGAGGTGGCGATGACCGGCGAGATCACCCTGACCGGCCAGGTGCTTCAGATCGGCGGCGTCCGCGAGAAGGTGCTCGCCGCCCAGCGGGCGGGCGTGCGCCGTGTCATCCTCCCGCGCGAGAACGAGCCCGAGCTCGAGGAGCTCCCGGCGGAGATCCGCGGCAAGCTCGACTTCATCCTCGCGGACACGGTCGAGCAGGTGCTCGAGGCCGCGCTCGACGGCGTCGCCTCGGTCGAGCGTCGACCTCGGCCCGCCGCGGCCGAACGCCAGGCCGCTATGCCGGCCTAGGCAGCCTGTCCGGAAGTGGCCGCGGTCGATGACGCGCGACACCGGGGGCGCCTGCAAGGCGCCCCGGTTCACTTTCCGGGGAGGCTCCTGAAGCTCGAGAGCAGGCGCTCGCAGGCCGCGGCGGCGGCGGCCGACGGAGATCCGGAGAGACGGCAGAGGAGCTGGTACTCGCGCCGCCCCCTGAGCGCGAACGCGAGCTGCTGCTGGAGCTCCTCGTCGCCGGCGCGGTAGGCGATCGTGTAGCGGCGGGAGCGGAGACCGGCGAGCGGCGCGGTCTCGCGGGCGACGAGCTCGCCGCGCAGGCGGGCCGCGAGCTGGGCCGCGACGCGGTCCAGCTCGCGTACGGCTGCGGGCCAGCGGGCGGGCCGGAACGGCTTCGCGAGCCGGAAGACCGTCACCGAGATCAGCTCACGGCCCTCGGGTGGGTGCGCCGCGACGCTTCGCTCCGTGCGCTCGATCCTCCACGTCGCGGGCGCCGAGAAGACGAACCCCGGCCCCTCGAGACGCCGCTCGTTGAGCGGCTCAGCTCCCTCTCCGCCGCAGCCGCCGAGCACCGCCGCAGCGACGAGGAGCGCTGCTCGCGGTTTGCGGCACCGGGGGCGTGGTAGAACCTCACGGGAGGAAAGCGGACGAAAGGACGATGGAAGCATGAGGACGAAAGACAAGGTTTCCGACGCGGCCGGCAACGTCAAACCGTACGTGGAGCGAGCGTTGCGGGACGACGAGCTGCGCGACAACGTCAAGAACGCATTCACCGCGGCCCGCGAGATCTACGACGACCTTATGGGCCCGCGCGGCGTGACGACCCTCGCGACCCGGGTGGCCACGGACAAGGACATCCAGGACAACCTGCGGACGGCGGTCGACGAGCTCCGCAGCGCAGCGACTCGCCTGCAGGGCACCGAAGAGAGCCACAAGGGGCGGAACACGATGCTGCTGCTGACCGGCATCACGCTCGGCGTGCTCTTCAACCCGATCACCGGCGCCGACACGCGGAAGTGGCTGCGGGACAGCCTCTTCGGCGGTGGAGACGACGACTTCGGCTACCAGGCGAGCAGGGGTAACTCGAGCGGCAGCTCCAGCACCGAGGGCTCGAGCCCGAGCTCGTCTTCCGGCAGCAGCTCGTCGAACGACAGCTAGCCGCCCGCTCCGCGGCCGCGCCTAGTCGTCCCTGGTGACGACGGGGTGCGGCCCGCGGGGCGCTGATTGCACCAGGCCGATCAGGGCGCCGTCGCCCTCGGCCGAGGCCGGAGCCAGAGCCCGTTGAAGCGAGCCCGGGTCGAGGCCGTCCGCAGTCGAGATGTCCGTGACCTGGAGCAGGATCGCGCTCGGGGGAGCGGCCCTCGGCGCCTGCGGCGCGCGAGTCTCGTCTGCGGCGGCGAGAGCGACGGCGGCCTGGCGCGGCACCCAACCGGGCAGCGGGCCGAGCCTGACGTCCTCGATCCGGCGCCAGGCGTCGAGGTAGACCGTCGGGTTGACCGCACCGTCGTAGCCGAGGTGCAGCAGCGACACTGGGTGGATCTCGAAGTGGACGTGGTAGGGCGTCCCGACGGCGTCCCCGGTGTTTCCGACGTACCCGAGCACGTCGCCGGCACGGACTTCGAGCCCGTTCACGGCAAGCGGCGAGTAGGCGGACAGGTGCGCGTAGTAGAACTGGTTTCCCTGGCGGTCGCGCAGCCAGAGCCGGTACCCACCGATGTGGTTCCAGCCGACCGAGAAGACGGTCCCGTCCGCGACGGCGAGAAGGGGGGCCCCGAGCGGGGCGAAGATGTCGTCGCCGTGGTGGTAGGAGACGTCGGCTCGCGCGGCGCCGTACGTGTCGGTGTACGACGACGGGCCGTAGACCGGAAAGACGTAACGCCCGGCCGTGAGCTTCGGCCTGACGTTCGCCGGCGGGGCCCGCACCTGCGAGGGTACCCCCGGAGCGGGCTCGGGCGGCTTCGGCTGGGGCTTCGACGTGACGGGATCGCCCTCGGGCGAGATGTGCTCGGGCGGCGCGGGTTCCGGCTTCGGTTGCGGCTGCTTCGGCTTCGGCCTCGGTGCGGGCGAGGTGGGCGGCGGCTGCACGACCGGGGGCGGCGGCTGCACGACCGGGGGCCGCGGCTTCACGACCGGGGGACGCGGCTTCACGACCGGGGGCCGCGGCCCCCGGTCGTGAAGCCGCGTCCCCCGGTCGTGAAGCCGCGGCCCCCGGTCGTGCAGCCGCCGCCCCCGGTCGTGCAGCCGCCGCCCACCTCGCCCGCACCGAGGCCGAAGCCGAAGCAGCCGCAACCGAAGCCGGAACCCGCGCCGCCCGAGCACATCTCGCCCGAGGGCGATCCCGTCACGTCGAAGCCCCAGCCGAAGCCGCCCGAGCCCGCTCCGGGGGTACCCTCGCAGGTGCGGGCCCCGCCGGCGAACGTCAGGCCGAAGCTCACGGCCGGGCGTTACGTCTTTCCGGTCTACGGCCCGTCGTCGTACACCGACACGTACGGCGCCGCGCGAGCCGACGTCTCCTACCACCACGGCGACGACATCTTCGCCCCGCTCGGGGCCCCCCTTCTCGCCGTCGCGGACGGGACCGTCTTCTCGGTCGGCTGGAACCACATCGGTGGGTACCGGCTCTGGCTGCGCGACCGCCAGGGAAACCAGTTCTACTACGCGCACCTGTCCGCCTACTCGCCGCTTGCCGTGAACGGGCTCGAAGTCCGTGCCGGCGACGTGCTCGGGTACGTCGGAAACACCGGGGACGCCGTCGGGACGCCCTACCACGTCCACTTCGAGATCCACCCAGTGTCGCTGCTGCACCTCGGCTACGACGGTGCGGTCAACCCGACGGTCTACCTCGACGCCTGGCGCCGGATCGAGGACGTCAGGCTCGGCCCGCTGCCCGGTTGGGTGCCGCGCCAGGCCGCCGTCGCTCTCGCCGCCGCAGACGAGACTCGCGCGCCGCAGGCGCCGAGGGCCGCTCCCCCGAGCGCGATCCTGCTCCAGGTCACGGACATCTCGACTGCGGACGGCCTCGACCCGGGCTCGCTTCAACGGGCTCTGGCTCCGGCCTCGGCCGAGGGCGACGGCGCCCTGATCGGCCTGGTGCAATCAGCGCCCCGCGGGCCGCACCCCGTCGTCACCAGGGACGACTAGGCGCGGCCGCGGAGCGGGCGGCTAGCTGTCGTTCGACGAGCTGCTGCCGGAAGACGAGCTCGGGCTCGAGCCCTCGGTGCTGGAGCTGCCGCTCGAGTTACCCCTGCTCGCCTGGTAGCCGAAGTCGTCGTCTCCACCGCCGAAGAGGCTGTCCCGCAGCCACTTCCGCGTGTCGGCGCCGGTGATCGGGTTGAAGAGCACGCCGAGCGTGATGCCGGTCAGCAGCAGCATCGTGTTCCGCCCCTTGTGGCTCTCTTCGGTGCCCTGCAGGCGAGTCGCTGCGCTGCGGAGCTCGTCGACCGCCGTCCGCAGGTTGTCCTGGATGTCCTTGTCCGTGGCCACCCGGGTCGCGAGGGTCGTCACGCCGCGCGGGCCCATAAGGTCGTCGTAGATCTCGCGGGCCGCGGTGAATGCGTTCTTGACGTTGTCGCGCAGCTCGTCGTCCCGCAACGCTCGCTCCACGTACGGTTTGACGTTGCCGGCCGCGTCGGAAACCTTGTCTTTCGTCCTCATGCTTCCATCGTCCTTTCGTCCGCTTTCCTCCCGTGAGGTTCTACCACGCCCCCGGTGCCGCAAACCGCGAGCAGCGCTCCTCGTCGCTGCGGCGGTGCTCGGCGGCTGCGGCGGAGAGGGAGCTGAGCCGCTCAACGAGCGGCGTCTCGAGGGGCCGGGGTTCGTCTTCTCGGCGCCCGCGACGTGGAGGATCGAGCGCACGGAGCGAAGCGTCGCGGCGCACCCACCCGAGGGCCGTGAGCTGATCTCGGTGACGGTCTTCCGGCTCGCGAAGCCGTTCCGGCCCGCCCGCTGGCCCGCAGCCGTACGCGAGCTGGACCGCGTCGCGGCCCAGCTCGCGGCCCGCCTGCGCGGCGAGCTCGTCGCCCGCGAGACCGCGCCGCTCGCCGGTCTCCGCTCCCGCCGCTACACGATCGCCTACCGCGCCGGCGACGAGGAGCTCCAGCAGCAGCTCGCGTTCGCGCTCAGGGGGCGGCGCGAGTACCAGCTCCTCTGCCGTCTCTCCGGATCTCCGTCGGCCGCCGCCGCCGCGGCCTGCGAGCGCCTGCTCTCGAGCTTCAGGAGCCTCCCCGGAAAGTGAACCGGGGCGCCTTGCAGGCGCCCCCGGTGTCGCGCGTCATCGACCGCGGCCACTTCCGGACAGGCTGCCTAGGCCGGCATAGCGGCCTGGCGTTCGGCCGCGGCGGGCCGAGGTCGACGCTCGACCGAGGCGACGCCGTCGAGCGCGGCCTCGAGCACCTGCTCGACCGTGTCCGCGAGGATGAAGTCGAGCTTGCCGCGGATCTCCGCCGGGAGCTCCTCGAGCTCGGGCTCGTTCTCGCGCGGGAGGATGACACGGCGCACGCCCGCCCGCTGGGCGGCGAGCACCTTCTCGCGGACGCCGCCGATCTGAAGCACCTGGCCGGTCAGGGTGATCTCGCCGGTCATCGCCACCTCCTCCGAGACCGGCCGCGCGCTCGCGAGCGAGACGATTGCCGTCGCCATCGCGACCCCGGCCGACGGCCCGTCCTTGGGCACGGCGCCGGCCGGCACGTGCACGTGAACGTCGCGCTCGGAGAACCAGAGCGGGTCGAGCCCGAGCTGCTCCGCGTGCGACCGGACCCACGAGTGGGCCGCGCTCGCGGACTCCTGCATCACCTCGCCGAGCTGGCCGGTCACCGTGAGGCGCCCCCGCCCGGGGAAGGCGGTCGCCTCGATGAAGAGCACGTCGCCTCCGACGGCCGTGACGGCGAGACCCGTGGCCACGCCCGGGTCAGCCGTGCGCTTTCGCACCTCGCCGGAGAAGCGCCTTGCGCCGAGCCACGAGCGCACCCTGGTCTCCCCGATCCGCACCCGCTTCACCTTGCCCTCGGCGAACTGGCGGGCGGCCTTCCGGCAGAGCGCCGCCAGCTGCCGCTCCAGGTTCCGGACGCCGGCCTCGCGCGTGTACTCCCGGATCACGAGCCGCAGCGCGCGCTCGCTGAAGGAGACCTTCCCCGCCTGGAGCCCGTGCGCCTCGAGCTGTTTCGGCACGAGGTAGCGGCGCGCGATCCCGTACTTCTCGTCCTCGGTGTAGCCGGAGAGATGGATCACGTCCATCCGGTCGAGAAGCGCCGGCGGGATCGTCTCGAGCTGGTTCGCGGTGCAGACGAAGAGCACCTTCGAGAGGTCGAACGGGAGATCGAGGTAGTGGTCGCGGAAGGTCGAGTGCTGCTCGGGGTCGAGGACCTCGAGCATCGCGCTCGCGGGATCGCCGCGGTAGTCGGTGCCCAGCTTGTCGATCTCGTCGATCAGAAAGACCGGGTTCAGCGCCTCGGCGTCGCGGAGCGCCCTGATCACCGTCCCGGGCATGGCGCCGATGTACGTGCGGCGGTGGCCGCGGATCTCCGCCTCGTCGCGGACGCCTCCGACCGAGATGCGGACGAACTTGCGCCCGATCGTCCTGGCGATCGACTGGCCGAGCGAGGTCTTCCCGACCCCGGGCGGCCCGACGAAGCAGAGAATCGGCCCGGAGAGGTCGTTCTTCAGCTTCGAGACCGCGAGGTACTCGACGATCCGCTCCTTCACCTTGTCGAGGTCGAAGTGATCCTCGTCGAGCACGCGGCGCGCCCGGCGCAGGTCGAGGTCGTCCTTCGTCGTCTGCCCCCACGGGAGGCTGAGGATCCAGTCGAGGTAGGTGCGGATGACCCCGTACTCCGCTGCCGCGGAGGGCAGCCGCTCGAGGCGCCCCAGCTCCCGGGTCGCCGCCTTGCGGGCCTCCTCGGAGAGCGGCGTCGAATCGAGCCGCTCGCGGAGCTCGGCCACCTCGGCCTGGTCGGCATCCCCCTCGCCGAGCTCCTCCTGGATCGCCTTCAGCTGCTGGCGCAGGAAGTACTCCCGCTGCCCCTTCTCCATCTCCGAGTGGACCTGCGACTGGATCTTCGAGCCGAGCTCCGAGACCTCGACCTCGCGGCTCAGGATCGCGGAGGTCTCGCGCAGCCGCGCCTCGACGTCGGCCAGCTCGAGCAGCCGCTGCTTCTCCTCCGTCCTCAGGCGAAGCGTCGAGGCGACGAGATGGCAGAGCGCGCTCGGATCGTCCAGGTTCGCGGCCGCGAGCTGCAGCTCCTCGGGGAGGTACGGCACGAGCTCCACGATCCGGCCGAAGAGGTTCTGGACGTTCCGCGTCAGGGCGGTCACGTTCGGCGACTCCTCGAGGACGTCCGGCACCTCCTCGACGCCGGCGCTCAGGTAGGGCTCCTCCTCCAGCCGCTCGGTTAGCCGGATCCGTCGCAGCCCCTGCACGAGGATCCGAAGCGTCCCGTCCGGGACCCGGAGCAGCTTGTGGACGAGCGCGACGGTGCCGATCTCGTAGAGATCGTCGAACCCCGGCTCGTCCGTCTCGGCGTCGCGGACGGCCACGAGCGCGACCATCCGGTCGTTGCCCGCGACGTCGTCGACCAACCGGATCGAGCGTTCCTGGCCGATCGCGAGTGGCGCCATCGAGCCGGGGTAGACGACCGTCTCCTTGAGCGGGAGGACCGGCAGCCGCGCGGGTACCGGCGTCTCCTCGCCGGGCGGCTCGAGGTCGGGCAGGTCAGCCATTGCGCGCCTCGACCTTGATCGAGACCCTGTCCCCGCTCGGCCGCGGAGCGCGGAGTGGGAAGACGACCGTGAGCAGACCGTCCCTGTACGTCGCCTCGGCGCCGCTCGTGTCGATGTCGGCGCCAACCTCGACGCGGCGGCGAAAGGGGCCGTAATCGATCTCCATGTGCTGGAAGGAGGCGCGGGAGGGCAATGCGGGGCGCCGCCGCTCGCCGCTGATCGAGAGCGTGCGATCGGCGGCGACCAGCCGGATCGACGTGGGGTCGATCCCGGCGAGGTCGGCCACGACGGTCAGCTCGGGCGGCTCCTTGGTGCGGAAGCAGTCGACGTGCGGGCGGAAGCCCTCGCGCAGCCCGGTCAGGTGCGGCAGCTGCCAGAGGTCGGCGAAGAGCTCGTGGATCTCGCTCTCGAGGCGGTCGAGGTCACGTCGTCGGGTCACGGCCTCCAGCGTAGCGCCGGGCCACAGGGGTGAGCGCTGCACGCTGTCACGAGCCAGGGCTCAGGCTCCCTTCCGGAGCGGGTTTGCGCTGTTGCTAGCCTGGGCGCATGATCGCCCGCTGGACGAGGCTCGTCCTTCGCTGGCGTTGGCCGATCCTCGCCTTCTGGGCCTGCGTGCTCGTCACCGGAGGCTACGGCCTGAGCAGGCTGAGCGCGCTCCAGTCGAACACCTTCACCGTCCCCGGGACAGACTCCGAGCGTGTCCGCGAGATCCTCGAGCAGCGCTTCGGCGACCGCAGCGACGGGGGCTTCACCGTCGTGTTCGAGGTCGGCCCGGCCGCGGCTCCCGGGCTCCTGGCGCAGCTCCAGGCGCGCGTAGATCGGGCAGCCAGGGTCGTCCCCACCGGCAGGGCGACGGAGCTCCGCGTCGCCGGGGCGGACGGCCGGGTCGTCTTCGGCGACGTCGTCTCGACGCTCGACCTCGCCGAGGCGAAGGGTCACGTGGACGACCTCGTGCGGGCCGTCGGCCAGCCGGCCGGGACCCGCGCCTACGTCACCGGCGCCGCGGCGATCCAGCACGACCTCGACCCCATCTTCAACGAAGACCTCCAGAAGGGCGAGTCGATCGCCCTGCCGATCGCGCTCGCCGTGCTGCTGGCCGTGTTCGGGCTCTCGGCCGCGGTCACGATGCCATTCATCTTCGCCGGCGCGACCGTGATGGGGACACTCGGGATCGTCTACCTGCTCGCGCACTGGCTGACGACGCCGACCTACGTGACGAACCTCGTCTTCCTGATCGGCTTCGGGATCGCGATCGACTACTCGCTGCTCGTCGTCTATCGGTTCCGGGAAGAGCTCGCCCGGGGGCTCGAGCGAGACGACGCGATCGTCCGGACGATGGAGACCGCCGGGCGCGCGGTCCTCTTCTCGGGCGCGACGGTGGCGATCGGTCTCGCCTTGCTGCTCTTCATGCCCCTGCCCTTCATGCGCTCGATGGGCATCGGCGGGTTCCTGATCCCGCTCGTCTCGATCGCCGCGGCGGTGACACTCCAGCCCGCGCTTCTCCGCGTCTATGGGCGGGGCGGCACCCGCCGGCTCCACGTCGCTCGCTGGCTCCGCGACAGTCTGCATCTGCCCCTGCCCCGCTGGAAGGGCACGGAGGACGTCGAGCAGGGCCTGTGGGCGAGGCTCGCACGGTCGATCATGCGCCGGCCGGTCGCCTACCTCGCAGTCGGCGCCACGCTCCTCGTGGCCGCTGCGCTGCCCGCGTTCGCGCTCCGGCTGACCCCGGGGTCGATCGAGGGGATCCCGCGGCACCCGCAGGCCGTCCGGGGCTTCGACGTCCTGACCGCCGCGGTGGGCCCCGGCGCGATCTCGCCCTCGCAGGTCCTGGTGGACGCCGGGGAGGGCGGGAACGTACGCGAGCCTCGCACCCAGAAGGCGATCGGTGCGCTCGTCCGCCGACTCGAGGCCGACCCTGAGCTCGCGGCGGTCTTCTACGCGCCCGGCGGACGCTTCGTCGACCCGAGCGGGCGCTACGCCCAGATCCTCGCAGTCGGTCGGCACGAGTACGGCGAGGCGCCGGCCCAGGACTTCGTGCGGCGGTTGCGCGGCGAGCTGATTCCGTCGACCAGCTTCCCGCCCGGCGTCCGGGTGCTCGCGGGCGGCGGCCCGCCCCAGGGTGTCGACTTCCTCGATCGCGCCTACGGAGCCTTCCCGTATCTCGTGCTCGCCGTGCTCGTCCTGACCTATCTCCTGCTCTTGCGCGCCTTCCGCTCGCTGCTCCTGCCGCTGAAAGCGGTGCTCCTGAACCTGCTCTCGGTCGGGGCGAGCTACGGGATGCTCGTGGTCGTCTTCAAGTGGGGCGTCGGACAGGACCTGATCGGCCTCTACCAGTTCGGCCAGGTCGAAGGCTGGATCCCGATCTTCCTCTTCGCGATGCTCTTCGGGCTGTCGATGGACTACGAGGTGTTCCTCGTCACGCGGATGCGAGAGGCGTGGGACGAAGGGCGCGACAACGTGGAGGCCGTCGCCGAGGGGCTCGAGCGAACCGGCAGGATCGTCACGGCCGCGGCGATCGTCATGGTCGCGGCCTTCTCGGGTTTCGTCGCCGGCCGGATCGTCGGCCTGCAGCAGTTCGGAATGGGGCTCGCGGTCGCGATCTTCGTCGACGCCACGATCGTCCGCGCGCTGCTCGTGCCCTCCCTGATGGCGATCATGGGGCGCTACAACTGGTGGCTCCCCCCACGCGTCGCGCGGTGGGCGAGGGTGGCGCCCTCGCCGCTTCGCGAAGGGCGGCCGGCCGTGCGTCCGACCGGACGCTGAGTCGATACGCGTGCTCCGTCGAGTCGGGCTCATGGGCTGGGCCGCCCTCGCGCTGGCGATCGTCTTCGTCTTTCTCGAGCCGACCACCGCGATCGTCCTCTACCTGATCGCGACGCTGCTCGCGGTCGTGGGGGTGATCTCCGGTCTGGTCTCGGCCCTCTCGCGCCGTCCCCGCCGTGTTGGGCCCCTCGTCATGTCTGCGAGTCTCCTCGCTGCATGCATTGTGCTTGGAGGGCTCCTGCTCGTCCTGATCGACGTGCTGGAGAAAACCGAGTGAGCACGCTCGCACAAGGTCGAGCCGGCCGAACCGGGGTCGGCCGAACCGGGGTCAGGTCTTGCAACTTGCACAGCGCCACCCTCGGCGTGCCGGCTTCTTGCGTCCACGCAACGGCCCAGAAGCGGCCACGGCTCCCCCATCGCTGTCGACCCGGGACAGCTTGCGTCTTCGGCGAAGGACGCCTACCTTCGATGGAATAGCTCGCCCACTCCGCATCGACATTCCCGGAGCCCTCCACCACGTCACCGCGCGGGGAAACGCTCGGCAGCCGATCTTCCTTGCGGACTTCGATCGCGAACTCTTCCTCGCGACGCTGCGTCAGACGGTGAAGCGGCACGGGTGGCGCTGTCACGCCTATTGCCTGATGGGGAACCACTACCACCTGCTGATCGAAACGGTGACGGCCACGCTCTCGGTCGGCATGCGCCATCTGAACGGCGCGTACGCCCAGGGCTTCAACCTCCGTCACGACCGGACGGGGCACCTCTTTCAGTCTCGATTCGCCGCGATCCTCGTGGAGAAAGAGCGACATCTTCTCTCGCTCTGCCGGTACGTCGTGCTCAACCCGGTGCGGGCGGGCCTCTGCACGCGGCCCGACGCCTGGCGATGGAGCAGCTATCGCGCGAGCGCCGGTTTCGATCCTGCACCGGATTTCCTCACTACGGACTGGCTCCTGGCGCAGTTCGGCCAACGGGAGAGCGCGGCCGCGGCGGGCTACCGGGCCTTTGTGGCGGACAGCCCCGAGCTGGCTCCCTGGCGTGACCTGAAGGGACAGGTCTACCTTGGGAGCGACACATTCGTGCGTTCCCACTGCGGGCTGTCTGCGCCCGGCCGGGAGGTACCGCAGGCCCAGAGGCGGCCCCTTCGCCCGCCGCTCGGCGAGCTCCTCGCCGGAGGTCGTGGGACCGGCATCGTGACCGCGGCTCGGGAGCATGGGTACCGCCTGCGTGAGATCGCCGAGCATCTGGATGTCCACCCCGCCACCGTCGGCAGGTGGCTACGCTCGGACGCGCCGGATCTCTAGTCGCTCTCGCGAGCTCGCTGCTCGGTTGCAAGACCCTGACGCCGGTTTCCACCCCCGTTTCGTCCTCGAGCTGCGAAGTAGCATCACGCCGATGAAGGGCGTCATCCTTGCCGGCGGCACCGGCAGTCGCCTCGACCCGCTGACGCGGATCACGAACAAGCACCTCCTCCCGATCTACGACCGGCCGATGATCAGCTACGCGATCGAGGCCCTCGTTGGGGCGGGGATCACGGAGCTGATGCTCGTGACGGGCGGCGCGCACGCAGGCGAGTTCTTCCGGTTGCTCGGAAACGGTCACGAGCACGGGATCGACCGGCTCTTCTACGCCTACCAGGAGCGGCCCGGCGGGATCGCAGAGGCCCTCGGGCTCACGGAGCGCTTCGTCGAGTCGGACCGCGTCTGCGTGATGCTCGCGGACAATCTGTTCGAGGACGGTCTGCGGCCGTCGGTCGAGAACTTCGGGCTCCAGGAACGGGGAGCCCGCATCGTGCTCGCGCGTGTGCCCGAGCCCGAGCACCTCCGGCACCTCGGAGTGGCCGAGCTCGACGGCGAGCGGGTCGTCCGTATCGTCGAGAAGCCGATCGACCCGCCGAGCGAGTACGCGGTCACCGGGATCTACTTCTACGACGCCGAGGTCTTCGACGTGATCGGGACCCTGGTGCCCTCCGGGAGAGGCGAGCTCGAGATCACCGACGTCAACAACTGGTACGTCGGCCAGGGGACGATGGAGTACGACGT
>Ga0136614_10000586_pt1 | contig 18727 bp, 18 predicted proteins | sample AntDrymUQ2792106_2_FD_106643 | JGI IMG/M metagenome (GOLD analysis project Ga0136614, IMG submission 106643) | Polar desert sand microbial communities from Dry Valleys, Antarctica - metaG UQ279 (21.06) | ecosystem: Environmental > Terrestrial > Soil > Desert | place: Antarctica: Dry Valley... | reverse complement strand
GGGCGCAACCGGGATACCAGCGGTCAATTCAGCATCGACCCGATGGATGAGTGCCTCTTGCGCCTGACGCCGCCGGGTGAACCCGAGCGTCTGCTCCGCCGCCCAGGACCACAGCGCGGTGTCATCGGGACCGTCGGCAACCGCGGCGATCAGCCGTTCCCGGGCCGTACCGCTCAGCGCCAACAACTCCTGATAGTCGCTCGGCCTGGGTGGCTTGTCGTTGTCGACGGCATCGACGGCGTCGGCGTCGGTGATCCGCCCCTCGGCGATCGAGCCCCAGAACCACTGCACCTCGGTCAGGTGCCACACCAGATCCGCGGCCGTCCAGTCCGGACAGGTAGGGACAGGAACCGCTGGATCGACGCGGGCCAGCACATCGGTGAAACGGCGCGACTCACCGTCGAGGTGGTCCAGATATACGGCGGCTGTGATCGACGAGCGGGAAGAATCAGGCATGGCGTGCAGGCTAGCCACTGACACTGACACCTAGGCTCGGCTCCCGTGGAGAAGGACCGGCTGGCTCACCTGATCACCGAGCTCGCCGTCGTGCACGGTCGGGTGACGCTGTCCAGCGGCCTGCAAGCCGATTGGTACGTCGATCTGCGTCGGATCACCCTGCAGCACGAGGCCGCTCCGCTGGTCGGCCGACTCATGCGTGAGCTGACCGCTGATCTGGACTACGAGGTTGTCGGCGGTCTGACTCTCGGCGCCGACCCGCTGGCCACCGCCATGCTGCACAGCGCCGCCGGCCAAGGCCAGCCGCTTGATGCGTGCGTCGTCCGTAAGCAGGCCAAGCCCCACGGTATGCAGCGGCGGATCGAGGGACCTGACGTCTCCGGTCGGCGCGCGTTGGTGGTCGAGGACACCTCCACCACCGGTGGCAGCCCGCTGGCCGCGGTCCAGGCTCTGCGGGATGCCGGCGCCGAGGTGGTAGGGGTCGCGGTGATCGTCGAGCGCGGCGCCGCACCGGCCATGGCCGCCGCCGGGCTGCCGTACCGCGCGCTGTTCTCCCTCGCCGACCTGGGTTTGGCGTGACCGGACGTCAGCCGGCGTGCTTGGTACGGCGGGAGCGCACGACCTCGAAGATCACCGGCAGCAGCGATACCACGATGATCCCGATGATGATGTATTCCACGTTGTTCCGTACGAACTCGATCTGCCCCAGCCAGTACCCGAGCAGGATCACCCCGACGCCCCATAACAGCCCGCCGACGATCGAGTAGATGACGTACACCCGGTAGTTCATCCGGGAGGCCCCGGCCATCACCGTCGCGAAGGTCCGCACGATCGGGACGAACCGCGCATAGACGATGGTTCGGGCCCCGTACTTCTCGAAGAAGTCGTGTGAGCGCTCGACGTACTCGGCCCGAAAGAATCGGGAATCCGGCCGCTTGAACACCGCGGGTCCGGCGCGGCGACCGATCCAGTACCCCACCAGGTTGCCGGCGATGGCTGCGAGTGGGGTGAGCACCAGCAACGCCCACAGGGGCAGCCCGGCGAATCCGGCCGCGGAGAGCAGGCCGGCGGTGAACAGCAGCGAGTCCCCAGGAAGGAAGAAGCCGACCAGCAGCCCGCACTCGGCGAACACGATGATCAGCAGGCCGATCAGCCCGAAGGTGTTGACCAGGTACTCGGGGTCGAGGAAGTCGGTGATCGAGCCGAGGAGCCCGAGCACGCCACTCAGGAGGTCTGCTGCGCTCACGACGAGTCACCCTACCGACCGGAACCTGAACGGCAGCTGACGGCGGCTCGGGTACGTCTGCGGTGGCTCGGCCACGAAAGCCCCCGTACCGTGGCTTCATGAGGCAAGGCGAGCCAACGGTGAGTTCTACGGATTCTTGGCTCCGGGAACTGCGGGCCGCATTGCCGGCCGATGCCGTCGTCGACGACCCCGACGTCGTTGCCGGCTACTCCCGCGACATGGCGATGCTGGCACCCAGCGGGCGCCCGTCTGCCGTGGTGTTCCCGGCCGATACCGCCGAGGTCTCCGTGGTCCTGCGCATCGCCAGTGCTCACCGAGTGCCGGTGGTGCCGCGCGGTGCCGGATCGGGACTGGCCGGATCGTCCAACGGGGTCGACGGCGCCATCACGTTGTCGATGATCCGGATGAATGCGATCCTCGAAGTGGATCCGGCCAACCGGCTCGCCGTGGTGCAGCCCGGGGTGGTCAACAAGGCACTCCGAGACGCGGCGGAGGCGCAGAGCCTGTACTACCCACCGGATCCGTCCAGCTTCGACTGGTGCACGATCGGCGGCAACCTCTCGACCAACGCCGGGGGCCTGTGCTGCGTGAAGTACGGCGTCACATCCGACTTCGTCATGGGTGTCGAGGTCGTGCTGGCCGATGGGGAGATCCTGCGAACCGGTCACCGTACGGTCAAAGGCGTTGCGGGGTACGACCTTGCCAGGCTGTTCGTCGGATCTGAGGGCACGCTCGGCGTGATCACCGAGGCCACGCTGGCCCTGCGCCCGAAGCCTGCGGCACCGGTCACGCTGGTCGCCACCTTCGACTCGACGGCGGCCGCGGGCAAGGTCGTCGAAGCAGTGGTAACCGGCGGCCTGGTGCCCTCGTTGCTCGAACTCATGGACCAGACCTGCATCCGGGCTGTCGACGACATGGCCAACATGGACCTCGACCGGGATGCAGCAGCCCTGCTTGTCGCGCAGTCTGACTCCGGAGGCGAGCGGGCCACCCAGGAGATCGCGGCAGTCGCCTCCGCCTGCGAGCAGGCCGGGGCGACCCTCGTCCACCACACCGATGACGCGCAGGAGGGCGCGATGCTGTTGCATGCCAGGAGGATTGCGCTCCCGGCGCTGGAACGGATCGGGACTCCGCTGGTCGACGACGTTGCCGTCCCACGGTCACGGATCTCGGAGTTCTTGGACCGTACGGCGGAGATCTCCAGAGTCCGCGATGTGGTCATCGGCGTCGTGGGGCACGCCGGCGACGGCAACATGCACCCGACGATCTGCTTCGACCCGAAGGACGCCGACCAGTACGAGCGGGCCTTCGCCGCGTTCAACGACATTCTCGAGGTCGGGCTGTCACTCGGCGGCACGGTCACCGGTGAGCACGGGATCGGCAATCTCAAGCTCGATTGGCTGGCCCGTGAGATAGGGCCAATTGGTCTGCGCGTGCACGCGGCGATCAAGGGCGCACTTGATCCGCTCGGAATCATGAACCCAGGCAAGGTGTTTGCCCCCCAGCTTCCGGTCGGCGTCCGCCCCGAACTCGCGGTGGTGGGCCGGTGAGCGACCGGCTCGTGATCATCGGGGGAAACGCCGCGGGGATGTCCTGTGCCGCGCAGGCTCGTCGGCTCCGCGAGCCCGCTGACCTGGAGATCGTGGTCGTCGAAGCCGGCCAGTGGACCTCGTACTCCAGCTGCGGAATTCCGTATTGGGTCGGTGGTGAGGTCGAGGACGCCGAAGCGTTGATCGCCCGTACCCCAGCGGCTTTCGCCGATCAGGACATCCAGATTCGGTTCGGCACTCAGGCGCAAGCGATCGATCTCGAGGCGGCGACGGTCACCGTACGCACCGACGACGGCAGCGGCGACGCGACTGGCACCACGATCGGGTACGACCATCTGATGATCGCCACCGGAGCGACTCCTTTGCGCCCACCGGTCGAGGGACTCGATGCCGACGGTGTCTTCGGCGTACAGACGATCCCGGACGGAGAAGCAATCCGGAGTGCACTTGAGAAGGATCCGAAGCGGGCCGTGGTGCTCGGCGGTGGCTATATCGGCCTGGAGATGGCCGAGGCCCTTGTCAATCGGGGGCTCTCGGTCACCGTCGTACTGGCCGATCCGCTTCCGATGAGCAGCCTCGACGAGGACATGGGCGAACGGGTCTGCGCGGCGATGACCGCGATGGGGATCGATGTGCGGACCGGTGAACCGGTGCGTGGAATTGACGTCGAGGGCGGGGCCGCTCGGGCCGTGGTCACCGACGGCGGTTCGTACGCCGCCGATCTCGTCGTACTAGGCCTCGGCGTACGGCCGAACTCTGACTTGGCCGGTGACGCCGGACTCCGGATCGGAACCACCAAGGGCATCGAGGTCGACGACACGATGCGGACGCTGAGCCACGAGAGTGTCTATGCCGCAGGGGATTGCATCCAGACCCGCCACCGGATCACGGGCCGGCCGGTTGCGATCGCCCTCGGCACCCACGCCAACCGGCAGGGTCGAGTCGCCGGCACCAACATCGGCGGTCGGCCGGCTCGGTTCGAAGGCGTCCTGGGCACGGCGGTGACCAAGGTCGGGGACTGCGAGGTCGGCCGTACGGGACTGTCCACCAAGGAGGCTCAGGAAGCCGGATTCTCGATCGAGACCACGGTGATCGAGTCCACCGTCAAGGCGGGGTATTACCCGAACGCCGGCAAGCTGGCCGTCAAGCTGCTGACCGAGAAGCAGACCCAGCGAATGCTCGGCGGTCAGATCGTCGGGGGTCCGGGTTCGGCCAAGCGGATCGATGTTCTGGCGACGGCGATCTGGGCCCAGCTGACCGCGGCGGAGTTCGCGGCGGTGGACATCTCCTACGCCCCACCGTTCTCGCCGACCTTCGATGCGGTGGTCCTGGCCGCGCGCAAGGCCGCTGGCCGCTGATCACCAGGGCCCCGGGCCCTGGAAGGTGGAATGCAGCTCGGTCGGCGCCGCGTTGCCGGCCTGTGCTCGGTAGCGGGAAGCATCGCCCACCAGACGCCAGCCGCTCGCGACCGCGGCAACGCGCTGAGCAGGAGCACAAAGGCAAGCGTGACCGGTCCGAGGAAAGACCGGTGAACCAGGCGCCCTCCAGGTCCGACAGCGGACCGATGAAAGCCCCGCGCTGGCCGGCGTCGATGACGTCGGCGAAGTCCGCCCTTCCGATCAGCGTGTCGTTGAACCACGTCACGCCGACAAGGGAAGCGACCACTAGCGAGAAGGAAGCGACAGGGCGGTCACTCCGTTTCGGCGACCCTGCGTCCGGCCAAGGCGCGAGTCGTACGAGATAGCCGATGGAGAGCCGGAGGGCTGCATGCTGTTTAGAGGGCGGTCTCAGCTCACCGGTTCCTCTGGTCGGCAACCCGAAAGAAGTCTCATCCGACCTCGACGCCGCGCCAGAAGGCCAGGTGGTCGGTGATGTTGCCGGCCGCTTCCTTCGGGTTCGGGTAGTACCACGCCGCATCGGGGTTCTGCTTGCCGTCGACACTCAGGCTGTAGTACGACGCGGTGCCCTTCCAGGGGCACACCGACGTCATGTCCGAGGGGATGAGGACATCCTCGCGCACCGATGACCGGGGAAAATAATGATTGCCTTCGACGATCACAGTCTCGTCGCTCTCGGCGATCACTTGGCCGTTCCAGCTTGCCTGCACCATGCCCTCATTGTGGCCCCCGGAGCGCTTCGACGCGACCTGAGATGACCGCCGACTGCCGGCGCGATCACCTCGCACCGCACCGTGACCGCTGTATCCCCGGTACGGGATACTCGCCACATGCCGATTGCCACGCCTGACTCCTACGCCGAGATGATCCGCCGGGCCAAGGAGGGCGGCTTCGCCTATCCGGCGGTCAACGTCACCTCGTCGGAGACCCTCAACGCCGCGCTCAAGGGCTTCGCGGACGCGGGCAGTGACGGCATCGTGCAGGTGTCCACCGGTGGTGCGGAGTTCTTGTCCGGCACCGCGGTCAAGAACATGGTGGTCGGTGCGTCGGCCTTTGCCGAGTTCGCCCGGGTGGTAGCCGCGGCGTACCCCGTACAGATCGCCCTGCACACCGACCACTGTCCCAAGGACAAGCTCGACGGTTACATGCGTCCGCTGCTCGCACTGTCGGCCGAGCGGGTCGGCGCCGGCCGCGAGCCGTTGTTCCAATCACACATGTGGGACGGCTCGGCCGTACCCCTGGAGGAAAACCTCGACCTCGCCGAGGAACTGCTCGACGCCTGTACGGCGGCCCACATCATCATGGAGCTCGAGATCGGTGTAGTCGGCGGCGAGGAGGACGGCGTTGTCGGCGAGATCAACGACAAGCTCTACACCACCGACGACGACTACGTGGCGACCGCGGACAAGCTCGGGCTCGGCGAGCGCGGGGAGTACCTGCTGGCCGCCACCTTCGGCAACGTGCACGGGGTCTACAAGCCGGGCAACGTCAAGCTGCGCCCCGACATCCTCAAGGCCGGCCAGGACGTGGTCTCGGCCGCCAAGGGCCTGCCAGATGGCAGCAAACCGTTCAACCTGGTCTTCCATGGCGGCTCGGGCTCGTCGCTGGAGGAGATCCGGGAGGCGCTGGGCTATGGCGTGGTGAAGATGAACGTGGACACCGACATGCAGTACGCCTTTACCCGGCCGATCGCCGGGCACATGTTCGCCAACTACGAGGGCGTCCTCAAGATCGACGGCGAGGTCGGCAACAAGAAGTTGTACGACCCGCGCTCCTATCTCAAGGCCGCCGAGTCCTCGATGGCCGCGCGTACGGTCGTGGCCTGCGAGAACCTGCTCTCGGCCGGCACCACGATGGGCCGCTGAGCCCGCCTTAGGGACTTTCTCCGGAGAAAGTGCGGTCTGCGGCTGCGCAGACGTGACTTAATCCGGAGAAAGTCCGTTCAGCCGAGGCCGAGCAGGAAGTCGCGCACCTCTCGCTCGTAGCCGGCCGGGTCCACGTTCCAGGACTTGGTGTGGCCCGCTCCCTGGTAGGTCACCATCGACACCAGGTCCGGACGCGCTTTGGCCAGTGCCAGCGCGCGCTCCCAGGGCACGAACGCGTCCTCTGGTCCGTGGAAGATCAGCATCGGGCGGGTCAGCTCGTCGGCCCGCGCAACCCAGTCGAAGTCGTCGAGGTGGATGCCGAGCTGCCGCTGAACCATCCACAGCCCCAGCTCCGCGGCAGGGCGGGGCAACCGGTTGACTCGGGCGTTGGCGCGCAACGTGTCTCGCCAGTCGATGACCGGCGAGTCCAGGATCATGGCGATGATCGAATCGGCCCGGCTCGATCGCACCGTCGCCTGCAGCACGATCGCAGCGCCCATCGACCAGCCGTACAACACGAATTCGGTCGCCCCATGCTCGATCGCGTACGCCATCGCCGCGTCGATCTCCTGCCACTCGGTGTCGCCGAGGTGATAGCGGTTATCCACCGTGGCGGGAGCGCCGACGTCGTTGCGGTACGACGGGATCAGGGTCGGCAGCCCGAGTGCAGCCAGGGTGGGCAGGATTCGCATCGTCTCGCTACGGGTGGCCCCCCGCCCGTGTACGGCGATGACCCAGCGCGAGCCACCGTCGCCGGGCAGCAGCCAGGTCGGGTACGCGCCCAGGTCCCCGTGCAGGTCCAAGTCGAGGAAGTCCAGGCCCCGAGCCGCGCTGGGGTCACCGAGGTAGGCGTACTGCTCCCAGGCCGTACGAAGTCCGACCCGCAGCTCGCCGGCTCGTACGTCGACGAGCGTGCGGGTCACGACGGGACCGGCAGCCGCTCGTCCGGACCGACCACCCTTTACCCTCCCGCCGAAGTCGCCGTCGACGGACAGAATCGGTCCGACGATCGCCTGGCCGGTCGGGTTGGCGGATCCGTCCAGCCAGCTCAGCCCGTAGGTGCCGGGCAACAGCGAATTCTCGGTGGCGACCAGCTGCACCGTTCGAATGTCAGATGTGGTGTGCTTGCCAGATGTGAGGTCGTCGCCGACGCCGAGGACCGCAATGTCGTAGTCCTTGCTCCGGGTCACCCGCAGGATCCCGCGCAGGAAATAGCGCGCCAGTCCCGCCGTACCCGCAGCTAGGACGGCCACCAGGCCGGCAGTGGCGCGCAGCACCCGCCCATTCTCGACCAAGACCCCCGCGATCATGGCGCTGGGACGACTCTGACCCACCGATTCCTGGTCACAGCTCCATGATCGCGACCGATGACCTACGGTCCAGGCATGACCATGCCTGGCAATCTGCTTCCCGGCCCACCGCCAGTACTCCTTCCGCCCAACGCCGAGGCGGACGCCGCTGCCACCCGCGGCGAGTCGGCCGGCACGATCGCCGCCGCCCACCCGGCCTATCCCGCGGCATGGGCCGCGCTGGCACTCGAAGCGGCGGCCGGCGGCCGCACGATGGAGGCCTACGCATACGGGCGGACCGGCTATCACCGGGGCCTGGATTCGTTGCGCAAGAACGGCTGGAAGGGGTATGGCCCCGTGCCCGGCGACCATCCTGGCAACCTCGGCTTCTTGACCTGTGTGGCCGTGCTGGCCGACGCCGCCGCCGAGATCGGTGAGGACGACGAGGCCCGTCGCTTGGTCGACCTGCTCAGAGAATGCGATCCGAGCTTCGATCCCGGACAACTCGGCTGAGGCTCACACCTCACCGACGAAGGGATGAGCTACAGCGATCCAGACCCTGGAAACCAGCGGCTGCAACGGCGGCTGATGCTGGCGCTGTTCGGGATCGCCTTCTCCACCCAGGCGCCGTCGCCGGTGCTGCTGTTCTACACCGAGACGCTGGACCTCAGTGCGCTGGCGCTGACCGTCTTCTTCGCCGTCTACGCCCTGGGCCTGGTCCCGTCGCTGCTGCTGGGCGGGCCCTACTCCGATCGGCACGGCCGCAAACGGGTCGTCCTACCGTGCACGCTGCTCTGCCTCGGTGCGCTTCTCGTCCTGCTCTCCACGGCCTTTCTCGGGGAGCCGATGATCTATGTGGGGCGGCTGCTCCAAGGGGTGACCAGCGGGGCGGTCTTCACCGTCGGAGTGGTGTGGCTTCGGGAACTGGCCGGCCCGCAGGGCGCGTCGGCTGCGGCGATGCGAGCGAGTGCCGCGATGGCCTCGGGCTTCGCGATCGGCCCGCTGACCACCGGACTGCTCGTCCAATGGGGCCCGCTGCCCAAGCTCGTGCCGTACGTCCTACCGCTCCTGTTGGTGTCGCTGGCGTTTTTCCTGACCCGCGGCGTACCGGAGACCATGACCATTCGCCGCCCCGGGCGGCTCCAGATCGGGATCCCGCCGGGTGCCGGCCCTGGATTCGCGGCGTACCTGTTGCCAGTGGGCCTGATCGTCTACACCTACGCGGTCGTCTCGCTCACCGTCTTCCCGATCTTGGTGGCCGAGCAGGGTTTCGAGGCTGTCTTCGCCCTCGTGGGGGTCAGCGCGCTGCTCGTCCAAGGGTCAGCCGCCGCCTCGACCGGACTGGCCCGGAGGTGGGGTCCGGCGACCTGCGGATGGGCCTCGGCCCTGCTCGCCGCAGCAGGCTGCATCTTCGGCTATCTGGCCGTCCAGCCCGATGGCTGGCCCTACGTGCTGCCGGCCTCGTTGCTGATCGGAGTCTCCGAGGGCCTGGCGATCACCTCGGGCATCACCGTCTCCGACCTCCTGGCACCGGCCGATCGTCGCGGCGGACTGGTGTCGGTGTTCTACCTGGTCGTGTACTTCGGCTTCGCCGTGCCCACGATCGTCGCACTGGTCGCCAGAGATGCCCTGCGCAGCGGCATCCCGATCCTGGTGCTCGGTGGGCTGGCCCTGGTACTCGGCGCTGTGCTGTTCCTGGCCGGGCGTACGGTCCTGCAGCGCCGGACTGCGGCGACGCTCAGGTACTGATCAGGGTCCAGCGCAGCCGCGGGTCGGCGTACCACGTCCACTTGGTCATCGGGCGTGGGAACGGCGCACCGTCGATCTCGATCCGGGCTTCGTCGCAGGCCACCTGGATCGCTCTACCCCGGGTGATGTCTCCGCGGCGCCAGAGTTGCTTGTGCACATCGACTTTCAGGGTGTCCTCGGCCGACCAGTCCGGCCGTACGTCGACTCGCTGGATCGCGCCATCGGCGACCCGCTGATGGTCGTGGTAGATCTGGGCGCCGAACCGGGAATGTGTCGGCCCTCGTAGGCCAGCGCCTTTCGGCAACGACGTGATCCGCCCGCGGGCCAGCAGGACCCCGCCTTGGTCATCGCGGATCAGACCGTACGTCTTGGCCGATTGCCCCGATAGTCGACCCCTCGCGTCGATGCCCCACGTCCGGGACAGCCCCGAGGCAAGCGGGTCCGAGCTCGGCGTCCAGGCCACGCCGACGTCGAGTGCACCTCGGCGATGCAGCGCGGCGAGCACAGCGCCCAGAGCGCAGACCGGACCGGCCACCGACACCTCACGGGCCTGTGCCAGCGCTCGCTTCACGACCTCGCGGTCAGGCGTGGTGTCCGGCGCGAGATCACTGAAATCGAGTTCTGCCACGGGTGCTACCTGGCCACGTCCACTGGGAAGGTGATCGGCGGGGGTAGCTGCGTCCAGGTGACGGTCTCCGGGCTGAAGCGGCCGGTCCCGGTGATCGGCGCCTGCGGGGCGAAGGAGAAGGTCCCGGCCGTGAAGCCAGTCGGCACGCCGAAGACGGCGTACTGAGTCTCCAACAACTCCTGCACGGTGCCCAGGGCGGCATTGCCGCTGGCCAGCGGATAGACCCGGCCGTCCGGAGCTGTCATGGAGAAGGCCCCCGACGGCTCGGCCACCGCCCCGAGACCCGGGAAGACGTAGCTGAGCTCGGATTCGTAGTTCACCCGGAAGCCGATCAGCTCTGCCCAGACGGCCTCCTTGGGCGCCCAACTCAGACCGGTCACGTACGGCGAGACCTGGAGCTGGCTTGGTTGGCATCGAGGGTGACGACCAGCTCATCCGAGAGCGCGGGAAACAGGCCGTCGTACAAGGGTGGCGCGACCACCGGACCTGTCGTGGTCAGAAAGCCGCCGATGTTGGCCTGCCCGCGGTCCCGGCCGTAGATCGCGGTGATCTGGGACATCGCATCGTCGGCGTAGCTTGCCGTGCGTTGATCCCAGGTGATGACCCGACTGGCGTCTTCGACCTTCAGTGAGACCGGATCGCCGACCGGGACGCGCACCGCAAGGACCAAGCGCTCGGAGTACGGACCCGGACGTCGGGTGAGTTCCAACCTGGAGTCACCGGCCACGATGTCGATCGTGGCGGTGACCCCCTCCTCGGGGGCCGCGCCGCCACCGACGCCGCCGATAACGCCCTGCAGCGCGGCAATGACGAATTCGTGTCCGGGTGCAGCGCGCAACGACTTGCCCTCCTGCAGTCCGACCGCCTCGGCCGTCATGCCTTCCAGCACATCGGTGACGAGAACCTCGCTCTGGGAGGTCTCGAAGTGCGGAGTGGTGAACCGGCCCTGCTCCACGGAGATGCTCTCGGCGTCGACGAGGGTTGGCCAGGCACCGCCAGCGAACTCGGAGCTCAGGAAGTCGGTCGGCGCGGGATCCGGTGGCGAGCAGGCGCTTGCCGAGCCTGCCAGCGTCGCGCCGACGACGACCAGCACCAGCTGGCGACTGCGGAGCATCGCAGCAGTCTAGGGGAGCCATGGCACGGCAGGTCTCACGAGCGGGGTGCTCTATTGACATTCGTTTTGACAATCATCGTCATCAGGTGTCATGCTGAAGGCATGCGCCGACGATCCGTACGCCGCACTATCGCGGTCCCCGCCATGTGCTTGCTCGCCGCCTGCGGCAACGGCAACGCGTCCGGAGAAGTAGACACCGACGGCGCCACCGATGCGGGGCTGAGCGTGCGAGCCGCGTTCTATCCGCTGCAGTGGATCACCGAGCAGGTCGGAGGCTCGGTGGTGAGCGTGCAGAGTCTGACCCCTCCGGGTGCCGAGCCGCACGACTTGGAGCTCGGTCCCCAGGATGTCGCCGCCATCGGCGAAGCAGACCTCGTCGTGTTCCTCGCCGAGTTCCAACCGGCCGTCGACGAGGCCGTCGAGCAAGAGGCGGCCGATACATTCTTCGACGCCGCCGAACACACCGAGCTGGATCTGACCTATACCCCGATCGAGGAGGGTGCCGAAGAGACCGAGGAAGCGGGTTCCACCGACCCGCACTTCTGGCTGGACCCCCTTCGGCTGGCCGAGGTTGCCGACGCGCTCGCCGCTCGGCTCGGTCAACTCGACTCCGACAACGCAGGTACCTTCACCGCGAATGTGGAGACGCTGCGCACCGCGTTGGAGGAACTGGACAGCGAACTGAAGCAAGGACTGGCCGCCTGCGAGAGCACCGACCTCGTCACCAGCCACAATGCCTTTGGATACTTCGCCGAGGCGTACGGTCTGACCCAGGTGGGAATCACGGGCGTGACACCTGAGGAGGAACCCTCCACAGAGGACCTGGCCGAGGTGGCCGACTTCGTCGAGGAGAACGACGTGCGCACGATCTACTACGAGACGCTGGTCAGTCCGGCGATCGCGGACACCGTGGCCGCCGAGACCGGTGCCCAGACGGCGTTGCTCGACCCGCTGGAGGGGCTCACCGACGAGTCCGCGGGCTCGGACTACCTCGAGGTGATGCGCTCGAACCTGGACAGCATCCGTGCCGGACAACCGTGCAGCTGAGTTCCGGTCCGGCGAATCCGCCCTCCGCCCGGCGTGATCCACCGGGCCTGGTTCCGGGTGATCAGCGCCGCGCTGGCCCATCCCTTGTGTGTTTGGACGGCGTGTCCGTTGGCTATCAGCGCCGTCCGGTATTGCACCAGATGGACTTTCGCCTCGACGCGGGAGAGGCAGTGGCTGTCCTAGGGCCCAACGGCGCCGGAAAGTCGACCCTGGTGCGAGGCATCCTGGGCCTGGCCGAGATCCTCTCCGGCTCCGTCGAGTTGTTCGGGATTCCTCGGGCGAAGTTTCGTGCGTGGCACCGGCTCGGCTACGTTCCGCAGAGCCACTCCGTGGCCAGCGGCATCCCGTCCACGGTGCGCGAGGTCGTCGCCTCTGGACGGTTGACGCGGAAATCGGTCGTACGGCCCTTTTCAGCCTCAGATCGGCGCGCAGTTCAGGCCGCCATCGACACGGTGGGTCTGTCCCACCGCATCCGGCATCCGGTGGCCACGTTGTCCGGTGGCCAGCAGCGGCGGGTCCTGATCGCGCGTGCCCTCGCCGGCGATCCCGATCTGCTCGTCCTTGATGAGCCCACTGCGGGTGTGGACGCCGAGAGCCGTAAAGTGTTGGCAGACACCCTGGCTGGGCTGGTGCGAGGTGGCACGGCGATCCTGTTCGTCACCCATGAACTCAACGAGATGGCCCCGGTGATCACCCGTACCGTGGTCGTGGAGCAGGGCCGGATTCGGTACGACGGGTCACCATCGCCGGAGCAGGGACACCGATCGACGTCGCTGGGCACCGCTGACTGTGAGCACCTGGACCCGCACGGTGTCAGACCCGAATCCTTCTCCTCCGGTCTACGGCTGTCCACCAATGTCGGGTCCACCAAAACGGAACCGCGCTGAGTGCAATGGATTTTCTCAGCTACGAGTTCATGCAGCGGGCGCTACTAGCCGCGTTCCTCGTCGGGATGACTGCGCCGACGGTCGGGGTCTACCTGGTGCAGCGCCGACTCGCGCTGATCGGTGACGGGCTCGGGCACGTGGCGCTGGCAGGGGTGGCCATCGGCGTCCTGACCAGTCAGGCGCCGGTACTCACGGCGCTGGTCCTGGCCGTCATCGGGGCAGTGGCCATCGAGCTGATCCGCTCCCGAGGGCACACCAGTGGCGACATCGCACTGGCGGTCCTGTTCTACGGCGGCATCGCCGGCGGGGTGGTGATCATCTCTCAGGCACCCGGCGGAACGCCGGGCAACCTCAACGCCTTTCTCTTTGGCGCGATCACCACCACCACCGCGGACGACATCACGGTGTTCGCCGCACTCTGCGGATTGGTCCTCATGGTGACCCTCGGCCTGGCGCGGTATCTCTTCGCGGTCAGCAACGACGAGGAGTTCGCCGTGGCCTCAGGGCTGCCGGTCCTGCGCTTGAACCTGCTGCTCGTGGTGGTCACCGCGATGACCGTCGTCGTGTCCATGCGGGTAATCGGCTTGCTGCTGATCAGCGCGCTGATGATCCTGCCGATCGCCTCAGCGCAACTGGTCGCGGCCAGCTTTCGGCAGACCATCGCGATCGGGGTCGGCATCGGCGCATCGGTATCGGTGTCCGGTGTCACGCTGTCTTTCTATGCCGACACCCCGTCAGGCGGGACGATCGTGCTGCTGGCCATCGGAGTGTTCGTCCTGGTCGCGCTCCTTCGTGCGGTACGCACCGCGGTGTTCCGCCTCCGCGGCGCGGGCCGCGCCGAAGGCGTCGGGAGCGATGATCCGGTGACCGACAGTCCGGTGACCGACAGTCTGCTCGGCGGCAACGTCGTGCCCGGCGGTGTCGGCACGCGGCCCGTATGATCAGGCGAATGGTGACGCCGGTCCGGGTTCGCGCCACGCGACAGCGGGCCGCGGTGTCTGATCTGCTGGCCGAACTCAACGACTTCCGCAGCGCCCAGGACATCCATCACCTGTTGCGTGGACAGGGGGACGGTGTCGGCCTGTCGACCGTGTACCGGACGCTGCAGACACTCGCCGAAGCCGGCGAGGTGGACACCATCCAGACCGCTGAGGGGGAATCGGTCTACCGCAAGTGCAGCGGCCTGCATCACCACCACCTGGTCTGCCGTGAGTGCGGGCACACCGTGGAGGTCGCCGGTCCCGCGGTCGAACGGTGGGCTGACCGTACCGCCGTCGAGAACGGGTTCACCGATGTCAGCCACACCCTGGAGATCTTCGGCCTGTGCGCCGAGTGTCGGGGAAACAAGCGCTAGCGACGGAGCGCGGCCGACCTCCGCGCTGCACGTCCTTGACCATCCACCGACTCAGAACGGGAGCACCGCGATGCCCGCCATTGTGATCATCGGCGCCCAATGGGGTGACGAGGGAAAGGGGAAGGCAACCGATCTCCTCGGTGGTCGGGTCCCGTACGTCGTGCGCTATCAGGGTGGCAACAACGCTGGGCACACCGTCGTCACTCCGGATGGGGAACGGTATGCGCTGCACCTGATTCCGTCCGGGATCCTGACGCCGGGTTGCACGCCGGTGATCGGCAATGGCGTGGTGATCGACCCCGGCGTCCTGTTGTCCGAACTCGCTGGGCTGGAGGAGCGCGGGGTCGACACCTCGAAGCTCGTGATCTCCGCCGACGCCCACCTGATCATGCCCCACCATCGGGCACTGGACCGAGTCACCGAGCGCTACCTGGGGGCGTCCAAGGTCGGTACGACCGGCCGCGGGATCGGACCGGCTTACGGCGACAAGGTGGCCCGGGTCGGCATCCGGATCCAGGACCTGCTCGATCCCGGCATTCTGCGCGCGAAGCTGGATGCCGTACTCCGGGAGCGCAACCAGATCCTGGTCAAGGTCTACAACCGCAAGGCCATCGATGTCGAGGAGACCTACGAGGAGTACCTGGGCTACGCCGACGTGCTCGCGCCGCGAATCGCCGACACCCGGCTGCTACTTGCTGAGGCGCTGGATCGAGATGAGTGGGTGCTGCTCGAGGGTTCGCAGGGAACTCTGCTCGACATCGACCATGGGACCTACCCGTTCGTGACGTCCTCCTCACCGACCGCCGGCGGGGCATCGGCAGGCTCGGGGATCGGGCCGACCCGGATCAAGAAGGTCGTCGGCATCCTCAAGGCGTACACGACACGCGTGGGTTCTGGCCCCTTCCCGACCGAGCTGCACGACCAGTTCGGCGAATACCTGCTCAAGCAGGGCGGTGAAGTCGGCGTGACCACCGGCCGGGACCGGCGCTGCGGATGGTTCGACGCCGTGATCGCCCGGTATGCGACCCGGGTCAACGGGATCACCGACTATTTTCTGACCAAGCTCGATGTGCTCTCCAGTCTGGAGCGGGTGCCGATCTGCGTCGCGTACGAGGTCGACGGCGTGCGACAGGACGAGATGCCGATGACCCAAACGGCGTTCCACCATGCGACCCCGATGTACGAGGAGTTGCCCGGCTGGTTCGAGGACGTCGGTCACTGCCGGTCCTTCGCTGAGCTGCCGGCCAACGCGCAGGCCTACGTGCTCCGGTTGGAGGAGCTGTCCGGCGCGTACGTGAGCGTGATCGGCGTTGGCCCCGGTCGCGACCAGAACGTGGTCCGCCGAGAGCTCCTCGCCTGACCCCGACGAGTGGTGGACCCTCGCTGGCCGGATAATTGACGCGACCTGGAGGGGCGCTCGGACGTAGGTTGCGCTCGTGTATTCGCTCGCCGAACTCGGTTGGACCCCACAGCGGTCCGCTGCGTTGCCATCCGCGGATGACGAGGCCGCGCTAGGCCGGGTGTCGCGCGTCGATCGGGGCCTCGCCGCGGTGCTGACTCCAGCGGGTTCGCTGCGTTCGAGGATCCCCCACCGCCTGCTCGCGACGCAGGACACCGCTCAGATCCCCACGGTCGGGGACTGGGTGCTGCTGGCCGGCGAGGAGATCCATCGGGTGCTCGACCGTACGAGCGCGCTGACGCGCAAGGTCGCCGGGGAGCGGACCCGGGCTCAGGTGGTGGCGGCCAACGTCGATGTTGTGTTCGTCGTCGATGACGCCAGTGCGGCACCGAAGGGTCGCCGGATCGAGCGCTATCTCGCCCTGGTGTGGGAAAGCGGCGCCGTACCGGTCGTGATACTGAACAAGGCCGACGCGGCGCAGGATCCGCACGGTGCTGTCGAGCATGCCCGGGCCGTGGCTATCGGGGTCGACGTTCACGCCGTCAGCGCTCGTACCGGCGAGGGTCTTGACTCGCTGGGTGAGCACCTGACAGCCGGTCGTACGGTCGTCCTCGTCGGGCCTTCCGGCGTCGGGAAGTCCAGCTTGGTCAACGCCTTTCACGGCGAGGAAGCCATGTTCACCCAGGACGTACGGTCCGATGGAAAGGGCCGGCACACCACCGCCTACCGCGAACTGCACCGCCTTCCGTCCGGCGCGCTACTGATCGATACGCCCGGGCTGCGCGAGGTCGGACTCTGGGCCAGCGAAGACGGCCTCGACCGCGCCTATTCCGATGTCGTCGAACTTGCGGCCAGATGTCAGTTCCGGGACTGCGCCCATCGCACCGAACCGGGATGTGCCGTGGCGGAGGCAATCGATGCGGGTGAGCTGGATCCGGCGAGGTTCGGCTCATGGGTGAAGCTGCAGCGCGAGGTGGCCCGGGTCCAAGATCGGCGGTCGGGCTGGCAGAGGGCGCAGGCCGGTGCCCAGTTACGTGCGCGGCAGCGCTCGTACCGCTCGTCCACGGTCAGGCGTGACCTCGACCAACAGTGGCGGCATCGGTAGCCCGAGCAGCGGAGCGGCAAAGGGACTTTCTCCGGAGAAAGTCACTTCTAGCTGTCGCCTGACCGGACTTTCTCCGGAGAAAGTCCGCTGGGCCGGGCTCGGTTAGGCTGCGCGGCCGTGCGGGTTCTGGTGATTGGCTCCGGCGGCCGCGAACACGCCCTGTGCATCGCATTGGCCGGCGATCCCGCGGTGACCGCGCTGTCCTGCGCCCCAGGTAATGCCGGCACGACAGCACTTGCGCCACCGCCGCCACCGCTCAGTGACCCGAGCCCGGCTTTGGAAACCGCAAGCGAACCCGACGCCGAGAACCGTTTGGACATCCCGAGTCCGGAGCAGATCGCCGCACTCGCCCAGCGCTGGGCCGCCGACCTGGTCGTCATCGGCCCCGAGGGTCCGCTGGTGGCCGGTGCCGCCGACGCCGTACGAGCTGCTGGAATCGCCTGTTTCGGACCGTCCCGAGAAGCCGCCGCTCTCGAGGGGTCGAAAACCTTTGCCAAGCAGGTTATGACCGCCGCTCGCGTGCCCACGGCCCAGGCCCACACGGTCACCTCGACGGTCGGGCTAGAGAGCGCGCTGGATCGATTCGGCGCGCCGTACGTCGTCAAGGACGACGGGCTGGCCGCCGGTAAGGGCGTCGTGGTCACCGATGATCGCCATGCCGCCACGGCTCACGGCCGGTCGATCCTGCAGGCCGGACACCGCGTTGTGATCGAGGACTATCTCGACGGACCCGAGGTCTCGCTGTTCGCGGTCACCGACGGTACGACGGTGCGCGCGCTACAGCCGGCCCAGGACTTCAAGCGGATCGGCAATGGCGACACCGGACCGAATACTGGTGGCATGGGCGCGTACTCACCGTTGCCTTGGGCCCCAGCCGGATTGGTAACTGAGGTCATGGCGTCGGTGCTGCAGCCGACGGTCGACGAATTGCGGCGTCGGGGCACGCCATTCGCCGGTCTACTCTATGCCGGGTTGGCGCTGACCTCGCGGGGGGTCGCGGTGGTCGAGTTCAACGCCCGATTCGGGGACCCTGAGGCCCAGGTCGTGCTGCCGCTGCTGGCCACTCCGCTGGCCGGGCTGCTGCTGGCAGCCGCGACTGGCCGGCTGGCCGAGCACGAGCCGCTGCGCTGGCACGCCGGCGCTGCGGTCACCGTCGTCATGGCCGCGCCCGGATATCCGGAGCAGCCACGGACCGGGCAGGTCGTCCACGGTGCCGACGGCCGCGACGTTCGGCACGCGGGCACCAGACGGGACACAGCGGGACGGGTCCGATCCGCTGGCGGACGGGTTCTCGCGGTGGTGGGCACGGGAACCGATCTGGCGTCAGCTCGTACGGCGGCCTACGCGGCCCTGGCGTCGGTCGATCTCGACGGTGGTCAGTACCGCAGCGACATCGCGCTGGCCGCCGTCGACGGCAGAATCACAGTGCCTCAGCGCGGGTAGGCTGGGTCACCATCGGGCACGGCCGCTTCTGGGTCGCCGCCGTCGCTACCGATGCTGGCGCCGTTGCTGTCATCGGGACTGATCAGGCCGGTCGTGCTCGGGTCCGAGGTCACCGGCTTGCCCCGGTCGTCCACCAGCTCGCCGGGGACGGGCTCGACCGGTTCGTCCGGCTGCTTGCTATGGCGCATCAGGTACGCG
>Ga0136614_10000585_pt1 | contig 18743 bp, 17 predicted proteins | sample AntDrymUQ2792106_2_FD_106643 | JGI IMG/M metagenome (GOLD analysis project Ga0136614, IMG submission 106643) | Polar desert sand microbial communities from Dry Valleys, Antarctica - metaG UQ279 (21.06) | ecosystem: Environmental > Terrestrial > Soil > Desert | place: Antarctica: Dry Valley... | reverse complement strand
GTTATACCGAGTCCGCTTGAACGGCACGGCATTTGGGCTGCTGGCACGCCGAGACCCTCCTATACGTCGTTCCCGTGAAAGCGGGAATCCACTGCTACGAGGAGAAGGCTCGTGGGCTATGGCTGATTTCGTCGTGCCGTTAGCATTCACCCGGACTTGGTATTAGTCCTTTCTTGGGGTGGCAAGTCGTCGAATCCAGGGCGATGGTAGCGAAGGAGCATAAGGACGTAGTCGAGGACCTGGTGGTGATGCAGCTCGCGGAGACTCGAGCGCGTCGCGGCCCAGGGCCGTCTCACTGGAAAGAGATGCCGCAAACTGAGAGAGTATGTTCAGAAAAAGGACGACATGGAGGTTGGCGGCATGCCGGAGACGCACTACTTTCCAGAAGATCAGGTCCACTACGTCTGGGACAACGAGCAGGAGCCTGTGCTCACAGTCGAGCCTGGCGACACGGTCGTCTACCACACCCGCGAGGTATCGGACGGGCAGATAGGTCCTGACTCTACCGCTGATGCCCTCTCGAGCCTCGACTGGGACAGCCTCTACCCGCTCGCCGGCCCCGTCGCGATGACGGACGCCGAGCCTGGCAACATACTGACGGTGGAGGTACTCGACATTCACACCGAAGGCTGGGGCTGGACCGCCGTCTTGCCAGGCTTCGGGCTGCTACCCGAGGATTTCCCCGATGCCTACCTCAAGATCTTCGACCTCACCAACGGCGATTACACATTCTTCAAAGACGACATCGTCATCCCCATAGAACCTTTCTTCGGGACGATGGGCGTGAGCCCGTCTGGCCCCGAGAAGCCCGTTATCATGCCGCCGGGACCGTTCGGCGGCAATATGGATACGCGCCACATCACCAAGGGTTCCATCCTGCACCTGCCCGTACAGCACGCAGGCGCGCTCTTCTCCTGCGGCGACGCCCACGCGGCCCAGGGCGACGGGGAAGTCTGCGTAACGGGCATCGAGAGCCCCGTGTACGCCGCGTTGCGCTTCGACCTGATCAAGGGCAGGAGCATCCCTGCGCCCCAGTTCCAGACCCCGGGATCTCTAACACCATTGGTCGAGGAGTCGGGCTGGTATGCCACGATGGGCGTAAACGAGGGCCTCATGCAGGCCGCGAAAGACTCCTTGAGGGCGATGGTCGAGCACATAAGCACGACCTACGGGCTCGAGCCCGTCGAGGCCTACGTGCTGGCGAGCCTCGTTGTAGACCTCAAGATCTCCGAGATCGTGGACCAGCCGAACTGGATCGTCTCCTCCTACCTGCCGCTGGCCATCTTCGGGTAGCTTTGGCCACCATAGATCGCGAGCTATCGGCGGGACGCACGAAGAGGACTCTCTTCCTGTCATGAACCTCTGAAGATCTGTGCGCATCTCGATCTCGTAACGCCAGCCGTAACGTTTGGGAGACGGTCGTCCGGTATAGTGGGATCGTGACGGAAGGAACAAAGGAACAGAATTCAGGGACCAGCGAGATGGGCGCCCGCGCCGCCGCATGGTTGGCGTGGTCGCTGGCCGCGCTCTGCGTGGCCATGTTCGTCGCCGTCGGCGTGTTCGACTTCCTCGCGCAGTCCCCAGGCAACTCGAACATCCTTGGCACCGTTAGTGAGACGGTGAGTTTCGTGCTCTTTCTGGCCTTCCCCATCGTAGGCGCCCTGGTCGCCTCCAGGCGACCGCAGAACCCTATAGGTTGGATCTGCCTCGCGGACGGCCTCTTGTGGATGCTCCTCGCGGTTACCGACAGCTATAGCATCTACGGCGTGGCCAGACCAGGCTCGGTCCCCTTTCCCGTGGCAGTCGGTACGATAGGCAACCAGTGGCTGTGGGTGCCCACCATTGGGCTGCTCGGAATCTACCTCGTATTGCTGTTCCCGGACGGGAAGCTTCCATCGAGGAGATGGCGTCCTCTAGCCTGGTTCTCGGCGGTGATGATCGTGCTGCTCAGCGTTACCGAGGGGCTCGCTCCCGGACCTTTAGAGAACCAGGGAGGAGTGCGCAACCCGTTCGGGCTGGAGGCACTCCCCTGGCTGGTGGATGTGTCGTATATCATTCTCCCACTGCTGCCTTTGTGCATCCTCGCATCAGCGGTGACCATGGTGTTGCGTTTCCGGCGTTCGAGGGGCGAGGTGCGCCAGCAGATCAAATGGGTCGCCTTCGTCGCCTCATTCTCTGGCCTGTTGTACCTGATCGCTATGATCAGCCAGGTGGTCTTCGTACTGACTGTACCGGAGAGCAATGGTGGCATACCCCAGTTTCCCTGGTGGGCCGAGGTCCTCTTCACTGTGGCTGTGCTTGGCTTCGCGGGAGTGCCAGTGGCCATAGGCTTCGCGGTCCTGAAGTACCGACTCTACGACATAGACGTCGTCATAAACCGCACGCTGGTCTACGGTTCCCTCACGGCCATGCTGGTCGCACTCTACTTCGGAAGCGTGGCGGCGACCCAGACGATCCTCCGTGCGCTTACGGGCCAGACGGAGCAACCGCAACTGGCCGTGGTCGTCTCGACACTCGTGATCGCCGCGCTGTTCAACCCGCTAAGGCGCCGTGTCCAATCGTTTATAGATAGGCGCTTCTACAGGCGTAAGTACGACGCGAGAAAGACCCTGGAAGCGTTCTCCGCCAGGCTTCGCGAGGAGACGGACCTGGAGACGCTGAACAACGACCTTGCCGGAGTGATAAGGGAGACGATGCAGCCCGCCCACGTCTCGCTATGGTTGCGCCCCGATAAGCCTCCGAAGGGAGAACAGGCGAATCTGTAGTCTTCTCCGGCTACGCTGGATCTTCCGGTCAAGCGTCTGCAGGGAGGACTGTGAAGCTTCCGCCCTGCAAGGGTGCCACCGTCCGGAACGCCCGTTCGTCGAACGTAACGATGCGGCGTGAGCGATATCTGCGCGCGAGTACTACCAACGAGCTGTCGGCAAGACCAAGCTCGAGGTCCCGATGACGCTGCGCGATCTCGCGCGCGACGCCAAGCTCTTCGCGGGTCAGGCACTCGACCAGGAAAGTACCCTCCGCAAGGTCGTCCAGGAACGCAAGCTCGACGTCGATGCCCAGGCGGGTCAGGATCAGGTAGTCGGCCTCAGCCACGGCGACCTCCGAGGTCACCAGCGGACCTCGCTCTCTCTTCAAGATCTCGACCACGGCGTCGTGCGCCGGGTCCGCGCGGTCCGCCTGGGCGTATAACCCTCCGGCGTCGATAATTAGCGCCAACGGACCTTATCGACGGCCGAGCGTCTTCTCGTGCACGGAGTCGGGGTCCCACCGGGGACGGGGCTCACCAGTTCCCTCACCCTTCCCCATGCTGTGGAATTTGCGGCTTACACCCTCCCGCAGCAACCGGCGAACACCCTCGCGGATCAACTCAGCTTGGGATTCCCCGGTCGCCCCAGAGAGCAGACGGAGCCCTTCGGCCTCCTCTTCACGCAAGTACACGGTCGTCTTTCGCATGCCTTACGTATGGTACCATACATCTCATCCGGCTGCCTCTGTCAGGTGCCGAGTTGTCTCGAGAGCTCTCCGGGGTCTGTGGTCGGGGTCTGGCAGGCGTACTGGACGCAGACGTAGGCTGTGGCTTTGCCTTCGCGGGCGGGACGTTGGGCGAGGAGTGGGATCAGGCCTCCAGCCTCGTCGTCGTCTGGGCTGCGGCCCGCGACGACCTTGTTGGGGAGATATCCGGAATAGACCGCCTCCAACAGGGCCCTTGTGTCCGGCGCTTCTGGGTCGCCGACTACGGCTACCTCGCGGGGCTCCGAAGCCGAGAAGTCGAGGGCGCAGAGGAGGCGCCCGAAGCCGCCGGGTAATTTCTCCATGCCGCCCGCGAGCTCTTCGAGGACGTCTTCGGCGCGCTGGCGGTAGTCGCCCCGGTCGAGGAAGAGGGCGAGCTTGAGCAGTACCTCTGTGGCGACGGAGGTTCCCGAGGGAGCTGCGCTGTCGTAGACGTCGCGCGGGCGGGTGACGAGCTCTTCGTGGTCGGCCGGGGTGTCGTAGAAGGCACGCTTCTCCTCGTCCCAGAAGAGCTCGGAGACGGCGTCAAGGAGGGCGTCTGCCTCCACGAGCCAGCGCGTCTCGAAGGTGGCCTCGTAGAGGGCAAGGAGCCCGTCCGCGACCATCGCGTAGTCCTCCAGGTAGCCGTTGAACCTCGCCCGGCCGTCCTTGTAGGAGCGATGGATGCGCCCGTCTTCCTTGAGTCTCTCCACGATAAAGGTCGCGTTCTTCACGGCGGCATTGCGGAGATCCTCGCGACCCGTGACGCACGCGGCGAGCGCGAAGGATCGGAGCATGAGGCCGTTCCAGGCGGCGAGGACCTTCTCGTCGCGTCCAGGCCTGACGCGCTCCTCGCGCACGGCGAAGAGCTTAGCCCGGATCCCGGCGATGCTGGCCCACAGTTCATCCGGCGAGAGCCCGAACTCGTCAGCGACGACCTCGGGCGGGCGGGCGGCGTGCAGAATGTTTTTGCCCTCGAAGTTGCCCCGCTCGGTCACGTCCCAGTAGCGCGCCGCGAGACTCGCTTCGTCAGGGTCGAGGGCGGCCTCCAGCTCGTCGGGCGTCCAGACGTAGAACTTCCCCTCCTCGCCCTCTGAGTCTGCGTCCTCTGCGGAGTAGAAACCCCCTTCCTCGCTCGTCATGTCGCGCAGGACATAGTCGAGCGTCTCCTCGGCGATGCGGCGGTAGAAAGCGTCGCCGGTGGCCTGGTAGGTCTCGAGGTACAGCCTGGAGAGGAGGGCATTATCGTAGAGCATCTTCTCGAAGTGCGGGACGAGCCAGTACCCGTCCGTGGAGTAGCGGGAGAAGCCGCCGCCGAGCTGGTCGTAGATGCCCCCGTTCGCCATCTGACGGCACGTGAGCTCCACGCCGTCGAGCGCTGAGATCTCTCCCGTGCGGTGGTGGTGACGGAGCAAGACCTCGAGGTTCATCGCCTGGGGAAACTTGGGGGCGCCGCCGAAGCCACCGAAGCGCCTGTCGAGCTGGGAGAGGAGGACGCCGGCTGCGCTGTCGAGCAACTCGGTACCTGAGGACTCGGCCTCGGGCATGACGGCCGCGGTCGAGGCCCGGAGATAGTCGCGGACGGACTCGGCGCTCTCGAGGACATCTTCACGACGGTTTTCGTAGGCGTCGACGACGCTTAGGAGGAGTTGCTGGAAGGAAGGCATGCCGCGCGAAGGGATTGGTGGGAAGTAAGTGCCGCCGTAGAATGGCGCCCCGTCGGGCGTGAGGAAGACGGTCATCGGCCAGCCGCCGTGACGGGTGATTGCCTGGACGGCGGCCATGTAGATGGAGTCGATGTCGGGTCTTTCCTCGCGGTCTACCTTAATGTTCACGAAGTGCTCGTTCATCATGCGCGCGGTCTCATCATCCTCGAAGGACTCGCGCTCCATGACGTGGCACCAGTGGCACGCGCTGTAGCCGACAGAGAGCAGGACGGGTTTGTCTTCCTCACGCGCCCTCTTCAATGCCTCCTCGCCCCAGGGGTACCAGTCCACAGGGTTGTCCTTGTGCTGGAGCAGGTACGGGCTCGTCTCATTCGCCAGCCTGTTGGCCACGGCCTCTCGCCTCCCGAAACGGCGTCTACTACGAACCCTAACGTATCATGGATCGGGGTTCGGTATTCAAGCTAGTCATCATTTCAGCTTGCTGTTCTCGCCTACCGCTGATGGTTAATGGCTGGCTGTGTGATCAGCATTAGGTCGATGCCTCTGCAAGTCGCTTTGGGCATGTGAATAGGAGCTCGGGCGCCGCCTGGCTGCCGGGTCGGATGATGTTTAGCCCGCCGGGATGCGGGTAGACAGGATCGTGATAGGGAAACGTGAGTAAGGAGGCAGCGGCCATGTGCTACTCCTACAGGGATCGCCGGATGGAAGAAGAGGCCCGCAAAGAGATGTGGGTGAGAGAAGAACGCAAGCGCCGCCAGCGGCAGAAGGACGAGAAGCGGCGTCCGGCGGAGAAGTACCGCGAGCTGGTAAGAGCTTAGGAGCAAAACCACTGAAAACTCTATGATCACGGGCCCCGGACTGCGGTCCGGGGCCTCTGTCGTAAGGTCCTAAGGAAGGAGACAGGCGATGGACGTTAGTAAGCTCCAAGAGACGGCCCGCGAGCTCGTAGCTCCAGGGAAAGGAATACTCGCCGCGGACGAGAGCTTCGGCACCATAGGCAAGCGGTTCGATGCCGTCGGTATAGAGTCGAACGAAGAGAGCCGTCGGGCCTACAGGGAGATGCTCTTCACGACCGAGGGCATCGGGGAGTTTCTCTCAGGTGTGATCCTCTTCGACGAGACCATCCGCCAGGAGAACTCGGACGGCACCCCTATGCCCGAGGTGCTCGAGGGAGCCGGCGTCATCCCTGGCATCAAGGTGGACAAGAGCACCGTCGATCTGCCCCTCTCAGAAGGCGAGAAGTTCACCCAGGGACTCGACGGCCTCGGCGACAGGCTCGCCGAATACCGTGAGATTGGGGCGCGCTTCACCAAGTGGCGGGCCGTTATAACGATAGGGGACGGCATCCCCACCGAGAGTTGCGTAGAGGCCAACGCGGAGGCGCTCGCCCTGTATGCTGCGTTCGCCCAGGAGCACGACCTCGTCCCCATAGTAGAGCCCGAGGTCCTTATAGATGGAGATCACTCCATCGAGCAATGCTACGACGCCACGGAGTGGATGCTGAACCGAACCTTCGGGGAGCTCTACGAGCACGGCGTCGAACTCTCGGGGATACTCCTGAAGCCCAACATGGTCATCTCGGGCAAGGACGCGCCACAACAGGTCAGCGTCGAAGAGGTAGCGAGTGCGACGGTGGAGTGCCTGCTCAGGACGGTGCCGGCGGCGGTGCCTGGCATAGCCTTCCTCTCCGGCGGCCAGACCGACCTGCGGGCGACGGCCCACCTTAACGCCATGAACTCCATGTACGGGGGCCTGCCGTGGGAGCTCTCGTTCTCCTACGCGCGGGCGCTGCAGGGGCAACCGATGGAGATATGGGGCGGAGACGTAGATAACGTCCAGGCAGCCCAGAAGGCCTTCCACCACAGGGCGAAGATGAACGGCGCCGCACGCTCAGGCGACTACTCGGAGGAGATGGAAGAACAAGCAGCATAAATAGCTGGTCAGCTAGTCAGCACGCTCCAGCCTCCGGCTTCCGCTTGTCAGCACGCCGCCTGACGGCGGCTTGTCAGCCAGTCAGCATTTCAGCTTTGTCTGCCCGAGGTGCCTCGCCCAATCGCCCGGTAGAACCTCAGAGGGATGTACTCCCGAGCCTCGGGTAAGGCTTACCACCTGGCTGAATTGCTGAGAGCCGCCCGTAGGGCGGCGTGCTGAAGTGCTCTAAATTCGTTCCGCGCGGACGATCAAACGCTTCTCGAAGGTCGGTATCGGGGTGCACGTCTGCAAGGTCAGCAGGTCCCTGCCTCTCACCCTTCCTGTCACCCAATCATCCTCCGGTCCTACGATGAAGCTCTCTAGTACCCTGTAGTGGTATCTTGTGCCCTGGCGGTCTCTTAGGGTTATCCTCTCTCCCCCGTCCAGCTCGTTGAGGCGGTAGAAGACGAGGTGGCTTCCCGTGCCTGGCCATCCCAGCCTGTGTCCTGCAAGGTAGACGTTTCTCTCAGGGGTCTCTGACCAGGGAAAGGAGGTGTCGGGGAGGTGGACGACTCCCATGTCCAGGGCCCTCCTCGTGTTCGAGTTCAGGACGGGGACGTTGTCGAGGCCGATGGACCTTACGGAGAGGGACATGATGGCGCCTGGGGGCAGATGGTAGTGCCTTGGCTGGTTTGTGGCCTGGAGTTGGTCGTTAGTCGGGAGGGGGTAGTCGGTCTCGTCCAGGGGAAGGGCTTGGCGGCTTTGGTCCTTGGCATTCCCGGAGCTAGATTGCCAGGTTCGGAAATCCTCGGCCTGGGACGCGCTGGATCGGGTCCTGGGTTCAGGCTTCGGCGCTGGCCGTTTATCTGGATTCGACGGGGAGGGTAGTCTGGAAGTTACCTCTAGCCTGGGCGGAGGTATGTCCTTCTCTACCCACGGGTCGACGCTGGGGTCGGAGCGGACGAGCGGCTCGGTGGCGGACTTCACCTCTTGTTTCGCGGCTGCAGGCTCCATCGGCCCTTCGAGAGAGGCGGCGACGGCCACGACAGTCGCGAACCCGAGCGCGAGGATCATCGCGACCACCCCGACTTTGAGGAGCGGGTCTCGCTCGAACCTGTAGGTTAGGTCACGGAGTCGCACGGCAGGACTGCGCTACCTGCCGCGCTCGAGGGCAGCCCGCACCGGCAAGATTCCGGCGGCTACCTGGGCCAGCCGGAGCACCGCGTCAGGCATTTCACGTTGGTCTGTCGGCGCGCCTGCGATGTTGCCTGGAGTAGCGTTCACCCGCGACTGGCTATTGCCGAGCTTCCGGTCTATCGCGGCTCCCGCGACGAATCCGCTGTTGTCCAAGGTACTCACCCCATCCCCTCCCGCCGTGCTCTGAGACCAACCGGCGAAGTTGTACTCGGGAACCTTCAGAGCGTTGCGATGCACACTGCATCATATACCGCTTGAGTTTTCCGTTCTACATCCTCGCGCGAAAATCTTCGCGAGTCAGCATTTCAGCTGGTCAGCCAACAGCTTTTCTCGGACGAGACTCGTAGGCAGGTTCACGGCCCACTCTTACGCCTGGTGCTACAAAAAGAGGTGCGTAAGAAGGGGAGCGTGAGTTTCCCAGGCGCGGGTACCTACAACACGGAGAAGCTGAAATGCTGACCAGCCAGGAGCGACGAAGGAGCGACTATGAAGCGGTCTAAGAGCGCGGACCCGGCCCACGACGTTCTGGGTTACGAAAAACAGCAATTGGACACGATCTTCCGTCCCGAGACGGTCGCCGTGATCGGTGCTACCGAGCGGCCAGGGAGCGTGGGGCGCACGATCATGTGGAACCTGGTGAGCAGCCCGTTCGGCGGCACGGTCTTCCCCGTGAACTCGCGCAGGCCCAACGTACTCGGCATAAAGGCCTACCCTTCCGTCTCCGAAGTGCCTGCGAGGGTGGACCTCGCGGTCATCGTCGCCCCTGCGCCAGCGGTGCCGGGGATAATCCGTGAGTGCGTGGAGGCTGGCGTCGAGGGAGCCGTGATCATCTCCGCCGGTTTCAGGGAGACTGGGCCAGAAGGGGCAGAGCTCGAGCGCCAGGTCCTGGAGGAGGCCAGGCTGGGCAGGATGAGGATCGTAGGTCCCAACTGCCTCGGGGTGATGAAGCCGCCCACGGGCTTCAACGCCACCTTCGCCGGCGCAATCGCCCGTCCAGGGAACGTGGCCCTACTGAGCCAGAGTGGGGCTTTGCTGACGGCCATCCTCGACCAGAGCTTCATGGAGAACATCGGATTCTCGGCGCTCGTCAGCGTAGGCTCCATGATGGACGTAGGCTGGGGAGACTTGATCCACTACCTCGGCGACGACCCCTATACGAAGAGCATCATCATCTACATGGAGTCGATCGGCGACGCCCGCACTTTCCTCTCGGCGGCCCGCGAGGTCGCCCTGACCAAGCCGATAATAGTGATCAAAGCCGGACGCACCGAGGCCGCAGGAAAGGCGGCGGCCTCCCATACGGGCTCCCTGACCGGCTCGGACGAGGTGCTCGACGCGGCGTTTTCGCGGAGCGGCGTGCTTCGCGTGGATGAGATATCCGAGCTCTTCGGGATGGCCGAGGTGCTAGGCAAGCAGCCGCGCCCCAAAGGACCACGCCTGACGATTCTGACGAACGCCGGCGGTCCCGCGGTGCTCGCGACGGACGCCCTGATCGGCAACGGTGGCGAGCTCGCTGAGATATCCCCAGAGACTATGGACGCCCTGAACGGGTTACTTCCCGCCCCCTGGAGCCACGGCAACCCTGTAGACGTGCTCGGCGACGCCGACCCAGAACGCTACGCGAAGACGCTGGAGACAGCTGCCGGCGACCCTCAGAGCGACGGGCTGCTCGTCATACTCACCCCGCAGGACATGACCGACCCTACGGCAACGGCGGAACGGCTCGAGCCCTACGCGAACAGCACCAGCAAGCCTGTGCTCGCGAGCTGGATGGGTGGACCTGCGGTCGCGGCAGGGGACTCGATCCTGAACGGCGCCGGTATCCCTACCTTCGACTACCCGGATACGGCGGCCCGCGCTTTCACGAACATGTGGCAGTACACCTACAACCTGCGCAGCATCTACGAAACCCCCGAGCCCGCCGAAGACGAAGGCGCGGACCGCGAACGGGTAGAGGAGATCATCAGTCATGTCCGCAGCTCAGGCCGCACCATCCTTACCGAGTTCGAGGCGAAGCAGGTCCTCGCCGCCTACGGTATCCCGACCGTCCAGACCGAGGTGGCGCGCAGCCCTGGTGAAGCAATGGAACTGGCGGACCGCCTCGGCTACCCCGTGGTCCTCAAACTCGACTCCGAGACCATAACCCACAAGACCGATGTGGGAGGCGTGCGCCTGAACCTGCAGAACGCCAAGGAGGTCAGGAGTGCCTACGAGGAGATGGAGACCTCTATAAGGGAAACCTACAGACCCGAAGACTTCGGCGGCGCCGCCGTCCAGAGGATGGTCAGCCTGGAGGGCTACGAGCTGATCGTCGGCAGCAGCCTGGACCCGCAGTTCGGTCCCGTCCTCCTCTTCGGGTCCGGAGGCTCGCTGGTCGAGGTGTACAGAGACAGGGCCCTCGCACTCCCACCGCTGACCACCACGCTCGCCCGTCGGATGATGGAACGGACCAGCATCTTCGAGGCGCTGGGTGGCGTCAGGGGCAGGGCTCCTGTCGACGTCGGCTCCCTGGAGAGGCTGCTCGTGCGCACGAGCCAGCTCGTCGTCGAGCAGCCCTGGATCAAGGAGCTCGATATCAACCCGCTCCTGGCCTCGCCGGAGCGCCTGATAGCCCTCGACGCCAGGGTCGTTCTGCACGAACCCGATACGAAGGAAGAAGACCTCCCCCGCACCGCGATCCGTCCTTACCCGAAACAGTACGTCTCCAACGAAGAGTTGCGCGACGGCACTCCCGTGACGATACGCCCGATCCGGCCCGAAGACGAACCCCTGATGGTGAGGTTCCACGAGACTCTCTCGGAAGAGAGCGTCTACATGCGCTACTTCCACATGATGAACCTCGACCAGCGCACGGCCCACGAGCGCCTGACGCGCATCTGCTTTATAGACTATGACCGCGAGATGGCTCTGGTCTCCGAGCAAACCGACCCGGAGACGGGGACGCGGGAGATCATGGGCGTAGCCCGCCTGAGCCGCAGTGGCGCTGTCCCCGACGAGGCTGAGTTCTCGGTCCTCGTCAGCGACCGCTTCCAGCGCAGGGGCGTCGGCACCCTGCTCCTGAGCCGTCTCCTCGAAGTCGGCCGCGCCGAGGACCTTAGACGTGTCACCGCACAGATCCTCTTCGACAACCGCCCCATGCAACGCATCTCGAAGCAACTCGGCTTCCACCTCCGCCGAGACGCAGAAGAGATGGTCATGAAGGCAGACCTCGACCTGTACATGACTGCCTGAGGCAGTCATAGCATTTCAGCTTGTCAGCTTGTCAGCTTCTTGCTTTTCCGGGGGGTGAGAGGCTGACGGCTCCCTATCGCAAATGATTCCCATTAACCAGTAACAAGAATCGTTCTTGATTTTTGGCTGATGGTGGTTAGAATTATGGGGTGAGTCGGATGTCGTGGGTTCGGGAGGCAGCTTTTTGGCGGCTTGGCTAGAGCGATTGGGACTTGGGGGCCGGGAGATGACTGCCTCGGGTCACAGCAAGAACTTCGTGTTGCGCGTGGTTCAACCGTCTCTGGTAGGTTTGATGGATGGATCTGTCTCTACGCTGGCGCCGCTATTTGCGACGGCTTTTGCGACGAGGGATCCGCGGATCACGTTTCTGGTGGGGCTAGCGGCCGCGGTTGGGGCTGCGATCAGTATGGGCTTCTCGGAAGGGCTCTCGGACGATGGTTCGATGACCGGACGCGGGAATCCGTTGTTGCGGGGTGCGATCACGGGCTTCGCCACGTTCGTCGGCGGCATCCTGCACACCCTGCCTTTCCTCATACCGCACGTCAACCTGGCGCTCTACGTGGCTTTCGGGGTCGTTGGCTTCGAGTTGCTCACCATCTCCTTTATCCGCTACCGCTACTTCGACATGAGCTTCGTGGTCTCCGCTGTCCAGGTATGCGTTGGGGGCGCGCTCGTCTTCGCCTCGGGCATCCTGATAGGCAGCGCGTAAAGCGAGTTGCAGAAGTTGACCTTCTGCAACTCGCGCTGGTCAGCACGCTGCCTGCGGCAGCTTGTCAGCATTTCAGCTTCTTATTTCTTGCTGATCGCTGACAGCTTAACTTCTCGGCGGCTCGTAGAGTTGAATATCGTTGCCTTCGGAGTCTTTGAAGGTCGCAACGCGGCCCCAGGGGTGATCGGAGATACCTGCCGAGACCTCGACACCCTGGCCCTTCAGGGCGTCGAGCGTCTCTTCCAGGTTCCCTTCGGGCTGGAAGGTAACGACCGGACCGCCGTCTGCACCGGCCCCTGAGGGCTCGCGTCCGTTGAGGCCGATCGTGAGGCCGTTGGCGTCTACCTCGGCCCACTCTCCGTCCTCGTTCGTAATCCGCAGCCCTAGAGTATCCCTGTAGAAGCCCTTCGCCCGCTCAATGTCCTGCACAGGCATCCAGACCACCGCTACGCCTCTGAGCATTCTTCGCCTCCTCTTGTTGAGTCCGTCGGGGTCAGGTTACAGGCGATGTCCTTGCGGGCAGTAAGCGAACTAACGAAACGTCTGGAGAAAACGGTCGACGATCTTGTCTTCGACTTCGGCGAAGGAGACCTCGCGGTCGAGTTCCCGGCTCAGGCTCGTGACGCCGAATTCTCTTATGCCGCAGGGTGTGATGCGGTCGAACCAGCTCAGGTCCGTCTTCACGTTAAGGGCGAAGCCGTGGGAGGTGATCCAACCTGAAGAGAACTTCACGCCGATGGCGGCGATCTTGTTCTCCCCCACCCACACTCCCGTGTACTCCGGATGATGCCAGCCCTCAAGCCCGTAGTCTGCGAGTACCCGGACGAGTACCCCTTCGAGTTCGCGGAGGTAGGCATGGGTATCGCGGACTTCGAGGCGCAGGATCGGGTACCCTACTATCTGACCAGGACCGTGGAACGTCGCGTCCCCTCCCCTATCGCTCCAGAAAACCTCGGCCCCCAGAGCCCTGAGGTACTCTTCTCCGGCGCCCAGGTTCCCCGCGTCCTTCGCCGCCCTCCCCACCGTGTAGACCGGCGGGTGCTCGCACAGAATGAAGGTGTCGGGGATGTCGTCGTTCTTCCTGAGCCGGACGAGTTCCTTCTGGAGATCCCAGGCCTCCACGTAAGGCGTAAGCCCGGGCAGCCGCCGCACATCGACGGTCGTTGGTGTCTGCTTCTCCAGGGTCATGCCCGGGCTCTAGACGCTCGCGACGCCGGCCGCAGGGCTTCGCCTGGCATCGGCGGTCTGTTCGTGGGCGTGGTAGGAGCTGCGGACCAGCGGACCGCTCTCGACATGCTTGAAGCCTAAAGAGAAGCCGTACTTGCGCAGGCTCGCGAATTCTTTGGGCGTGTAGTAGCGGCTCATCGGCAGGTGGTTCTCAGAGGGCCTTAGGTACTGGCCGATTGTCAGGATATCCACGTCGTGATCTCGCAGGTCGCGCATCGTCTGGCGGATCTCCTCTTCGACCTCGCCGAGGCCGACCATAAAGCCGCTCTTGGTCAGGCCTTCGGGGTTCAGCTCCTTGGCGTAGCGCAGCACCTCCAGGGAGCGTTCGTACTTCGCCTGCGGGCGGACCGCGTAGTAGAGGCGGGGGACCGTCTCGATGTTGTGGTTGAAGGTGTCGGGGCGGGCGTCTATTACAGTCTTGACCGCGTCGCGATCACCCTTGAAATCGGGGGTCAGAACCTCGACGGCGCAGCCGGGGACCTCTTCCCTGATGGCGTGTATCGTCCCCGCGAAGATCGAAGCCCCACCGTCGGAGAGCTCGTCGCGGTTCACGCTCGTGATCACGGCGTGCTCGAGGCCCATCTTCTTCGCGGCGTCGGCGACGCGATAGGGCTCGTCGAGATCTAGCTCGGTGGGCTTACCCGTCAGCACGGCGCAGAAGCCGCAGGAACGGGTACACACGTTGCCGAGGATCATGAACGTGGCTGTGCGGTTATTCCAGCACTCGCCGATATTCGGGCAGCGGGCCTCCTCGCAGACCGTGTGGAGGTTCAGCCCGCGCATGGTCTCCTTGATGTCGCGGTAGACCTCGCCGTCTGGGATGCGCGCCTTCAGCCATTCGGGACGACCGTGCGCGCCAGGGAGTCCCCTCGCCTGCTGCCGGAAAGGCAGGTACTCCGTCGGCGTCCCGTCAGGCGGCGGGGGGACGGGCCTGTCTTCCCAGCGGTGGCGGACCTCGAAGGTCTTCGTGCCGTCGTCCAATACCTTCAGGTTGATCTGTCTGCGGGCCACGGCTCTCCTATCTTCCTCGCACTTTGAGCCTTATGGTATCGCACGCGGGCGTAGCCATACCGTATTTCTTATCGCACAGAGTAGGCATCAGGTTTCAGGCTGCAGGAGAAGCCGGGGCGACGTTGCCGCGTGGCGCGAACGCCGCCCCGAAGCCCCCCTGATGCCTGGAGCCTGAAACCTAAAAATGAATCGGTTGGCCCTCCACGGCCATCGCGGACTCGCCGACGACCTCGGAGAGGCTCGGGTGGGGATGCATGGTCATCCCGATCTCCTGCGGCGTGCCCTCGACGAGCTTGGCGAATACACCCTCGGTGATAAGGTCGGTCACCTTGGGCCCTATGGCGTGCATACCAAGGATGAGGTCGGTCTCCTCGTCGGCCACGATCTTGAAGAAGCCGTTGGGCTCGCCTTCGATTAGTGCCTTGCCGATGGCCCTGAACGGGAACTTGGACTCCTTGACCTCGTAGCCCTCCTCCTCTGCCTGCGCCTTGCTGAGCCCGAATGAGGCCACCTCGGGGCGGCAGAAGGTCACGCGCGGGACGAGGTCCTGGTCCATGGGCAGCGGGTTCTCGCCGGCCATGTGCTCGACGGCGATGATCCCCTCGTGCCCGGCGGCGTGGGCGAGCCAGTAGCCTCCGATGACGTCTCCGGCGGCGTAGACTCCGTCCTCTCCGGTCCGTCCGAACTCGTCGACCTGGATGACCCCGCTGTCGTCGAGCTCTACGTTCGTCACGTCGAGGTTCAGGTCCTCTGTAACGGTCCTGCGCCCGACCGCGACCAGGATAGCCTCGGCCTCGAGCGTCTCTCCTCCATCGGCCTCACCCGTGGGCGCGTCCTCGCCGCCGTAGGAGCCGCCTTCGCCTTCCGTCTCCTCCTGCTCGCCGGAGCCAGCGCCTGCCACTTTGATCTTGATCCCGCTGTCGGTTTTCTCCAGGCTCTCCGGGTCTGCTTTCGTGCTTGTGAGCACCTTGATCCCGCGGTCCTCGAACTCCTTCGTCAGTGCCGCCGAGATCTCCGGGTCCTCCAGCGGCACTATGCGGTCGAGCAGCTCGACCACAGTGACATCGGTTCCGAAGTCGTGGTACATGCTGGCGAACTCGACGCCGACGGCCCCCGAGCCGAGGACTATGACGGACTCGGGGTAGCTCTCGTCGTTGGTCACGATGTCGTCCGAAGAGATAACCTTCTCGCCGTCGAATTCCAGTCCAGGCAGGGTGCTGACGGCGGAGCCGGTGGAGATCAGGACGTTCCCCGCTTCGAGCTCCTCCTCGCCGTCTTCGGTCTCTACCTTTATCTTCTTGGGCTCGACGAAGCTGCCGACCCCGTTGTAGACGGTTACCTTGTTCTTCTTCATCAGACCCTGCACACCGCGCCTGAGCTGGGTTACGACCTGCTCGCGGCGCTTTGCAGCCTGCGGGTAGTCGAACTCCACCTCTCCGACCTTGACGCCGAAGTCTTCGCCGTTTCTGGCGTCGTGCAAGAGATGGGCCGTATGGAGCAATGCTTTGGTCGGGATGCATCCCAGGTTCAGGCATGTGCCTCCGAGGTGTCCGCCCTCCCGCTTCTCGATGAGGGCTACGCTCATTCCCAGCTGGCTGGCCCGGATAGCCGGTATGTACCCACCGTTCCCGCCACCTATCACTACGAGGTCGAACTGCTCAGCCACCCTTGGCTCCTTTCACGTTTGCTACCACAGTGATTCTAACCTTCCCCCTCCTCCGGGGCCATCCTCCCGCTGGCACGCGGAACAGAAGTGCGACGGCCTCCCGCTTACCTTTTCCCGAACTACCTCTCCTTCACACCCCGGACAGGGCTGCCCATGCTTTTCGAAGACCCGCAGGTAGTTCTGATGATCGCCTGGCCGGTCCAGCACGTCTTTGTAGAGACGCACCGTCGTCCCCCGATGCTCGATGCCTGCCGCGAGGTTGGACCGTATCGCCGCATGCAGCACCTCCCATTCGCCCTCCGAGAGCGTGTTCGTCTTCCGCCTCGGATGCAGCCTCGCGTCGTAAAGGATCTCATCGGCGTAGATGTTCCCTATGCCTGAGACGACTTTCTGATCCAGGAGCAGGGGCTTTATCTGGGCCTTCCGCAAACCGATGACACGTGGTAGATACCCGGCGTCGAACTCTTCTTCGAAGGGCTCCGGTCCTAGCGAGGAGAGCCGGTCCTCGAGTTCGTCCGCATCGAGCAGGCGCGCCCGCATAAAGCCCGTCTCGTCCCGCAGGAAGAGCCTCCTGTCGCTGTCGAGATCCAGGACGAGCATGAGAGCGGTCTCCGGCTCCTCGACGGGCGGCACGAGCAGGAGCTGGCCCCCGATCTTGAGCTGAAACACCAGCGAGTCTCCGGAGCCAAGCTCCACGATGAGGTGCTTGGCCCGCCGCCGCGCCCCTGTGATGCTGACACCCTCGAGCCGGCTTGCGAACTCCTCGGCCGAGGGCTGCTCCACGAGCGAGGCGTCGAGGACCCGTGCCCGCCCTATCTCCGAGCCGGCGACAAGCTCACGCAGGTCTTCCTTTATGGTCTCTACCTCTGGCAGCTCCGGCATACGCGTATTTATACCCGCTCCGCGCCGCGTAATCTTCGCCTTCTCATAGTGGTTTGCGCGCGGCGAAGGCGGCATGTCCCTCCGCCAGCGGGAAATCAGCATACGATCGCATGGTCTGAACCCGGAAGCCGGCCCGTTCGAGTTCTGCGGATAGTCCCGACGGGTCGTATAGCCGCACGCGGTGGACTTCGTCGTCACGCCTGTAGTGCTCTCCCACCCTCCGAAAACTAACGATCCGGCGCTCCATCGTACCCCGCTCGACGTCCTCCTCCCGCTCGGAGAGCACGGCCCAGTCCTCCCCCACGCCGAAACCCCTCGCCTTGTCGCCCGGCGGCACCTGGCCAGGACCAAGCACGTCGAAGACGAAGACGCCCCCGGGTACGAGCGCGTCGTGGACGCGCCGGAAAAGGCGAGCCAGCCCCAGGTCCTCGTTCTCAGCGTCGAAAAGGTAGTTGAGGACCTCGCTTACCGCCGTGACGGCCTGACAACTTGGGATCTCGACCTCGAACAGAGACCCCACCCTGAACTCGGCCTCGGGTGCCTTTTTGCGCGAGAGATCGATCATAGCCTCGGAGATATCTATGCCGAAGACGCGATAGCCTGAGTCGACCAGCTCACGCGCCCACAAGCCGCTACCGCAACCGAGGTCTACGACGAGACCGTCGCGTATCCCGTTCTGGTCCAGGATCTCCAGTATGCCTGGCGCCGATCTGAGGGCGAACTCGGCGTGGCCGACGTCGTGGATGTAGGCGATGTCCTCCCCGTACCACCGCGTCGCATCAGGGCCTCCCGAGGCTATCTCAGTTCCCTGTAAGCCGGACGGAGGGAGCGTCGAACATGGGGACGGGCTCTCTGTAGACTGCTCTGTAGAGACCATCGAGCATGACCGAGCGGGCGTCGAGCGAGCGCATGGCGCCCTCATGGACTCTTCGTTGGCCTTCCTCGTCCCCTGCGTAGGGTGCAATGGCGTCCATCATGATGCGCGCGTGGGTCACGTCCATCGTGACGTGGCTCGTGAAGATCTCGAGATCTCTATCAGGCAGGCCTGCTGCTTTCCTGAGCCCGTCGGAGAGCCTGGCGTAGATCGGGGGCACGGGCCACTCACTCGCAGGCCCCAGAGCACCGAGCCCTAGCCTGAAATCGGGGTGGCCCGAGAGCGCGTAGTGGGTGGTGATGTACATCTCTATCTCGGGTAGCGTCGGAGGCTCCTCCCACTCCTCCTCACCGATGCCAAGCGCCTCGAGAAATCGTCTGTACAAGGCTGGATGCGTCTCTTCGGGGTCGAGGTGGCCGTACTCATCGAAGAGGACCTCGGCGAGCGCGAGCTGCAGCTTCTCGTCGTAACGGCAGTTCGAGATAAGAGCGGCCAGGTACAGCCGGCTCACCCTGACGTGCCTGTAGTACTGGATCGCAAAGGTCCTTATCCCCTCAGCGTCAGCATCCCCCTCCCCGAACCGCTCCAGAAAAGGGTGCGTCAACGCAGGATGCCCGATGACGTCGCGTTTTAGTCTTGGGAGAAACTCCTCCGGGTTCACCTGTCTCTCCTTCCAGAGAACTCTCTACAGTTTAGCGCAACGTTTGAGCTAGTCAGCATTTCAGCACGCTCCGGCCTTGCAGCCTCCGCTTGTCAGACACCCTGTGTCAACCCCCCGCCGATTGGAGGCGCCGCAGACCCCCGTGGCGGGCCCGATCATAGGGTACTCCGTCACGCCACATCCTAAAGATCACCCGCACCCATGCCCTCCCTAGGATG
>Ga0136614_10000584_pt1 | contig 18744 bp, 9 predicted proteins | sample AntDrymUQ2792106_2_FD_106643 | JGI IMG/M metagenome (GOLD analysis project Ga0136614, IMG submission 106643) | Polar desert sand microbial communities from Dry Valleys, Antarctica - metaG UQ279 (21.06) | ecosystem: Environmental > Terrestrial > Soil > Desert | place: Antarctica: Dry Valley... | reverse complement strand
TAAGGCAACCTTCGCCTTGAAGTCTGCACTGTAAATCTTTCGCTGCTGGCTCATCTTTTGCTCCTGTCTTGAGCAGCGAGTTTACCACCTTAGTAGCTGGTCTAAATTTTGGGGAGTATTATAAACATAGGCGCTCTGGCCCCGTTGCCGTATGATATGACTAAATCGAACTATAAAAGATTGGGACCGCAAGATTGAACTACAGAGGACACAGAGGACGCACGGGCAGTCAATAGAATATATCTGCTGATAAATCTTCTTTCTGACCTGCGGTGTTCTCCGTCTCCTCTATGGTGAATATCCCAGTACCAATCTTGTGGGCTTCGATTTAGAATTAAAGTAAGAGGGACTAAGCCCCTTGTTTCCCCTATTGCCGAGTACGCCGCAGCATGGATCAGGCGCTGATTAACGTCCCCAGAATGTCCGGAATGAAAGTCAGAGGGGCTGACAGATGAAGACGACCGAACAGCTCGTTGATGAACGTTTGCGGCAGCTGATTGAGTCAGAGAAAGAACTGCTCAAGGGCTTGCACGAATTGGCCGTCGCGGGCGATCACGCCGAAGACGCGCGGCGGTTGAGCGACATCCTCGGCGGGATCGATGAACTGTTCCTGCTCGTCGTCGCCGGCGAGTTCAACTCCGGCAAGTCCTCGTTCATCAACGCGCTGTTCGGTGAGAAGGCCCGCGTCGAGGGACCAGTGCCAGTCGATGACTGCATCACCATCATGCATTACGGAGAGCAGCCTGAAGAGAAGACGATTAGTTCTTTCGTCACAGAGCAACGTCTGCCCGTCGAGTTCCTGCGCGACATCGCCATCGTGGATACGCCCGGCACTAATTCTGTGATCAGGCAGCATCAGGAGATTACCGAAGACTTCATCCCACGCGCTGATCTGATCCTGTTTATCACGTCTATCGACCGCCCGCTGACGGAGAGCGAGCGGCAGTTTTTGTCCTACATTCAACAGTGGGGCAAAAAGATCGTTATCGTCCTCAATAAGATCGATACTAAAGACGAGTCCGAGATAATTGAAGTGACCGAGTTCGTGGATGGCAAGTGCCGCGAGTTGCTGGGATTCAAGCCGTTGATTTTTCCCGTCTCGGCGAAGCTCGCCTTCAACGCCAAGCTCGGCGGCCATCCGCGCGATTGGACCCGCAGCCGTTTTGAAGCCTTAGAGGACTACATCTTCCACAAGCTGGGCGAGGGCGAGCGGCTGCGACTGAAGTTGCTCAGCCCGCTCGATTCGGCGAACACTGTCGCCGAGAAGTTGGCCGCCGAGTATTCCGGCAAACTCGAACTGCTCTCGGACGACACGGCGAAGATCGCGCGCATCGAGGAGCAACTCGATGCCGCGCGCCAAGAGATGCAGTCTAACTTTCAGAAGTTCATCCTGCGGGTCGATGCCCTCGTCATCGAGCTGCGCGACCGCGGCGTGGACTTCCTTGACCGCAACATGCGCGTGCGGAATTTGAGTTTGCTGCGGAGCGAGGCCAGATTCCGCGAAGAGTTCGAGCGCACGGTCATGGGCGAGTGGCGCGACAAGCTGGATCAGACCGTCGATGAGTCGGTCGATTGGCTCGTCCGCAACAACATGCGGCTGTGGAACGACACGCTAGAATATTTCAACACCCAAGTACACAAAGCCCAGTACGATTCTCAGATCGTCGGGCGCGTCGGGGGCCAGTTCGTTTACGAGCGCGAGGAAGTACACGCGCGCATCCGCCGCGAGGCCGAAGCCCGCGTCCAGTCATTGGACCACCGGGAGGAGTGCCGCCGCGTGATCAACAACTCGATGACCGCGCTCCAGCAATCTTTCGGGTTAGGCGCGGGCGCCATCGGGCTGGGTTACGTGCTGGCGACCATCTTCACGACCGTGGCCTTAGACGTGACGGGCATCGCGGCGGCGACGCTGCTTTTCACCGCGAGTTTTTTCATCCTGCCGTACAAGCGCAAGCGCGCGATTGAGGAGTTTCGTTCCAAAACCGAAACCTTGCGAACCGAGATGAGCCGCGCCTTCGAGGGCAAGTCAAGCGAAGAGATCGAGCGCACCGTCGATAACGTCCGCGGCGCGCTCGATCCCTACACCCGTTTCGTCCGCAGCGAACGCGCGAAGGTGGGCGAGCGCGCTTCTCTTCTGACCGGACTTCGCGAGCGCCTTCACGTCCTTAAACGTGAGATCGAGAGCGTGCTGGCCCGCTGAATCGAAACAGACAAGCGCGGCATACCAGCCGCGCTACCGGATCAGTCGTCGGCGGACGGTTTAGCGCGTAATTGCTTGACGTGCGAGCGGCGCGCCTTCTCTTCGAGCATGCGTTGCTTAACTTGACGAGGGACGCGGGTCGGCACGCGCGTTGCCGGGCGATAATTGAGCTGCGCGATCTTCTTGCGGAGCTTGCGTAGGCAGTGCGCTTTATTCTGGTGCTGGCTGCGCGCTTGGCGCGAAGTGACGACGACGCCCGACGGCAGATGTGTGAGGCGGACGGCGCTTTCTGTTTTGTTGACGTGCTGGCCGCCCGGCCCGCTCGCGCGGAAGGTATCGATCTCGCACTCCCGCAGTAATTCTTCGTCAGTCTCCGGCAGTCTGATCATAACTCTCTCGTTCCGCGTGTGTGAGCCGGGCCAGCGTGGCACTAAACCGAAGCCGACAAGATTGGGACACGAGGAAAGAGACAGGATGGACAGGATGAACAAGATAAGGCCGAACAAGGGCTGGATGTGTTTTTTTCATCCTGTCCATCAGGTTCATCCTGTCTCATTCTTCTTTGCTCTGAGTTAGTGCATCTTGAACGGCCCGCCGGGCGGTTCCGGCGCTAACTCCGGGCGGGCTGAATCTTGTACGACTTCGTGCATCTCCAACACGTTCGGCCCGAAGAAGGCGTCTTTCGGCAGCGTGCCGGATTGGGCGTGGCCCTTCACGAAAGCGTCGGAGCGCACCCAATTGAGAAAGTCCTGACGGCTCTGCCAAGTGGTGAAAACTACATACGGCTCGCCGTCGTTGACGGGACGCAGGACTTGGTTAGAAATGAATCCGGGCATCTGGTCCACCAGCCCGGCCCGCTCGCGGAACCGCGCCTCAAAAGCGTCGGCGTATTCCGGCTTAACGTAGATACGATTAGCAACAGTGATCATTGCAGAGTCTCCTTTATCTCACGACAAAGCTATCACAGAATTTGGCCGGTGGAGAGTGAAGCGCGTGCCGCCGGGCGCGGGCAGCTTTTCCCAATCGACTGCGGCCTCGATGAGTTTGGCGCGGGCGCGGATGTTGGCGAGGCCGCGACCCTGTTGTGCTTGGTGGTTGCGCGCATCGAAGCCGCGCCCGTCGTCTTCGAGCGTGAGACGCAGTTCGCCCGTTTGACTGAGCGAGACGGCGAGGCTAACGCGCGTCGCGGCAGCATGGCGGCAGACGTTGTTGATGGCTTCCTGCGCGATGCGATAAATCTGCATTCGCACGCCGGGCGCGAAATCGACGCCCTCTTCCAGTTCGTCTTGACACGAAAATTGATACTTAAACTTGCGCTCCTCCGGCAAGTGCGCGACGGCGTTGGCGAGCGCCCATTCGAGTGCCGCCGCCAGTCCGACATTTTCTAAAGCCGACGGGCTGAGGTCTTCGCAGATGCGGCGGATTTCGTTTGAGACCGATTCGATCTCGGCCCGGAACGTCGCCGGATCGACAGTGGCAAGTTGCGCCTGCGGTTGATGACCGTTGGTCCCTTCCGTTACGGCTTTCGGCAATTGATCCGTGAGCAGCAGAAGGCTCCGCAGATCGGCGAGCGTCTGATCGTGTAAGTCGCGGGCGATGCGGCGGCGTTCGCGCTCGGCTTCGTTTGCGAGTTCGAGCCGCGCGCCGGCCAACTCGTGATGCGCGGCAGACAGTTCTGCGGTCGTGCGCCGGATGCGCCAATGCTGCCGCGCGCCCCACACAAGCGCGACGAGCGCAAGCGTGAGCAGGACGGCCAGTAATGCCGTCATCCACGGAAACGGCGCGCGCCCGACCGTAAACGCAAACGCAAGCGGGGCTGACGCCACGAGGTCTTTCGTGAACGCGACGGCCTCGACTGTGTAACGGCCCGGCGCGAGATTCTCCATCACGAACTGCGAATCGCGCGAGAGTTTTCGTTTGATCTCCTTCCCCGCCCCGTCGCGCAGGAAGAACGCATACTGAAACTGCTCCGGGTAAGTGCGGCTGCTCAAGGCTGCCACATCGAGCGCGAGGCTGTTCTGGGGATAGCCCAAATCGATCCCGCCGTGCATCTCTACGGGCGTGTGCAAGCGGCGGCTCAACACACGCGCCGGCACGAGCGACGGAAACTCCCGGCCCGGTTGATAACGCACGACGCCGCGACCCGTCCCGATCAAAAGAGACTCCGGCGCATCTTGTTCTTCAACATCACCGCGCAACAACGCGAAAGCGTTGGCCGAAGCCAAGCCCTGCTCTGCGTCGAGCCGTGAGACGAGGGGACCAATCCGTGCGTCCAACACCACGCGCAACAACCCGCCCGCCGTCGCGCACCAAGCGGCAATCGGCAACTCGCGTTTGTCTTGCGTCGCGCCATCAACCATTACGTCGCGCGCATCGACGCCGGGCGCGGCGGCGATCAACTTGTCTTGCGCGTAAATGAACAGCCCTCGCTCCGTCGCCAACCACAACGCGCGATCACTGCGGCCCGCCATCGCACGCACCGCGCCAAACTGTGCATCCGCCAATGCGCCCATCGCATGACTAACACGCCCGCCCTCATACACAAACAAGCCCGCACGCGCCGTCCCGATCCACAAACGCCCGTCGCCGTCGGCGTGCAACGCCGTCACTTCGTATAACTGTGGATTCGCTTCTCGCGCGTCAGGCCACACGCGCGCCCGCCGCTCGCCTTCCAATCGCTCGACGCCTCGTCCGTAAATCGCAAGATACGTCTGCTTTTGAAAAATTTCGACGGCGCGCACATTCTCGCCGCGCCGCCCGCTCTCTTGCTCCGCTTCGTTGTTTTCTGTCTCGCCCGGCAACTCGCTCTCACGTGCGGCAGACGATCCCGCGTACAATCCGCGCGCTGTCCCGACCAGCAATTGACCCCGCCCATCCTCAGCCAAAGCGTGAACCGCTTCGCGGCCCAACTCCTCAACCGCGCGCCACATCCCCGCATCACGCTCATAAATAAACAGCCCGCGATTGGTTCCACACAGCAACTCGCCGCTTTTTGTCCGGTACAGCACACGGACGAAGTTGCTCTCTGCATCGTCAGAGACGCGCTCATTACGCGCGGCGCGCGGATCGTAACGGCACACGCCCCGATCCGTGCCGAACCAGACCACGCCTTCGCGATCCACGAAGACTGCCGAGATTTGATCCGAGCGCAAGCCGCCCGCCGTCCCTGCAAAAGTGAAGCGTTCGACGATCCGCCCACCGCGCACGAGCAACGCGCCCTGCCCGTCTGTTCCGACCCACAGATCATCACCCGCCCCGCGTTTGATCGCGTTCACCGTGCCGATGCCATTTCCTATCTTCGATGGGCGCAACACATCGCGCGCCAAGTACAGCCCACTGTCCGCGCCTTTGGCTCGCGCTCCGATCCACAGCGCGCCATCCGCGTCCTGTTCCACCGCCTCGACGAAGAAAGCGCGCGGGCGACTATTCAACTCGCGCACCGCGCCATTCTCCAATGCCAACACGCCACGACTGCGCGTGCCGGTATAGACAACGCCATTGGTCCCCTGTGCGAGACTCGTCAAATGCAGCAAGCCGGGCCGCTCACTGTCGGCGCTTGTCAAGGCCGTCTCCGGCAACGCACGCACACTGAATGCCTCTCTCACCGTCGGCCCGCCCTCGCCGCGCGAGTTGAAAGACGACGACGCTCGATTAGCATCATCCTCAACCGACACCACGCGGCATTCATAGACGACGCCATTATCCGTCGCCAACAACGCGCGCCCGCGCTCCGGCAAGAGAATCGCAGTGACGGTCTGCTCCTTCGTCTCCGCGATCACTTGAAACTGTCCATTCGCCAACCGCGCCGCGCCCGCGTCAGTTCCGATCCACAGCGCGCCCGACTCTTCAAACTGCAAAGCCAGCACGCGGCTTGCATTCAAGCCTTCGATCAAGACGGTCTGCGTCCGCCGCCCGTCATACTTCGCCAATCCATTGTCTGTTCCGAACCACAGCGCGCCGTCCGCGTCTTGCGCTATCGCCCGCACGCGATCTGACGGCAACCCGTGAAACAGCGTCACCGCGCCCCATTGGTGGAGATTGGGCGGCGTCGGTTTGTCATTTTTATTTTGACCGAAGACGGCGAAGAGAAGACTGAAGGCCAACAGGCAATGATGAGCAGCTTTCAGGGCAATGCCCCGAAAACGCCAAATGCGCGTGAAGACTGTAGGGGCAGGGCTGGTCCCTGCCCGCCGCGCCGCATGGCGCGTTGTCGAGGTTCGTCTTCTCTCAAGGTTGAGCTTGCGCGATGCAGTTCGCGCATTCGCGCGCCGGGCAGGGACCAGCCCTGCCCCTACAATTTTATTGTCTCGGCTCACTGCTTGCCGCTCGCCTTCTTTTGCTCTTCTGCAAATCTCTTCCGATCACGCTCGATCCATGCTTCCAAGTCGCGTTCGGCCTTCTCCAACTCATCACTATTGATCAGTCCGCGCCGCAGGGCTTCAAAGAAAGCGCGCGTCCGAATGTTATAGGCGAGTTTGTCGTAAGTTTCATGCGCCGTGCCTTCCGCATTCGAGACGAACAACTTTTCATAGAGCGTCGCCAACCGGCTCTCGACGCCGCGCAAACTGAGACTGCACTTGCGCGCGATGGCCCAGTTCGACAACCCCAACGCCAGATAATACAGAGCTTCCGCCTCAAACTCCGTCAACAACGGACGCTTGAACGAATCCTTAAACGCCGGATCGATCATGTCCGCCCCATCTTCCAACACGGCGGCGACGAAACGCAGAAAACGCGACTCCGGATTATTCTTATGAATGAATCCATAAGCCGGCGGCGGCTCGACGGCCCGGATCAACTTCCGTATCTCATTGATATAAACCTCATGCGGAAACTGCGTCCAAAAAATGATCCGCGCATTAGGTTGCTCCCGCCAGATCGCCCGCGCCGCCTTGACCCCCGACAACTTCGGCATCTGAATATCCAGCACACACAACTCCGGCTGAAACTTCCGCGCCAATTCCACCGCCTCATCCCCATCCCCAGCTTCGATCACCGGCGCGTGCGCCGCAAACTCGCGCTCCAACAACTCCCGCAAGTAACGCCGCTGCGCTACGTTGTCTTCAGCAATTAGAATCGACATTGTTGCGAATTTGAAATCTCAAATTTGAAAGTTGAGAGCAATCATGCTTTCGACCGATGACAGCCTCCGGTAACTGCCGGAGATAATCAATGTGGGCAGCCACAGTTAAGACCTGAGATGAGAGCGGCAGCGTCCCGTGCTGCCCAACCGGCCCAACGTCTGCGCCCGCGCTGCATTTGTTTCTGACGTGGTAGATAATCCGCGTCGTGATGTGAATTGTAAACAGTTTTTTCGTGACCTGACGCAGGAGGCCAGAGTATGATGCGCGGCGCAGCCTACGCAAGAAACGCGGTTCAGCGCATTCTTGAAAATGAGATCAACGCTCGACGCTGAACCGGCAACAGCATTCGACTTTCAACACATGAATTATTCTTACTACATCATAACGGCTTTGATTTGCGCCTGCTTGCTATGCGCGGCCTGCGGCGGCAAGTCTCAAGCACACGCGCCTTCAGCCCCGGTATCCGCGCGGAGCCAGTTGTTGGCTGAAACCGTCGGCGAGATCGATGCGGATCGCGACGGGCTGCCGGATGTGGCGGAGTTGCGTTCGTACAATGACCGCGAGAATTTCCGGCGGTGGTTCACGGGGATCGCCGAGGTGCAGTTTTACGAGATGAGCGCGGCGTGGAATGCGGAGCAGCGCGATTGCGCGGGGTTGGTGCGCTTCGCTTGGCGCGAGGCTCTACGGGCGCATGATCGTCTGTGGTTTCAGAAGATGGGCGCGAATTATGAGGCGTTCGCTTCGGAAGTGCGCGCTGCACAATTCATTCGCGCGACGCACGGCGAGAAGCTGTTCCGCACTTCAGTCGGCGCATTCCGCGAGACCGACCTTGACGATCAAACTTTCTCCGAGTTCGCCGACGCGCGCACGCTCAAAGATTACAACACCGATTTCATCAGCCGCGAACGAAGCGCAGCGAAGCCGGGCGATCTGCTTTTCTTTTACCAGCCGTGGGCGCAGAAGTATCCGTATCACGTGATGATCTTTCTCGGCCCGGCGCGCGAGGCGTCGGAAGGCGCGGCGGATTGGGTGGTCTATCACACGGGCGCGACGGCGGGCGACGAAGGCACGATCAAGAAAGTGCGCCTCGCCGTGCTGGACCAACACCCGGACAGGCGTTGGCGGCCTGTCGCAAGCAATCGGAATTTTTTAGGGTTTTATCGGTTGAAGATTTTGCAGTGAATCGGAGACGTGATGAATCCGGCTCTTTCGTGAAGAATGATTAACCACGAAGAACACGAAGGATGCCTATGAATGAAGCGCAACTCGACTCATTTTTGCTTCTTCGTGTTCTTCGTGGTTAATTTTCCCGTCGTCACCTAAAACTTATGAATAAGCGCACAGCCCTTTCCGGCATTCTCGTTTACCTCGCGATCATTGCCGCCATCTTTTCTTTCACCTACTGGCGGCTGCGCGTCCTCGCGGCGGGTGTGCCGCAGGAGTTGCCGGCGGCGGAAGAATACGTTGAGCGTAACCCGGAGGCCGGGCCGCCGCAGCCGTATTTTTCGCTCAACACTAATCGCAGCTATGGGACCAATGAGCGGGCGCGCTTGTGGCTCAATTATCGCGATCTGGACGCGCTCGATTTTCGCGTCTATCGCGTTAATGATCCCGTCAAATTTTTCAAGCAACTGGAAAATCCACATCAAGCCGGCGAGGCGGAAGAAGGCGCGTTTGAGGATTTCTGGCGCAAGCGCGCGCCGACTTTTTTGGAGCGCGTGCGGGCGTTCAAGAATTGGTTCTTTTATCGCGTGCGTCGTTACGTCCGCAGCCAGTTGCAGCAAGATTCGCGGCGTGGCTTCAATCAAACTTTTCGGCGCGACGACGAACGGGAAGACACGAGCCATCGCGTGCCGCTGAACGTCGCCGACTACGCGCGCGTGCCGCTCATCAATCCAGATCAGATGGTCAGCAGTTGGCGCGAGCAGTTGCCGCCGCTCAAGTACCAATATGATCGCCGCGCGATCTCGCTCGGCAAACGTGAGCCGGGCGTCTATGTCGTCGAGGCGGTCAACAATGATTTGCGCGCTTATGGCCTCGTGATGGTCACCGATCTGGCGTTGGTGGAGAAAATTTCTTCAGCCGACAAAGGATTGATGATCTACGCCGTCAATCGTCAGTCCGGCGCACCGCGCGCGGGCGTCGAAGTCGAAGTCGTCAGAGGCAATAAGACCATCGCCACCGGCAAGACGGATAACAATGGCCTGCTCAGAGTTAAGATCGACGCGCAGGCGAACGCGCGAGCGGGTGAAGATTCCACCGCAGAGGAAAGCGGCAGCGATGAAGAAAGCGGCGAGGGGACCAACAACGCTTATCAGATTATGGCGCGCGCCGAGCAGGGCAACTTCGCGATCAATGATCTCGATTCGTTCTACTTTAGTGGCTACGATGGCGGGGGCTCCGATAGTTTAACGAGCTTCATTTACACGGAGCGGCCAGTCTATCGCCCGAACCAAAAAGTCTATTTCAAAGGCATTCTGCGCCGACGGCAGGAACAGCGCGGCGGTTATGTGCTGCCATCGGGCAGTAGCGTCAACGTCAGCGTCGAAGACCCGAGCGGCGCGCAGATTCACGAGAAAGCGTTGTCGCTCTCGGCTCGCGGCACATTCAGCGGCGAAGTCGATATTCCCGACGAAGCGCCGCTCGGCAGCTACAACATCAGCGTTAATTCGAGCGACGGCATGGCAAGCAGTTACTTTGAAGTGCTGGAATATAAAAAGCCCGAATACAAAGTGTTGGTCACGACGCCGCAGAAATTTGTTCCCATCGGACAACAAATGCAGTTCAACGTCAGCGCGCGTTATTTCTTCGGTGCGCCGGTGACGAAAGCCGACGTGAAGTATTACATCTATCGCTCGCGCTACTACCATTATTTTTGGGAGAGCGAGGTTGATCCGATTGATGATTTCGGCGTCGATGAAGAAGCGGCGGATGAGAGCGCGGGCGGTTATTACGGCTACGGCGATTCGCTGGTGCAGGAAGGCGACGGTGCAATCGACAAAAACGGCAACATGCAGATCAACTTCATTGTGCCGCAGCCCGGCGAGAAAGAGACTTGGGATTACACCTACCGTCTCGAAGCGCAAGTGACCGACGCCGCGCGCCGCACAATGGACGCAAGCGCCAGCGTCGTCGGGACGCGCGGCAGCGCTGTCGCCGAAACCACGACGGATCGCTACGTCTATTCGCAAGGTGACACGGCAAAGATCAAAGTGAAGACCGCCAGCTATGAAGGCCGCCCCGTCTCCGTGCCGGTCAAACTTACTTTCGTCGAGCAACGTTACGAGCGGATTGTGAAAAGCGAGTACGGCTACGAGTATCCAACTTACAAAATCAACGAGCGTGAGGTCGGCTCGGCTAACGTCCAGACCGACGCGCAGGGCGAAGCGCTCTACGACTACACGGTGCAGACGCCCGGCGACATCGCGATCAAAGCGGCCCTCAACGAGAACGGCAAAGAGATCACTTTCACGGGCGGCTCCTTTTGGGTGACTGATCCCGGCTATCAATTTTCGGACTACGCCTATCCCGAAGCGGAGACGATCAAACTGGTCCCCGACAAGAAATCTTACAAAGTCGGCGAGACGGCGCGCGTCCTCGCTTTGTTGCCGACGGAGAAAGCTAATCTGCTCGTCACGACGGAGCTATCAACTGTCTTGACGACGCGGCAACTCTCCACGACGGGCCGCGCCGTGATGATCGACGTGCCGATTGAAGCGCGCTTCGCGCCGAATGTTTATCTCAATGTGACTTACGTGAAGAACGGCGAGATGTACACGCAGAATCAAATAATCGTCGTCCCGCCGCGCGACAAACTCTTGAAGGTCGAGGTCATCCCGAATAAGCAAGAATATAAACCGCGCGAGCCGGTCTCTTACACTGTCGCCGCGCGCAATGCGGACGGCACGCCGGCTGCCGGAGCGGAAGTCAGTCTCGGCGTTGTCGATGAAGCGATCTACAGCATTCAGCCCGAAACGGCGGGCGACATCCGGCAAACTTTTTACGGACGCCGTTACAACCAAGTCTCGACCACTTTTTCCGTCAACTACTATTTCACCGGTTATTCGGGCAAGAAGCCAATTCAACTCGCGCGGAATAAACCGGCTTACCAACTCGCCGATTTCAAAAACGAAGGCGAGTTCGTCCAACCGTTGATCCGCAAAGTTTTCAAGGACACGGCCTTCTGGCAGCCCGCCCTCGTCACCGGCGCGGATGGCAAAGCCACCGTCAAATTTGATCTGCCCGACAACTTGACGACATGGCGCGCGACGGCGCGAGCCGTGACGGGCGATCTGCGCGTCGGCGCAACGACGAGTAAAGTCGTCGCCCGCAAAGATGTGATCCTGCGCCTCGCCACGCCGCGCTTTTTGACGGCGGGCGATACGGCGACGCTCTCGGCGGTCGTCCACAATTATCTAAAGGCCGACAAGACGACGCAGATCAGTCTCTCTGTGGGCGGCGCGCAACTCCTCGATGCGCCGGCGCAGACCGTCACGATTCCGGCGAGCGGCGAGCATCGCATCAACTGGCACGTCAGTGCGCCGCAGACCGGACAGATCACTTTGCTCGCCAAAGCTCTGACTGATACGGAATCCGATGCGGTAGAAATCCCGCTGCCCGTCGAACCGCGCGGGCTGAAACGAACCATCGGGCAAGCCGTCACGCTCTCCGGCGACGAAGAAGAAAAGAGCGTCACTTTGAATCTGCCCGGCAACGCCGATCCGCGCGCGCGCACGCTCCGCATTGAAGCCGCGCCGTCCATCGCCGGCACGCTCTTCGGCGCGCTCGATTATCTGACAAGCTATCCATACGGCTGCACCGAACAAACGATGTCGGGTTTCCTCCCGACTGTCATCGTCGCGAACGCTTTGCAAGATGTCGAACAGGTTTCGATCAGCGACACGAACAACATCGGCAAGAAAGTGCGGCGCGGTTTGGATCGACTCTACAAATTCCAACACGCCGACGGCGGGTGGGGCTTCTGGCAAGACGATGTGACCGATCCGTGGATGACGGCTTACGTCGTTGACGGCCTGACGCTCGCCAGCCGCGCCGGTTATCAAATCGATGATCGCAGAGTGGAGCAAGGCCGCAATCGGCTGTGGGGCTTGATCAATGCAGGCAAGACCGACGAGGGCAAAGGGATCGACATCGAGACGCGCGCTTATATGATCTATGCCCACGCATCGAGCGGCGCGACGGAGCCGCGTTTCGTCGAAGACCTCTACAACAATCGCGGGCGGCTGCAACCATACGGACGTGCGTTGCTCGCGCTGACGCTCAAAGGGCGCGGCGACACCAGACGCGCGCAGAACGTCGCGAGCGAGATCGAGCGCACGGCCAGCGGCGGCGATTTCGTCGCGCACTGGGAATCTCGCCGCACCGCGCTTGAGCTTTACAAAGAAGACAACTCGACTGAAGCGACCGCGCTCTCACTCAAAGCTCTCGTCCAAATTTCGCCGCAGAGCGAACTATTGCCGAAGGCTGCGCGCTGGCTCGTCGTCAATCGCCGCAATGGTCACTACTGGCTCTCGACACGGCAGACGGCTTTCGCAATCTACGGCCTGATCGATTACCTGAAAGTCTCGGACGAGTTGTCGCCCAATTATGCGGTTGAGATTTACGTCAATAACGAGCAGGTCTTGACCCAGCAAATGACCGCTACTGAAGCCTCCAGCGGCAAGACCTTCGTCATCCGTCGGACTAATGATCAAGTCGGCGGCAACACGCAAATCCGCATTGTCAAACGCGGCCCCGGCGTTCTTTATTTGTCGGCCACGCTTGATTACGCGACGAATGATGAACAAGTCCCCGCGCAAGCGGGCGGCGGCTTAAAACTCACGCGCGAATACTTGCGCCTGCGCGTCGAGACGGACGGCGACGGCAACCCGCAATGGAAGACCGAACCACTGAGCGGCGATGTCCGCTCCGGCGATACAATCGTGTCGCGCCTCACCATCGAAGGCGACCGCGCACAATACCTGATGCTCGAAGACCCGATCCCGGCGGGCGTCGAGCAGACGGAACAAGTCAGCGGCCTGAGCCTCGACTATTCGGATAGGCAATGGACGGACTGGTACAGCGCCCGCGAATTCCGCGACGCGCGCACTGTGTTCTTCCTGCAATACTTCGACGGCAAGGCGATTTTCCAGTACGCCATGCGCGTTCAACAGCCCGGACAATTTCGTGTCGCTCCCGCGCGCGTCGAGCCGATGTACCAACCGACGCAGCAAGCCAACGCCGCGAGCGCGACGCTGAACATTCAAGATCGTTAGTTTCAAGTTTCGAGTTAAAGGCAATTTGTCTTTTAACTCGAAACTCGAAACTTGAAACTTGAGAAAAGACTGATGAAAAACGTACTGACGAACATTTTCTCCGCCGCGTGCGAGCTGTTGCGCGGGTGGCCGGCATTGGGCGTGTTGAGCTTGCTGTACGCCGCTCTGCTCGGCGCGTTTTATCTGTTCATTACGACACGCGAGGCGAGCGTGTGGCAACTGCTCGTGACAGTCGTGATGGCCGTCGCCGTGCCGGTGTTGTTCTTCGTGCTGCTGGCAGGCAGCGCGCGGGCGGCGCTCGGCGAGACGCGGGCCATCGCGCTGCTCGGACAGGCGTTGTGGAAGAGTTGGCAATTCGTCCTCATCAGCTTGCCGCTGGTCGCGCTGGCAGCTTTGTTTATCTACGGGACAGACAAGTTGGAGAATCGCGTGAAGCCAAGCGAGGCGGAGATGGCGCGCCTGATCGCGGAGCGGCAAGAGCGTGCAGAGTCGAGGCCGGAAAGCGCGCCCGCGCCACAACCGCCGGTGCGTTGGGGCTACGTCGTAGTGATCGCGTTGCGACTGTTGCTGTTGGGCGTCGTGCTGCCGCTCTTGGCGATTAGTTTGTGGCTCGCGGTCGCGCGCGACGGACTGGGCAACGCGCTGACAAACATGCTCAACGGTTCGGGCAATTTACTCGCGCGCGCCTTCGCGCCACAGTCAGTCTTGACCTACGGCGTCGGCATGATTCTCTTCGCACTGGTCCCCTACTTCCTGCTCTTTGTGCCGGCTCGCGTCGAGAGCAATTGGCTGGAACTCACGCTCTTTAGCCTGCGCCTTTTGCTTGCCTTCGTCTTCACGCTTTTTGGCTGGGCCGTGACGATGCGTGCGCTGGCACGAACGAGCGAAGTAACGAGCGGCGCGCCGGAATCTTCAAGTCCGGTAACACAATAGAAATGTTAAGCAGGAACGTTCCGCTTTCAACACAAAAATTTACGCTTGCGCCGTTCGAGTTCAAACCGCTTGTCGCACCGCGAAATTGAAAGTAGGAAGTTTATGAAAACCATCAAGTTGTTCGCCTTGATTCTTGGGTTAATGACAAGCATCGCACCGGCTCAAACGAAATCAAAGCCGATTGTTTTCACGCACGCGACGGTGATTGACGCGACGGGCGCGGACGCGCAAAGCGATATGGTGGTCGTTGTTGCAGACGGAAAAATCGCGGACCTCGGAAAGTTTGGCAAGGTAAAAATTCCAAAGCAATCACAAGTGATTGATGCGACGGGAAAGTTTTTGATTCCCGGACTTTGGGATATGCACGTTCATTTGACGAAAGCGGGCGAAAACACTCTGCCGCTTTTTATCGCCAACGGCGTCACGAGTGTCCGCGATATGGGCGGCGATTACGTCAAACTTTTACAATGGCGAAAAGAAGCCGCAGACGGAACACGCCTCTCGCCACGAATCAAGACTCCCGGCGCATTGCTTGAAAGCGCGAAAAATGTCGAGCGGATGAAACGTGAAGGAACTGTCGAGCCGGTTGATAAATTTCGCATCGGCATTGCCACGCCCGAAGAAGCGCGAAAAGCAGTTGATTTGCTGGCGAGTCTCGGCGTTGATTTTATTAAGTTTCGTACCATCGCTTCGCCGGAAACATACAAGGCAATCGCGGAAGAAGCGAAAGCGAAAGGTTTGCTGTTCGTCGGACATCAATCCGGCTCGCCCGAAACGATGATTGATGCCGGACAGAAAAGCATCGAACACTATATTTATCCGCCGATAATCACGAATCCGAAACACGCCGAGATTTATAAGAAAATGGCGGAAAGCGGCGTTTATATTGTGCCGACAACGGTCGTCGCGGACAAATCGCTTTTGGTTTCCTACGACGAAGCGAAAACGATTGTTGAAGACCGAGCGGGCAAAATTGATTTCCGGCGCAAATATCTTTCAGGATATTTGATTGAAGACTGGAAAGAGCAGCTCGAAGAAAAGAAAGAGCCTTCTCCGGTTGACTTTGCGAAACTCATAGAAGTTTTGATAAAGGATTTGCAGGAAATGCACAAAGCTGGCGTGCGAATAATGCCGGGAAGCGACGTTGCCACTTTGTTGATTTATCCCGGATACAGTTTGCACGATGAACTTGGGCTTTTGGTGAAATACGTCGGCTTAACGCCGATGCAAGCAATCGTCAGCGCGACACGCTACCCAGCAGAATTTTTCGGAATGCAGAAGACGCTCGGCACAATCGAAAAGGGCAAGATTGCAGACCTTGTCTTGCTCGATGCGAATCCGCTTGACGACATTAGCAACACAAAACAAATCGCCGCCGTTGTTCTCAACGGAAGATACTACTCAAAGGAAGCAAGGGAAAAGATGCTGGCAGATGTTGAAGCCTCAAAAGTTACCAAACTTTTACGCGATATCGAAGAACGTCTGGCAACGGCTTGGGTCAAAGGCGACCGCGCGTTTATTGAACAGATTCTTGCCGACGATTGGAGCGTTACCGATTTGACGGGGCGTGTTCTGAAAAAGGCGGAAGTGCTGGAAGAAGCGTTTGGCTCGAAAGACCGGCAAATCGTTTCAATGCGAATTGACGAAATCAGCGTCCGTCCATTTGGAGATTGGGCAATTGTTACCGGAAGAACTCAGGCGGCGGGTCAGTACCGCGGCGAAGTGGCAAAAGTTATGCTTCGTTTTACAGATGTGTTTGCTTATCGAAACGGAAAGTGGCAAGTAGTTGCTTCGCAAGCCACGCTGCTTAACCAATGAAGTCTTTTGTTGAAGATCAACACACCGCCGAATAAGTCATTGGATGTGAGGCGGAAACAGCGACTTTTTTATCACCTTGCACGTTAAATTTCACGTTGTCGCCGGCGGTTTCGCGCCACATCAATAGCGCCGTTAGCACTCAATCGCAAACCGCAATAACACTGCTACCGGAGCTGGTTGTGAAGCAGTGTGTATCATTCAAGTAGTAGCGAAATGCTGAACAAGGACAATTATAAAATTCCCCGCGCACGACATCATAGTCTGCTCCAACTTTGCCTCAGCCTTGCCGTTTTGTGGTTTTGTCTCCCGCTTGAGCCGCTCCGCTCCGCACGATTGAACACCCCTTACTCCATCCCCGCCGTGCCGTACACTGAAACCGAGATCGATGCGGCGCTACAGCGCACTGCGACGGAAGCTCTCGGCGGGCGCGAAGGTACGATCATTGCGCTCGATCCGCAGACGGGGCGTGTGCGCGCCGTTGTCAATCCACAGACGGCGTTTGTGAGCGCTTTCCCGCCCGGTTCGACGATCAAGCCGTTCACGCTGCTGGCGGGCTTGCGCGCGAGCGTCATCGAGAGTGAGGCGCGCTTGCTGTGCCGGCATGAATATCGCCGGGATGATTTTTCGATCCGGTGCGCGCACATGTCGCCGTCCGCGCCGTTTGCTGCCGCCGCTGCGCTCGCGCATTCTTGTAATTATTATTTCGCGAAACTCGGCGAACGTGTGCCGCCGGAAATCTTCGACGCGACGCTCACGGCTTACAAACTCAACGCCGATGCAGACGGCGCGGCGCAGACATTGGCCGCAAGATGGCGGCGCGGGCGTTGGCACGTCCGCACGGCGCTCGGCGAGGGCGAAGATTTGCTGGTGACGCCGATGCAATTGCTGACGGCTTATGCCGCGCTCGTCAACGACGGGCGGGCGGGCGCGTTGTCTGCGATTGAACGAACGACGCTGCTGGCCGGGATGCGCGGCGCGGTTGAGGAAGGCACGGCGGCGAGTGCATCGCTCGCGACATTGCCGTTGCACATTTTCGGGAAGACGGGGACGGCGACACAGGTTGGAGACTTTCGCACGCACGGCTGGTTCGTCGGCTTCGCGGCTGACGGAGCGGACCAATCGGGAATTGAGGTTGCACCAGCAGATGTGCGTCTCGCTATGCTGGTCTTTCTCAAGCGCGGCGTCGGGTCGGAGAGCGCGAAGTTATCACGCCAAGTCTTCGCGGAGTTCGCGCGCATCCAGAGTTTGCAGAAAGACAATGCCACACCGCCGGTTGAGAAAGTCTCTCAAGCGGCGACGAGCGACAGCGTTGAAAGCATGTCGCTCGCCACGGCGCGCCGGCCCGTCTCGCTGCAAGAGGTCGCATCTGTCTCGAACGTGCGCGTTCGTCTCACACGCGCCGGAGTGACGAAGACACAGTCGCTCGAAGATTACCTCTTCGGAGCGCTGGCGGCGGAGGCCAGCACTGAGGATGAGGACGCGGCATTGAAAGCGCAGGCCATCGTCAGCCGCACATTCGCGCTTAAGAATCTGCGGCGGCACGGGCGCGAAGGCTACGACTTTTGCGATCTCACACACTGCCAGCGTTTCCTCGTCGTGACTCTGCACAACGAGCGCCCGAACTTTCATCGACTCTTGCGCCGCGCCGTCCGCGAGACTGCGGGCGAGTTACTCATCGACGAGCTCGGCCATTTAGCCAGCGCTTACTTTTCCGCTGCCTGCGGCGGCGCGACGGCCAACGCCGAAACGCTGTGGGGCGTTCCGTCGCGGCAGGCTTACGAGCGCGGCGTGCGGGATGAGTTTTGCGCGTCGATGCCTTACAGCAGTTGGACGGATCAAATTCCCGCCGCCGACTTGCTCAGAGCTTTACGCGCCGATCCGCGCACGAGCGGTGTGGGCGCGCGGCTCGACCGCATCTCAGTTCTTAAACGCGATGCGAGCGGACGCGCCGAGATCATTCAACTCGACGGCGAGCGCCGCGTGCAACTGCGCGGCTGGGATTTCAAGATCATCGTCGGGCGCACGCTCGGTTGGAATATCCTGAGAAGCTCGCGCTTTGAAGTCGAACGGCGCGGCGAGAATTTCGTCTTTTATGGCGGCGGCTTCGGTCATGGCTTAGGCTTGTGTCAACACGGCGCGCACGTCATGGCACAACGCGGCGCAAATTACCGGCAGATCATCGCGCACTATTTTCCCGGCACAAATATCAACCGCGCGCCAACAACGGCGGGCCGACGAAGCGAGCAGCGAGCGGGTTCTTTCGCGCACGCCATCGCCCCGCCGCCTGCGCGACTGACGCTCGCCAGCGAAAACTTTCGCGCGAGCTTTCCGGCGCGCAGCGACGCGCGAGAAAAGCGCGAGATCGAGGCGGCGCTTCGCACGCTCGAAGCCGCACGTGCTGACATGCGCCGGCGATTGGCAGCAGCCTCGCTCG
>Ga0136614_10000580_pt1 | contig 18785 bp, 20 predicted proteins | sample AntDrymUQ2792106_2_FD_106643 | JGI IMG/M metagenome (GOLD analysis project Ga0136614, IMG submission 106643) | Polar desert sand microbial communities from Dry Valleys, Antarctica - metaG UQ279 (21.06) | ecosystem: Environmental > Terrestrial > Soil > Desert | place: Antarctica: Dry Valley... | reverse complement strand
GCTCCGGCGCCGGAGCCCGCGGAGTCGGAGCCGCCCACTGTCCCGGACATCACCGAGGGTGACCCCATCGAGTACAGCCCAGCCGGCGAGGTCGTCATCGACTACTACAACGGCCTGGACAATCTCGACAGCGCGTATGCGATGCTCTCGCCCCGCGCGCAGAACCTGTTCGGCGGCCCGGAGGCGTTCCGCGCGCACTGGGCGCAGTTCGGGAGTATCAGCGCCCGCAACGCCAATGGCGTCACGACGAACGATGACGGCTCGGTCACCGTCCCGGTGGACGTGAGCTACGACGGCGGCACGGAGCAGCGCACCGTCCGGGTCACCCGCTTCGACGGTCGGTTGCTGATCGACTCCGACGCACGCTGACCCTCACGGGAAGTCCGGCGCACGCTTCTCCAAGAACGCCGCGACGCCCTCCGCGTAGTCGGCGCTGACGTAGGACTCGTCGTAGATCGCGGTGACGTCGTCGTCCGCTGCGTGCTGCCCCCGCAGGATCCGGCCGATGATCGTCTTCGCACCGCGCTGGGTCACTCCCGACCGGGCCGCGATCCGGCCGGTCAGCGCGAGGCTCCGCTCGTCGAGCCCGCCTGCCGGGTGGACCTCGTTGACCAGCCCGATGCGCAACGCGATGGCGGCGTCGAGGTGGTCGCCGGTGTAGAGGATCTGCTTGGCCCAGGCCGCGCCGACCGCGTCGACCAGGCGCTTGGTCGACGCCAGCCCGTAGACGATGCCCAGCCGGGCGGGCGGGATCCCGAACCGCGCGTCGTCCGCGGCGAGGCGCAGGTCGCACGACAACGCGAGCTCACAGCCCCCGCCGAGGCAGTACCCCGTGATCGCGGCGATGGTGGGCACCGCGAGCCCCGAGACCGCGCTGATACCGGCGTCGACCACCTCGTTGTAGTGCCGGATCGCGTCGCCGCCGCGGCGCCGGGTGGTGAACTCGCTGATGTCCGCGCCTGCCGAGAAGGTGTCCGTCCCGCGGACCACCAGCACGCGGATGTCCGGGTCGGCGGCCACCTCGGCGACGAGCGCCGGGAGCGCGGCCCACATGTCGTAGTCGAACGCGTTGCGCTTGTCGGGCCGGTCGATGACGAGCGTGGCGCGCGGGATGTCGACCTCCAACCGCAGGGCACCGGTCATGGGGCCGAGTCAACAGGTCGGTCCCGAGGGGCCGCCACCCAGGTCGTCGGGCACGATTCCGGGCGTGAGCGAGCGCAGCGAGGTGCGGGCCGGGATCGTCGTGACCGGGACGGAGCTGCTCACCGGACTGATCGCCGACCGCAACGGGCCGTGGGTGGCGGAACGGCTCGGCGAGCTCGGCGTCGAGGTGGCGCATGTGCTGGTGGTGGGGGACCGGCCGGAGAACCTCTCTGCCGCCCTGAGATTCCTCGCCGACCAGGGTGTCGACCTGATCGTCACGAGCGGCGGCCTCGGGCCAACCGCGGACGACCTCACCGCCGAGACGCTACGCGTGGCCAACCGCAAGCAGGCGATGGTGCCCTCAGGTGCCACGCCGGTCGATCCGGTGGGGACGGCACCCGGCCTGGTCGTGCCGGGGTTGCCCGTGGTGGTCGTGCTCCCCGGCCCGCCACGCGAGCTGCAGGCGATGTGGCCCGCGGCCGTGGCGACGGCGCCGGTGCGCGACGTACTCGACCGCACCCACCCGTACGACGGGGTGCGGCTACGGCTGTTCGGGCTGCCCGAGTCGGAGATCGCGGTGACGCTGCGCGACTCCGACGTCGACCTCTCCGACCTGGAGATCACCACGTGCCTGCGGCAGGCGGAGCTGGAGGTGGACATCCGGCACCGCCCCGCTGCCCGTCCGGCACGGGACGCGCTGGTGTCCGAGATCGCGCGACGGCATGGACGCTACCTGTTCAGTGCCGACGGCAGCACGGTCGACGACCAGGTGGCGGCGCTGCTCGCCGGTCGGTGGATCGGTGTGGCGGAATCGTGCACCGGGGGGCTGCTGGCCGGGCGGCTGACCTCGCGTGCCGGGTCGTCGGCGTACGTCGCCGGAGCAGTGGTGTCGTACTCGAACCAGGCGAAGACCGAGCTGTTGGGCGTGACCGCGGAGCTGATCGAGCGGCGCGGCGCCGTGTCACCCGAGGTCGCCCGCGCGATGGCGACCGCCGCGCTGCGCCGGTTCGGCGCCGACGTCGGCGTGGGGATCACCGGGGTCGCCGGTCCGGGTGGCGGTACCGAGGCGAAGCCGGTCGGCTACGTGTGCCTGTGCGCGACGACCGCGGACGGTGCCGTCCTCGCCCGCGACCCCGTCCTGCCCGGTGACCGCGGTGACATCCGGGAGCGCTCGGTGAGCCTGGCGATGCATATGCTGCGTCAGCTCCTCGGGCCCGAGGCGGTCGGGTATGGTTGACTCAGTCCCCGACGATTTCGACGAACCACTGCCGCCTGCGCTGCTCGAGGCGTTCGAGCGGTGACGCTGCTCCTGGACACCCAGGTGTGGCTCTGGATGCTCGTGAGCCCGGAGCGACTCAGCGCCGAGGCCCGTGACGCCGTCGTCGGCGGGGACACCGAACTGCTGCTCTCGGCGGCGAGCTCCTGGGAGATCGCGATCAAGTACGCGCTCGGGAAACTGCCGCTGCCTGAGTCCCCGCACACCTACGTCCCGTCCCGGATGCGGGCCGTCGGCGCGACGCCGCTGGCGGTCTCGCACGCGCACGCGCTGGCGGTCGCCTCGCTCCCGCCGCACCACCGGGATCCCTTCGACCGGATCCTGGTCGCTCAGACCCGGCTCGAGGGCTGTGCGCTGCTGAGCGCGCACCGGATCTTCGACTCGTACGACGTGCGCGTCTTCTGGGCGTGCTGACTCCCGGAACCGCTCACCGTCATCATGGTTTGCGGCGCCGCGGTGGGTTGGACCGTCACACCGCGGCGAGGAGGTCGTCCGCATCCCGCTCGTCGAGCACCGGCGGCTCACCGCCGAGCAGCGCCACGCAGCCCACGTGACCGGCGCCGGGAGAGAGGTCACGCAGGTGCACCGGTCCAGGCGGCGCGGCGACGCCGGTCCACGTGACGACCCCCGCGGGCTCGCCTGCCGCGGTCACGACGAGATCATGCAGCGAGGCGGCGAGACCGTGGCCGGTCGCCTTCAGTGCGGCCTCCTTGCGGGTCCAGAGGGTCAGCAGCTCGCGCGGGTCGTGCACCCCCGTCCGCTCCGCCGCCGTCAGCGCCTGCGCCATGACCCCGACCAGGTCCCGCGACACCACCTGCTCGACGTCGACGCCCACCGGCCGGTCCGCGAGCGCGACCACAACCCGGTCACCGGAGTGTGACACCGACAGCGGCGGACCCGGCGGGTCGAGCCGGGGCGCCCCATGCGGGCCGCCGCAGTGCACGCACCGTCGGGTGAAGCGCAACGCGGTAGGCGCCATGCCCAGCACCGAGCCCAACGCCAGGCGGGTGAGCGCGTGCGCGGTGGCAGACCGGGCCCGGTCCGCAGGCCGGCGCAGCGCGGCGTGGCGTGCGTGGGCGTCCTCGTCGAGCAGCGACAGCAGCCGTGGGTCCTCGCTCGGCCGCGCCCACAGGACCAGACATCCCCCGGCGGGGAGGGACCACATCACGCCCGGCACAGGCTCCAGTCTGCCCGCCGGGTCACCACCGGTCAGCTCGGGCACTGTGGCACGCTGGGTGCGCGGGAACGCGTCCCGGATGAGGGGCCCGCCCGCCCGTCTGCCAGGAGCCGCAACAGTGCAGCCGAGCACGGGAGTGAGCCCCGCCGAGCCGTCGGACCGCGTCCTGACCGTGCCCAACGCGCTGAGCATGCTGCGCCTCGCCGGCGTGCCGCTGTTCCTGTGGCTGCTGCTCGGTCCCGAGGCCGATGGCCTGGCGGTGCTCGTGCTCATGGTCAGCGGCGCCACCGACTGGCTGGACGGGAAGCTCGCGCGCTGGCTCGACCAGGCCAGCAAGCTCGGCGCGGTGCTCGATCCGGCGGTGGACCGGATCTACACCCTCGCCACGCTCGCCGCATTCGGGATCCGCGACATCCTGCCGTGGTGGGTCATCGCGGTGCTCGTGGGGCGCGACGTGGTGCTCGGCGCCTGCCTCCCGCTGCTGCGCCGCCGAGGGTTCCACCCACCGGAGGTGCACTACCTGGGCAAGGCGGCCACGTTCAACCTGCTCTACGCCTTCCCGCTGCTGCTGCTCGCGGACAACACCTCGGGGACACTCGGCGCGGTCGTGCTCCCGGTCGCATACGCCCTCACCGCCTGGGGTGGGGGGCTGTACGTGTGGTCGGGGGTGCTCTACCTGCTGCAGGTCGTCGCCGCGCTGCGCGCGCCGCGGTGGCGTCCGACCTGAGCGGTGGACACCCGTCGCGCAGCCCCAATACGCTCGCCCCGGCCCTGGCAGGGTCGAGGCATCAACATCGAGGAAGGAGTGCCGGTGGTCCCCGAGGATCTCAGGTACACCCGGGAGCACGAGTGGGTGCGGTCCACGGGTGAGGACACCGTGCGCGTCGGCATCACCGACTACGCGCAGGAACAGCTCGGCGACGTCGTCTTCGTGCAGCTCCCGGACGCGGGTGCGTCCGTCGGACCCGGCTCCGCGGTCGGGGAGGTCGAGTCGACCAAGAGCGTCTCGGACGTCTTCGCGCCGCTCGCCGGCGAGGTGGTGGCCCGCAACGAGACGCTCGACAGTGCGCCGGAACTGGTCAACTCCGACCCGTACGGAGCCGGCTGGATGATCGAGATCCGGGTGTCGGACCCGGTCTCGCTCGACTCGCTGCTCGACGCCGACGGCTACCGCGCGGTCATCGTGCAGTAGGGATTCGCAATCCGAGGACGCCGCCCGCGGAAGCCGCGACGGGCACGGTACGTTGTCACCTCGATCAGCAGCCGTCCCAGGAGGAGCGCCCAGGTGAGCACGAACGACGGGCCCGGTGTCCCGCCGGAGCGGAGCCCGGAACAGACCTCGGTCTTCCGAGCGGACTTCCTCGAGACCGAGAGCAGCGAGACCGCCCCGGAGCCGCCCGTCGCCGGTGTCGATGCGCTGCCGTCGGGCTCCGCGCTGCTCGTCGTCAAGCGCGGGCCTAACGCCGGGTCGCGGTTCCTCCTGGATCAGGACACCACCAGTGCCGGTCGGCACCCGGAAAGCGACATCTTTCTCGACGACGTGACCGTGTCACGCCGCCACGCGGAGTTCCGCCGTGAGGGCGACGACTTCGTCGTGGTCGATGTGGGCAGCTTGAACGGAACCTACGTCAACCGCGAGCCGGTGGACACCGCTGTTCTGGCCAACGGGGACGAGGTCCAGATCGGCAAGTTCCGGCTGGTGTTCCTGACCGGTCCCCGCAGCGGTGGTCAAGGGGCTGACCAGGGGCGGCGGTGACCGCCGCAGGAGCGCCCCGCAGTGGCGGGGCCAGCATCGGATCGGTCCTGGCGCAGCTGCGCCCCGAGTTCCCCGACGTCACCATCTCCAAGATCCGTTTCCTGGAGTCCGAGGGCCTGGTGAGCCCGGACCGCACCGCGAGCGGATACCGGCAGTTCTCCTCGGCCGACGTCCAGCGGTTGCGGTACGTCCTTGCCGCGCAGCGGGACCATTACCTCCCGCTCAAGGTGATCAAGGAGCAGCTGGAGGCGATGGATCGCGGCTCCGGCTCCGGCGGCCCCACGAGGCCGCGCCTGCTGGTCGGGGTGACCGACGCCCCGACCCGGGTGGACGACTTCGCGACGACCGACTCCGTGCGGATCACGCAGGAAGAGCTGCTCGAGGAGGCGGGGATCACGGCTGTGGCGCTCGCCGAGCTCGAGCGGTTCGGAGTGATCAAGCCGGGCGCCGCGGGCTTCTACGACGCGGACGCGCTGCTCCTCGCCCGCACGGCTCGGGCGATGACCGAGTTCGGGCTCGAGGCGCGTCACCTGCGCGCCTTCCGCGCCGCCGCGGACCGCGAGGTCGGGATGCTGGAGCAGATCGTCTCCCCGGTCAGCCGTGGAAGGGACCCGGACGCGCGCCAGCGGGCCGACGAGATGGCGCGCGAGCTCGCGGTGCTCTCCGTGCGGCTGCACACCTTGCTCGTGAAGACCGGGCTGCGGAGTGTGCTCGGCGCCTGAAGCGATCCGGGCGGCCCGTGCCCTCGGCGGCGGAGGGGTCCCGCGTGTAGCGTCGCGCATAGCGGCGGCGGGCGCCGAACCGCTGCGGAGACAACGGTTGTAGGGACGACGATCCTCGAGGCACACCCACGGTGTGGCGTGCAGCAGGAGGGAGCGCGATGAGCGAGATGCGTGTCGTCGGGGTCCGGGTGGAGCTGCCGGCGAACCAGCCCATCCTGCTGCTGCGGGAGACCGAGGGCGAACGTTACCTGCCGATCTGGATCGGGTCCGGCGAGGCGACGGCCATCGCGCTGGAGCAGCAGGGTGTCCAGCCGGCCCGGCCCATGACCCATGACCTGCTGAAGGACGTGATCGCGGCACTCGGTCGCGATCTGCAGCAGGTGCGGATCACCGAGCTCCAGGAAGGCACCTTCTTCGCCGAGCTGGTCTTCGACGGGGACATCCGGGTGTCCGCCCGGCCGAGCGACTCGGTGGCCCTGGCGTTGCGTGTCGGGGTGCCGATCCATGTCGAAGAGGATGTCCTCTCCGAGGCTGGGCTGATCATCCCGGATGAGCAGGAGGACGAGGTCGAGAAGTTCCGCGAGTTCCTCGACCAGGTCTCCCCGGAGGACTTCCGCGGAGCGGATACATAGACGCTTCCGCGGAGCGGATACATAGACGCTGTCGCGGAGCGGATACATGAACCGAGCTCATCTCACCCTCAACTGAAGGTCGACAGTCCGCGCGTCGCGTTGACCCGGCAGCGGGTCGCCCCTACCGTTCGGAGCAGGAAATCGCGCGCGTGTGATTCGTCTCGCGGCGCGACCGGTCGCAGGCGGTGGGAGGCACGGGTGGTCGACGAACCGCCGAGCGGGGCGGATGCCCCGTCCGACCAGGGCACGCTGTTCCCCGACTCCGCCGTCTCAGGCCCGGACGGGGTGATCTCGGACGAGCTCGTCGGGTACCGCGGCCCGGCCGCATGCCAGATCGCCGGGATCACCTACCGCCAGCTCGACTACTGGGCCCGCACCGGGCTGGTGGTGCCCGCGATCCGCGGCGCTTCCGGCTCGGGCAGCCAGCGGTTGTACTCGTTCAAGGACGTCCTGGTCCTGAAGGTGGTCAAGCGGCTGCTCGACACCGGGGTCTCGCTGCACAACATCCGCGTCGCGGTCGAACACCTACGCCGCCACGGCGTCCACGACCTCGCTCGGATCACGCTGTTCAGCGACGGCACCACGGTCTACGAGTGCACCTCGCCCGAGGAGGTCGTGGACCTGCTCCAGGGCGGGCAGGGCGTCTTCGGCATCGCCGTCAGCGGCGCGATGCGCGAGATCGTCGGCTCCATCCACCGCTTCCCCGCGGAGCGTGCGGACGGCGGCGAGGTCGCGGTCGCGCCGGAGGACGAGCTCACCCAGCGTCGCCGCACGCGTCGCATCAGCTGACGGGCAGCGGAGGCCTCGTGTCGATGTGGTGGGCTGCGGCGCGGACGGTGCTGCGGCTGCTCATCGCCGCGGTGTGGTTGGTCGCCGGGGCGTGGAAGGTGCAGGACCTCGATGCGGCGGTCATGTCGGTGCGCGCCTACGAGCTGCTGCCCGCGACGCTCGTGGTGCCGGTCGGGTACGCGTTGCCGGTGGTGGAGCTGACGATGGGCGTGCTGTTCCTCGTCGGTGCCTTCACCCGGCCCACCGCACTGTTCTCGGTGGCGGTGAACGTGGTGTTCATCATCGGGATCGTGTCCGCGGCCGCGCGTGGGTTGCGGATCGACTGCGGCTGCTTCTCCGAGGGCGGCCCGCTGGCCTCCGGTGAGCCGACGAAGTACACCGCGGACCTGCTGCGCGACAGCGGGTTCGTGGTCGCGACACTGCTGCTCGCCCGGTGGCCCGACACGCTGCTGAGTGTGGACCGGCGGAGGGTGCGGACAGCGGCCGCCGCCGCGGGGTAACCTGGGAGTGCAGTCGATGAAGCCCGCGCGGGAGAGTCCCGGGACGACACGACCCGGGCGCCGAAGGAGCAAATCCTCCCCGGAACCTCTCAGGCGACCAGGACCGCGCGGTGCAGACGCCTCTGGAAAGCGGTGGCACGAGCCGCCCGCCGACGGGGAAAGCCGGGGCCGACCTGGACCGGTGAATCTCTCAGGCGTCCGCTCCGGCGGGCACGGACAGAGGGGGAGGGCGCACCGGGCACCCCGCCCGGCGCCTTGTTCCCCTGTGAGGTCAGCCTGATGCGATCGCCAGACCGGCTCCCGCTCGCCGCGCTCGAGCACGGCATCCCGTTCGCCGACCGGCACGTCGGGCCGGGTCCCGCCGACCTGTCCCGGATGCTCGACGTGATCGGCGTCGGTTCTCTCGAGGAGCTCGCGGAGCGTGCGCTGCCACCGGGTCTGCTCGACCGCAGCGCCGTGCCCGAGCTGCCGGAACCTGCCACCGAGGTCCAGGCCCTCGCCGAGCTGCGGGAGCGCGCGGCCCGCTGCCGCCCCGCGGTCCCCATGATCGGGCTCGGCTACTCGGGCACCGTGACCCCGCCGGTGATCCGCCGATCCGTGCTCGAGAACCCGGCCTGGTACACCGCGTACACGCCCTACCAGCCGGAGATCTCGCAGGGCAGGCTCGAAGCGCTGCTCAACTTCCAGACCATGGTCGCGGACCTCACCGGGCTGCCCGTGGCGAACGCGTCGATGCTCGACGAGGCCACCGCCGCGGCCGAGGCGATGACGCTGCTGCGCCGTGCAGGACGGGCACGGTCGCCCCGGTTCGTCGTGGACGCCGACACCCTCCCGCAGACCCTCGCCGTGCTGGCCACCCGCGCCGAGCCGCTGGGCATCGAACTGGACGTCGCGGACCTGACCGGCGGCCTGCCCGACGGTGACTGTTTCGGTGTGCTGCTCGCCTACCCCGGTGCCTCCGGTGCCGTCCGCGACCACGAGGGCCTCGTCGAAGAGGCGCACCGCCGCGGCGCGATGGTCGCCGTGGCGGCCGACCCGCTCGCCCTGACCCTGCTCCGGCCGCCGGGGGAGATCGGTGTCGACGCCGCCGTCGGCTCCACCCAGCGATTCGGGGTACCCATGGGTTACGGGGGCCCACACGCCGCCTACCTCGCAGTGCGCCAGGGCCTCGAGCGCCAGCTGCCGGGCAGGCTCGTCGGGGTGTCCGTCGATGCGGATGGCGCGCCCGCGTACCGGCTCGCGCTGCAGACCCGGGAGCAGCACATCCGCCGCGAGAAGGCGACGAGCAACATCTGCACCGCGCAGGTGCTCCTCGCGGTGATGGCTTCGATGTACGCCGTCTACCACGGGCCCGAAGGGCTGATGTCCATCGCGACCCGCACGCACCGGATGGCCGCGGTCCTCGCCGCGGGGCTGCGCGACGCCGGACACGAGGTCGTGCACCGCGAGTTCTTCGACACCGTCGCGGTCCGCGTCCCCGGCCGTGCGGACGACGTCGTGCGGGCTGCCCGGGAGCGGGGTGTGGACCTGCGTCGCGTCGACGCTGACGTCGTCGGCATCAGCTGTGCGGAGACCACCACCCGCGCACATCTGGCGCTCGTGTGGGAGGCGTTCGGCGTGACCGTGTCGGATGCCGACACCCTCGACCAGCACACCCCTGACGCACTGCCCCCCGCGCTGTACCGCACGTCCGACTTCCTGACCCACCCGGTTTTCCACACCCACCGCAGCGAGACCGCGCTGCTGCGCTACCTGCGGGCATTGTCCGACAAGGACCTGGCGCTCGATCGCAGCATGATCCCGCTGGGCTCCTGCACGATGAAGCTCAACGCCACCGCGGAGATGGAGCCGGTGACGTGGCCGGAGTTCGCGGAGCTGCACCCGTTCGCGCCCCGCGCCGACGCCGCAGGGCTGCTCGAGGTCGTCACCGACCTTGAGCGCTGGCTTGCCGCGCTCACCGGGTACGACGAGGTGAGCATGCAGCCGAACGCGGGCAGCCAGGGCGAGTTCGCCGGCCTGCTCGCCATCCGCGCGTACCACCGGTCCCAGGGTTCCGATCGTCGAGAGATCTGCCTCATCCCCGCGAGCGCGCACGGCACCAACGCCGCGTCCGCGGTGATGGCCGGGTTGCGCGTGGTGGTGATCGCCACGGCGCGTGGCGGGGACGTCGACCTCGACGACCTGCGGGCGAAAGTGGCCGAGCACCGCGAGGACCTCGCCGCCATCATGATCACCTATCCGTCGACCCACGGCGTGTACGAGGACACGATCGGCGAGGTGTGTTCGCTCGTGCACGACGCCGGGGGGCAGGTGTACGTCGACGGCGCCAACCTCAACGCGCTGCTCGGGCTCGCGCGGCCGGGCCGGTTCGGCGCCGACGTGAGCCACCTGAACCTGCACAAGACGTTCTGCATCCCGCACGGCGGCGGCGGGCCCGGGGTTGGTCCGATCGGTGTGCGGGCGCACCTCGCGCCGTTCCTGCCCGGCCACCCGGAGACCGCGCCGGACTCGCCCGTGGGGCCGGTTTCCGCCGCTCCGGAGGGCAGCGCGTCGATCCTGCCGGTCTCCTGGGCGTACGTGCGGATGATGGGCGGTGACGGGTTGCGTCGTGCGACGCTGACCGCGGTGGCTGCGGCGAACTACGTCGCGCGCCGGCTAGGGGACCACTACCCGGTGCTCTACAGCGGGCGCGACGGGCTCGTCGCGCACGAGGCCGTGCTCGACCTGCGCCCGCTGACGAAGGCCACCGGCGTCACCGTCGACGACGTCGCGAAGCGGCTCATCGACTACGGGCTCCACGCGCCGACGATGTCGTTCCCGGTCGCGGGCACGCTGATGGTCGAGCCGACCGAGAGCGAGGACCTCGCCGAGCTGGACCGCTTCTGCGACGCCATGATCGCGATTCGCCGCGAGATCGACCGGGTCGGCGCGGGCGAGTGGCCGGAGGACGACAACCCGCTGCGCGGTGCGCCGCACACCGCGGCGTGCCTGGCGGGGGAGTGGGACCACCCGTACAGCCGGGAGCTCGCCGTGTTCCCCGCGCGGGGTCCCAAGGTGTGGCCCCCGGTACGCCGGATCGACGGCGCGCACGGCGACCGCAACCTGATGTGCTCCTGCCCGCCGCTGGAGGCGTTCAGCTCGTAGCGACACCCGCTGACCCCGACCTCGCCGAGCGATCAGGGTGTCATTCGCTCCAGCAGTGCCTGCCCGAGCAGCGTGCCCGAGCCCCACGCGGTCTCGACCCGCGGGCTGCCCCAGCCGTCCCCCGCGAAGCCGATGCCGTCGGCGTCGAGGTGGAATGGCTCCGCGCGCTCGCTGCCGGGGCGCGCGAAGCTCCACCGGTGCACGTGGGTGAACTCCGGCTCGCCGAGTGGCCCGAGGACCTCCTGCAGCGCGGCGAGCAGCGGGCCGACAGCCGCGGCCCTGTCGTCGAGCCGGGGTGCCGCGAAGGCCGCGGTGCTGTGCGCGACGAGCACGGGCGCGCCGTCGCCACGGCGGTCACCGTCGTCCGCGACGAGGGCGAGCACCGGGTGGTCGTTGACGAACGCCGCGGTCAGCCGCCGCCACCGCCGCTGCGCGAACGCCGCGGTGAGGGTGAGGACCGGTTCCCACCGGCGGTCCCGTACGACCCGAGCCGCGGCGAGGACCGGGTCCAGCACGCGCGCAGCTGCGGGTCGGGCATCGCCAGCACCACGGCGCGCGCCGGGTCCCCGTCCACGTGCGGTCCCGGACCCACCTCGCACACGAGGTGCCCGCACCGGACGTCGAGCCCGTCGGCGAGGTCGGCGACCAGTGCCTGCAGCCCGTCCGGGGCTGCCCAGCGCACGGGTCCCGGCGCGTCCCGCCACGAGCCGTCACCGTCCCGGACGGCTAGCGTGTCGGTCCACTCCCGCACCAGGCCACGGCCGGCCCACCGCGCCACCAGCGCGCAGAACTGCGCGTCGCGGGCGGTGAAGTACGCGGCGCCGATGTCGACGGGGCGCTGACCATGGCGACGGCTCGCCATGCGCCCGCCGGGCGTGCGCGCCCGCTCCAGGACACGCACCGGCAGCCCCGCCTCCTGCAGCACCCGGGCGCACGCGAAGCCCGCGATCCCCGCGCCGACCACCACCACGGGAGTCACGGGCGCGTGACGTGCGTGGCATCGCGGACCGTGCCGACGTACTCCTCCACGAGGTCCTCGAGCGTGACCACGCCGACCGTGGCGCCGTCCGTGCCCACCGCCCGGGCGAGGTGGCTCCGCGAGCGGCGCAGCCCGGCGAGGGCCTCGTCGAGCTTCGCCGCAGCGGACACCTCCGGCAGCGGCCGGACGTTCACCGGGGGCACCGGCGTCTGCGGGTCCTCGCCCGCCAGCGCCAGCACGTCCTTCACGTGCAGGTACCCGACGAGAGCGCCGGTGTCGGCGCGCAGCGGGTAGCGCGAGAAACCGGTGTCCGCCACGGCGCGCTCGATGTCGCCCAGCACCGGCTCGGCCGGAACGGTCCTGACCCGGTCGATCGGCACCAGCACGTCCGCCACGGTGCGCCGGGCGGTGGACAGGGTCTGGGTGAGCCGTCGGTGTTCTTGGCTGTCGAGCAGGCCCTCGCGGCTGGAGTCGGCGATCATGTTCGCGAGCTCGTCCGGGGTGTAGGCGGTCTCGAGCTCGTCCTTGGGCTCGACGCCGAACGCTCGCAGTACATGGTTCGCGATCCAGTTCAGTGCCGCGATCACCGGCCGCGTCACCCGCGCCCACAGGACCAGCGGCGGCACCATCCACAGCGCGGTGCGCTCGGGCCCCGCGATCGCGATGTTTTTCGGCACCATCTCGCCGAGCAGGATGTGCAGCACGGTCACGATGCCGAGCGCGATCACGAACGAGACAGGATGCAGCACCACCTCGGGGATCCCGAGCGGGTCGAAGACGCGCTCGAGTTGGTGGGCCACCGCCGGTTCCCCGAGCGAGCCGAGGCCGAGCGAGCAGACCGTGATGCCGAGTTGTGCGGCCGCCAGCATGATCGACAGGTTCTCGCCGGCGCGGATCACGGTGCGGGCACCCGCGGACCCCGCGTGGGCCAGCCCCTCCAGGCGGTCGCGCCGGGCGGTGATGAGGGAGAACTCCGCGCCGACGAAGAAGGCGTTGCCCGCGAGCAGCGCGACGGCCACCAGCATCGCCACACCGTCACTCATTGCGCCACCTCCTCCGCAGGCTGCGCCGCATCGGAGCGGGCGGCGTCGGTCGCGGCCAGCCGGAGGTCAGCCACCCGGTGGCGGTCCATCCGCATCACCGTGAGCCGCCAGCCGTCGAGGGCGACGTCGTCGCCGACGTCGGGGATGCGGCCGAGCCGGTCCAGGACCAGGCCCGCCACGGTCTCGTAGCCGCCCTGGGGCATCCGGAACCCGGTGGCGTCGATGATCTCGTCGTCACGCAGCAGGCCGGAGATCATCCAGCTCCCCTCACCCAGCGGCCGGACATGCGGCACCTCGAGGCGGTCGTGCTCGTCGCGGACGTCGCCCACGATCTCCTCGACGAGGTCCTCGAGGGTGACGATGCCCGCGGTGCCGCCGTACTCGTCGACCACGACGGCGACCTGCAGGCCCTGGCCGCGCAGCCGGTCGAGCAGCGCGTCGCCGTCCAGCGAGGTGGGCACGGTCGGCACGGTCCTGGCCAGCGACCCGACCGTCCGGTCGGCGCGCTGCGGGGCGGGCACGGCGAACGCCTGCTTGACGTGCACGACGCCGCGGACCTCGTCGAGATCGCTGCCGTGCACCGGGAACCGGGAGAACCCGCTGCGCCGCGCGACGTCGATCAGCTCCAGCACGGAGTCGTCCGCCCGGAGGGCCTCGACGCGCACGCGCGGGGTCATCAGCTCCTCCGCCGTGCGCTCGCCGAACCGCAGCGACCGGTCGAGCAGCGTGGCCGTGCCCTCGTCCAGCGAGCCCTGCTCCGCGCTGCTGCGGACCAGCGAACCGAGCTCCTGCGGGGACCGGGCCGACCGCAGCTCCTCGACCGGCTCGACGCCGAGGCGGCGCAGGATCCAGTTCGCCGCGCCGTTCAACCCCGAGATCAGCCAGCGGAACACCGCGGAGAACGCCGCGAGGAAGCCGGCGACGGCCCGCGCGGTCGGCAGCGGCTGCGCGATCGCGAGGTTCTTCGGCACCAGTTCCCCGAACACCATCGACAGGCCGATGGCGAGGGTCAGCGCGAGGGTCAGCGACACCGCACCGACCGCGCCGTCGGGCACGCCGAGTGCCGCGAGGGCCGGGCGGAGCAACCGCCCGATCGCGGGCTCGGCGACGTAGCCGGTGACCAGCGTGGTGATCGTGATGCCGACCTGCGCCCCGGAGAGCTGGAACGACAGGGTGCTGTGCGCCCGCTTGACCTGCCGGGCGCGGCGGTCGCCGACCGCCGCCTCGTGGGAGTCGACGGTGGTCCGCTCGAGGGCGGTGAGGGAGAACTCGGCAGCGACGCAGACGAACGTGCCTGCGGTGAGGGCCACCACACCGAGCAACCCGAGTGCGATGAGCAGGACGTCCATCAGGCCGTCCCGCGGGTGATGCGGGATCCGGGGGCGCCGGGCCGGTGGCCCGGCCCACTACTGCAGCCCGGTGTCGATGCGGCAGGCACCGAGGTCGTCAACTCCTCCTGAACGGCAATGTCCGGGTCGAGTCTACGGGCGCGCCACCTGCTGTCGCGACGGCGCACTGGCATCCCGCCATGTCAACGCTACGGTTGCGCTCGTGCGGATCGGTGTCCTGGGCGGACCCGGCGGCCCGGCTGACCCGGCGCTGTCCAAGGCCGCACGGGCATGGGGTGTCGAGCTCGGCCGCCGGTGCTGGGGGCTCGTCGACGGGACGACCGGTCCGGTCGGGGCCGAATTGGCCCGATCGGCCGTGCTGGCCGGCGTGGACATCGTCGCGGTGCTGGCCCGCGGCGCCGAGCCGACCGAGCCCGCTTCGGACTGCCGCCGGGTGACGGACCACGCGGCCCGCACGGCGACGGTGCGGCTGCTGTCCGACGCCGTGGTCGTGCTGCCGGGTGGGGTGGACACCCTGGTGCCGTTGCTCGACCTGCTCACCGACCACGCCCTCGAGCTGGCGGACAAGCCATGCGGGGTGCTCGACCCCGGCAGCGTGCTGGACCCGCTCGCAGCGCAGCTCGACGTGCTGGGCCGTCGCGGCCAGCTCTCCGTGCCGCTGCTGCGGGACACCGATCCGGCGCGGCTCGCCGACCGGCTCGCCGAATGGCTCCCGGCCGGGCAGCGCGCGGTCCGCGAGGAGGTGGCCTGGGTGCGGACGCGGACGCAGCCGGGGACGGTGTCGCTCGTCCCGGGCCCCGCAGGCCTCACCCTGCCCGGGGCGCCGTCGCGTCCGGGCGAGAGCGGCCGCGTCACGCTGAGCCGGTTGCTGCGGGAGCGCTGGCGCATCACGGTGCCGGTGCCCGACCTGCGCCCGCTGGTGGCGCTCGCCGTCCCCGGCGTCGACGGCGTGCTGCGCCGCGTCAGCTGCTACCGGTCCGTGGGAGCATCGCCGGAGCTGCCGGACGCCGCCTGGCGCGCCGCGGCGGACACGGCGGGCTGTGACGCGGTCGCTGCCGCGATGCAGGACTCGCTCGTCCGCGGCGACGTCGCCTAGCTGCCGTCGAACACGCGGCGTTTGTGCTCCTGCCAACGCTGCAGCATGCGGGGGGTGTCCGTGCGGATGAACGCGAAGAACTCCTGGGTCTCGCGGAGCCTGCGCCCGCCGGGGCGGTCGGACCCGAGCGCCGCGACGCCCTCCGCGACGCTCTCCTCCCAGCGGCGCAGCAGCGGCACCCGCTGCATCGAGATGGCGTACCAGACGTCATCGTCGTAGATCCGGTACTGGTCGGCGCGCGACCCGGGCGCGCGCTCCTTGCCGAGCAGCCCGACCCGGACCAGCCACCGCACCGCTCCGGAGATGGCGGCGGGGCTGACCCGCAGGCCGAGTGCGAGCTCGGCGGCGGTGTAGCGGTCGGCGTCGTCGGCGAGGACGTAGGCGAACACCCGCGCCGGCATCCGAGGCAGCCCCGCCTCGCCGAGCACCACCGCGAACCGCTCGACGAACCGCAGCAGGACGTCGTCCGGGGCTTCCGTGTCCTGGGGGTCTGCGCTCACAGCGGCACTGTACAACATTCGAACTATTCACAAACATATGAAAAGTGTGTAATGTGCGCGGGGTGACCACAGCCATCTCCACCTCCGGTCTGGTGAAGACGTTCGGCCGGACGCGCGCTCTCGACGGGCTCGACCTCGACGTCGCTACCGGCGAGGTCCACGGCTTCCTCGGCCCGAACGGCTCGGGGAAGTCCACGACGATCCGCGTGCTGCTCGGGCTGCTCAGGCCGGATGCAGGACGGGCCACCCTGCTCGGGGGAGACCCCTGGCGCGACGCGGTTGCCCTGCACCGGCGGCTCGCGTACGTCCCGGGCGACGTCAGCCTGTGGCCTGGGCTCACCGGGGGAGAGGCGGTCGACCTTCTCGGGCGGCTGCGCGGCGGTCTGGACCGGGCGCGGCGTGACGACCTGCTGGAGCGCTTCGACCTCGACCCCACGAAGAAGGCGCGGACGTACTCGAAGGGGAACCGCCAGAAGGTCGCCCTGGTCGCGGCGCTCGCCTCGGACGCGGAGCTGCTCGTGCTCGACGAGCCCACCTCCGGCCTCGACCCCCTCATGGAGGCCGTCTTCCAGCAGTGCGTGGGGGAGGTGACGGCCGGGGGCCGCACGGTGCTGCTCTCCAGCCACATCCTCGCCGAGGTCGAGGCGCTGTGTGACCGGGTGAGCATCATCCGGCTGGGCCGCACCGTGGAGACCGGGACCCTGACCCAGCTGCGCCACCTCACCCGCACCGCGATCACCGTGGAGACCGCGCGGCCGCCCGGTGACCTCGCCGCGCTGCCGGGGGTCCACGACCTGCGGCTCGACGGGCTGCGGGCATGGTTCGACGTCGACACCGCCCAGCTCGACGGGATGCTGCGGCACCTCACCGGCTTCGGTGTGCAGAGCCTGACGAGCCGCCCGCCGACCCTCGAAGAGCTGTTCCTGCGGCACTACGACGAGGACGCACCTGCCGGACAGGTACCCGCCGGGGCGACGCGATGAGCGCCCTGGCCGGCGCGCCGACCCTCGCCCGGCTGGCGCTGCGCCGCGACCGCGTGCGCCTTCCGGTGTGGATCGGCTCGATCGTCGCGCTCGTGGTGGTGACCGCCGCCACCATCCGCGGGCTCTACCCGACCCCTGCCGCTCTCGCCGCCGCCGCGGTCGTCGTCGAGAACAACCCCACCGCGCTGGTGATGAACGGCCCGGCGCAGGGCCTGCGCACCCTCGGCGGGCGGGTCGCGTTCGAGGTCGGCGCGTTCGGCGGTGTCGTGGTCGCGCTGATGAACATCTTCCTCGTCGGCCGCCACACCCGGGCGGAGGAGGAGAGTGGGCGCACCGAGCTGGTGCGCGCGGCCATCACCGGTCGGCACGCGCCGCTGGCCGCCGCGCTCGGCGTCGCTGCCGCCACCGACGTGCTGCTGGCCGCAGTGATCGCGGGCGGGCTGGTCGCTCTCGGACTGCCCGTGGTGGGAGCGCTCACCCTCGGCGCAGGCATCGGCTCCGTCGGCCTCGTGTTCGCGGCCGTCACCGCGCTGACCGCGCAGGTCACCGAGCACACCCGCGGCGCGTACGGCCTGGCGATCACCGTCCTGGGCGCCGCTTTCGTGCTCCGCGCGGCGGGTGACGTCGGGGACGGCACGCTGTCGTGGTTCTCGCCCATCGGGTGGGCGCAGGCGGCACAGCCGTTCGCGGGGGAGCGGACCTGGCCGTTGCTACTCGCCCTCGGTGCGGTGGCATCGCTGGGCGCGGGCGCCGTGGTGCTCGGCGGACGGCGCGACGTCGGCGCCGGCCTCGTCCGCCCGCGGCCCGGCCCCGGGTTCGCGTCGGCAGGCCTGCTCCGGCCGCTCGGTCTCGCCGTGCGGCTACAGCGCGGGAGCCTCGCCGCCTGGAGCGCGGCGGTGTTCCTGGTCGGCGTCGCCTACGGCTCCATCGCGCCGGACATCGGCGAGCTGGTGGCGGGAAGCGACGACATGGCCCAGTTCTTCGGGTCTGCCGGAGCCGGGTTGACCGACGCCTTCCTCGGTACGGCGCTGCTCATCCTGGCGCTCATCGGCTCCGGGTACGCCGTGCAGGCGGCGCTGCGGCCGTGGATCGAGGAGGCCGCGGGCCGGGCGGAGCCGCTGCTGGCCACGGCGCTGTCGCGGTCACGGTGGGCGGGGGCCCATGTCACCGTGGCGCTGCTGGGCAGCGCGGTCGTCCTCGCCGCCGGCGGGCTGGGCACCGGCCTGGGATACGCGGCCGTGGGCGGCGGTACGGGGCAGGTACTGCGGCTGCTCGGCGCCGCGCTGGTGCACGCGCCGGCGGTGTGGGTGCTCGTCGGCGCGATAGTGACGCTGATCGGCGTCGCACCCCGTGCCGCCGCCGCGGGGTGGGCGTTGCTCGGAGGCTGCTTCGTCGTTGCGATACTCGGCCCGCTGTTGGGGCTGCCCGGGTGGGTCAGCGGGGTGTCGCCCTTCCAGCACGTCCCGCAGCTCCCGGCAGCTGAGCTCACCGCGGTCCCGCTGGTGACGTTGGCCGCGGTGGCGTGCGTGCTGCTCGCCACGGGGCTTGCCGGGTTGCGGCGCCGCGATATCGGCTAGCGGGCCGTCCCACTCGTCGGACAGCACGCACACAGCCACACCCTAGGGTGGCGCGCATGCGGATGCTGCAGAACCGGCGGGTGCTGGTCACCGGCGGGTCGTCGGGCATCGGGGCGGCG
>Ga0136614_10000579_pt1 | contig 18789 bp, 17 predicted proteins | sample AntDrymUQ2792106_2_FD_106643 | JGI IMG/M metagenome (GOLD analysis project Ga0136614, IMG submission 106643) | Polar desert sand microbial communities from Dry Valleys, Antarctica - metaG UQ279 (21.06) | ecosystem: Environmental > Terrestrial > Soil > Desert | place: Antarctica: Dry Valley... | reverse complement strand
GCCAGGAGGACGGCCCGAGCACCTGGGTCGCGTTCCCCACCTACCCGCAGCTCGAGCGTGCCGTGTTCGACATGGTCGTCGCGGGCCGCGTGGTCGGCTCCGGCGCCGACGCCGACGTCGCGATCATGATGGTCGAGGCCGAGGCCACCACCGAGACCAATGACCTCGTCGCGGCAGGCGCGCAGGCGCCCACCGAAGAGGTCGTGGCGCAGGGCCTCGAGGCCGCGAAACCGTTCATCCGCACGCTCTGCGAGGCGCAGCAGCAGCTCGCCGATGTGGCGACCGCCCAGCACCTGGAGTTCCCGACCTTCCCGGCGTATCAGCCCGACGCGCTCGAGGCCGTCCGTGACGCGGTGGCCGACGACCTGACGCAGGCGATGACCATCGCGGGCAAGCCGGAGCGCGAGAGCCGCATCGACGAGCTCAAGGCGGCGACGCTGGACAAGCTCGCCGGCCAGTTCGAGGGCCGGGAGAAGGAGATCGGGGCGGCGTTTCGCTCGGTCACCAAGGCGGTCGTGCGCAAGCGGATCCTCACCGAGGAGACCCGCATCGACGGCCGGGGGCTCACCGACATCCGGCCGCTGTCCGCCGAGGTCGAGGTCGTCCCCCGGGCACACGGGTCGTCGCTGTTCGAGCGCGGCGAGACCCAGATCATGGGCGTCACCACGCTGAACATGCTGCGGATGGAGCAGCAGATCGACTCGCTGGGCCCCGAGACCCGCAAGCGGTACATGCACAACTACAACTTCCCGCCTTACTCGACCGGGGAGACCGGCCGGGTCGGGTCGCCGAAGCGCCGCGAGATCGGCCACGGTGCGCTCGCCGAGCGCGCCCTGATGCCGGTGCTGCCGACGCGCGAGGAGTTCCCCTACGCAATCCGGCAGGTGTCCGAGGCGCTGGGCTCGAACGGGTCCACGTCGATGGGCTCGGTCTGCGCGTCGACGATGTCGCTGCTCAACGCGGGCGTGCCGCTCACGGCGCCGGTGGCGGGCATCGCGATGGGTCTGGTGTCCGACGAGGTCGATGGCGAGACCCGCTACGTCGCGATGACCGACATCCTCGGCGCCGAGGACGCGTTCGGCGACATGGACTTCAAGGTCGCCGGCACGAAGGACTTCGTGACCGCGCTACAGCTCGACACCAAGCTCGACGGCATCCCGTCGGCGGTGCTGGGTGCGGCGCTCTCGCAGGCCCGCGACGCCCGGCTCGCGATCCTCGACGTGATGGCCGAGGCGATCGACGCGCCGGACGAGATGAGCCCGTACGCGCCGCGCGTCACCTCGGTCAAGGTACCGATCGACAAGATCGGCGAGGTGATCGGCCCGAAGGGCAAGATGATCAACTCGATCACCGAGCAGACCGGCGCGGACATCTCGATCGAGGACGACGGCACGATCTACGTCGGCGCGGCCGACGGCCCCTCGGCCGAGGCCGCCATCGACATGATCAACGCGATCGCCAACCCGCAGCTGCCGAAGATCGGCGAGCGGTTCCTCGGCACCGTGGTGAAGACGGCTGCGTTCGGCGCCTTCGTCTCGCTGGTGCCCGGCAAGGACGGGCTGGTGCACATCTCGAAGCTGGGCGCCGGCAAGCGCGTCAACAAGGTCGAGGACGTGGTGAACGTCGGCGACAAGCTGCGCGTCGAGATCGCGGACATCGACAACCGGGGCAAGATCAGCCTGGTGCCGGTGGCCGAGTCCGATGCGGCGGAGCCTGCTGCCGAGCCCGCTCCGGCCAGTTGATCTCCAGAACGGCCCTTCCCTCGACCGCGGACGCTGCCGGTGTCCGCGGTCGAGGGCGTTCGGCGGTCCAGCGCTCGGTGCTGCCGTCCGGGATGCGAGTGGTCACCGAGCACGTGCCCGGTGCGCGGTCGGCCGCGGTCGGCATGTGGGTCGGCGTGGGGTCGCGCGACGAGCCCAAGCCCGTCGCCGGGGCTGTGCACTACCTGGAGCACCTGTTGTTCAAGGGCACCGCGCGGCGCACCGCGGCGCAGATCGCGGAGGAGATCGACGCGGTCGGCGGTGAGCTCAACGCGTTCACCGCCCGCGAGCACACGTGCTACTACGCGCACGTCCTGGACAGCGACCTCCCGCTCGCCGTCGACCTCGTGTGCGACGTGCTCGGTGACGCGCTGCTGGACCCCGCGGACGTCGACCTCGAGCGCCGGGTGGTGCTCGAGGAGATCGCCATGCGCGACGACGACCCCGAGGACCTGCTCGCCGACGAGTTCACCGCCGCGCTGCTCGGGTCACACCCGCTCGGGCGGCCGGTGCTGGGCACCGAGGCGTCGATCACCGGGATGGGCCGAGACGCCCTGCACGGTTTCTACGCGCAGCGCTACACACCCGAGCGGATGGTCCTCGCGGTCACCGGCGCCGTCACCCACGAGGGCGTGCTCGACGCGCTGGAGCGCAGCGCCGGGAGCCGGCTGCGTGGGTCCGCGGTCCCGGAGGCGCCCCGTCGTCACCGGGAGCCCGTCAGCGGTGGGGGCCGGGTCGTGGTGCGCAGCGACGACTCCGAGCAGGCGCACCTCATGCTCGGGGTGCCCGCGATGGACCGCCACGACGAGCGGCGCTACGTGCTCGGCGTGCTCGACGCGGCGCTCGGCGGTGGCATGAGCTCCCGGCTGTTCCAGCAGGTCCGCGAGCAGCGCGGGCTGGCGTACTCGGTGTACTCGTCGGTCGACGCGTGGTCGGACACCGGCATCCTGTCGGTGTACGCGGGATGCTCGCCGGAGCGCCTAGGCGAGGTGGCCGGCGTGGTGCGCGGTGTGCTCGCGGACGTTGCGGCCGACGGTCTGAGCGACGCCGAGCTCGCGCGGGGCAAGGGGCAGCTGCGCGGGGGCCTGGTGCTGGGCCTCGAGGACACCGCCGCGCGGATGAGCAGGCTCGGCCGTGCAGAGCTGCACCACGGCACCCGCGAGACCGTCGACGAGGTCCTTGCCCGAATCGACGCGGTGCGCGGCGAGCAGGTCTCCTCGCTCGCGGCGGAGCTGCTCGCCGCGCCGCTCACCGCTGCGATCGTCGGGCCCTACGCTTCCGCCGACGATCTGCCGGGCGAGCTCACCGAGCTGATCGCGTGACCCCCGGCGACGAGGAGAACCCGATCCGCGTGGGAGTGCTCGGGGCACGGGGGCGCATGGGTGCCCAGGTGTGCCGCGCGGTCGACGCCGCCGGCGACATGGAGCTCGTCGCGACGGTCGACACCGGCGACCGGATGGTCGACGTCGCGGACGCGGGCGCCGAGGTGGTCGTCGACTTCACCCACCCCGACGTCGTCATGGACAACGTGCGGTTCTGCGTCGACCGGGGCATTCACGCCGTGGTCGGCACCACCGGGTTCGACGCCGGGCGGTTGGCCCAGGTGCGGGAGTGGCTCGCGCCGAAGCCGTCGCTCGGGGTGCTCGTCGCCCCGAACTTCGCGATCGGCGCGATCCTGTCGATGCGCTTCGCCGCGCTGGCCGCGCGGTTCTACGAGTCGGTGGAGATCGTGGAGCTGCACCATCCGTGGAAGGCCGACGCCCCGTCCGGCACCGCCGCGCGCACCGCGTCGCTGGTCGCGACCGCTCGCGCGGAGGCGGGTCTCGGCGCGCCCCCGGACGCCACGACGTCCGAGGTCGACGGCGCCCGCGGGGCTGTCGTGGACGGGGTGCGGGTGCACTCCGTGCGGCTGTCCGGGCTCGTCGCGCACCAGGAGGTGCTGCTGGGCACCGAGGGGGAGACGCTGACGATCCGGCACGACTCCCTCGACCGGTCCTCGTTCATGCCCGGTGTCCTGCTCGGGGTCCGTTCCGTGGCTGACCACCCCGGCCTCACGCTCGGCCTGGAGCTCCTGCTCGACTTGTAGTCGCGCGCCCGGCAATCGCCCTGAGGGGGCTTGTGGCGTCGTCGCGGTCAGGGCTCCAGCGGGCCGGTGAGGCGCACCTCTCGGAGCGGGCGGCCGCCGGCGTCCAGGGTGCGGACGGTGCGGTCGGGTTCCCAGCCGGCGCGGTGGTAGAAGCCGAGCGAGGCCGGGTCCTCGGCGGGTACCCACGCGACGCCGCGGGTACAGCCGGCGCGGGTGAGCTCGGCGGCGGCCCGGGCGAGCAGCCGCCCGCCGTGCCCACGCCGGCCCCAGCGCGGCTCGACGAGCAGCGTGCTCACCAGCGCCGTGCGGTCGGCGTCGGGCGGCGCAGTCCCGTCGGCATCGGCCACCTCTGCCGCGGGTGCGCGCCCGGCGACGCAGAACCCGACGTCCACGGTGCCCTCGCTGGCGACCAGCACCGTCGCGCCGCCCGCGACCGCGTCGGCCCACGCGCGGCCGGCCGCCGGATCGTCCAGGGCGTCGAGCACACCGTGGGGCAGCAGCCGCGCGTAGGCGGCGCGCCACGTCACACGATGCAGCTCCGCGATCACCGGGACGTCGGGCCCGGTCGCGGTCCGGACGGTCACCTCGGCCACGGGTCCGCACGGTAGTTGTCGGTCCCGCCTGGCAGCATCGCGGGCGTGCAGACGATGGGCCTCGCCGCGGCGCGCCGCACCGCGCTCGCGGCACAGGGATTCACCGACCCGCACCCCACCGGGCCCGTGACGCGCCGCCACCTGCAGCGGATGCTGTCGCGGATCCGGCTGCTACAGCTCGACTCGGTGAACGTCGTGGCGCGGGCGCACTACATGCCGGTGGCGAGCCGGCTGGGGCCCTACCCGCGGGAGCTGCTGGACGCCGCGGCGTGGTCGCACCGTGCCCGCCGCCCGAGGCTGCTCGTCGAGTACTGGGCGCACGAGGCGAGCCTGGTCCCGGTGCAGGACTGGCCGCTGCTGCTGTCGGGGGCGAAGCGGCCGGGGTGGTGGCAGAACTACGGCGCCCTCGCCGACCGGGATCCTGCGCTGGTGGCCGACGTGCTCGCCGTGGTGAAAGAGCAGGGGCCGATCGGGGCGGGCACTCTGGAGCGGGTGCTGGGCGGCGTGCCCCGGCCGGTGGGCGGTTCATGGTGGAACCGGTCGGACGTGAAGCGCATCTGCGAGTGGCTCTTCGGGGTCGGCGAGCTCACGACCGGCACCCGCCGCCACTTCCAGCGGCTCTACGACCTGCCCGAGCGAGTACTTCCGCCGGAGGTGCTCGCCGCTCCGCGACCCGACCCGTCGGCGGCGGCCAGGCGGCTCGTCGGGCAGGCCGCAGCCGCGCTGGGCGTCGCGACCGAACCCGACCTGCGGGACTACTACCGCCTCGCTCCAGACCGGAGCCGGCGTGCCGTGACGGAGCTCGTCGAGGACGGGGAGCTCGAACCCGTGACCGTGCGGGGATGGGCGGCACCCGCGTACCGCCACCGCGACGCGCGGACGCCTCGACGCGTCGAGGGTGCCGCGCTGCTCTGCCCGTTCGACCCGCTCATCTGGTACCGCGACCGCACCGAGCGGCTGTTCGGGTTCCGCTACCGCATCGAGATCTATGTGCCCGAACCGCAGCGCATGCACGGGTACTACGTGTTCCCGTTCCTGCTCGACGGCGAGCTGGTGGCGCGTGTCGACCTCAAGGCCGACCGCGCCACGGGCGTGCTGCGGGTACCCGGTGCCTTCGGCGAGCCGGGAACCCACCCCGGCCGCGTCGTCCCCGCGTTGGCGGACGCGCTGGCCCAGTTCGCGGGCTGGCTGGGGCTGGACGGCGTCGCGGTAGGGGAGCGCGGCGACCTGGCAAGCGCGCTGGGCCGGACCCGAGAACTCAGGATCCGGTCGTGACGAGGGCGTCGCCGGACCCGGTCCGGCCGCGAACCCGCAGCCGGGCGGCCCCCTCCGCGGGCGGCTCCCCGAACGCCAGCTCGCTGCGGGCGTGGCCCGACCCGGAGCTGATGTCGACCTCGGCCAGCACCCCGGCGGCGACGCCGACGCGGAGCTGCCCGGAGCCGGTGGTCAGCTCCAGCTCACCCGTGCTGGCGTTCCCGATGGTCAGGTCGCCGCTGCCGGTCTTCGCTGCGAGGTCGTCGGCCAGCGCCCCGATCCGGACGTCACCGGACCCGGTGTGCACGGTGCCCGCGCCGTCGAGCGCGACGACGTCCACCCCGCCGGACCCCGTGCGAGCGCGCAGCGCACCGACCACGGAGCCGAGCCGGACGTCGCCCGAGCCTGTCTTGACCTCGACGGGCCCCGCGCACCGCTGCGCCCGGAGGTCACCGGAACCGGTCGACACGTCGAGCCGCGCGGCAACCCCGTCGACCGTCACGTCGGCGGAGCCTGAGCGGGCCGTGACCGTCGAGCCGGACGGCGCCGTGATCGTCACGACGAGAGGCACGGACCGCAGCGGCATCTCGCGCGGCGCCTGGACGAGGAGCCTGTCCTCGCCGTACTCGACGATGGTCGCGCGCACGGCCTCGGTGGCGAGCTCGCCCGGCCCGAACTGTCCGGTCTGCTCCCCGAGCCAGCTCAGCAGGCCGCCGAGCCCGGCGTTCCACGGCGTCGTGGCGGTGTCGTCGGGGCGGACCGAGGCGCTGCCGGACCGCGCGCCGGCGTCTCCCTCGATCAGGCGCACGTCGGCGCGTCCCGCGCCCAGCTCGACGGTGATGTCGATCGGCCCGTCGCACTCGAAGTGCTGGTGGCGTACGACGGCGGGATCGGTGTCGGTCACGGTGTCCTCCTCAGCCCTGTACCCAGCCGTGCACGCGGTTGCCCCCGCGGTCCCGCCGCCGCCCGTCGGACCACCCACCTCGCCTGCTGCCGCCTGCCCACGGGCCACCCTCGGCGAGCCGGTCCGCCAGCGCACCCTGCACCGCCTGGGAGACCCACGAGTTCAGCGACATCCCCTGCTGCGCCGCCGCTCGCTCGGCCTGGCCCTTGAGCTGGTCGAGCAGCCGCAACGTGATCCGGCTGACGTCGCCGCCCTCGGCGAAGGCGCCACCGGCGAACGGCTCGACGGGCGGCGGCGCGGCCTCTCCAGTGTGCTGGTGATGCACCGCCACGCGGACGTCACGGCCGTCCAGCCGCAGCTCCACCACGCGGTCCTCCAGCGTGGCCGTCACCTCGGCCGCGAGGTCGGACAGCGCATTCATGATCGCCAAGCGGGCGGCGGGTTCCAGCGCCGCCCCGAGCGCCCCCGCGGTCTGTCGGGTCTGCTCGTCACCCGCGGAGGCTGCGGCGGTGAGGTCTTCGCGCAGCCGGTTGACGTACGGAGTGAGGTCCATGACGTCAGCTTGCCGTCTAAGATGACGTCAGTCAAGAGCCCTGCTGGCGTCGGCGAGACGTCAGAGGGCTGGCGGTTACCCTGCCGGGGCCGAGAAGAGGAGCGCGCGCCGTGACGAGTTCGAGGTTCGAGGGCACCGCCGGGTTACGGGTGCAGCTCGTCGCGAAGACCGAGTTCCTCCCGCTCGAGGACGTGCCGTGGTCCACCGACGCGGACGGCGGCCAGGCCCTCGCCGAGTTCGCGGGCCGCGCCTGCTACCAGTCGTGGAAGAAGCCGAACCCCGCGACGGCGACGAACGCCGGGTACCTCCGTCACATCTTGCAGGTCGGTCACCTCTCGGTGCTCGAGCACGGCTCGGTGAGCTTCTATCTGACCGGGATCTCGCGGTCGCTGACCCATGAGCTGATCCGGCACCGGCACTTCTCCTACTCCCAGCTCTCCCAGCGCTACGTCCCCGAGCGGAACGCCGCGATGGTGGAGCCGGACGTGATCGCCGGGGACCCGGAGCTGCACGAGCGTTTCCTGGCGGCCGCGCGGGCGAGCCAGGATGCCTACACCGATCTCCTCGAGGGGCTCGAGAAGCGTTTCGCGGACGAGCCCAACGCCACCCTGCGGCGCAAGCAGGCGCGGCAGGCTGCACGTGCCGTTCTTCCGAACGCGACAGAGACCCGGATCGTGGTCACCGGGAACTACCGGGCCTGGCGGCACTTCGTCGCGATGCGGGCCACCGAGCACGCCGACGTCGAGATCCGTGCCCTCGCTGTCGAGTGTCTGCGCCAGCTGCAGAAGGCCGCGGGCAACGTCTTCGGGGACTTCGAGATCTCGGCGCTGCCCGACGGCACGGAGATCGCGTCGAGCCCGTTCGTGACCGAGAGCTGAGTTGAGCAGAGAGGAACCTGCGACATGGACTTGGACGAGGCGCGCGCGGTCGTCCGCGAGCAACACCGTGCGGTGCTCGCCACCGTGCGACAGGACGGCACCCCGCAGCTGTCCCCGGTTCTCGTGGCCGTCGACGACGAGGGGCGGGGCGAGGACCGCGTGCTGGTGCGGGTCGAGCTCACCGACGCCGGCCCGGACCGGTCAGGCTGATGGGGAGCAGGCGGATCGCGGCCGAGGAGCGCCACGCGCTCTGCGACCTGTTCGACGAAGTGGGCAAGGACGCCCCGACGCTGTGCGGCGACTGGACGACCCGGGATCTCGCGGCGCACCTGATCGTCCGGGAGCGTCGGCCCGGTGCCGGGGCCGGGATCCTGCTTCCCGCGCTGCGCGGGTATACGGCGAGCGTTCAGGACGCCGTCGCGCAGCGGCCGTGGCCGGAGCTGGTCGCCGCGGTGCGGGAGGGTCCGCCGCGCTGGTCGCCGCTGAGCGTGGCGCTGTTCGTCGACGCGGTGAATGCCGTCGAGTTCTTCGTCCATCACGAGGACGTGCGTCGGGCCCGGGCCGGCTGGGAGCCCCGGCCGCTCGACGCCGGTCGCGACGGCGTGCTCTGGCGCAGCGTCCGCACGGTGGGCCGGCTGAGCTACCGAGGATCCCCGGTGACGATCGTGCTGCACCGGCCGGGCGGTGCGCAGCACACGGTCAAGCGTGGCACGGGTACGGACACCGTCACGATCACCGGTGAGCCCGGCGAGCTGCTGCTGCACGCGTACGGGCGCGATGAGGTGCGCGTGCGGTTCGACGGGTCACCCGAGGATGTCGCGACCGTGCGGGGTCCCGGCCGGGGGCTGTAGCTCAGTCGCCGCGGCCGGGTAGCGTCCACCCCCATGAGCACTGCGCCGACCGCAGCACCGGGCCGCCCGTCGGTCGGGTGCTCACCGCGATGGTCACCCCGTTCGACGCCGACGGCGCGCTGGACCTCGACTGCGCACAGAAGCTGGCCCACCAGCTGGTGGAACGCGGGTGCGACGGCATCGTCGTCAACGGCACCACCGGTGAGTCGCCCACGACCAGCGACGCGGAGAAGGCCGAGCTCGTGCGCGCTGTCGTCGCGGCGGTGGGGGAGCGGGCCGCGGTGGTCGCAGGTGCAGGCACGTACGACACCGCGCACTCGGTCAAGCTGGCGAAGCAGGCCGCCGCCGCCGGGGCGCACGGCCTGCTCGTCGTCACGCCCTACTACTCGCGCCCGCCGCAGAGCGGCCTCGTCGCGCACTTCACCGCGGTCGCCGACGCGACGGACCTTCCGGTGATGCTCTACGACATCCCGCCGCGCTCGATCGTGCCGATCTCCCTCGAGTCGCTGTACCAGCTCGCCGAGCACCCGCGGATCGTCGCGGTGAAGGACGCGAAGGGCGACCTGGGTGGGGGTGCCGAGGTCATCGCGACCACCGACCTCGCCTACTACTGCGGCGACGATGCGCTGAACCTGCCGTGGCTGTCGGTGGGCGCCGTCGGTGTGGTCAGCGTGATCGGCAACGTCGTCGCCGACCGGCTGCGCGACATGATCACCGCCTTCGAGGCGGGCGACGTCGCCACGGCGCGGCGGGTGCACGCCTCCACTCTCGCGCTCATCCGGACGTTCTTCCTCGCCGGCGGGGTCGCCTTCGGAAAGGCCGCGCTGCGGCTGACCGGGCTCGACGTCGGCGAACCCCGCTTGCCGCAGGTGCCCGCGGACCCCGACCAGGTCACCGCCATCGCCGCGGCGCTGTTGGAGGCGGGGGTGCTCGCATGACGTCCGCCACCGGCTCCGACCTGCCCCTGCCGGGCGTGCCCGCCGGGGAACCGCCTGCGCTGGTCGACGGCGGCCTGCGGGTGACCGCGCTCGGCGGCATCGGCGAGATCGGCCGCAACATGACCGTCTTCGAACACGCCGGACGGTTGCTCGTCGTCGACTGCGGGGTGCTGTTCCCCGAGGACGACGCGCCCGGCGTCGACCTGATCCTGCCCGACTTCCGGGCGATCGAGGACCGGCTCGACGACATCGACGCGCTGGTGCTCACCCACGGGCACGAGGACCACATCGGCGCGGTCCCGTTCCTGTTGCGGCTGCGTCCGGACCTCCCGGTCGTGGGCTCGCAGTTCACCCTCGCGCTGCTTGCCGCGAAGTGCCGCGAGCACCGCCAGAAGCCGAAGCTGATCGAGGTGCGCGAGGGTGGCCGCTACGCCGCCGGGCCGTTCGACTGCGAGTTCTTCGCCGTCAACCATTCGATCCCCGATGCGCTCGCGGTCGCGATCCGCACCCCGGCCGGTCTGGTGCTCCACAGCGGGGATATCAAGCTCGACCAGCTCCCGCTCGACGGGCGGCTCACCGATCTGGCGGGCTTCTCACGGTTGGGCGACGAGGGCGTCGACCTGTTCCTGCTGGATTCCACGAACGCCGAGGTGCCGGGTTTCGTCACCCCGGAGCGCGACATCGGGCCCGTGCTGGACAACGTGATCGGCCGCGCCACCCAGCGGGTGATCACCGCCTGCTTCGCCAGCCACGTGCACCGGGTGCAGCAGGTGCTCGACGTCGCGGTCGCGCAGGACCGCAAGGTCGCGTTCGTCGGCCGCTCGATGGTGCGCAACATGGGGGTGGCCGCCGACCTCGGCGTGCTGCGCGTGCCGAAGGGCCTGCTCGTGGACCTGGACGAGGCGCTCGCCATGCCCGACGACCGGTTGGTGTTCGTGTCCACCGGGTCGCAGGGCGAGCCGTTGTCCGCGCTGTCCCGCATGGCCCGCGGCGAGCACCGGCAGATCAACATCCGCTCGGGCGACACCGTGGTGCTCGCCAGCTCACTCATCCCCGGCAACGAGACCGCCGTGTTCCGGGTGGTCAACGGGCTCAGCCGGCTCGGCGCGAACGTCGTGCACCAGGGCACCGCGAAGGTGCACGTCTCGGGCCACGCGCCCGCGGGTGAGCTGCTGTTCCTCTACAACGCCGTGCGGCCGTCCAACGTCATGCCGGTGCACGGCGAGTGGCGCCACCTGCGCGCCAACGCCGCGCTCGCGGTGCGCACCGGGGTGCCCGAGGAGAGCGTGGTCATCGCCGAGGACGGCGTCGTGGTGGACCTCGTCGACGGTCGCGCCGCGATCACCGGCCGGGTCGCGGTGGGGCAGGTCTACGTCGACGGGTCGTCGGTGGGCGACGTGGGTGAGTCGACGCTGTCGGACCGGCTCGTGCTGGGCGAGGGTGGCTTCATCGCGATCACCATCGCCGTGGACTCCCACACCGGCCGCGCCGTGGCGCCACCGACCATCTCGGGCCGAGGGTTCTCCGACGATCCCAAGGCCCTTGACGGCGTGCTGCCGCTGGTCGAGGACGAGCTGTCGCGGACCGAGGCGGAGGGCATCATCGAGCCGCACCGCATCGCGCAGTCGGTGCGCCGGGTGGTCGGCCGCTGGGTGTCCAACACCTACCGCAGGCGTCCCATGATCGTGCCCACGGTGATCCCCGTCAGCTCCTGACACCGATCCGCGCACGGTGAGTGCGGCGTGTCGGGCACTTCGGTGGGGCGCGTCGCGCGATCCTGGGGTGCTCGTCATCGCACTGTTGTGACGGGTAGGACGCCTGTTGCTGCTGGGGCGAGAGGGGCGGTCGGGCTACGGTGTGGGACATGGCAGCGCGGACCACCACGAAGACCACTCGGGCCCGGGGCGCGGGCCCGCGGTCGAACCGGGCGCCTGCGAAGCGGCCCGCGGCGCGGTCCCGGTCCCGCTCGCGTGGTTCGCTGGGCCGCGGGGTCAGGGCGACCTGGGGTCTGCTCGCCCGTGGGGCCGGGGGCCTTGCGCGGGCGTTCGGCCGCACCCGCCAGATCGACCCGGCGCACCGGCGAGACGGCGTGGCCCTCGGCCTGGTCGCCGGTGCGATGGTGATCGCCGCGGGGGTGTGGTGGGCAGCCGGAGGCCCGATCGGCGCGGGTGTCCAGCGGGGCCTGCGCGCCTCGGTCGGCTCGGCCGCCGCGCTGCTGCCCGTCGTCCTCGCCGCGGTCGCCGTGCTCATGATGCGACGCGAGCCGGACCCGGACGGACGCGCACGCCGGGTCGTCGGGTCCGTCCTGCTCGCGGTCGGCACGCTCGGCCTGTGGCACCTCGCCGCCGGCTCGCCGGGGGACGCGGCAGGCCGTTCTCGTGCGTCCGGCGTGGTCGGCTTCCTCGCCGCGGACCCGCTCACCGACGGCCTCACCGCATGGGTCTCCACCCCGCTGCTGGCGCTGCTCGCGGTGTACGGCCTGCTGGTGCTCACCGGCACTCCCGTCCACGCGGTGCCGGACCGGCTGCGGGCGCTGACCGGGCGCACCGAGGACACCGGGGGCGAGCCCGACGAGGTCACCGACACCGCACCCGGGCGGCTGCGGCGACCGTCGCGGCGACGGCAGGCGGCGTCGACCGTGGAGGCGTTCGCGGACGAGGCTCCCGCGGAGCCGCCGCTGCGCCCGGCGAAGACAGTGACGAAGCCGCTGGCGAAGCCCCCCACGGCCGCCGACGCGGTCACCGCGATCCCGCCCGCCGAGGACAAGCCCTCCGGCCACGCCGCACCGCGGGCCGTCGAGGGCGGCTATCGGCTGCCCTCGCCCGACCTGCTGGCGGGCGGCGATCCGCCGAAGGCGCGCAGCCGCGCCAACGACACGATGATCGAGTCGATCACCGGCGTGCTCGACCAGTTCGGGGTCGACGCCCAGGTCACCGGGTTCACCCGCGGCCCGACCGTGACGCGGTACGAGGTCGAGCTCGGGCCGGGCGTCAAGGTCGAGAAGATCACCCAGCTCACCCGCAACATCGCCTACGCGGTGGCCACCGACAACATCATGATCCTCGCGCCGATTCCGGGGAAGTCGGCCGTCGGCATCGAGGTGCCCAACACCGACCGCGAGATGGTCCGCCTGGGCGACGTGCTGCGCTCGGCCTCGTCCCGTAAGGACCAGCACCCGATGGTGATCGGGCTCGGGAAGGACATCGAGGGGCACTTCGTCTCGGCGAACCTCACGAAGATGCCGCACCTGCTGGTGGCCGGGTCCACGGGCTCCGGGAAGTCGAGCTTCGTGAACTCCATGCTGGTGTCCCTGCTGGCGCGGGCCACGCCGGACGAGGTCCGCATGATCCTCATCGACCCGAAGATGGTCGAGCTGACGCCCTACGAGGGCATCCCGCACCTCATCACGCCGATCATCACGCAACCGAAGAAGGCAGCCGCCGCGCTGACGTGGCTCGTCGAGGAGATGGAGCAGCGCTACCAGGACATGCAGGCCAGCCGGGTGCGCCACATCGACGACTTCAACACCAAGGTCCGGTCGGGGGCGATCACGGCGCCGCCCGGCAGCGAGCGGGAGTACCTGCCGTACCCGTACATCATGGCGATCGTCGACGAGCTCGCCGACCTCATGATGACCGCGCCGCGCGACGTCGAGGACGCGATCGTGCGGATCACCCAGAAGGCCCGCGCCGCGGGGATCCACCTCGTCCTCGCGACGCAGCGGCCGAGCGTGGACGTTGTCACCGGGCTCATCAAGACCAACGTGCCCTCCCGGCTGGCGTTCGCCACGTCGTCGCTCACCGACTCGCGCGTGATCCTCGACCAGCCGGGTGCGGAGAAGCTGATCGGCATGGGCGACGCGCTGTACCTGCCGATGGGCTCGTCGCGGCCGAAGCGGGTGCAGGGCGCGTTCGTGACGGACGAGGAGATCTCCTCGGTCGTCTCCTTCGCCAAGGACCAGGCCATGCCGGAGTACACCGAGGGCGTCACCGCGGCGAAGGCGGGCGAGCAGAAGGACATCGACCCCGACATCGGCGACGACATGCACGTGCTGCTGCAGGCCGCCGAGCTCGTCGTCAGCTCACAGTTCGGCTCGACGTCGATGCTGCAGCGCAAGCTCCGGGTCGGGTTCGCGAAAGCCGGGCGCCTCATGGACCTGCTGGAGAGCCAGAGCGTCGTCGGCCCCTCGGAGGGCTCCAAGGCACGCGACGTGCTCGTGAAGCCAGACGAGCTCGACGGCCTGCTGTTCTCGATCCGCGGCGGCCCGGTACCCGAGGACGACGAGCCGTAGCGCCGGGCTGGCGGGTTCCCAACGCGGCATTGGTGGCGTGCCACCGGCACTCAGAGCGTGAGCAGCATCCGCGTGTTGCCGAGCGTGTTCGGCTTCACGAACGGCAGGTCGAGGAACTCCGCGACGCCCTCGTCGTGCGAGCGGCGGATCTCCGCGTAGACCTCGGGCGTGACGGGGGCGCCGTCGATCGTCTCGAAGCCGTGTCTGCGGAAGAAACATTCCTCGAACGTGAGGACGAACACGCGCTGCAGGCCCAGTTCGCGCGCCTGGCCGACGAGCCGGTCGACAAGCGCGGCCCCCACGCCGAAGCCGCGCGCCGACGGGTGGACGGCCAGCGTGCGGATCTCTGCCAGGTCCTCCCACAGCACGTGCAAGGCGCCGCAGCCGATGACCCCGCCGCGCCGGCGCGCGACCCAGAACTCCTGCACGTCCTCATAGAGCGTCACGAGCTGCTTGGCGAGCAGGACCTGCCCGGCGTAGTGGTCGACGAGGGCCTTGATCGCGCGCACGTCGCAGACCCGCGCTCGGCGCACCATCACGGCATGGTCGTCGGGCGGCGGTGGCACGGCTGCCAGGGTATCGGCGCCGCGTCGTCGCACCGATACCCTGGCAGTCGTGCCACCGCCGCCCGCTGTGCCCCGTGTCGCCCTGCTCACCCTCGGTTGCGCGCGCAACGACGTCGACTCCGAGGAACTGGCGGGCAGGCTGACCGGTGACGGCTGGGAGCTGGTGGATGCCGAGCAGCCCGCCGATGTGGTGGTCGTGAACACCTGTGGCTTCGTGGCGAGCGCGAAGAAAGACTCGATCGACACGCTGCTCGGCGCGGCGGACAGCGGTGCCAAGGTCGTCGCGGTGGGGTGCCTCGCGGAGCGCTACGGCGCCGAGCTCGCCGCGAGCCTCCCCGAGGCCGCGGCGGTGCTCGGCTTCGACGCCTACCCCGACCTCGGAAACCGGCTCCGGTCCGTGCTGGCGGGGGACGACCAACCGGCGCACACACCCGTCGACCGCCGCACGATGCTGCCGATCAGCCCGGTGGCACGCCCGGCTGCCCTCGCCGCCGGCCCGGCACTGCCCGGTCACGGCTGGGGCCCGCGGACGCCGAGGGTGCGGCTCGACGACTCCCCGGTGGCGCCACTGAAGATCGCCTCAGGGTGCGACCGGCGGTGCTCGTTCTGCGCGATTCCGTCCTTCCGCGGCGCGTTCGCCTCGCGGCCGGCCGATGACGTGCTCGCCGAGGCGGCGTGGCTCGCGGGCCAGGGTGTGCGCGAGCTCGTGCTCGTCAGCGAGAACTCGACGTCCTACGGCAAGGACCTCGGCCACCCGGACGCGCTGGCGGACCTCCTCGCCCGGCTGGCCGCGGTGCCGGGCATCCTGCGGACCCGGGTCTCCTACCTGCAGCCCGCCGAGACCCGCCCGGAGTTGCTGCGCGCGATCGCCTCCACCGCGGGGGTCGCCGACTACTTCGACCTGTCCTTCCAGCACGCCAGCGAGCCCGTGCTGCGCCGGATGCGGCGGTTCGGGTCGACGGAGCCCTTCCTGGACCTGCTGGCGCGGATCCGCGACCTCGCCCCGCGGGCGGGTGCGCGCAGCAACGTCATCGTCGGGTTCCCCGGTGAGACCGAGGACGACGTCGCCGAGCTCGAGCGGTTCCTCACCGCGGCGCGGCTCGACGCGATCGGCGTCTTCGGCTACTCCGACGAGGACGGCACCGAGGCGGAGGGTCTAGCGGGGAAGGTCGACGAGGACACCGTCACCGAGCGGGTCGCACGGATCACCCAGCTCGCCGAGGAGCTCACCTCACAGCGCGCCGAGGAGCGGATCGGCGAGGTGGTCGACGTCCTGGTGGAGACCGAGGGCGAGGCAGTCGACGAGGACACGCTGGGCCGAGCCGAGCACCAGGCGCCCGAGGTCGACGGCGCGTGCGTCGTCAGTGAGGAGGGGTTCGCGGTCGGTGACCTCGTCCGCTGCCGGGTGGTCGGTTCCGCGGGGGTGGATCTCGTGGTCGAGCCGGTCGAGGTACTCGTGCCGGCGGGCGGCCCCGCGTGACATCGCCGGGGCCGGCTGTTCCGCTGTGGAACCTGGCCAATGTGCTGACGATGTCTCGGCTGGCGCTGGTCCCGGTCTTCCTGTTCGCCCTGCTCGAGGCCGACGGCACCGACCCGCTGTGGCGCGCCACGGCAGCGGTCGTGTTCGGCGTCGCCACCCTCACCGACCGGGTCGACGGGGATCTCGCCCGCCGCTGGAGTCAGGTGACCGACTTCGGCACGATCGCGGACCCGATCGCGGACAAGGCGCTCACCGGGGCGGCCCTGATCGGACTCAGCGCACTCGGGGAGCTCCCGTGGTGGGTGACGATCGTCATCGCTGTGCGCGAGGTGGGGGTCACCGTGCTGCGATTCTGGGTCCTGCGCTATGGCGTGATCCCGGCGAGTCGCGGGGGTAAGGTCAAGGCGTTCGCGCAGGCCGTCGCGATCGGGCTCTACCTGCTGCCCCTGCCGGTGGGCGCCTTCCCGGTGCGGTGGGGTGCAATGGGCGTGGCGGTGGTGCTCACGGTCGTCACCGGCGCTGACTACATGGTGCGGGCACTGAGGCTGCGCGCCACCGCCCAGCGGGCGCTCGCCGCAGGGTAGCGGCCGAATGCCACCGGCGACGGCGGGCGTTCACCGTGAGCGGACGCCGCCACCCCGCGCGGTGTCGGGCGTCGTCGGTACGGTGGGAGGACGAACCGGGGGCCGGTTCACGGACGGAGGGCGCGATGACCGTGTTGTTGCGGGAGGCGATCGGCGATCGCCTGCGTCTCACCCGGACGTCCCAGTGCCGCACCCTGCGGGAGGTGTCCCGGGAGGCCAGGGTGAGCCTCGGATACCTGTCCGAGGTGGAGCGGGGCCGCAAGGAGGCGTCGAGCGAGCTGCTGGCATCCATCTGCGGCGCGCTCGCGCTGCCGCTGGACGAGCTGCTGCGTCGCGTCGCGGGCGACGTCGGGCCGGGCTTCGGTTCGCCGGTACCCGACACCGTTCCGGACGAGCTGGTCGACAGCGCGGGCGAGGTCGACGGCGGGCGGATCGTGGTCCCCGCCGGCGAGCGGCTGACCGACCTGCGCGTCGCGCCCGTGTCGACGTCCGGGCCTGCCAGGCCACGGGCGATGGCCGGAGTGGCCGCCTGACGAGTCCCTCAGGGGTGCCCCGGAGATCCCCGGGTGTGTGGAGCCACTGCGTCGCACCTGACACGATGGGGATGACGGCGCCGGTGGGAGCCGTCGAGTCGTCAATGTGCGCAGCCGGAGAGCAGGGACCAGATCATGGCCAACCCGTTCGTGAAGTTCTGGAAGTACCTCATGGCGGCCTTCTCGTCGAAGATCGACCAGCACGCCGACCCGAAGGTGCAGATCCAGCAGGCCATCGAGGAGGCGCAGCGCCAGCACCAGGCTCTCTCCCAACAGGCCGCGGCGGTGATCGGGAACCAGCGCCAGCTCGAGATGAAGCTGAACCGCCAGCTCGGCGAGGTCGAGAAGCTGCAGTCCTCGGCCCGGCAGGCCCTGGTCCTGGCCGACCAGTCCCGTACCGCGGGTGATGCCGGAAAGGCGACGCAGTACGAGAACTCCGCCGAGGCCTTCGCCGCGCAGCTCGTGACCGCCGAGCAGTCCGTCGAGGACCTCAAGACGATGCACGACCAGTCGCTGCAGGCTGCGGGGCAGGCGAAGCAGGCCGTCGAGCGCAACGCCATGGCGCTACAGCAGAAGATCGCCGAGCGCACCAAGCTCCTCTCGCAGCTGGAGCAGGCGAAGATGCAGGAGCAGGTGTCCGCGTCGCTGCGGTCGATGACCGACCTGGCCGCGCCCGGGTCGACGCCGTCGCTCGACGAGGTGCGGGACAAGATCGAGCGGCGCTACGCGAACGCGATCGGCTCCTCGGAGCTCGCGCAGGATTCGGTGCAGGGCCGGATGCTGGAGGTGCAGCAGTCGACGGTCCAGATGGCGGGCCATTCGCGGCTCGAACAGATCCGCGCGTCGATGAGCGGTGGCCCGGTCGCCGGCGAGATCGGCGGCTCGCAGCCGGGGCAGGCCGCCCCGGAGCCCGCGCAGCCCCCCTCCCAGCCGCAGCAGACTCAGCAGCAGCCCGGCCAGGCCTGACCGCGTCATCGGGAGCACGGCGCCGTCCGCGCTGCTGTCCGACGCGGTTGCGGGCCCGGCTGACAGGTCGGGCACCAGTAGGTGACCCGCTCCTGCACCGGGGCGTCCGGGGGAGCCTGCCGGGCGGTGCGGATGGCGCTCCCGCAGCGGCGGCACGGCCGGTCGGCGCGCTCGAACACCCAGTGCTGCTGCCCCCGGCCGAGGGCGCCGGTGGTCGACTGCTCAGGGCGCTCCGCGTTGCGGGCGAGCAGGTCGCGGGACAGCCGCACGGCCTCGGCGACGTCCACCTCGGACACCGGGGTCCACGGTGACGCCCCGAGCAGGAAGCACACCTCGGTCTTGTAGAGGTTGCCGACGCCCGCGAGCACCCGCTGGTCCAGCAGCGCGACCCCCAGCTCCCGCGACGGCTGCATTCCCAGCCGCCGCACCGCCTCCGCTTCCGCCGCCGGGCCCCAGTCGTCACCGAGCAGGTCCGGCCCCAGGTGGCCGACGAGGAGGTGCTCCGACGCGGTGGGCACGAGCGCCATGTCGTGCAGCCGGAACCCGACGGCG
>Ga0136614_10000577_pt1 | contig 18796 bp, 17 predicted proteins | sample AntDrymUQ2792106_2_FD_106643 | JGI IMG/M metagenome (GOLD analysis project Ga0136614, IMG submission 106643) | Polar desert sand microbial communities from Dry Valleys, Antarctica - metaG UQ279 (21.06) | ecosystem: Environmental > Terrestrial > Soil > Desert | place: Antarctica: Dry Valley... | reverse complement strand
TATTAAAGCAAAACTTCCGCTTTCAAAATATAGAACACCACTAAGATGAATTTTGTGACAATTTTCTGAAAACCTCGGAATCTATACCGCAGTTTCAAATCAAAAATCAGCAATGGTGAAGTAATTCTCTTCAAATTCTTCTTTTGTAACAGAGTGAATTTCAGATAGCTGCTTAAAGTTTGTAGCCTTTAGAGTAAAGGTTGGTTTTTCATTAGCAATAATGCTTTCTTTCACGTCTTCTAATTTTCCGACTAATTCGATTTCAACAATATTTCCTATATCTATTAGAGGCGTTTCTACTGATTGTGATTCAAACCGCTTCCAAACTACTTCTTCTCTAAGTTTTGAGAAATTCTCATTTCTTATTAGTTCGTCAGAAATTATTATATTAGCTTTAGTTCTACAATTAGCCTTAGAATCTGCTAAAAAAGCAGGAGAAACTACATCATAATATCCGCCAGCCATCATTAGAATTTTGACGTGAACTGTCTTTGATTTGTAATCACCAACTCTTTGTGAGATTTCGCATAAATTTACATATTTACTAAGCGGATTTACATAATAACTTACGACACCAATAATAAATGCAAGTAAGGCAACTAATACGGACAAATCTTTTTTCATAAGTTAAATCTCTTTTTTACCTTTAGAATCTCAAAATTTTCGCTCTTTGAATCAATTCATCCAATAGATTTTCTTCCCGTTCCGCCGTCACGAAAAAAGTATAGCTGTTTTCTCTTTCCGACGAAACTTCTTCCAAAGTTTCCAACGACAGTTCCGCCGTTTCATCGAAATTCGGCTCAATTAACGCCAGACGTTTCAAATTTTCGTTTAGATGTTCTCGCCCGATACCGAACTCACCAGGTTCGCCGTCAATAATTAGACGAATCTCGGCTTCACCTTCGACGAAATGAGCGAGCAGCGAAGCGGCTCGGCTGACACCCGTTTCAAACCGCTTCGAAACGGGCGAAATGGATTTTCCTTTCTGTTCGGCTTCGATTTTCTCGCGCAGCGTCAAAAATTTTCCCGCCGTTTCGCCGCGCAGACGGGTGTCGAAAACAACCGTTACGCGCCGCTCGTCTTCGGCAGAAAACTCGCGGATAATCAAACGCCTGATTCGCGCCGTCGCCTTCCAATCTACGCGCCGAAGGTCATCCATCGGCTGATAATCGCGCAAAGCGAGCAAATCCTGCCCTAAACCTTTTTTCGGGGCGACGAATTTTCCGGCATTGAGCGGCAAATCAGCTGTTTCCTCGTTTATCGGAACGAGTTTCGGAAATATGACGATTTCCGCCGCCTGTGCTGAAAGGCGTCGGCGATGGCGAAAAAAACCGAACGGAAATTTCGTCGAAAGTTCAAAATCCTTGATTATAAATCGTCCCCGCTTTGGAAAAACGTGTTCCGCCGTGTTTTCCATCGAAGCGCGGCGCGGAACGTGAACGAAATAATCCAGAGTGTGTTTAATAATCGGCGGTCGAGTCATTTTTTCCGCCCATTTTTCAGGCAGAATTTTTTTCATCTCATCAAGTAAAATTGAATTTTCGCGCACTTTTCCGCGCACTTCCGCGACGACGGAAAACGTCGGGAAAAGAATTTTTCGGTTATGCAAACTGACCAAAATCGGAGTTTCTTCACCGGCGTAAATCGTTTCGGGAAAACGCATTTTCACGTCTAATTTTTTCAAACAAAAATTCCCGATAAAAAGTCCGACCACCAGCGAAGCCGCGAGAAAGGAAAGCACCAGAAACAAAAGATTATTTCCCGTATTCCACGCCGCGAAACCCACGAGTACGATTAAACCCATGATAAGCGCGCCGCCGACAGTAAATTCAAACGGCAAATTCATCTGCGAGGCTTCGGTGCTGGCGGAACGCGCCAGCGGCGGCACAACGAAAAGTAAAATCAGCACGATGAAAACCAACGACGCGCTCGACGCGAAAATCGCCAGCGAATTATTGCCCGTGCGGTGCGCGTAAATCGTGAGAAATGCCAAACTCAATCCGCCAATGACCACCGACAATCCGAGAACGCCGTTGCGTACATCGCGGAAATTGAATAGCTGCCGGAGCGTTCGAAAATTTGTCCGGTTAAATCGAAGCATTTGTTTTTTTTACTCAATTCTGTTTGCCGGAAGAAAATCTACCGGAGAAGTTTCGAGCGCGTCTGAAAAGAAAATCGAACGCGCTGACCATCGCCACTGCCGCGAGAACGAAAAAAAAGTAGTGAATAACCAAAACATACCGGTATTCGGTATGCAACGCCGATTGGATACAAAAATTATATATCGGAACGATTAGCAAAATTATCAAAGCCGTCCATTTCCTGCGCCGGATTAAAATTATCAGTCCGATGACGGCGAGCGGAAGCATCACGTTGGTCGTAAATAATTTTTGAATTAGGCTGACGAAAAATCGCGGTATTCTTGTCCAGGCATACGTCGCTTTACCCAATTCGAACATCTTTATTCCTTCGATTTCGACCAGCGAAGTTGGCGGATTCGGCGTTTCATTACTGATAACTATTTTCACTTTTTCATCGCGGGCGGGAACGAAATAAAGCCGCAAGGTCTGCATCGGCTTGGCGGCGTTTCGCCAATCGAGAACTTCGACGGTTGAAAAATAAGTTCTGCCTGAATCAACTCCCCGAATCTTAACCGAGATTCTGCCTTTTTTTAGCTGCAAAGTGATGTCGGTCAGATATTCGTAATTTTTTTTTAATAAATCGGTTTCAACCGAAAACTGCGCATCATATTTAGAATCGTCGGTTTGTAAAAGCAACGCGCTGTTATCGGCTGTTCTGCTGAAACTGGCATTTGGCGACATTAGCGAACCGTTTTCGGCAAGCTGCGTTCCTTTGCTTTCCCAGATTACAGGCGGCAACCCAGTTTCTGCAGGAACCCGCGAAATCGAAACTTCGGGCGAAACTTTCTGCGCCTTTTCGAGTTTCAACATCCAAAAGGCGCGTCGAACCCACACTTGCGTAAACCAGAACGGATGTTCTTTGATGAAATCCCAACCTGTTTCCAATCTCATCCGGTCACGCCAAATTCCATCCGCGCCAAACAGCGTCAACGCATATTCGGCTTTGTTAAATTTTTTCGCCTCCATTTCGCAAATGCCCGAATCGGTCGCCGGAATTCCGTATTTATTTTCCGCGTCATAATCGCCGATGCCTTCGAGCAGGATTTGTCCCGCGCCGAGCGAGATCGGAATAAATTCTTTATAAACTATCGCGTTGCGAATCGTCATCGGCGCAACTGTCAGAACAAAAGCGGCGAACAAAGCGGTCGAGAGAACTAATTTTTTCCTTTTTTCAAATAAAAACCAAATCGCCAGCATAAAGAAAAGGGGAAGCAGTAAAGAATTAGCTCTCAGCCAACACGACAAACCCAGACTAATTCCTGAAAAAACCATTAACAGAAGCGGCGGCTTATCCAATGACAACACGAGAAAATAAATTGCCAGCAAAATCGGAAAAACCGCCAGGGTGTCCGGCAAAAGCAGAACCGAATTGAGCGCCAACTGCGGGGCGAAAGCCGCCAAAAGTCCCGTTAAAAAAGCGATTTTGTCGTCGAGTAATTTTCGGGCTATCAAAAAAATCACGACCGCCGCCAGCGCGTCAACCAACACGGAAAAACTCTGTACGGCAAAATCTGAATCGCCCGCCGCCGAAAAAATTAACGCTAGAACAAAAGAATAACCAGGCGGATGCCCCATAAAATCGAGATTGGCGACCCGCGCCTGCGAATCGAAAAATGAAAAAAAACCGTCCTCGATAATAAATCTGGCATAAACCTGATAATTTTCAATCAATCCCGGCTGAATTTTCCAAATTTCAAAACGACTGTCTTGCCCGACAAGAAAACGGACGAAAATGGCGATTGAAAAAACTAACAGTGCATAAACGATGGTTTTGTATCTGTTAGAAAGTTCAAAAAAAATTTTCATTGGGACTTCTACTAATTAGTATGAGTTGAACTGCGTCTTTTGTAATCTCAGAGCGGGACAGCTATTTTTAACAAAATCTCACGCAAAATCTGCTCGGCTTGCGCCGCTTGTCTCTTCGTGCCGGATTGCCTCGTATTGACGATTACGCGATGAGCGAAACACGGCAGGACAAGCCGTTTGATGTCGTCGGCGATGCAGTAATCGCGTCCTTCAATGAGCGCATACGCCTGTGCCGAACGAAACAGCGCAAGTGTTCCGCGCGGGCTGATGCCGAGTTCGAGCGCGTCGGATTCGCGCGTTAAGGCGACGATATTTAACAAATAATCAATCAACGATTCGTCAACGCGGACTTCCGACGCTTTTTTCTGTAAATCCAATACTTCCTCTTGCGACATCACCGGACGAACGTATTTGAGCGGATTTTCGCGCTCGCGGTCGCGCAGAATTTCGCGCTCGTCCGAAAGACTCGGATAACCGACGTGCAGGCGCAGCATAAAACGGTCAAGCTGCGATTCGGGCAACGGATAAGTTCCGTGGTGTTCGGTCGGGTTCTGCGTGGCGACGACCATAAACGGCAGCGGCAGCGGGCGCGAAACGCCTTCGACCGTAATTTGTTCTTCCGCCATCGCTTCGAGCAGCGCCGATTGCGTTTTCGGCGTGGCGCGGTTGATTTCGTCCGCCAGCACGATATTCGAGAAAATCGGTCCCGCGTTCCATTCAAAATGCTCGGTTCGCTGGTTGTAAATTGAAAGCCCGATAACGTCCGACGGTAAAAGGTCTGAGGTAAATTGGACGCGGTGAAAAGACATATCGAGCGCCCGCGCCAACGCGTTGGCAAGCGTCGTTTTCCCGATTCCCGGAACGTCTTCAATCAAAAGATGACCTTTCGCCAGCAGCGCGACAAGCGCCAGTTTCACCGTTTCCGTTTTGCCCTTGATAACACGCTCAATTTCAGCCTGGAGCAGATTGATTTTTTCGATTGAGTTAAAATCGAGTGTTGCAGGTTCAGTTATCGTTTCGGTTTCGCCCGTTATCCAATCTCTCATTCGTTTTAGTTAATTATAAAAAATTGCCAAATGTATTTTACAGGATTTAGATGCTTCTCTGCACGAAAATTTGGCTTGTTGTTTATTAAACTGAGTTTTTGATTTAAAGTTTCACTTTCCCGCCTCTGATTTTTGCAACTTGTGATTTCATTATTCGTGTGTAGAGAAATGATTTAATTTTAAATCAATTTTATAAAATTTTATCCGGCTTTGGTTTTATGTTATAAATTGATGCATCAAATATATTGCAACATTGTCTCACCCGTAACCGTGAGAAAAACAAAGAGGAAATTATAAAAATATATGAAAAATACACGCCGAAATTTTAGAAATCAACAGGGTTTCAACTTAATCGAGTTAATGATAGTGATTGCCATCATCGCGCTTCTGATTGGCGTTGGTGTTCCCGCCTGGCAGTCAATGGTCAGAAACGGAAATGAAGTTACCGCTGTTTCATCCATAAGTACTATTCGCACATTGCAAGCCCAATATGCTTCCAAACATCAAGGCAAATTCGCACCGAATTTCGATGAATTAATCAAATCCGTTCAGCTTAAAGAAGAATTCAAAGGCGAAAGTCCAGTTATCAACGGTTATATTTATAAGATGAAGGCTCAAGAGTCTTCCGGGACGCAGCCCTCGTTCTATTCGGTAACCGCCGACCCGCAAGTTTCCGAGGGCGTGACCGCGACGGGAAACCGGCATTTTTATTTTGATTCAACACTCGGTTCGATAAAATCTACCGAAGAAAATCGTCCGGCGAAGGCTGATGACCCGTCAATTTAAGACATCAGAAATGCGAGCGGCGGAAAAACGGTTTGCGCCGCTTTAATAATGCTATAAGTCGCTCCCCAGACAAGAGCGACCAACGCCATTGCGAGCGGGCGCGGCGCATACTTGTCTATGTTTCAATTATCGCCTGATTGAACGCGATTTATGTTTCGTGCTTTTCAAACATTTCTCAAAGCGCAATCTAAATCATTGATAATATATTGGGTTCGTTTAATCTACAAAAAAGTTTTATGATAAAGTGTTCTTGAGTCACGAACTTGTTCTCCTTTCTGTTAGGTTTCGTCACAGCAATGAATTACAACCAGTTTATCTTTAAGACCAAAAGTTCCGCTTCTCTTGCTTCATTCGACCCCGATTTTACCGGAGACTTCCGTAACGAAGAAGAAGCTAAAGACGGTATGCAATCCGATTGCGAGGATTTGGCGAAGTATCAGGACATTTTGATGGCACACGAAACACACGGATTGCTGCTCGTTTTTCAGGGAATGGATGGGGCGGGAAAAGACGCGGCGATTAAGCACGTGATGTCGAGCGCAGACCCGCAGGGCTGCCGCGTGCAGATGTTCAAAGTTCCCGGCAAAGAAGAGCGCAAACACGATTATTTGCACACTGCCGCCAAAGCCACTCCCCCTCGTGGGGAAATCGGTATTTTCAATCGCTCATACTACGAGCATGTCATTGCCGACCGGGTTCATCCTGAAAAGCTCGCCGAGCAAAATCTTCCTCCCGATGCGAAGGGCAAAGATCTTTGGAAAAAGCGTTACAATCATATCAACAATTTCGAGCGGTATTTAGCGGACGAAGGCATTGTAGTTCTCAAATTTTATTTGAACATTTCAAAGGAAACGCAGCGGGAAAAGTTATTAGAGCGAATAGCCCGCACCGATAAAAAATGGAAATTTTCGATGACCGATGTCGAAGACCGCGAACTTTGGGACGAATATATGAAGATTTACGCCCAAGTGTTTGCCAATTCCAGCACGGAAACGGCACCCTGGTATATTATTCCGGCAAATCATCGCTGGTTCGCCCGCGCCGCCGTCGCTTCTATTATTGTGGACAAACTCAAATCCCTACACGCGAGATATCCGGTTCCAAATAAGGAACAAAAAGAAAAACTAGCAAAAGCTGAAAAGATTCTTCAGGCTTAATTTCATTTGGCGCAGTACAAAAATAAATTTAACATCAGATTGGAACAAGAAAATAATTTTAAATTTGTGAAACTAAATATGTTGCCGCCTCCGACTGCTTATCCCGAACTGACATTAAATTTATTAACTTTCTTTTATCTGACCGAAAAACTTATGCCGGATGTGAACGCCAGTTACAACTGTCGTAATTAGTTTGCGCGATTCGCAAATCTTCAACATTTGTTCTCGGTTTTTACCACTTGTTTTTAGATTTTCCTTTTCCTTTCCAATCTAAACGGTTAAAATAGTAAAGAGATAATTTCCTTGGTCTTTACTACGTTAAATTATCCTTCTAAATAAATCCTTTTTAATGAACACCCTTTTTGCTTCTTTTGAAACGATAACCGGCTTGCCGGAAATCATCAGCTATACGTTCTTTTTTCTGCTCGGCGCGGCAATCGGCAGTTTTTTAAATGTCGTGATTTACCGCATACCAAACGAAGAATCAATCGTATTTCCGAACTCCGCCTGTCCAAACTGCGGCAAATCAATAAAACCCTACGATAATATTCCGATTTTTAGCTGGCTTCTTCTCGGCGGAAAGTGCCGCAGTTGTCACCGACCGATTTCGGCTCGGTATCCTGCCGTTGAATTGCTCACGGCGCTGTTGTTTACAGTAATTTACTGGCAAATCGGTTTTACGGCGTTTTTGCCCGTCTGTTTAATTTTTTCGGCGGCTGTAGTCGCGTTGATTTTTATTGATGCCGAGCATATGATTTTGCCGAATGTCATTACTTACCCGCTGCTCGGTTTCGCTTTGCTTGTTCGGTTGATTTATCCGCTTTTATTTGGTGCTTCGTTTTTTTCAGATTTCAAAATTTTTCCGCTGAATGTTTTGCACGAATATCCGGTCTGGCTTGTTTCGCTTGTCGGCGCGATTCTCGGCGGATTAATTGGCGGCGGTTCGCTGTGGCTGGTCGGTGAAATTTGGAAACGTCTGCGGGGCGTTGACGCGATGGGTTTGGGCGACGTGAAAATGATGTTCGGCGTCGGCGCGCTGCTCGGCTGGCAGTTAACGCTTTTATCAATTTTTCTCGGTGCTTTTTCAGGAGCGATTATCGGTGTTTTCCTGATTTCGCGTCAAAAAGATAAAGATATGCAAACGCAAATTCCTTTCGGGATATTTCTCGGCATCGGCTCGATTATCAGTTTGCTGTTCGGCGAACATCTCGTTAATTGGTATCTTTCGATGTTCGTTTAAGAGGAACAAATCAATTGACACTCGCCGTAGTTTCCAGACAAATCTTTGAACAATAATATATTCCTGAACGCAGGTTTAATGCTTTGTTTTGCGGAATCCAGGTTCCGCACTTGGCGCATCTGACCAATGCGGCGTCTTTCGGATTTTCTATTTTTTCAATCGGCTTTTCGACAGATTTCCCGACCTGCCGCATTTTACTAAACATTCGCCAGACATAAATAGCCATCTTGATTTGCCGGCGAAAGCGAGTGGCAACAATCGCCAGCAAAATCATCAGCAATCCTAATAAAATCAACCACTTCATTATTTTTGTGAATTTCCCTTGACCTGCGACAGGCGCGATTCCAGTTCTGCCAGATATTGATTTTCCGAGTTAACTTCCTTTAATTTGAGAAGATATTTTTCGGCTTCGACGGCGTTGTTTTGACTCAAAAGCGCTTGAGTAATTACCTGTAAGGTTTTTTCGTGTTTTGAATTTGTTTGCAGAGATTTTTGAAATTCGCTGATTGCCCGTTCATTTTCCGGCGGATTCGTTAAAAAATAAGTTAACCCTAAATCGGTCCGGACATCAACGTCGTTAGGTTTTTGTTGAAGCGCCAACGAATAAAAATTACGCGCTTTTTGAAACTGAATGTTGTCTTTTTTAAAATAGCCGATGTCGAAATATATGTTTCCGAGCGCGACCAATACATCGTAATCCTGTTTATTTATTTCGTAAGCCCGACTTAAAATTCGCCCGATTTCAGCCAGCAAATCAGCATCCTGTTTCATTGCCGCGTAACGATACAAAGCGAGCCCGAGATTTTTTTGAAACGCGAAATTATCCGTATTTCGGTCGGCTTCGGCAATTTTCTCGCGAATCTCTTCGTCGGTTAAGGTTAATTCGGTTTGATTTTGATTCGGTTCGTTTTGAGTGGTTTTAAGTCGTTCGTTTTCGCCTCGCAGCAAGTTCAATTCGCTTCTGTTAAGCGCGTTCGCCAGTAAAAATCCACCGATGAAACTCACGATAACCGCGACGATTGAAAGCCCGAATACTTTTCCGTTCATTAATAAAAATTCTAACAAACCTCAGTTTAAAAAGCGATGAGCATTGGTTTTGGATTAAAAACCAATGCTCAAAAATCAAATCAATCGTAAATTACTTTTTTTTACCTTCCGGCGCGATATACGGCGCATCTTCAGCGCGGCGGCGCGGCTGCGGGTCGTCAGCGCGGCGGCGCGGAACCACCGCATTGCCGCGGCGATCAACGCTCCCGGTCGGTAAACCTTTTCCGTGAACCGCTTCGACCAAAATGCGCGTGATTTCCTGTGAAAGCGTGCGGTGTTCGCCAGCCGCCCGGCGGCGCAGCGATTCCTTTAATTCGTTTGGAACATACGCCCCGATAAAAACACCTTTACGATTTGCCATAAAAAATTTAACTTCTCCTTTAATTCGATATTCGTGCGATTAAAATTACGCCGTGCAGAGTGAAGCAAGCCTGTAAGCCGAATTTTGTATCCGCTTTACAAGCGAACGGTAATCATTCATCTAGGCTTTTCGTCACCGAAAAGCTCAAGCGACCTACCCGGAAACGTCGCCCGAATCGCTTCGGACAAATAAGCGGGCAGCTCAAAAAAACGTTTCCCTATTTGGTCTTGCACCGCGAGGAGTTTACCCAGCCGCGCTTGTTACCAAACGCGCTGACGCGCTCTTACCGCGTCGTTTCACCCATCACCCTACCGGGCTGGTCTGTTCTCTGTTGCACTTGTCGTCGCTCGAATCTTTCAATTCAAACGCCCGGACGTTATCCGGCTCGCCGCCCTTTGGTGTTCGGACTTTCCTCTGTCGTTTGAAAAACGAAAGCGATTACCCGACTTGCTCCGTTGCAAGGCTCCCATATCTTAGCAAAAATTGTTCAACAATTACAATTTAAGTTTTTGCATAAATCCGCGAGTATTTATTTAATTGATAATTTAATCGTATCTCGAGCTTCGATCAGCAGGTCGAGATGTTTTCCGCCTATGAACAAGTTTGAATAAAATTCTATTTGGCAGCGCAAACCAATTTGATTTAATTGCAAATTTAGCCTTTGTTTTCGAATTTTGAGAATATCCGAAATTTTTAGAAATTCTAAAATCTATAATTTTTCTTGCGCGGGAAAATCTCTTCTGAAAATAAATGAGACCAATTTTTTTGATAAAATTCTGCTACCGCATTTTCAACTTCGTCAGGCGTTCGGCACGTTTCTAAATTTACGACTAGTTTTCGCGCTTCTTCGAGAGCAATTGACGAAACAACGCGCCGGACGCGACCGATTGAATTCACATTCATACTTAATTCGGTGGCGCCCAAGCCAAGCAGAATCGGTACATACACGGGCGAGCCAGCCATTTCCCCGCAAATTATTACGGGAATGCCTTTTTTTTCCGCCGCCGTCAAAACTATTTTGACGGCACGTAAAACCGACGGGTGCAATGTTCTAAACGATTCAGCGACCGTTTCATTATCTCGGTCAACCGCCAGAAGATATTGAACCAGATCATTTGTTCCAAGGCACAAAAAATCCACTTCCTCGACAATATTTTCAATCGTCAATACTGCCGACGGAACCTCAATCATCGCCCCGAGATGTAAAGTTCCATAGTCAATTTTCTTTTTCCTCAGTAAGTCTTTTTCTTGCCGTAGAATTAATTTCGTCTGCGTAATTTCCGCGACATCGGAAATCATCGGCAGAACGACATTTATGTCGTTTGCGCTAGAGGCTTGCAGAAGTGCGCGCAATTGAGTGCGAAACTCTTTCGGATGAGACAATGCCAAACGGATGGCGCGAAGCCCAAGGGCTGGATTTTTCTCTCTGGCTTCCGATTCGTCCGTTAAATGATCAATACTCAAATCAAAAGTTCGAATTCGCACGCCTTCGGCGCCAGCGAGATTAGCGATTTTACGGTACGCTTCAATTTGTTCCATCTCGCTCGGAAAACCCTTAAACTGATTGAAAAGAAATTCCGAACGATAAAGTCCGACCCCTCTCGCTCCTGAACGTTTGGCTTGAGCATAACCTTTCGGCAAATCAAGATTCGCTCTAATGATAATTTCGCGACCGTCAAGGGTTTTTAATTTTCCGCTCGCCGTTTCAATTGCGGTTGATTTTAATTGGTAAAAGGCTTTGGCGGCGTTCTTATAATTTTTAACCGTTCGTTTTTCGGGATTCAAAATAATTTGCCCCTTAAAACCGTCAACAATCACTTCATCGCCGTTTCGCACCAGCCGCAAAATCCTTTTCATTCCGGTCACCGCCGGCAAATTCATCTCGCGGGCAAGAATAAAACTATGCGAAGTCCAACCGCCGTTTTCAGTGATTATCGCCTGCGGCTGACTTTCGATTAATTCAACCAAAGTTGAAGGTCTGAGTTCCTTGGCAACGATAATCGAATTTTTTGCGAGTGCCGGCAGGGATTTTCCGCTTCCGCCGAGAGCGGTCATCAATCGGTCGGCGACATCCTCCAAATCAATATAACGCTCGCGCAAGTTCGCATCTGACATTGATTTATACTTAGCAATATAATCTTCAGTGACGATTTTCACCGCCCACTCTGCATTTACCTTTTCTTGTTCAATGAAAATTTCGATTTTCGAATGCAGGGATTTATCTTCGAGAATTAAAAGGTGCGCTGAGAAAATATCGGCTTTGGTTTCTTTGATTTTCTCGTTTTTTTGGGCGCTGATTTTTTTCAGCTGTCCGGCGGCGAGTCCTATGGCGGCATGGAAACGTGCAATTTCGCGTATAACCTGTGAATTATTAATTTGAACCCGGTAAAATTGCCGCCTGCGTCCGTGCAGGCAAACGACTTTTCCAACTGCTAAACCTCTCGAAACCGCTCGAGCGTCGAGTAGTTTTTCGACGTTTTTTTTCGGTGAATCGTGATTGAGTTTTTTTTTCACCACCGTTTTGTTCGCAGTTCTCAATTTATTTTAATCGCTTTCGATTTTTCGATAATTATTCGGCAGGCGTCCTCAGCATTTTCGGCAAAGTCGAGCAACGCGATATCAGCATCATTGACCACTAAATGTTTTTGCCAGCATTCAACAACCGGTTTCCAACAATCGCCGACAAGAACCAGCGGGCGTTTTTCAATCACGCCGGTTTGAAGTTTATTCCAGACCAGTGAAATTTCCGTGACTGTTCCCATTCCGCCGCGCAAAGCTATGAAGCCGACCGAACGCATAATCAAATTTTGCAGTCGTTCGTAAAAATGTTGGGATGCGACCTTATCAGTTAAATAACGGTTCGGTTCTTTTTTGAATTCGTTCATCAGAACTCCAAAAACGCGACCGCCTTTTTCACGCGCGCCGCGTGAAGCCGCTTCCATCACGCCCAGATAACCGCCCGTGCAAATGGTAAATCCGGCTTCCGCCAACCGCGCGCCGACTTGTCTGGCTTCGCGGTATTCGCTCGAGTTTTCGCCGCACCGCGAGCCGCCGAAAATGGTTACGATTTTGTCTTTGTTTTCGTCAATCACAGTTTTTTGTTTATTTCTAAAAACCTGCCTGTCATTATATCTGAGTCTTTCTTTAATACAAATTCTTTATGCTTCTCCTACGGTTTCTTCAGGCATTAAGTTTCCGGCTTCGGAAATTGCTCGGTTGGTATCGGTAAACAACAAAATCAGAATACCGACGGCGAAAAATATAATCATTGATAAAATCGCCTGGCGAAACGAGCCGGTCATTCCGACGACAATGCCGAAAACCAAGGAGCCGATTAGTGAAGTTCCGCGTTCGGAAATTTCGTAAAGCCCGAAAAATGCTGATTCTCGTCCGCGCGGAATCATCTGCGAATAAAGCGAGCGCGATAACGCCTGCGAACTTCCCAGCACCAATCCGATAAAAACGCTCATTACCCACGCCTGCGCGGTTGTCTGCAAAAATCCGTAGGCGTATATGACAATACAAATCCAGACGGCGAGCGAAATTAACAAAGTGTTTTTCGCCCCGATAATCCGCGCCAGTCTTTCAAAAACAATCGCGCCGACGAAGGCGGAAATCTGCGCGGCGAGGAAAATGCCTAAAAGAAACGATTGACTGGCTTCTTCGCCACGAGCGACGAAAAGCTCTTGGGCGAGAAAAACCGAGGCGCTGGTAATCACCGTCTGAATTCCGTTGTTATAACAGAAACTGGCGGCGAGAAATTGCGCCGACAAGCGAAGTTTCAGTAAGTCACGAAAAGTATTGCCGACCGCGCCAAAACCGACGGATACGATATTTTTATTTTCCGGCATTTCCTTTACCGCGCTACGCGATTTAATTAAGGAAAAAGTTACGAGCGCAAAAATTCCCCACCACAGGGACGCGGCGAGCAGCGACAGACGCACGGCAAAACCCGTTGTCAAATTGAATGAGGCGGCATTTTGCACAAACAGAATATTCAGCACCAGCATAATGATACCGCCGAGATAACCCGCCGCAAAACCGTAGCTCGAAATAAAATCGCGTTTGTCTTTAGTAGTTAAATCAACCAGATAAGAGTTATAGAAAACATTAGCCGCGCCGAAACTCAAATTGGCGATGATCAGCAAAACGCTGCCGAAAACGTAAGATTCGCCGGTGACGAAAAACAAAAGACCGCTTGCGGTAACGCCCAGATAACAAAAAAACGCCATCAGATATTTTTTGTAATTCGAGTAATCGGCGACGGCTCCAAGTACCGGTAAAAAAAGCACCTGACAGAAAACCGAGACGGTAATGCTGAGGGAAAAAAGATTTTTTGCCGTCACTGCGCCGAGAAACCCGAAATTATAAATAACTCCGTTTTCACCGACCTCAGCCTGCGCAAGCGACGTCAGATATGGTCCGAGCAAAACGCTAACGACTGTCGTGTAAAAAGCGGAGTTCGCCCAGTCATAGGTGAGCCAGCCGAAAATCTCTCGACGGTCGTTTTTTTTCATTTCCATATAATTTTAATCGCTCAACAGATTTAGGATTGCCGGTGTTAAATCGCTCAAATCTTTTATCGCAGCGGAAATTTCCCTGTGTCTTCTACCCCAGACAATTGTCGGCACATCGTTTAATGTGTGCGTGCGAACGGACAAATCTTCGATGTTTCCGTGGTCGCTTGTCAAGATGACGGTCGTCGTTTGCAAATCAATCAGGCGCAAAGTTTCAAGGATAAAAGCGGCGAGCGGCGGCAGATAAGTTTTCGCCGCCTCGAAATTCTGCGCGTGACCGATTTTGTCGGTGATAAAGTATTCGTAAAGCGTGAAACGATTTTCTTTTGTCAGTTCAGTCAAAATTACGCCTGCATCAGCGGGTGAAAACAGCGGCACGTCGAATTCCAGGTCAATCAAACTTTGATTGGAAAAATCATGAAAGACGGCGCGGCGTCCGACTAAATCGGGGAGTTTGCGAAACGACATTTCAGCCGCTTCAACCGCACAGGTGGTTGCTGATTTCCAGCGCGGCTTTTCGGAGAAAAACCCGGGCGTATAGGCGTTGGCGAAAACGTTCGGCTCAATTCTGCGGCGCTTCAATTGTAAGAATATCGAATGTTCGGCGATTATTTCGCGCAGCGTTTGATTGGGAAATCCCTGCTTGTGATTACCTAAAATTTGCGGCGCGTTGACGCCGGTTAGAATCGTCGTCTGCCCCGAAGCGCTTTGCGGGCGACCTTCGACGCCGAGGCGCGGATCGGTCGGCGCAAGTATTCCGTCAAAGATGATTTCAGCAATTTCATCTTTGAAATGCGCGAGCGGTTTAAGGTCTGCGATATTGGCGAGCGGATTGTTTTCATCGCAATTCCCGATTCCCAAACCATCAATAAAGAACAGTAAAACTGAAGATTTTTTTTCGGCTGTCACCTTACCACTGTATCAATTTTACCTGGCTGAAATAAAATCGCCCGTTTCAAATTATGTTCTCTCGCTGTCTGAAACATTGAACCGTCAAGCGCGGAAATTTCAATTCCCGACAAAATTCGCTCAAGCGGTTCGCCGCCGAAGATATAATTTAACCATATAAAATCGCTTGGCGCCGAAAATATGAATTCGTCAATCGCGCCGCCCCGGAGCAAGGTTTTCAATTTGGCAATCTCGTTTTTTTGCGGTATTTTTATTTGATAAACACTTAATTCTGACATTTGAACGTAGTTTGCCAACTCGTTTTTGAGTTCGCTACTGTTAGAAGATTCTTTCAACAATAGAATTTTTTTTGTTTGAAATTCCTCATCGCCAATGTATTTTTTGAGCGCGGTCATAATTTCTTTCGGTTCAGTCCTCGGCGGAATAACGTCGGCGTGAAGCTGTACGAAGCGCAAACGATCTGAAATCACTTCGCCGCACGCGCAGACGCGTAATTCGTCGAGTTCAAAAAAATCAATCGCTTTTTCTTCCAAAATCTCCAGAAAAAACCCCACCGTCAGCACGTCGGGGAAAATTATCCAATCAAAATTTTTGAGGCGGCTTAAAAATTTTTCCGAATCTTCATTCAAAATTACTTTTTCCGCTTCCAACAGCGGAAATTTCAATATTTGCGCTCCGGCTTTTTCAAGTTCCGCAGCAACTTTCCGGCAAGCCGGGTTTTCAAAGAGAGCGAAAGTTTTATCGGTGATTGAACTTAACATCCTGACCAAATTTTAGCCGTCCGGCGAAAATCTGCAAGTTTGCATTTGAGAATCAAAAAAAGGTAAGGTTTGAGGGCGTGGAAAGGTTTTGTTTCACTCGCCCCGACCGCTAGACACGCCGACACCAGCTATGAAAGCAATGATTTTAGCCGCCGGTTTCGGCACGCGACTTTTTCCGTTAACTATTGACCGAACCAAACCGGCTATTCCTTTTCTCGGTAAACCGCTGGTCGGTTACGTCGCCGAATACGTCGCCCGATTCGGTTTTAAGGATATTGTCGTCAATCTCCATCATCAACCCGAATCGGTCAAAGAAGCCCTGGGCAACGGCGCGCAATTCGGCGTCGAAATTCAATACACCGTAGAGTCACCGGATATTTTGGGCACGGGCGGCGCTCTCGATAACGCCCGGACACTGCTCGAAGACGATACTTTTTTAGTCATTAACGGTAAAATAATCACCGACATAGATATTTCCGCCGCGCTCGAAACTCACCGCCGTTCCGGCGCGCTGGCGACAATGGTTTTGAAGCCCAACGCTAACCGCGAAAAATTTACTATCGTCGAAACCGAAAACGATTTAATTAAAGGCTTTGGCAATTTTCCCGATCTTTACACGGTCGAGCAGCTTGCTACACACGATTCGCCGCCCCCGACTCCTTTGATGTTTACCGGCATCCATATTATGGAGCCGCGCGTTTTCGATTACATTCCGCGCGGTGTTTATTCGGACAGCGTACCGATATTTTACCGACCGGCGGTTGAGCGCGGCGAGCGCATCGCCGCGCACGTCACCGACGGAAACTGGTTTGAACTCTCGACCATTCCGCGCTATCTCGACATCTCGCTGGCGATGCTCGACGGGCAAACGGAAAAAATTGTAAAAGGCGAAAACTGCCGTATTTCAAGCGGCGCGACGGTGAAAGATTCAGTTATATGGGACGACGTTACAATTGAAGACGGTGCGGAAATTTCACACACGATTATCGCCGACGGCGTAAAAATAAAAAGCGGCGAGCGCTTTGAAAATGTGGCAATAGTCCGCGCCGAGATGCTTTCTCACTGCAAAGAAATTCCGCCGAAAGCTCTCAAAGGGTTTATCCAGGACGAAAATTATGTCGTTCCCCTTAATCAATGATAAAATTTAACTCTTTTATATGCGTCAAGTTTTCACCGTCGCGGCACACGCCAGACTGCAAAAATTTTTAGCGAAAAACGATCAGAAAACCGCCGTTGAGGTTTTAACACCCGACGCTTCGACGCGTGAATATTTCCGCATAATTTGGAACGGACAATCCGCTATTGCCTGCGTTTACGCCGAACAGTTTTTAGCCGCCGAACACAATTATCTTGATTTAACCGCGCTGTTTCTCGCCAACAATTTGCCCGTCGCCGCTGTTTATGAATTTGATGAAGCGTTAGGAATCATCGTTCAGGAAGATTTCGGGAATTTGATTTTACGCGACTATTTGCATCAATCCGATGAACCGACGCGCGACGAATTGCTGCGCCGCGCGATTTCACTTATCGCAAAAATTCAATCAACTACCGCGCTCGCTTTTGAAATGGGTTCGATTGCCTCACGTTTGAAATTCGATGAGGAAAAACTTTTGTGGGAATTAAACTTTTTCAAAACGCATTATTTTGAAACTCTTCGCCGAGCGAAACTTTCTGCTGTAGAAGATGACGGCTTAAACAATGAATTTAATGAACTCGCCATTGAACTTTCAAATCGCGCGAGCGTTTTGTGTCATCGTGATTTTCACGCGGCTAATATAATGCTCGACCGGAAAAAACGCCTGCGAATTATTGACCATCAGGATGCGCGTATCGGAACGGTCAGCTATGATTTGGTTTCGCTGCTTTTGGATAGAGTGACTGAACCGCCGGAGGCGGTTTGGCTCGAGGAAAAGAAACAATTTTTTTTAGCCGAGAGAGACATATTGGGTCTGGAAAAAATTGAAGCCAAAGATTTTGATTACGAGTTTCAACTGCAAACCATTCAGCGTTGTCTGAAAGCTATCGGGACGTTTTCTTTCCAATCCGTCAACCGCGGTAAAACTTATTTTATCCCGTATATCAAGCCGATGTTCCGCATCGCTCGGCTGGCGGCGAAAAAAGCGGCGCGGTTTCCGCAGTTACAAAAAATTATTGACAGTGAGCTTTCTGAATAAATCAAATAAAAAAATTCAATTCAGTTGATAAATTTGAAGGATGTTTAATCACAAAAACAAAAGGAAATTTTTTGTCAACAATCTTTTTGTGTGGCGGCTGGAAAAGGCTGACCTGCAATAACCGCAGATTTCTAAGTCAATCAAATTTATTGTATATTTTGTAAAACTAACCGGCTAAATTTTATGAACCAAACTTATATTAACGAATTAAAAAATCATATTGGCAAAGGTGTAACTCTTAAAGGCTGGCTTTACAATTCGCGCTCGAGCGGAAAATTAGTTTTCGCCCAACTGCGCGACGGCACCGGCATTGTTCAATGCGTCATCTTTAAGGGCAACAACGAAGAAGTTTTTGATAAAGCAAAAGCTTTAGGACAGGAATCTTCCCTGATTGTTCACGGAACGGTAAAGGAAGATACGCGCTCGGCAATCGGCGTGGAAGTTGATGTGACCGACATCGAAGTTTTGCAAAACGCATCGGATTATCCGATTACGCCGAAAGAACACGGCACGGAATTTTTAATGGATAACCGGCATCTCTGGATTCGTTCAAAAAAACAGCACTCGGTTTTAAAGGTGCGTCACACGGTCGTCAAAGCGACACGAGATTTTTTTGACGACAACGGATTCATTCTCGCCGACACGCCGATTTTTACGCCCGCCGCCTGCGAAGGCACGACGACGCTTTTTGAAGTGGATTATTTTGAAGACGACAAAGCTTATTTGACGCAAAGCGGTCAGCTTTATAACGAAGCGACCGCTGCCTCTCTTGGCAGAAGCTATTGTTTCGGTCCGGTTTTCCGCGCCGAAAAATCAAAGACGCGTCGGCATTTAACGGAATTTTGGATGGT
>Ga0136614_10000576_pt1 | contig 18801 bp, 11 predicted proteins | sample AntDrymUQ2792106_2_FD_106643 | JGI IMG/M metagenome (GOLD analysis project Ga0136614, IMG submission 106643) | Polar desert sand microbial communities from Dry Valleys, Antarctica - metaG UQ279 (21.06) | ecosystem: Environmental > Terrestrial > Soil > Desert | place: Antarctica: Dry Valley... | reverse complement strand
CATGGCGGCGATATACTCGCCGAGGCGAGTGGGTCGAGAGTGTTGAGTCATGACAACCCAATGCTCGCACGAGTCGCTAACTCGTGACCACTCGCCTATTTATCAAATGTGTCCTGACTTCAGCCGGGAAAGATAAAATCGACTTGCGAGAAAATGAATAAGCGTTTGACCTTGCCGAAGAACAGCGGGCCGAGATTCTGAACGACGCTGGCACAACTCTTGTCTTGCATGTTCGCAACGTGGATGAAAGCCAGCGGCCCTTGTTGTGAATCCGCGTAGTAATAGCTGAAGAGATTGCCAATCTCATCGTCGCCTGCCCCCGGGCGCAACGGGAGACTGAGTTGTTTGAGTGGCGCGTCGAGCAGATCGAGGAGGACGGGCGGCAGCGCCAATTCGCCGAGCATCTGTTCGTAGGTCGGGCAGAAGGGGAGTTGCGTGTCGCTCATCGCGGCCCTCCAATGGCGAGCGTGCCGGCATCCGGCGCGACCGGGCAAGAGATCGGCGCGGAGAGCAGATCGACGAGCCATCGCGTCGCTTGTTCGCGCAACGCCGCATCGTCCATAGCCCGCCCGGCGATCCACTTGATTTGATCCATGTTCAGCGTCAGTACTTTGATCGCGCCGGCATCGATGAAGCGTTGGAGACTCTCGTGCGTCGGCGCATCGACCAACACTAACAACGACTGCGCTTCAGGCTGCGCCTCTTCCGCCGCGCCATCGCCGGAAGAGGACGGCAGCGCATTTGCTTTGTCGTTTTCATCTTCATCAATCAGCCATGTGGCCGAGACGAGATTCGAGGCTGTCCGCCAATCGACCGGCTCGGTCAGTTCCGCGCCCGATTTGACGATCACGAACACTCTATCGCACGGATGCTGCGCGTAGAGATCGAGTTCGATCTGCAAGGGGTTGAGCGCGTGCGAACGCGGAAAGCGCGTCACCTCGTAGCCGGTGGCCTCGAAGAGTTTGCCGACGGCATCGACCGTCGCGAAGCGGTCGATCACTTTCGGGATCGTCTCGCTGGAGTGGTTCGGATCGATCAGGCGCGCGCGCAGAATTTTGACCGGCAATGCCGGCTGCGGCGCGGCGGGAGCGTCGCCCGCTTGCACCGCCGTTTTGTCTTTGATGTCGCCGAGCTTCAAATACAATCTGTCCATCACGGATAATTGCAGGCGCGCGATGATCCACCCGCCGACCGTCAGCCCCAGCCCGAAGAGGATTTGTCCGATGTTTTTGTTCCGGCTCCTGAGCTTGACCGCCGCGACCAGCAGCAGCATGAAGAACACCGCCACGCTCGTTAGCATCAGCAGCGGCACGAGCAGGAGGGCGCTGATCACGAGTGAATAGATGATGGCATCGAGAAAATTATTCGTCCAATTGATCAGCCCATAGACGGCGAGGCCGAAGATCGCCGTCCCGATCAAGAAAACCGCCGCCAAGCCAATGACGCGGAGCGGGGTCAACAGATTGTAGAACTTCAACGCTTTGAGCGAGCGGCTCTGCGCGACTTCGAGCAGGCGCATGAGTGTCGGATCGTTGACGGTCTTCATCGGCTCTTCAAGCGCGAGGAAGCGCCAATCGGCCCGGTCTTCCTTTCCCTTCGTGAAGCCGTCGATGCAGCGGTCGAATTGATGCTCGGTCATCAAGTAGCCGCTTGCCATCAAGGCGTACGCCTCTGTGTCGGAGAAAGCGTCGAGGTCGGTGCGGATCGCGGCGAGGCGATCTTGCACGTCTTTACGGACGCCGTAGCTGGTCAGCGCACCGCGCCGTTCGATGGGGCGCGATTCGTCCGCCGCATCGAACGGGTCTTGGCAGCCGAGCCAATTCTGCGGCTCCACGTCCAAATCTTTTTTCAGATGCACGTACATCAAGCCGCGCAGTTGGCCCGCGTCGCGCCGCGCGTCCAAGTCGAGATACTGCGCCTCGCGCACGCGCGCCATCAGCAGATCCAGCGAGCGGATGCCGACCTTCAAACGGCTCGCCTTCGGATCAGCCAACGTCTCGATCTGCCCGCTCGCGTCGCTCACTAGCAAGACCGCACAACCTTGCTCCAACAATCCCGCGACGCCTTGATTATCATGCACGCCGCCGTCCACGAGCCGCACCGTCATCTCCGGGTACAAATCTTCGAGGACAATCGGATCGAAGAGGATGGGGACGCAGGCCGAAGCGGCGACGGCGCGACCGAGACGGAAATGGCGATAATCCAACGGCGCTTCTTCATAATACATCCGTCGCAGACGCAGGTTGCCGTCAATCTCGCTGTTAATGCTGGCCGCCGGCTCGCCCATCCATGCGGCGGTGAACTGCCAGTTGTGGCCGGTGTTGATGGCCGTGGCATTGAGGATCAAGATCGGCGCTTTCGCGGCGCGCCGCCAATTATCCCGGCGCGGCGTGAAAGAAGCATCCTCGTCTTTAGGATGGATGTAGAGATTGTTCAAGTAACGTTCTTCATCGCCTTCGCCGTCTTTCACTTTGGAGAACAACTCACGCTCGAACAATTCGCCGATCCGTTCGGTGTGCGAGTAATTTTTCTTGAAGACGGTCTTGAGATTCGTCGTCACTTCGGCCATCGCGCGGACGCGCAGATTGCGCTGCACGCCTTCGAGGAACTCGCGCTCGATGCGTTTGACGATGGCGATGTAATCTCCGCGCGTGATCTCAGTGTCGGCTTTCTCATGCAAGAGCTGACGGACTTCCAAGTAATAATGCGCGCCGATGATCGAGCCGCCGGAGACGCACGAGAGGACTTCGACGCTTCGCAGTGCGTCTCTCTCGGCCAGCTTCGCCAGCACGCCGATGTGAAAGAGCGAGGCGCGGAAACCGCCGCCGGAGAGCGATAGTCCGACCTTGCCGGTGAACGCTGAACGGAGCGCGGCGTCGTAGTTGCGCCCGTCGATTCGCACCAGCTCTTGCAATGTTTCCCACGCGCGCGTCGTTTCCATCGCGGCCTCGGCCAGCCCGTTTTCCCGCGCGGCGCGCAGGCGCGCGAGGCTCGCTAACTGTCTGGTGGCCGTCTCCAATTCCCAATCGGCGACGCGCTTTTTCTCATCCGCCCCCTCTTCCACTAAGCGGCGCGCTTTCTTCAACCACGCGCCCGCTTCCTCATACTGCCCCAATCCGAAGTAGGCTTCGGCGAGCGTGATCGTGAACCACCAATGCTCTTCGAGTTGCGGCTCTTTCTCGGCGAGGGGAGGGAGCTTGTCTGTGAGCGTGCGGCGAATCTCTTCAGCTTGCTGCGCGCGCGCTGTCGCAACTTCCGACGACGCGCCGGCCTTGCACGCTTCCGCGCTCTCAATCCCTGCCAATTGATCGAGGATGAAAGCGGCTTTGATGCCCGTGTAGCCGTAATCGAGTTCCGGCCCCTGCTCGAAGCCGCGCCGGTAATAACACGCCGCTCGTTCAAGGCGCTGCTTCTGCCCGGTCAGTTTCCACTTGTGTTTGTGGATCGAGCCGGCCAGACGGAGCGTCTCCGAATCGCGCGTCCCGTCCAGTCGTTCGGCCTCGCCCAGAATCTCCAATGCGCGCTCCAACCGCGTATCGGCGGGAATGTCCCAATCCTTGTAAGTGCAGAGCGCGTGTTTCTGCGCCAGCACGACGCGCGCCTCACGCTCGCCGAGAATCCGGCGCACGCCGTCGTCCGTCTCTTTCGCCTTCGCCAACTCCGGCTCGGTCAGCGGCGACTTCCGCAGCCGCCCGAACAATTGCCGCGCATAACTGAAGGCGTCCTCTTGCCTGAGCGCATCGGCGAGCTTCAGCATCCGGTCGGGCGCGGCAATCTCCTGCCCGAGCAGAATTTTTTTGGCTTCGGCAATGTTAGGGGTCTCGTAATTCGGCATGATTCGAGCGCCTCTCATTTAACGCGCGCCGGACATGAACGAGGAACACTCCAGAGCGACGGCAGGGCAAGATGGGTGCAAAAGAACATTGACGACGTTCGGGCCGTAAGCCGGCGTGAGGCATCGCGCCGGGCCAGACTGAATTTTGCAAACTGCCGTGTTGAGCGTGAGGCTCGCAAGTGCAGCGACGGCCCGCACGCCGGCAGAGAAGAACGAGGTTTAAGCGGGTGAAAATTATTCCCGTCAGTCGGAAAAGTCAACAACCACAGTGACAAGAGAGCGATGAACGCAGAGTGCAGCGTGCAGAATAATTCATCCCTCTGCACTCTGCGTTCATCACTTCTTCTCGTCACTGATTTTGCAAGCCGAGGGGACCAAAGCCGTGGCCGAGCGGCGGGGCGTGGCGGATGGCTGCGGTGACATAACGTTTGGCGGCAGCGACGGCGGCGTGAAGAGTGTGGCCGTGCGCGAGGCCGGCGACGATGGCGGCGGCGAGTGTGCAGCCTGTGCCGTGCGTCGAGGTCGAATTGATGCGCGGGGCGCGGAAGACGTGAATCTCGCCGCCATCGTCGAGCAGGTCGAGCGCGTCGCCGGTGAGATGCCCGCCTTTGACGAGGACGGCGCGTGCGCCCATCTCGCGGATCAACTGTGCCGCGCGGCACATCCCGGCTTCATCGGTGATCGTCAGATTCGTCAGACGCTCGGCTTCGGGAATGTTCGGCGTCACGACGCGCGCGAGTGGCAGTAGTTCCGCCTTCAAAGCGGCGAGCGCATCGTCGTCAATCAAATCGTAGCCGGAACTCGAACGCACCACCGGATCGACGACGGGTGCGATCTCATGTAAGGCCGTTTCGCGGAGCAAGCGCGCCACTTCGCGGATCACTTCGCGGGTCGGGAGCATTCCGGTCTTCATTCCCGCGACCGTGAAATCTTCGACGATGGGCAACACTTGATTCCGCACCACCTCTGCCGTCTGATGCGCCGCGCCGAACACGCCGGTCGTGTTCTGGAATGTCAACGAAGTGATCGCCGCGGTCGCAAAACACCCGAACGCGGTGAAGGTCTTAATATCCGCCGCCACGCCCGCCCCGCCCGACGGATCAAAGCCTGCAATAGTCAACGCGACCGGCGGCACATTGAGTTGAGAAGGATTGTCGTCTGCGTTCTGCTTGAGTTTCATCGTGAGCAGGATTTTAACGCAGAAATCACCGTAGCGCAGAGGATGAAGAATTGGAAATTTCAAATCTCAAATTAGAGATTTGAAATCTCAGCTTAACTCGTTAATGCCCGCCTTTCTGAAATCAGGAAAGAGCGCGCGGGCTGGGAGCGCGGACCTCTCGTCCGCCGTGAGCGCGAGAGCGCGAATAGATCGTGCGCGCTCACTCAACGTTGGAGGGAGCGCGTGGCGTCGTTAGCGCGCGGGCGCGAGCTTGGCGGACGAGACGTCCGCGCTCCCAGCAGGAGGCAGCCCTTTTCTGAAAATCTTACTGGCGGCCACGCTCGATCTTTTCCACCATCTGCTGCAAGTTCTTCGCTTCTGCGAACAAGCGGATCGCGGCGATGCCGCTCGCGCTGGCGTGCAGGACTGCGGCGACGTTATCAAGTGTGATGCCGCCGATGGCGACGAGCGGAAATGGCGCGAGGGTGTGAGCGGCGGCGCGTAAAGCGTCGAGGCCGAGCGGGGGACCAAAGGCGCGCTTGGAGGGCGTGTCGAAGATGGGGCCGAAGACGGCGAAGTCTGCGCCGTCGTCGCGGGCGGCGCGGGCTTCTGTGAGCGTGTGTGTGGAGACGCCGATGAGAAAGTCTTCGCCGAAAGTCTGGCGAATGGTTTGCGGCGGCAATGATTGAGTGGCGAGTTGCACGCCGTCGGCTCCGGCAGCGCGGGCGATGTCGGCGCGGTCGTTGACGAGCAGGCGCGTCTGACTGCCTGAAGTGATCTCGGCGGCGCGCGCCGTCAGTTGGTACAGCACGCGCGGGCGCAATTGTTTTTCGCGGAGTTGGATGAGGGAGATGCGCGCGATGGTCGCGGCGCGGACGAACGCGAGCAGGCGCGCAAATTCTTCAGACTGCGGACTGGTCGCGGGCGTCGTCTCGCCGCTCGTGATCAGGTAGCTGAGAGGCTGGCGGATTTCCGTCGGCATGTGACTCCGCTTCAAAGCGCCGGGCGTGGCCGCGCAGCGAATTGACGGTCTGCCGGAAGTGCGCGATCTCCCAACCGGCCATGCCGAGGTTGAGCAAGCCGAGGCCGGTCACTGCGCCGCGCACCCAACCCGAAGCGACCGCGTGCTGTAAACCTTGCAGCCCGGTCTTCTGCACCGCATAAACCAGAAAAAAATTATCGGCCCAATCGCCCAAGCCGAACGGATGCATCCACGGCAAAAACGTCAACACGATGCCCGCTTCGAGGCACAGGATGATATAGAAGATGACAGTTAATCTGGCCGACATATTTTGGGTGACAGATGAATAGTAACAGGTGACAGGATGAAAACAAGTTCCCTCCTGTCACCTGTCACTTGTCACCCGTCACTTTTTTTTACTTGCCGCTCGCCACTGTTTTCCGCCCTTGCAGATCGCGCAGTTTGTCGGCGACACCGCGATAGGAAACGTCGAAGCCATACACAACTGAGTAGGTCTCAATGGCTTTGTCGAGATCCTCTAGCTCTTCGTAAGCCGCGCCGAGTTCGTAGCGCAAGGCTTGATACTCATCTTGCGTGTGGCCGGGAGACTCTAAACCTTTGGCGAACCACATCGCCGCCGGACGCGCCATGCCCTTCTGCATGAAACAATGGCCGAGCATGTTGCAGCATTGCAGGTAGCGCGGCGTGCCGTCCTGCGGCGCGACGAGATTGATCGCGGTCTGAAATTCTTCCACGGCCTCGTCCATCAAGCCCATGTCTTTGTAGGCGAGGCCGAGGTTGTAATGCGTCTCGAAATCTTCAGTCGCGTCGGGCTGTGTCTCTTCGACGGCGAGACGGAACTCATTGAAGATCGCGGCCAATCCCGGATCGATGCCGGCTTCCAGCGGCGGCGACGACGGTTGCGGCGGTGCGGCGGCAGGACGGGGCGGCGCTTCGGCGGTTGGAGCGATGAACATCGAAGCGTCGATCTCGATCTCTTCACCCGCTGCGGCGGGAGCGGGATCGGTTGTGATCTCGAAGCCCGTGAAATCCTGCTCGGCGGGCGCGAAGCTCTCGCCGCCGGCTTTCTTTGCGGACGGCGCGGCCCCGCCGGAGAGTTGGCGGCGGCGCGCGGCGATCTCGGCGTGATCGACGTACTGCCGCTCCAGCATGTCGAGCGTGTCGCGCGCGATGTCAATGTAGCCTTGCGCGAGATAGTAATCGACGCTCTCTAATTCTTGCGCGAGCAGCACACTCGCCGGCGGCACATCGCTGCCGCCGCGGGGGGCAGACCCGTTTGACGCTTCGGCGAAAGCATCGGTGAGATGAATTTCGTGTTCCTCGCTGAAGACGAACTGCACCGGAGGCATCGTTTCGGCGGGTCGCCGGCGCGCGTCGCTCTCCGCGAATTCCGCGCTGAGATCGGCGAAGGAAGCGCTCGGCTCGGCGGCGACGGACTCAGACGCGGCGACTGAGTTCCACTCGAACGCGCTGGCTTCGTTGCCCGCCGTGTCGAACGGCGTGACGACGGCGGTGAACGGCTCGGCGGCTCCGCCGAGGACGTTCTCGAACTGCGGCACGTCGCCGGTCAGAGTGGTTGTCGCCAACTCGTCGAATGATTCTTCGGAAGCGTCTAAGAATTCCGGCGCGTCGCCGAGGGCTTCGAGCCGCTCGCGATAATCCTGAGCGAGCGGCGCGAGGCGAACAAGATGTTCAAGCGCGCGCCGCTCCTCGTCAATGAGATTGCTGGACTGCGCGGCTTCGGCCAGACGCTCTAAGGTCACGCGCATCCGCTCGTCGTCGCGCAGCCACGTATAAATTCTGAGCAGCAATCGCAGCGCTTCGATCTGTTCCGCGTCGCGCGTGAGGGCTTCGTTCAACAGTTCGAGCAGCGTCGCTTCCTGCCGCCCGGCCAGTCCCGGCTCAATGGCGCGCGTGAGCGCTTGCACCGCTTCCGGCACGCTGCCTTTCCGCAGATACAACCGCGCCACCTCAAACAGCAGCGGATAGTTCGACCCTTCGACTTTGACGAGCGCGCTCACCGCCCCCTCCGCCGCCGGCGCGTCTCCCACTTCGAGATACGCCCGCGCCAACAGCGCGCGCAATTCGAGATCGCCGGGCGCGGCGGCAACAGCGCTCTCTAAGACGGCAGCCGCTTCGTGCGGCGCGCCGAGCGCGAAGTGTGTCGAGATCAAGCCCTGCAAGACAGCTTGGCTGTGCGGGCGTAAGCCTTGCGCTCGTTGATAAGCCTGCAAAGCCTCGCGCGCTTCGTCTTTCGCCAGCAAGCGCCCACCCGCCTCCGCGTAAGCCTCCGCCGCTTCTTCGGACAACCCCTCGCGCTCATAACCTTCGGCGAGGCGAACACGAATACTGACGTTCTGCGGATCGAGGTCGGCGATCCGGCGCATCGCTTCGAGAGCCTCGCGCGTTTGCCCGGCGCGCGTACAGGCTTCGACGATTGACAGGTATTGCGCGCGCGCTTCGACGACTAATCCCTGCTGCTCGTAAAGTGTGGCAAGATGGCGTGTGATGTCAGGTGTGTTCGGATCAAGGCGGGCGATCTTTTTGTAAACCGCGATGGCTTTGAGGGCAAAACCCTGTTCACGATAATGTTCGGCGACGCGCAAAAAGCTTGGGACTGCCTCGCGCTTCTTGTTGACGCGCACGTAGAGATCGCCGAGCGTGTTGAGCGCAGTGAAGTCGCCCGCGTCCTGCTCCACGATCCGGCGGTACTCTTCGATGGCTGCTGGAATCTTGCCCTGAGCAAGGTGCTTCTCAGCCGCACTGACAACCTTTGCTTTGTCGAATGCCATTGGGAAAAATCTAGCGTCTTGTTATGGGCATGGGAGCAAGCGCGCCGCACGCTCTCAGGAAGGGCCGTCATCGAATCTTGCGCCCGACTCCGCAGAGAGCTTGTTCAAGCCTCACGCAAGCCCGAATCAACGACGACGGGCAATTTGTTACGCTATCATGCAGAGTGACGAGTGTCAACAACGCTTTTTCGCAGGCTTTTGCGACATTCTCAGCGACGCTCACGCCCGTCCGCAACGGCCAGTGAGAGCCGTTAGCGGAGAACGCCGGCAGCTTGATCTTTATCGGAATAAACGGCCCATCGCTTGAGAATCGACGACGCTGAAACAGAAATCGCACGCGCGACGAATGAGCCGCCGACGGTTTATCCGGGTACGCTTAAAATTGCGTGCGCGGCGCAGCGCGTCGCGCTGGCGGGGTTGGCGCTCTATGCAGTCTTTGCGCCCCACTCTATCGCCGGCGCATGGATCGGTCTCTCCATCGCCATTCTCGGTTGGTTGATCAGGACAACAACTTTTCGCCACGACTCTTTTGCCGAGTCGAACGATCCGTCCAGCGACTTCATACGTTCCCGCTTGAGCCGCTTCATCCGTCAACGGCTCAACATTCATCCGACGCCGCTCGCTCTTCCGCTCTGGCTGTTCTTCGCTTGGAGCGTCGTCGCGGCATTCTTTTCCGCCGAGCCACATGTGAGTCTGCCGAAGCTCGCTTCGGTGAGTACGTTTCTTATCTTCTATCTTGTGCAGAGCGTCGTCACGCGCCGCACGGCCATTCCGCTGGCGGCGTTGCTGATCGCGTCGGGCGTCGCGGGCGCGCTGTGGAGCGCGGGCGAGACTGCGCGCGGGCGCGGCGTGTGCATTGAGACCATCGTCGGCGATAGCCCTCTGCTCGCCGCCACCGAATTAAGACCCGGCGATTGCGTCTGGCGCGTCAATCGCCGTCGCGTTGCTTCCGTCGATGAGATCGACGAAATCATTCGCGGCACACCGCCGGGCCAGTCGCTTTCCCTCAGCGTCATCACCCGGGGCGAACACGCCGAATGGATTGGTCCCCTCGTCACGCCGGAGATGCAAGCCGCCGCTTCACCATCGGGATTAACCGGAACTCGTCCGACGCGGCGCTTCCGCGCTTCTGGCTGGACGCGCCATTACGAGACCTTCGCCGAGGCGCTGCAAATCCTCGCCCAACTCGCGCTCGGCTTCACGCTCGCTTATTTCAGCCGCCGCGCCGCGCGCCGCGTGCTGCTCTGCGCCGCCGCGTTCACACTGCTCGCCGTCGGCCTCGCGCTGACATCGATGCGAACGACGCTCGTCGCTTTCACCGTCGGCGCGCTCGTCAGCGCGTGGCGAGCCGCCGGGCCGGCGAAGCGAGCGCGGCTCGCCATCGTCTGCGCGGTCGCGTGCGCGCTGGTCTGCGGGGCGCTGATCGTTAATTACACGCGCGCGAGCGGCGCACTGCAATTGCAAGACGCCAGCTCGCGCCTGCGCGCGCAAGTCGCCCGCGCCGCGCTGCGCCGCATCCCAGAGCGCCCGCTCTTCGGCCACGGCATGGACGCCGTCAAGTTTCACTGGCGCGAGTGGAATTTTCCCGGCGACATCATGATCCACACGCACTCCACACCCTTGCAACTCGCCTTCGAGCGCGGCCTGCCCGCCCTCGCCCTCTGGCTCTGGCTCCTCGCCAGCATCTGGCTCTTTCTCACCCGCGCCGAAAAAATTTGGCGCGCATCCACAGATGCCGGCGCGCACGGTTTTCTTGTCGGAGCCACCGGAGCCTTCGCCGGCTTCGCCGCCAGTTCGCTCGTCAACTACAACCTCGGCGACGCGGAGACAGCGTTGCTGATCTGGTGGTTGTTGGGAACAGCGGTCGCGATAGTGAACGACAAGAAGCTAAAAGAAGCAATTACCTGATGCAGCAGCACTACTCTGTTTTCAGCGCCGGAGGCGCGACAGATCAGTAGCCCACAGCGCAAGCTGTGGGGATGGCGTCATGAAAATGAGTGAAGCCCCGGAGGGGCGAAAGAAATCTGGAGTTTCTTTCGCCCCTCCGGGGCTTGCAAATTTCTCCGCTAACCGACCCCACGGCTGACGCCGTGGGCTACTGATCTAACGCGCCTCCGGCGCTACTCTCAGATCACGTCCGCGAAATTCTTGCGCGTCTTGGCGAACCACCAGTAACCGAAGAAGAAAAGCAGCAACGCGAAGAGGGCGAAGTAGGCGAGACCTGACCAATCGGGCGGCGCACCTTCGAGCATGACGCGACGATAGTTGCTGACAAGCGGCGTGAATGGATTCAATGAAATGAGTGTGCGATAACGCGCCGGCACAATTTGTTCGGGATAAATGATCGGCGTCAGAAACATCCACGCGACGAGCAAGAGGCCGACGACCTGCGCCGTGTCGCGCAAGAAAACGCCGAGCGACGCGACGAGCCACGCCGCGCCGAGCATCGCCAAGAGTTGCGGCGCGAGCAACACCGGCAGCCACAACAGCGACAGATGAAGCTCGCGCTGAATGACGAACGTTGCCACGACGAGAACGATGGTGCCGAATAACTGCGTCGCCAACGCCGCCAACGCTTGAGCGACCGGCAGCGATTCGAGCGGAAAGACGACACGTTTGACGAGGTTCGCTTGCGCGACGATCACGCCCGCCGAAGTCTGCGTTGTTTCTTGAAACGCCGTCCACGGCAAGAGACCGCAGAAAAGATAGAGCGCGTAATCCCAACTGGTCCCCCGCTCGCCGAATCGCGCGCCGAACACTTCCGCGAAGATAAACGTGTAGATCGCGATCATCACAGTGGGCGTCAACACAGCCCACACAAAGCCCAGCGCCGAACCGCGATAACGCACGGCCAACTCGCGCCGCGTCAATGAAGCGATCAGATCGAACCGTCGCGGCAATTCCCACAGAGGCCGCCACACGGCTCGGCGCACGTTTTGGACAGAAAGCATCAAGTCCAGACTCTCACACTTAATACAATTAGCAAGCGCGCTGATCACTCGCTATGAGTTTAAGCGACGCCTTGGCTGGGAGCGCGGACGTCTCGCCCACCAAGCTCGTGAAAGCGAGCTAATTGAGTCTCGCGATTATTCAACGCCGAGTAATCATGCAAGCACTATTCGCGCTGACGCGCTCACTGCGGACGGGACGTCCGCGCTCCCAGCAACGCGCGGCTCGTTTCGCCAACGGTCTTAGATCAACTTCAATCGCCGGTATTCGCGCTGATCAGCAACTCTCGAATCTCGCATCCGACTTTGCTCGCCGCCATGTCCGGCGTATTCACCTTGAGCATTGACGCCAACTTCGTCCCGGCGCGTTCGGCCATCTGCCGCGCGATCAGTTGTGGGCGGAAGCGTTCGGCCATCTGCGCGCATTCGATGAGGGCGCGGGCGTAAACGTCGGGCGCGTGTTGTTCCAATAACACGCGGCGTCCCTGCTCGCCTATCTGCTGGAAGCGTTGCGGGTCGGAGAGAAAGTCGCGGAAGTGCGCTTGCAGATCGGCGACTTCATTCGACGGGCGAACGAAAGCGACCGCTGCTGCCGGGAGTGTCGCCAACCAACCCGTCTCGCTGACCAGACTCGGCAGCGCGTGGGACCAGATGCGTAACTGGCTGCCGGAAGCCTCGCCCATCGTCGGATAGCGCAGATTGATCGCTAGATGCGCCGCAGACAAAGCGGCGTCCAACTTCGCTTCCGGCACGAAGCCACGCAGCTGCACGAGCCGCCGCAGACCCAACTCGCGAATCTGTGCGGCCCAGTGTTCTTGGTCGGTCAACTCGCCGTAAATGTGCAGGCGAAATTGCTCGCGCTCCTCAAACTCGGCCAACGCTTGCAGGATAGCTCCCAACTGCCGGTTGCGACCGATGTACCCAAAGAGGATCAACTGAAAAGGCGGCCCACTTGAGAAACGTTCAAGACTGCCGGGCGCTTCAAGCAGCGGCGCGGCGGGGAACGGCAACGGCGCATAAGCCAGCGGCCAGCGTCGCGCCCGTCGCAGGAGATCGAAAGCGACCGGCGAATGCACCAGCGCGCCGAGCGAATTTTCCAACGCCAACGGTGTCAATGGATATTGCTCGGAGAGGTAGTAAACTTCTTGCGCTACGTTGTGCATTCGCCGGGCCGCGTCCCGCCGCCCGGCCTCGCCATAGTATTTCGCGATCTGTCTCAGATACTCCTTCGCGTCCTGCCACTGCTCGACGTAGAGGTGATAAAAGAGGTGATGCAAGTGCGTGTCGTGCAGAATGATGAGGCCGGGATGCTGCCGGCTGATCTGCCAGATCGCGCCGTGAAACTGCGCGTTGTTGCCGATGTTGAAGACGCTCAGATCGGCCTTGTTGATCTCCATCCACGGCACAGCCCCGCTGCGGTAACGGCGCACATCCACGCCCGCTAATTGTTTCTCATCCCACTTGTCCTGATCAGTCCAGACCGTGACCGCGCCTCCACCGAGCGCACGCCGCAATGCGGGCAATACTCTCAACGTGAACTGTGCGATGTCCGTGCCGGCGGGCGGCAGCGGCGAGAACCAATTCAGCTTCATGCCAACAATCTATCGACGACGTGGGACCAACTGATGTTCATTCCCTCATAAGCGGCGCGGCCTGCTTCGCCCATCCGCCGCGCTCCCTCTCGATCTTTCCACAATTCATCCATCGCGGCGGCCAGACTCTCCGGCGTTGCGGCGGCGACAAGGCCGGTCTCGCCGTCGCGGACGAACTCTAAAGGCCCGCCCGAATCCGCGCAGGTTAGCGCCGCCTTCGACGAGAGCATCGCCTCCAAAGTGACGTAGCCGTAATCTTCATCCAGCGGCGGATAGACGACGGCGAGCGCGTGCGCGTACAAACGCCGCTTCTCTTTCTCCGTCACGCGGTCGAGCCACTGGACACGCTTCTGCACTTTGAGCTTGGCGGCCAAGCTCGACAACTCTTTCCGGATCGAGGCGTGATCGGCAGCCCCGGCGAAGACTACCCGGACAGGCTGCCGCGTGCGCGCGAGCGCTTCGACGACGAGCGATTGTCGTTTCGGCAGGCAGAGGCGGCTGGGGAAGAAGAAGTAATCCTCGGCTTCGGCGCAGTAAAACTCTTCGGCGTGCGGCGGCGGGTGATAGAGCGGCGCGGCCTCGATGTAACAAAATTTCTTGAGCCGGTCGGCGACGTTGCGCGAGTTCGCAAACACGGCCCGCGCCTGCGGGATGAGTTGCCGGTCGGCCTGCCTGATCGCGTCGCGCACCTGCGCGCCGTGCGGCCAAGTGATCAGATCGCCGAGCGCATGATCCCACAACTCGTAAGCCGTCCGATGCTGGTGCAAAATCCAGATAACTTTATTCGGATGCGGAATCAAATAAGCCGGAAAGCGCAACCCGATCAAGAGATCAACCGGCGTCCCAGCCACTTCCGTCAAATCCAACAGCCGGCACGCCAGCATATGATCGAGAATTTTTTCCGGCGGATACCACTTAAACGGCACGGCCACGATCTCGGCCTCATGCCCGGCGGCGCATAGAGCATTACGCAAACCCTCGGCGTGAGCTTCAGCCCCGCCACGTATGAACGGCACTTGCACCGTCGCGATCAAAATTCTCTTCTTGTCTGACGCGGAAGACGACCGCTGCGAACTGCGAACCATAGACTTTGACCGAAACTGGCGACCCTGCCGCTAGCGCCTCATTGTCTGCCGGTCGCGCTCGCCGAAAATGTGTTGGATTTCTCAATAGCTCTGACTGGCTGCTAGACTAGACGAAAAGCGCGATTTGTCAAAGCAGCCTTCCGAAGGCTGCTGGAGAGTCAAGTCGCAACCTGCGGCTTGCTTTGCGCGCTTTGCGTCTTTGCGTGAGTTATACCTACTGCCACCAAAAATTTCACGCAAAGGTGCAAAGCGCGCAAAGAGGGATGCATCGCAGAGACAAGTTCTGGATCAGTTTCTTCAATAACCGAACGCATGACTACGGCAATCCGCGTCGAGAGCGTGGCGAAACAGTATCGGATTTATAAGCGTCCGGGCGACCGGCTGAAGGAGTCTCTGACGCGCGGGCGTTGGAAGCTGCACCGTGAATTTTGGGCGCTCAAGGATATTAGTTTCGAGATCGCGACGGGGACAACGACCGGGATTGTGGGGCCGAACGGGAGCGGGAAATCCACGCTGTTGCAGATCATCACGGGGACGCTCGATCCGACGCACGGCCATGTCTGGACGAGCGGGCGCGTGGCAGCGCTGCTCGAATTGGGCGCGGGCTTTAACCCGGAGTTCTCCGGCGTCGAAAATGTCTTTATGAATGCGGCGCTGATCGGAATGTCGCGCGAAGAGACACAAGAGTTGCTGCCGGAGATCGAGCGGTTTGCGGAGATCGGCGATTTCATTCATCAGCCTGTAAAATTTTATTCGAGCGGGATGTACGTGCGGCTCGCCTTCGCCATCGCGATCAGCACCGCGCCGCCGATCCTCGTCGTCGATGAAGCCCTCTCGGTCGGCGACACGGTCTTTCAACATCGCTGTTTGCGCCGCATCCGGGAGATGCAGGAAGCGGGGACGACCGTCCTGTTCGTCTCGCACGATCCGACGATGGTGCGCGCCCTCTGCTCGCGCGCGATTTTGCTCAATGCCGGGCGCATGGTAGCCGACGGCCCGCCCGCGCAAGTTCTGAACCGTTATCAAAAAATTATCATGGCGCGCGAGCGAGACTACGCAGCCGATCAGCCGTCGTCCCCGGCAACTGCTGAAACTGCCGAAGGAATTTCGTCAGCGGCAGACCGGCAACGCGCCGAGTTGCGTTATTCTTACCGTCACGGCAACGGCGACGCGGAGATCATTTACGCCGAATTGTTGGACGCGCAGTATCAGCCGGTCGAACTGATCGATTCCGGCGATCCGGTGTTCGTCCGCATGCGAATGCTATTTCATCGTGACATCGAGCATCCGGTTTGCGGTTTTATGATCAGCAACCGGCACGGAATCAATGTCTATGGGACCAACACGGAGCAGCGCGGCTATCTCATGGGACGGGCGCGGCGCGGCGAGGTGGTCGAGGCGACGTTCGCGCTGAACTGTTGGCTGGGGCAGGAGCATTACTTCGTCTCCGTCGCCGTCCACACTGCCGACGGAATCGCGTTCGACTGGCTCGACGGCGTGATCTTCTTCCGCGTCGCCTGCCCCATCGAAATGGAAGGACTCGCCAACCTCAACGCCACCGTCTCGGCGCGGCGTTGCGGAACGATAGAGGAAGTGCAGAACGCAGAGTGCAGAGTGATGAACGACTGACCCGCTGCTCTTCGTTCAACGCTCCGCACTCTGCACTCTGCGCTGATTTAGAGTAAATGATCGCTTCAGACTTTCCCGAACTCAGCGCGGAAGACTTGGCGGCGCAAGTGCGCGCGTCTGCCGAGGAATATCGCGCCGCCCAAACAGTGGCAGGCGGCTTCGCTGCGCTGCCAATTGCGCCGGCAGAAGGCGCAGAGCCGTTGTCTGACGAGCAGCATTTTCTACCGCCGCTCAACTTACAGCCCGACTTTCGCCCGCACGCCGATGCGCGTTATCACGTCAGCGATCTGCTCGCGTTCCATGATCTTCATTTCGTGCAGAACGCCTTTCAAGCGTTGCGCGGGCGCGCGCCTGAGCCGACCGAACTCAACGAATATCTCGCCGCCTTGCGCGGCGGGTGGCTGACGAAGCTGGAAATTTTAGAAGCCCTGCGCGCGGCGGCGCAGCGGCAAGGTCAGGCAGTGCGCGTGCAGGGCCTCGCGCGCGGAAGGGCCAAAGGCTGGGCGCGGCGGCTGCTTCGTGTGCCGATCTTGGGTTGGCTGCTGCGCGTCCTCCGCTCTCTCTGGCGCGTCCCCTTGCTGATGGAACATCAACAGCGCTTTGAAGCGTATGCGCTCGGCCAGCAACAAGAGATCGTGAGTTACTTGAATCTCGCGTTGGAAAGAATCGCGCAAGAGCAACAGAAAACTCTCACGCAGCAACAGCAAATCTTCGCCGGGCAGGAAAGCCTCGTCGCCCAACAGCAAAATGCCAGAGAGCTACAGGAAAGGACGCAGACGGAAACAGCGAGCCTCACGGCAGGCTTGGCGAACCTCGCGGCAGACTTGACGCGGCTCGCAGCAGACTTCGCCAAGATCGCCCATCTCTCTGATCTCGTCGGTGACACGGCAGCCGCGACCGCGCAGACTTCCTCCGTGACCGCGCAAACTTCCGCCGCCGTGGCCCAACTCTCCGCCGACATGGCCGGGGTGTCCGACCGGATGGTGCAAACTTCCGCCGGCATCTCGGCCATGTTCGACGATCTAGCGAGCGCGTCCGAATCAATCGTGATGCTGGCCGATGTGCTGGCCGGACTCGCAGCGCACAGTCCCGAACTGGCCGTGCCGGACAGACTGCTGCGGAAGCAACAAGAGATCGAAGCGCTGGCGCAGTCACTCGCGCAAGCGCAAGCGGCGGCGGCAGCGACCAACCGCGAGTTAATCGTGCAAGAGCAATTCTTCATCGTCGAAGCGCAAAAGGCCGCACTCGCCGAAATGCAACGCCGCATTGATGAACTGCACGAGCAGCAAAAGCAAATGCTGAATGCGGAATGATGAACGATGAATATCACGACGGAGCTTCATTATATTTATCATTTCGCACTCATCATTCATCATTTCTCCAACAGCTTCGAGTTCAGGAATGAAACCGGTCGCCATTGTCATCCCGTGGTTCGGCGCAGAGTTGAAAGGCGGAGCCGAGCAGCAAGCGTACCAATTGGCGCGGCGGCTGGCGGCGCGCGGACATGCGATTGAAGTGTTGACGACTTGCAATCGCGCTTTCCTGTCAGACTGGTCCCTTAATCACTATCCGGCGGGGGCGACGACGGAACACGGCTTCACCATCCATCGCTTCCCTGTCGATGGGCGCGATGCGGCGCAATTCGATCAAGTCAACGCACGTTTGCTCGCGCTCGCGCCTGATGAATTGCGTCCCGGCGTCTGTCCGGTGACGGAAGCAGAGACCAACATTTTCGTCGCGGAAAATATTAACTCAGCGGCGTTGCTCAAACACTTGCGCGCACGGGCGGGCGACTATCAGGCGGTGATCTTTCTGCCGTACATGTTTGGTCCCATCGTCGCAGGTGTGGCGCTCGTTGCCACGCGGCAAGGACGCGCTTTTTTGCAGCCGTGCCTGCACGACGAACCGCAGGCTTACTTTCCGCAAGTCGAGGAATTGTTCCGGCGCGCAGACAAGATTCTGTTCAACTCGGCGGGCGAACGGCAGTTGGCAGGGAAACTCTACGGCCCCGGCATCCACAGCCGCAGCGTGGTCGTCGGCGAAGGGATCGAACTGACAGAGTTTTCGCCCGCGCAGCTTGATGCGACGTTGCCCGCCGAGTTGCGCGGGGCGCGTTTCGTCCTTTATCTAGGACGCCGCGACGCGACGAAGAATGTGGACTTGCTCGCGCGCGCCTTCGCCCGTTTCAAGAGTGAAGCTCCGCAGTCTGACTTGCGGCTCGTCCTCGCCGGGCCGGGAAATGAATCTTTCGCGGCGGCGACAGAGGAACAGATCGATCTCGGTTTGGGGGACGAAGAAATGAAGGCGGCGTTGTTGAAGCATTGCGCCGCGCTGTTTCAACCGAGCCGCAGAGAGAGTTTTTCGCGGGCGATGATGGAGGCTTGGAGCGCGGGTCGCCCCGTCGTGGCGCATCGCGCATGTCTCGCGACGGCGGCGGCCATCGAAGCGTGTGCCGGCGGGTGGCTCGCCGACGCGGAGACGGAATGGGCGACGCTGTTCTCGCTCGTCGCCGAATCTGATCCGCGAATGCTCGATGAAATAGGCGCTCGCGGTCGTGCTTATGCGTTGGAGCAAGCCGATTGGGAACGAGTGATCGCGCGCTACGAAGAAGTTCTCGGCTTGACCGCAGCCGCGTGTGAGCCTAAGCCGGAGACGCGCAAAAGCCAACTCACAGCCGTTCACCAACTGTTGCCGGATTTTGTTTACGGCGATGCGATCTCGAACGAAGCTGTTTCGCTGCGCTCGCTCTTGCGCGCCGCCGGTTACGAATCGCATATCT
>Ga0136614_10000574_pt1 | contig 18808 bp, 17 predicted proteins | sample AntDrymUQ2792106_2_FD_106643 | JGI IMG/M metagenome (GOLD analysis project Ga0136614, IMG submission 106643) | Polar desert sand microbial communities from Dry Valleys, Antarctica - metaG UQ279 (21.06) | ecosystem: Environmental > Terrestrial > Soil > Desert | place: Antarctica: Dry Valley... | reverse complement strand
CTCGGAGAGCGGCGCTACGGCGAGACGACGCTTTGGTACGGTCGCCGCGCCTGAACCGCTGCCGGAAGGGGTCGCCGGGTGCGCTCTGCTGTGTGCCCCGGGTCGTTCGACCCGGTGACCCACGGGCACATCGACATCGTCGCGCGGGCCGCGCGGATGTTCGACGAGGTCACGGTCGCGGTGCTCGTCAACCACGCGAAGCAGGGACTGTTCAGCGTCGACGAGCGGATCGACATGCTGCGCGAGGCGCTCGCTGACGAGGTCGGCGCGGACTCCGCCGTACGGGTTGAGGCGTTCGAGGGCCTGCTGGTCGACTTCTGCCGCGAGCGTGGCATCGGCGCGATCGTCAAGGGGCTGCGTGCGATCACCGACTTCGACTACGAGCTGCAGATGGCGCAGATGAACGCGCGGCTCAGCGGCGTCGAGACCGTCTTCGTACCGACCAGCCCGGAGTGGTCGTTCCTCGCGTCCAGCCTGGTCAAGGAGGTCGCCGGGCACGGTGGCGACGTGTCCGGGCTGGTGCCGGCCAAGGTGGCCGCGCGGCTGCGTTCGCGCCTGCAAGAGGGCTGAGCGCGGGTACGCTGCGGTCGCGGGACCGCCGAGGAGGGAACGCACCGAGTGGACGTACACGCGAAGCTGGCCGAGATCAGGGCGGACGTCGCCGAGGCCCGGGGCATGCCGATGTCGGCGTCGTGCGTCGTGAACCGCACCGAGCTGCTCGCGGCTCTCGACCAGTTGGCCGAGATGCTGCCCCAGGCGTTCGGGGAGTCCGACCGGGTGATCGCAGAACGCGACGACGTCATCGAGCGCGCCCAGGCCGAGGCTCGCGAGATCCTCGCCGGCGCCGAGCAGAGGCAGGGTCGGCTGGTGTCCGACAGCGACGTCTTCGCGCTGTCCCGGCACGAGGCTCAGCAGACCGTCGACGAGGCAAAGGCCGAGGCCGACGACCTGCGCCGGGAGGCCGACGACTACGTGGACGAGAAGCTCGCCCACTTCGAGCTTGTGCTCACCGAGACGCTGCAGAAGCTGCACCGCGGACGCAACCGGCTCCGGGACCGCAGCAACCTGAACTTCGGCGGGTCCGTCGTCGACGAGATCAAGCTGCCCGACACGAGCGGCTGACGCACACAGGGCGAATGCATCATCCCTCGTCGGGCGCGGCTATCCTGGGCGGTGGCCTCTGAGGGGGCCCCGCCGTCTGTCGAACTTCTTCCGGAGAGACCGGTGTCCCGCCTGGACCCCCGAGCGCCGCTGGTGCTTGACATCCACGACCTGAGCCGTCGGCCGGGGTCGTCGCGTACGGCCTCCCGGTCGGTGCCCGCCCCTACAGACCTGGGTACCGAGCTGCTGGGCGTACCGGCGGACAGCGAGATCGAGCTGGAGCTCCTGCTCGAAGCCGTCATGGAAGGGGTCCTGGTGTCGGGGAGTGCGCGGGCCGAGGTTATCGGTTCGTGCGCCCGTTGCTTGACCGAGCTTCGCCGCGACCTCGAGGTCGAGCTGCAGGAGCTGTACGCCTACCCGGAGAGCGATGCGGCCGAGGACGAGGCGGGGCGGGTCCAGGGCGACGCGATCGACCTGGAGCCGATGCTGCGGGACGCGGTGGTGCTGACGCTGCCGTTCCGCCCGCTCTGCACGGACGACTGCGCCGGGCTCTGCCCCCGCTGCGGGGTACGGCTGGCCGACGATCCCGACCACCGCCACGACGAGGAGAACGACCCTCGCTGGGCGGCGCTTGCGACCCTGCTGCACGATGGTGGCAGCAGGGGCAGCACAGTGACCAACGAGGAGGACTAGACCGTGGCGGTACCGAAGCGCAAGGTTTCGCGCAGCAACACGCGGCACCGACGCAGCGCCTGGAAGGCCACCGCGCCGAGCTTGGCGACGTGCGCCAACCCGGCCTGTGGCGCGAAGCACCTGCCGCACCGGGCCTGTCCCGAGTGCGGGCAGTACGGCGCCCGCGGTGACCGCCGCCAGGTGCTCTGAGCCCGGACCGGCCACGCGCACACATGCCGACGGTCGCGGACCAGACCGGCCCAGCCGGAGATGACCTCGACCGGCTGCGCCAATCGCTCGGCGTCGCCGAGCTGGACGCGGAGCACCTCGAGCTCGCGCTGACGCACCGCTCGTTCGCCTACGAGAACGGCGGCCTGCCGACGAACGAGCGGCTGGAGTTCCTCGGCGACTCCGTGCTCGGCCTTGTCGTCACCGACCTGCTCTACACCAGCCACCCCGAGCTGTCGGAGGGCAAACTGGCCAAGCTCCGTGCCGCGGTGGTGAACGCCCGCGCCCTCGCCGAGGTCGGCCGCACGCTCGGGCTCGGACCGTACCTGCGGCTCGGTCGTGGCGAGGAGGCGACGGGGGGCCGCGAGAAGTCCTCGATCCTCGCCGACACCGTCGAGGCTTTGCTCGGCGTGGTCTACCTGGAGCACGGGTTCAATGTCGCCGGGGAGGTTGTTGGCGCTCTGTTCGGGCCGCTGCTCGACGAGGCCGTCACGATGGGGGCCGGACTGGACTGGAAGACAAGCCTGCAGGAGCTCGCGGCCTCGCTCGACCTCGGCGTGCCCGAGTACCTGATCGGGCAGAGCGGACCAGACCATGAGAAGCGGTTCACGGCACAGGTGCGGGTGGCCAACCAGCTGCACGGCCGAGGCGAGGGCAGGTCCAAGAAGGAGGCCGAGCAACAGGCGGCCGAGACTGCCTGGCTCCAGATCCGCGAGCAGGTCGGCCACGACGCGGAGGACTGAGCCGGCGTGCCCGAGCTGCCAGAGGTCGAGGTCGTCCGCCGCGGTCTCGAACGCCTGGCCGGACAGACCGTCTCAACTGTCGAGGTCCTGACCGCGCGCTCGGTACGCCGCCACCTGGCCGGGCCGACAGACTTCGCTGCCCGGCTCGCCGGTCGCCGCCTCGGCGGCGCACGCCGGCGCGGCAAGTACCTGTGGCTGCCGCTCGACGATGACCGTATCGACGACGGCGACGTGCTGCTGGGGCACCTCGGCATGTCCGGCCAGTTCCTCGTCGTCGGGTCGCAGGCACCGTTGGAGTCGCACCTACGGGTCCGGCTGGGTCTCGAGCCGATCCGCACCGGTCTCGAGCTCGACCTGCGGTTCGTCGACCAGCGAACGTTCGGCGGGCTGGCGATCACCACAGTCACGCCCTCGGCGCACGACGGCACGGTCGTGCCAGCGCCGATCGCGCACCTCGGCGTCGACCCGCTGGAGCCGACCTTCGACAGCGAGCGCTTCTCCGACCGGCTCCGCCACCGGCGTACGGGCGTGAAGCGCGCCCTGCTCGACCAGACGCTGGTGTCCGGGGTGGGCAACATCTATGCCGACGAGGCGCTGTGGCAGGCCCGCCTTCACTACGCCCGCCCAACCGAGACGCTCCGCCGCGCGGAGGTGGGACGGCTGCTAGCGGCGGTGCGCTCGGTGCTGCAGGACGCGCTCGGCCAGGGCGGCACCTCCTTCGACGCGCTGTACGTCGACGTCGACGGTCAGGCGGGCTACTTCGAGCGCGCGCTGGCGGTTTATGGACGCGAAGACCAGCCGTGCCCGCGTTGTGGCACACCCATCCGGCGCCACCCGTTCATGAACCGCTCGTCGTACGTCTGCCCCCGCTGCCAGCCGCGACCGCGACGCGCGCGGTGGTAAGCCGCGAACCTGCGGTTGACCGCACGGGTCGACGGTGGGACTCTGAGAGGTGGGCCGATCGGCCGATCAGATCCGGCAAACGCCAGCATCCCGGCCCGGCAAAGACCCCCGGTGGAGGGCATCGAATGGCGAAGGCGCTCGTAGGGCACATCGGCGGACACGACCCCCGGCTGGCAAGGGAAGCGCTGGTGCTGCGACGCCGGGTCGCCGATCTGGAGGCCGAGATCATTCGCCTGCAGGACCGCAACGACTCGCTGGCCACCGCGCTTCGCGAGCGGGAGCTCACCACCGAGCTGTCCACCGAGCGGCTGCTGGAGCCCGCGCTGCACTGAGCGTCGCCTGACTGCCCCCAGACCCCCGCCCGACTGCGCGGCGTGGCTGGCCGGCTGACGTACTCCCGCTGGCTAGGCTGCCGGCGACCGTCCCGCCACGGCCGCGGGTAGGCGAGCCCACGAGGAGTCGGGTTTGTACCTCAAGAGCCTGACATTGCGCGGGTTCAAGTCCTTCGCGTCCAGCACGACGCTCGAGTTCGAACCCGGCATCACCTGCGTCGTCGGACCCAACGGGTCGGGGAAGTCCAACGTCGTCGACGCGCTGGCCTGGGTGATGGGCGAGCAGGGCGCCAAGACGCTGCGCGGTGGGCAGATGCAGGACGTGATCTTCGCCGGGACGTCCGGCCGGGCACCGCTGGGACGCGCTGAGGTCGTGCTCACGATCGACAACGCCGACGGCGCGCTGCCGGTGGAGTATGCCGAGGTCACCGTCTCCCGGACCATGTTTCGTGCCGGCGGTTCGGAGTACGCGATCAACGGGCAGCCGTGCCGGTTGCTCGATGTGCAGGACCTGCTGAGCGATTCTGGCATCGGGCGGGAGATGCACGTCGTGGTCGGGCAGGGCCAGCTCGACTCGATCCTCCAGGCGACTCCCGAGGACCGCCGCGGGTTCATCGAAGAGGCCGCAGGCGTACTCAAGCACCGCAAGCGCAAGGAGAAGGCGCTGCGCCGGCTGGACGCGACCGAGGCGAACCTGACCCGGGTCCAGGACCTGCTCGGTGAGATCCGCCGCCAGCTGAAGCCGCTGGGCAAGCAGGCCGAGGTGGCACGGCGGGCGGCCACTGTCCAGGCCGACCTCCGCGACGCCAGGGCGCGGCTGCTCGCCGACGACCTGGTCGGCGCCCGTACGGCGTTCGAGCGGGAGCTCGCCGACGAGTCGGCCCGCCGGGCCAGGCGCGCTGACGTCGAGGCCGCGGTCCTCGCCGCCCGCGAGGACGAGTCTCGCCTGGCCCGGGAGCTCGCCGAGGACGCGGCGGCGTCGGCTCGCGCGCAGGAGACCTGGTATCGCCTGGCCGGAATGCGGGACCGGATCGCGGGCACCGCGGAACTGGCTGGCGAACGGCTTCGGCGGGCCACCGAGGACACCGAGCGCACCGCCGAATCGGTGCGAGCCGACCAGGAGCCGGACGCGCTCGCCGCCGAAGCGGCGAGGGTGCGCGACCAGGAGGCAGCCATCGCGGCCGAGGTGGCGCAGTTGCGCCGCGCGCTCGCCGGCGCGGTCGAGTCCCGGCAGGCGGCCGAGCTGGCTCACGCCGAGGAGGACCACCGGGTGACCAGCCTCGTACGGGAGGCCGCCGACCGGCGCGAGGGCCGGGCCAGGATGCACGGCCGGCAGCACGCGCTGCGCAGCCGGGCCGCCGCGGCGGACGACGAGATCGCGCGACTGGCGACCGCTCGGCGCAGCGCTGACGAGCGGGCCGAGCGCGCGCAGACCGACTTCACCGTGCTGGAGAACCAGGTCGCGGGCCTCGACGCCGGCGAGAGCGGTCTCGACTCGGCGTACGACGCCGCGACGGCGCACCTGGTGGACGTCGAGTCGAGGCTGGGCAAGGCCCGCGAGGAGGCGCAGCTGGCCGAGCGGGAACGCGCCGCGCTGGCCGCGCGCCAAGAGGCGCTCGAGCTCGGCCTGACCCAGCGAGACGGCGCGGGTGCGCTGCTCTCGGATGCCGACGACGAGTCCGGGGTGCTCGGGTCTGTGGCCGCGTTGCTGATGGTGCGACCCGGCTACGAGTCCGCCGTCGCGACCGCGCTCGGGTCGGTTGCGGACGCGGTGGCGGTCGCGGACCTCGGTGCGGCGGTCGGCGCTCTGCGTCGGCTACGCGACCACGACCTCGGCCGGTCCGGCCTGATCGTGGGAGCTGCGGGATCGAGCAACGAATCGCCGCTCCCAGCCGCCCCGCCGGGGACCATTGCCGTGCTCGACGTGCTGGAGGCGCCCGAGGCACTGCGGCCGGCGCTGGCCGCCTGCCTGGCCGGCACGGTCGTCGTCGACGACCTCGATGCCGCCCGCGACGTCGTCAGCGCGCGGCCGGACCTGACCGCGGTGACCCGGGTCGGCGACCTGCTCGGCCGGCACACGGCGGTCGGCGGACCGCCGGGTGGACAGAGCCGGCTCGAGGTGCAGGCCGCGCTGGACGACGCGACCGGCCGCCTAGTCGACGCCACCCAGGACAGCGAGCGGCTGCGCTTCGCGCAGGCCGGTCTGGACGAGGAGCTGGCCGACGCTCGGCTGCGGGCCGATGCCGCGCTTGCCGCGCTGCACGAGTCCGACGCAACGATGGCCGCGCTGGCCGAGCAGCTGGCCCAGCTGTCGGCCACCGCACAGTCGGCTCGGGCGGAGTCCGACCGGCTCGCCACTGCGATCGAGGAGGCCGAGCAGGCCCGCGACCAGCACCTGGCTGGGGTCTTCGAGCTCGAGCAGGGCAGCGCGGACGAGGAGGAAGTAGCAGACGACGACGGCGCCGAGCTGGCCCGCCGTGCCGATGCCGCGCGGGCGAGGCGGGCGGCCGAGACCGAGGCCCGGCTGGTGCTCCGTACCGCCGAGGAGCGGGCTCGCGCGATCACCGGTCGGGCCGACTCGCTCGACCGGGCGGCGCGCGCCGAGCGCAAGGCGAGGGCACAGGTGCTGGCCCGCCGCGCGCAGCGGCTCCGCGAGGCAGCGGTGGCCGACGCGGTGGGGCATGCCGCCACCCGTACGCTCGCCCGGCTGGGCCGGTCGCTGGACTCAGCCGCCGCGCAGCGCGCGGAGATCGACCAAGCTCGTGCCGGCCGCGACGAGCGGTTGCGGGCGGTGCAGTCCCAGGCTCGCGACCTGGATGCCGAACTGGCCCGGCTGACCGACAGCGTGCACCGCGACGAGGTGTCGAGGGCAGAGCAGCGGCTACGGCTCGAGGCGCTGGAGCAACGCGCGCTCGAGGAGGTGGGGCTCGATGTCGACGCGCTCGTCGCCGGTTATGGCCCGGACGTGCCGGTCCCGGCCGCGGACGACGGCGACGAGCCGCGGCCGTACGACCGAGATGTCGAGCTGCGGCGGTTCCGCGCGGCCGAGCGGGCCCTTGCCCTTCTCGGGAGGGTGAACCCGCTGGCGCTGGAGGAGTTCGGGGCGCTCGAGGAGCGGCACCGTTTCCTGGCCGAGCAGCTCGAGGACGTACGACGCACGCGCAAGGACCTGCTCGGGCTGATCAGCGAGGTCGAGGACCACGTACAGCGGGTGTTCGCGGAGGCGTACGCCGACGTGGAGGTGCAGTTCGAGGCGGTGTTCTCGCGGCTGTTCCCGGGCGGGACCGGGCGCCTGGTGCTCACCGACCCGTCCGATCTGTTGGTGAGCGGGGTAGACGTCGAGGCCCGCCCCCCGGGCAAGAAGGTCAAGCGGCTGTCACTGCTGTCCGGCGGTGAGCGGGCGCTGGTAGCGGTCACGTTCCTCGTTGCGCTGTTCAAGGCTCGGCCCAGCCCGTTCTACATCCTGGACGAGGTCGAGGCGGCGCTCGACGACACCAACCTCGGCCGGTTGCTCGAGATCTACGAGGAGCTGCGCGCCAACAGCCAGCTGATCGTGATCACCCACCAGAAGCGCACGATGGAGATCGGCGACGCCCTCTACGGCACGAGCATGCGCGGCGACGGCGTGACCACCGTGATCAGCCAGCGCCTCCGCGACCCCGCCTGACAGTCCAGGCTCCGCTGAGAGGTCACTCTCAGCGGAGCGGGTGCTGTCAGCGGGCGAAGTTGGCCGCCACCGCGTCGCCAAGGGTCTTGTCGACGTTGCGCCAGTAGTCGAACACCCGCTCCAGCATCGGGCCCGACACGCCCTGGGACGCGTGGCCGGTGATGTTGGCGACCAGGCGCTCGCGGGCGGCCTCGTCCATCACCTCGCGCACCAAGGTGCCCGGTTGGCCGAAGTCGTCGTCCTCCGCATGCAGGGAGTACGCCGCGCGCACCATCTCGCCGTCGACCTCCCAGCCGCGGGTGTCGACACCGATCTCGTCCGCGTACGCCCGACCCTTGCTGTTCGGCGCGTAGACGGGCGCGTCACCGGTGTGCTGGTACGTCATCGGCCCGTCCTTGACGTAGCTGTTCACCGGCACCTTCGGCTGGTTGACCGGGAGCTGCAGGTAGTTCGGGCCGATCCGGTAGCGGTGGGTGTCGGCGTACGCGAACACCCGACCCAACAGCATCTTGTCCGGCGAGAACCCGATGCCCGGCACCAGCGCGCTCGGCTCGAACGCCGCCTGCTCGATCTGGGCGAAGTAGTTCTCCGGGTTGCGGTTCAGGGTCATCCGGCCGATCGGGATCTCCGGGTAGTCGCCGTGCGGCCAGACCTTGGTCAGGTCGAACGGGTTGAACCGGTACGACGCGGCGTCCTCGTACGGCATCAGCTGGACCTTGAGGGTCCAGCTGGGGGCGTCGCCCGCCTCGATCGACGTGTAGAGGTCCTCGAGGTGGTAGTCGGGGTTCTCGCCGCGGATCGCCTGCGCCTCCGCCTCGGTGAGGAAGTCCGCGCCTTGGTCGGTCTTGAAGTGGAACTTCACCCAGGTCTTCTCGCCGGCGGCGTTGACCCACATGTAGGTGTGCGACCCGTAGCCGTTCATGTGCCGCCAAGTCTTGGGCAGGCCACGGTCGCCCATCAACCAGGTCACCTGGTGCGCCGACTCGGTGTTCAGCGTCCAGAAGTCCCACTGCATCTCGTTGCTGCGCAGGTGGGTGTGCGGCAGCCGCTTCTGGGACCGGATGAAGTGCGGGAACTTCATCGGGTCGCGGATGAAGAAGACCGGCGTGTTGTTGCCGACCAGGTCGTAGTTGCCTTCGTCGGTGTAGAACTTCAGCGCGAAGCCGCGCGGGTCGCGTGCCGTGTCGGGGTAGCCGAGCTCGCCCGCTACCGTCGAGAACCGGGCGAGCATCTCGGTCCTTGCGCCCTTCTGGAACAACCCGGCCTTGGTGTACTGGCTGACGTCCTCGATGATCTCTAGCTCACCGAAGGCGCCGCCGCCCTTCGCGTGCACGTTGCGCTCTGGGACGCGCTCGCGGTTGAAGTGCGCCATCTGCTCGATGAAGTGGTGGTCGTGCAGCAGGATCGGCCCGTCCTGGCCGACGGTGAGCGAGTTGCGGTCGCTCGGCGCTGGTGCGCCGGTATGGCTCGTCGACCCGGTGGAGTACGCGGAGTCGGCGGAGGTGCTGTCGTTCGGAGTGCTGGGCTGCGGCTCGGTCATGGTCGTCCTCTCCTGAGCAGGCCTCGACCTCACCACACGAGCACCAGCGCAATCAAGGCCGGCCAGTCGGATGCGGCTCCGGGTGCCGGCCGTGACACACTCGTGCCTCGAATCCCCTACCGACCCAGGGAGCCCTGGCTGATGCTGCTTGTCCTGATCTGCCTGCTGATCGCCGTCGTGACCGCCGTCGTGGTGGTCGCCTACGTCGCGTTCCCGCACCAGGGGCGCACGATCCCGCGCGCGCCCAGGCTGACCCGGGCAATGCAGGGCGTGGTGGACCGCGCCGGCCTCGACCCCGACGACGACGAGGCCGCCCACGGCGGGTCGCTGTCCTCGCTGCAGCAGCAGTGGGCCGAGCGGCGCGCCGCGGACAAGGCGGCTCACCGGGCATAGGGGCTCGCCACCGTGACTGCCGTCGAGCTGCTGCTCATCGGCCTCGCCGTCCTGCTGGTGGTCGCGACGGTCTCCGGGCTGCTCCTCCTGCGTGGCAAGCCAACGCAGCCGCGCCAGCCCGACGCGCGGACGCAGGCGCCGGTCCTCGAGCGCCCCGAGGTCGTCGAGGGCCGGCTCGCCCGGCTGCGCGGCCGGCTCGCCCGGTCGCAGGGCGCGCTGGGCCGCGGCCTGCTCACCGTCTTGTCCCGCGACCGGCTGACCGACGACGACTGGGAGTCACTGGAGGACACCCTGCTGACCGCCGACGTCGGCGTGGGTCCCGCCCAAGAGCTGGTCGCCCGGCTGCGCACCCGGCTGCGGGCTGAGTCGGCCGACGCGGACGCCCGGCAAGTGCTGCGGGAGGAGCTGGTGGCGCTGGTCGACCCCTCGCTGGACCGGTCCGTGCACACGAGCGGTCGGGACGGGGGACCGGGGGTGGTCCTGGTCGTCGGCGTCAACGGCACCGGCAAGACCACGACGGTGGGCCGGATCGCCCGGGTCCTCGTCGCCGACGACAAGCGGGTCCTCCTCGGCGCGGCCGACACCTTCCGGGCGGCCGCCGCCGACCAGCTCGAGACCTGGGGCAACCGGGTCGGGGTCGAGACCGTACGGGGCGCGGAGGGGACCGACCCGGCGAGCGTCGGTTTCGACGCGGTGCGCACGGGGCTGGAGCGCGGCGTCGACACGGTCCTGGTCGACACGGCCGGGCGGCTGCACACCAAGGCCGGCCTGATGGACGAGCTCGGCAAGGTCAAGCGGGTGATCGAGAAGCAGGCGCCGGTCACCGAGGTGCTGCTCGTCATCGACGCCACCACCGGGCAGAACGGGCTGGCCCAGGCAAGGGTGTTCCGCGAGGCCGTCGACGTCACTGGAATCGCGCTCACCAAGCTCGACGGCACGGCCAAGGGAGGCATCGTCGTCGCGGTGCAGCGTGACCTCGGCGTCCCGGTCAAGCTGGTCGGCCTCGGCGAAGGACCGGACGACCTCGCCCCGTTCGACCCCGAGGAGTTCGTCGACGCTCTGCTCGGCTGACCCTCCCGCGTTGTCACCCCACCACGGCGCTCTAACGCCGTACGACGGTGACAACTCGCTGAAGGGGTGGGAGGCCGTTAACCGGGACGTAACACCGCGGCGGCAGCCGTCACCTGGGCGCAACACGCACCGAGCGGACCCGAAACCTGGCTGGGCGAGAGTACGAGCCGACCGGCCGGAAGGGAGCCTCGATGAGACACGCCGACACCGCCTGGGTGCTGGTGAGCACCGCGCTCGTCATGTTGATGACACCCGGGCTCGCGCTGTTCTACGGCGGTATGACGCGGGCCAAGAGCGTGCTGAACATGATGATGATGAGCTTCTCCACGCTCGCGCTCGTCAGCGTGCTGTGGGTGCTGTACGGCTACTCGATCGCGTTCGGGGAATCCGACTCGCAGCTGATCGGGAGCCTCGACAACCTCGGCTTCCACGGTCTGAACGGGGCGAGCGTGCTGAGCTTCGCCGCGTTCCAGCTGATGTTCGCGATCATCACCCCGGCCCTGATCAGCGGCGCGGTCGCCGACCGGGCCAAGTTCCTCGGCTGGTGCGTGTTTGTCGTCGCCTGGACAACGCTGGTCTACTTCCCGGTCGCCAACTGGGTGTTCGACTTCGGCGTCGACGGCGCCCTCGGTGACGACGCGGGCTGGATCGTCGAGTGGGGCGTGCAGGACTTCGCCGGCGGCACCGCGGTCCATGTCAACGCCGGTGCGGCCGCGCTGGCGCTGGCACTCGTCCTCGGCCGGCGCATCGGCTGGCGCCGGGACCCGATGCGGCCGCACAACCTGCCGCTGGTCCTGCTCGGCGCCGGGCTGCTCTGGTTCGGCTGGTTCGGCTTCAACGCCGGCTCCGCGCTCGCGGCGGATGGGCTGGCCGCCACCGCGTTCGTCAACACCCAGGCCGCCACCGCCGCTGCGGTCATCGGCTGGCTCGTCGTCGAGCAGGTGCGCGACGGCCGCCCGACGACGCTCGGCGCCGCCTCGGGTGCCGTGGCCGGCCTGGTCGCGATCACCCCGGCCTGCGCGTTCGTCTCGCCGTTGGGGGCGCTGCTGCTGGGCGTGCTGGCCGGCGCGATCTGCGCGCTTGCGGTCGGACTCAAGTGGCGACTCGGGTACGACGACTCCCTGGACGTGGTCGGCGTCCACCTGGTCGGCGGCGCGTTCGGCTCGATCGCCCTCGGGTTCCTGTCGCTCGACGGCGGGATCCTGTACGGCGGTAGCGCGGTGCTGCTCGGCAAGCAGGCGGTCGCGGTGCTGGCGGTCGGGACGTTCTCGTTCGTCACCGCGCTCGTGCTCGCCAAGCTCATCGACCTCACTATCGGGTTCCGCCTCGACCGGGAAGACGAGAGCGCGGGCATCGACCTGGCCGAGCACGCCGAGAGCGGCTACGACCTCACCATCGCGGGCGTCGGCGGTCGTACGCAGGCGGCCGCGCCCGATCCGGTCGCAGCCGGTGTGCCATCCGAGGCCCAGCGTGACGAAGGGAGGGTGCCGGCATGAAGCTCGTGACAGCGGTGGTCAAGCCGCACAAGTGGGACGACGTCCGTGACGCGCTGGAGACGTTCGGCGTCGCCGGCATGACGGTGACCGAGGCCAGCGGGTACGGCCGGCAGAAGGGCCACACCGAGGTCTACCGCGGCGCGGAGTACGACGTGACGCTCGTGCCGAAGATCCGCGTCGAGATCGTCGTCGACGACGACGACGTGGCAGATGTCGTCGGCATCGTCGCGAAGGCCGCGCAGACCGGCAAGATCGGCGACGGCAAGGTCTGGGTGCAGCCGGTGGACTCCGTCCTCCGCATCCGCACCGGTGAGCAGGGCGCCGCGGCGCTGTGACCGCCGCGGCCCGAGCCGAGCGCTGTCGATCGCTCGACGAGCGACTGCGGTCGCTCCTCGCCGAGGCGGTCGGGGCCCTCCCTGAAGCCGCCGGCCGGACCGCACTGGTCGCCGTCGGCGGCTATGGCCGCAGCGAGATGTCACCGCTCAGCGACGTCGACGTGGTGCTGCTGCACACACCGGACCTGCCGGACGACGTCTGCGCCGAGGTGGCCGAGCTGGTCTGGTACCCGTTGTGGGACGACGGCGTCTCGCTGGACCACGCGGTCCGCTCCACCGACGAGATGCGCAGCGTCGCTGCCGCCGACTGGAAGGCGGCGGTGGGGATGGTGGACACCCGGCACGTCGCCGGCGAGCAGTCACTGGTTCGGAGCGTTCGGTCCGCAGTGCTCGCCGACTGGCGACGGGGCGCCCGGCGCCGGTTACCCCAGCTCCGCGCCGCCTGGGCCGAGCGGCTCGACCGGGCCGGCGACCTCGCGTACTCGGCGGTGCCAGACCTCAAGGACTCGCGCGGCGGCCTCCGCGACGCCGTCCTGCTCCGAGCACTGGTCGCCACCTGGCTCGTCGATGCGCCGCACCGGCCCCTCGAGGAGCACCGGGCGGCGCTGCTCGACATCCGGGACTCGCTGCACGTCGCAGCCGGCCGGCCGAGCGACCGGTGGACGCCCGAGCTGCTGCCGGACGTCGCTCGCCTCCACGGCGTCGAACCCGAGCCGCTGGACCACCAGCTGCGAGACGTCGGGCGGCGCACCGGGCAGCTGGTCGACCTGACCTGGAGCCGGCTCTTGCACCGGTCGTCGCCGAGGCGCCGGATCCGCACCCGCCGGATCGACCGCTCAGCTACCGATCCGTTCGCGTTCGTACCCGCCGCCGCGGACGCAGCCGAGCGCGGAGTTCTGCTCGGCCCCAGCGCCGCCGCCTGGTTTGCTCGGCCCTCCGCCACCCTGCCGGACCCGTGGCCGGAGCACGCCCGTCGCGACCTGGTCCGGCTGCTCGCGGCCGGGCCCGGCCTGGTGCCGGTCTGGGAGACGCTGGACTGCGCCGGGCTGGTCGGCCGGTTCCTGCCCGAGTGGTCCGGCATCCGGCTGCGCCGGTCCCAGTCCGCGGTACACCGCTTCACCATCGATCGGCACAGCGTCGAGACCTGCGTCGAGGCCAGCCACCGGCTCCGGGACGTCGCCCGCCCCGACCTGCTCGTGCTGGCCGCCCTCCTGCACGACATCGGCAAGGGCCCTGCCGTCGACGGAGCAGACCGCGACGACCACAGCACCGCCGGCGCCCAGACGGCGGACAAGATCGCTCGGCGGCTCGGGTTCGACGACGACTCGGCGACGACGGTCGCGTTCCTGGTCCGGAACCACCTGCTGCTGCCGGGCACGGCCGTACGCCGCGACCTGGACGACCCGGCAACCGCGCGAGCAGTGGCCGCGGAGGTCGGCGACCTCGACCGGCTCGAGCTGCTCGCGACGCTGGTCGAGTGCGACGCCCGCAGCGCCGGGCCGACCGCGTGGACCGGATGGCGGGCCGGGCAGGTCCACCGGCTGGTCGGGGAGGTGGCCGCCGTACTGCGCCGGACGGGACCGCAGCCCACACCGGTCGAGCACCTCGGCGGGTGGGAGCCGCCTCGTCGGTTGGGAGCGACGGGTGGCCGCGATGGGTACCAACTGGTCGCGGAGGCGGGTAGCCACGGCAGCCGGCTGCTCGTCACCGGACCGGACCGGATCGGCCTGCTCGCCGACCTGGCCGGCACCCTCGCCGCGGCCGGCCTCGGCGTACGGGCTGCGCGGGCCGCGACCCGCGACGGCGTCGCCTGGTCGCAGTGGGACCTCGACGCGACCACGGTCGACACCGGTCGGCTGAAGCTGCGCCTCGACCGGGTGCTCGACGCGACGACCGATCTCGCGACTCGCCTCGACATCGCGTCGCCACCGGCGACGGCTGCACGGGTCCGGGTGCTGTCGGGGACGTCGGCGACCGCGACCGTCCTCGAGGTCCGCGCCGCCGACCAGCCGGCGCTGCTGTGGAGGGTGTTCCGCACGCTGGCCGACGCCGGTGCGGACGTACGGTCCGCGCACGTCGACACGCTGGGGCCCCAAGCCCAGGACGTGCTCTACGTGACCGACCGGCACGGGCGCGCCTTACCCCAACACGCAGCTGACCGGCTGGCCGCCGCTCTCAAGCGCGCGCTCAGCCCCCATTGACCGCGATCCGCGGCAAATGGCCCAGCGATCCGCGGCAAATGGTCCAGCGATCCGCGGCAAGTGGTCAGGCGTACGCCTCCGGCCACACGACGACGAACCGCTCGAAGACCACCTCGAGCTTGTCGGTGACGGCGACCCCGAGCGGCTTGCACGTCCGATCGAAGTACGAGCGGTGGGCGTCGAGCCACCAGTCGCGGCTGCGGTCGCCCTCGCCCTCGTCCCAGGCGAACGCGTCGTCGACGCTGACCAGCGGCCCGAGCCGAAGCTCCACGCTGCGCAGGATCGCCCGGGCCTGACCGCTGCCGTCGGCGACGATCCAGTGCCCTCCTATCCGCGGCAACGGCTGGCCCTCGGCATGGAACTCAGCGACCGCGCCGGCGGTGGCGCGCTTCGGGCCGTGCAGGACCAGCGCGAGCAGCTCGTCGGCCAGCTCCGCCGAGTCGCCGAACTGCTCGAATGGGTGCTCGGCGCCGGAGTGCTCCGGATGCTGCGCGGTGAAGTCCGACCACAGCTGAGCCGCTGACTCGCTGTCGAGGGGCGGCATCATGGTCCCCACCCAATCGGATGTCGTGACATCGTGGTCGCCCGGCAACCACAACGCCTCGAAATCTGCCCGCAACCGCTCGGAGGACCTCCCCGGTGTTCGACACCCTGCAGGACCGGCTGGCGTCGACGTTCAAGACGCTGCGCGGCAAGGGTCGGCTCAGCGAGTCCGACATCGACGCCACCGCGCGCGAGATCCGGGTCGCGCTGCTCGACGCCGACGTCGCGGTCCCGGTGGTGCGTGACTTCATCGCCGCGGTCAAGGAGCGGGCTCTCGGCGCCGAGGTGAGCGGCGCGCTTAACCCGGCACAGCAGGTGATCAAGATCGTCGACGAGGAGCTCGTCGGCATCCTTGGCGGCGAGACGCGGCGGCTGCGGTTCGCCAAGCGGCCGCCGACGGTGCTCATGCTGGCCGGCCTGCAGGGCTCTGGGAAGACCACCCTCGCCGCCAAGCTCGCGAAGTGGCTGGTGGAGCAGGGCCGCACGCCGCTGCTGGTCGCCGCGGACCTGCAGCGGCCGAACGCCGTGACCCAGCTGCAGGTGGTCGGCGGCCAGGCAGGTGTTGACGTGTTCGCCCCCGAGCCGGGCAACGGAGTCGGGGACCCGGTACGGGTCGCGCGCGACTCGGTCGAGCACGCGCGGCGTACGTTGCACGACGTCGTCGTCGTCGACACCGCCGGCCGGCTCGGCATCGACGCCGAGCTCATGCAGCAGGCGGCTGACATCCGCGACGCCGTCGAGCCGGACGAGACGCTGTTCGTGATCGACGCGATGATCGGCCAGGACGCGGTGACGACCGCGCAGGCCTTCCTCGACGGTGTCGGCTTCGACGGCGTGGTGCTGACCAAGCTGGACGGCGACGCCCGCGGCGGTGCGGCGCTGTCGGTCGCCAAGGTCACCGGCCGGCCGGTGCTGTTCGCGTCCAACGGGGAGCAGCTCACCGACTTCGACGTTTTTCACCCCGACCGGATGGCCTCGCGCATCCTCGGCATGGGCGACGTGCTCACGCTGATTGAGCAGGCCGAGAAGACCTTCGACGTCGAGCAGGCGCAGCAGGCCGCGGACAAGCTGAGCGGGCGCGGCGGCCCGTTCACCCTCGACGACTTCCTGCAGCAGATGCAGGCGGTCCGCAAGATGGGCTCGCTGTCGAAGATCCTCGGCATGTTGCCCGGGATGGGCGAGATCAAGGACCAGGTGGCCGGCATCGACGAGCGGGAGGTGGACCGGCTGCAGGCGATCATCCAGTCGATGACACCGGGGGAGCGCGCCGACCCGAAGGTCATCGACGGGTCGCGGCGACGCAGGATCTCCGCCGGCTCCGGTACGACCGTCCAGCAGGTCAACCAGCTGGTCGACCGGTTCTTCGAGGCGCGCACGATGATGACGCAGCTGGCCGGCGGGGGGATGCCGGCCGGGATGCCCGGCGGGATGCCGGGCGGGATGCCGGGGATGGCTGGCCTGCCGGGCGCGCCGGGCAAGCGGGCCAAGGGCCGGCAGCCGGCCAAGAAGGGCAGGACCAAGCGCGGGTCGGGCAACCCGGCCAAGCGCGCCCAGGAGCTCCGCGACCGTTAGCGTCCCACCGGTGAGCGGTGCGCTTCGGGTCAGTGGTGTCGTGCTGCCCGAGGGCGAGCACCGAGAGCTGTACGTCGTGGACGGGCAGGTCACCTTCGAGCCCGTACGGGACGCCGAGGACATCGGCAGCGGGCACGAGCGGCTGTGGGTCGTCCCGGGACTTGTCGATGCGCACTGCCACGTAGGCCTCGACCCCGACGGCGCCGTCGACGAGGCGACGCAGGAGGAGCAGGCGAGCGCCGACCGCGACGCCGGGGCGCTGCTGCTGCGCGACTGCGGCTCGGCCGCCGACACCCGCTGGATCGACGACCGCGAGGACCTGCCGGAGATCGTCCGCGCGGGTCGCCATATCGCCCGCACCCGTCGCTACATCCGCAACTACGCCCACGAGGTCGAGCCGGACCAGCTCGCCGCGTACGTCCGCCAGGAGGCCGCCCGCGGTGACGGCTGGGTCAAGATCGTCGGCGATTGGATCGACCGCGACGTCGGCGACCTCACGCCGTCGTGGCCCGGTGAGGCCGTCCGCGCGGCGGTGGCGGCCGCGCACGAGGAGGGGGTGCGGATGACCGCACATGTGTTCGGTGAGGAGGCGCTCCCCGACCTGATCGACGCCGGGATCGACTGCATCGAGCACGGCACCGGGCTGTCGACCGACCTGATCGACCAGATGGCCGAGGGTGGGACCGCGCTCGTACCCACCGCCAAGCAGCTCGACAACTTCCCCACCTACGCCGAACGTGCGGAGCCGAAGTTTCCCGCCTACGGCCGGCACATGCGGGCGCTGTTCGCCCGGCGGCGCGCGACGATCGGCGCCGCGTACGAGGCAGGGGTGTCGATCTTCGCTGGCACCGACGCCGGGGGGGTGCTGCCGCACGGGCTGATCGCGGCGGAGATCGCCAAGCTCGCCACGTATGGCTTGTCAGCCGTCGACGCGCTGGGTGCGGGGTCGTGGCGGGCGAGGGAGTGGCTCGGCCGGCCGGCGCGGCTCGGGGAGGGCGTGCCGGCGAGCTTCTGCGTCTATCCGGCCGATCCGCTCGCCGACCTGCGCGTGCTGGCCGCGCCTACCCGCATCGTCCTGCGCGGACGCGTCGTGGGGTGACCGAGTCGCAACTTTCGCTGGAGCCCCAGCGAAAGTCACGCTGCCTCAGCCAAATAGCGCGTGGTCGGCGTGGGTTTCGCTGGGGTCGTACGCCGGCGCCACCCACCGCTGCCGGTTGGAGAGTGGCTGGTGGCCTCTGGCACAATGACCGGCTGAACCCGACGGTCGCGGCACCCTCTACCCGTCGTCCGCCGGTTCGTCGGCAGCCCGCTCCCAACCCCACGCGGGATCGTGGCCGCCATCCACCGAGATCGACAGGAGACACCACACCCGTGGCCGTCAAGATCCGCCTCAAGCGCATGGGCAAGATCCGTACGCCGTTCTACCGCATCGTCGTCGCCGACGCGCGCACCAAGCGCGACGGTCGGGTGATCGAGGAGATCGGTACCTACAACCCGAAGACCGACCCGTCGATCATCAAGGTCAACTCCGAGCGGGCGCAGCACTGGTTGTCGGTCGGCGCGCAGCCGAGCGAGCCGGTACGCGCGCTGCTGCGCAAGACCGGTGACTGGCAGAAGTTCCGGGGCGAGCCGGCGCCGCCGCCGCTGCTGGAGGTCGCTCCGCGAGCGGACAAGGCCGACAGCTTCAATGCGGCGCTGAAGGACGCGCACGGCGAGTCCGACCGCGAGGGCGCCACCACCAAGAGGACGGCCAAGAAGCGGACCGCCAAGGCCGCCGCGCCCAAGGCCGAGGAGGACGCCGAGCCGAAGGCCGACGGGGACGTCGAGCCGAAGGCCGCCGAGGACGACAAGCCAGCCGCCAAGCCAGGGGCCGCCGAAGACGCTGAGCCGAAGGCCGACGGGGACGCCGAGCCGAAGGCCGCCGAGGACGACAAGCCAGACGCTGAGCCGAAGGCCGCCCAGGACGCTGAGCCGAAGGCCGACGAGGACGACAAGCCGAAGGCCGACGAGG
>Ga0136614_10000571_pt1 | contig 18826 bp, 21 predicted proteins | sample AntDrymUQ2792106_2_FD_106643 | JGI IMG/M metagenome (GOLD analysis project Ga0136614, IMG submission 106643) | Polar desert sand microbial communities from Dry Valleys, Antarctica - metaG UQ279 (21.06) | ecosystem: Environmental > Terrestrial > Soil > Desert | place: Antarctica: Dry Valley... | reverse complement strand
ATGTACTGGCGCGTGCGCGAAGTGGCCTGCAAAATTTCGATGGCGGCGACGCGGCCTTTGCCGTCAGCGCGCGGCAAGAGGCGTTGCGAGACGATGACGCGGAAAACATTAGCGAGCCGCGCCCGGATCACCTTCTCCTCATTTTTGGGGAAGACGCCGATGATGCGATCCACGGTCTTGGAAGCGTCAATCGTGTGCAAAGTGGAGAGGACGAGATGGCCGGTCTCGGCGGCTTCGAGCGCGATCTCGATGGTCTCGCGGTCGCGCATCTCGCCGACGAGGATCACTTTCGGGGCTTGGCGCAGAGCCGCGCGCAGGGCGCGTGCGAAGTCCGGCGTATCCGTGTGCAATTCGCGTTGATGAATGGTGCAGTTCTTGTGCTGGTGCAGGAATTCGATGGGGTCTTCGATGGTGATGACGTGATAGAACTTCGTCTCGTTGATGAGATCGATGACGGCGGCGAGCGTCGAAGACTTGCCGCTGCCGGTCGGCCCGGTGACAAGGACGAGGCCGGTCTTGAGATCGACAATCTGCTTGATCGCCTCCGGCAGATTGAAGTCGCTCCACTGCGGCGGACGCGACGGAATAACACGCATTACGATGACGTGCGTGCCGCGCTGCATGAAGACGTTGACGCGAAAACGCGAGAGGCCGGGCGCGCTGAAGGACACGTCCGCCGAACCGTATTGGCTCAAGTTGTCCGCCGCGACTTGCTGGCTACCGATCAGTAATTTCGCGATGGCGGCGGTATGCGCCGGCATCAATTTCTCAAGGCCGGCGACAGACACCGGCTGGAGTTTCCCCATCAACTCGATCTGCGGCGGGCGGCCCGGCGAGAAGATCAAGTCGCTGACCTTATCGGAGACGCCAAGCATCGCGCGCAGCACGTTGATGAAATTCAGCGGCGCGGCGGATTCGGCGACATTTGTTGTAGGCGGTGTTTGAAAGCTCATAAATAATTTGTCCGTTGTTCGTCGTCAGTGTTCCCTTGCATGTGGTCGATAAGCTGAGTTCTAAAAATCAGGGCTTCAAGATCGAACAGCACAAAATCACGGACAACTGACTCCTTCATCAACAAAGTTTCGCAACGGTCGTAACGGAAATTAAACGCCTGCGCCAAACCAACGCATCGAGTTAGGCGTACATCAAAATGAGAGCAAGCGGCGGGAAGTCTTCCCCACAGGGAAAGCGTTTCGCCAGAGACAGGAAAGGAGGCGCTAATAGACATGGCAACTTATCGCGATCCGGTGCGCGTCTTTGCACCGCTGGAAATTGTCGAGCGCCTGCTGGAGATTCGCGCCGACGCGGGCTACTCCCCAGAATTATTTCTCCGGTCGTCCGATGACTTGGCGGCGTATTTCGATGCGTATGGCTTCGACGTTTACACTTTCTCCGACGCGGAAGCCGAATTTCACTATGGCCGTTACCGCGCGCCCCTCGCGCCCGGCGGCGATCACGCACACAGTTCACCGACGGCGCACTAAAAGATTTACCCAGCCGTAAAAAGAGCAGCGGAAGCCACCAAGAGTTATCGGCTTCCGCTGCTTTTTACTTTAGGGGAAAGAGTTTGAAATTTGAAGTCTGAGGTTCAAGGACGAATATCCTTAAACCTCGGACTTCAAACCTTAAACTTCATACCGCCTTCACGATCACGATGGTCACGTCGTCGTCCGCGCCGCGCCCTTCCGTCCAATCCAGCACGTCCGCGTAGAGAAAATGGATCAATTCTTCGGCGCTCTGATGCTGCCCTTCGCGCACCTTGCGTTCGAGTCGCTCGCGTCCGTACTCGCCGCCGTCTGCGCCGACGGCTTCCGTCAATCCGTCCGTGTACAGCACAAGCGTCTGGCCCGGCTCAATCGGCAAGTAATACTCGTAATAGCGCGCGTCGTTGAACATGCCGAGCGGCAGGCCGCCGCGTTCGATGAAACGCGCGTTCCCCTGCGCGTCAATCAGGAGCGGCGGGTTGTGTCCCGCGTTGGCGTAAGCCAGCGTCCTGTTCGTCGTATCCAGCACGCCGTAGAAGGCCGTCACGAACTGGTTGTTCTTGATCGATTCCCAGAGCAGATAATTGACCTTTGCCAGCGAGATGTTCGGCGCGTACCCGATGTGGATCGCGGCGCGCAAGGAAGCTCGCAGGAAGGCCATTAAAAGCGCCGCCGGCATCCCCTTGCCCGACACGTCCGCGATCACGATGCCGAGATGGTCTTCATAGATTTGCACGAAGTCGTAATAATCGCCCGACACCTCTTCCGTCGAAAAGTTGTAAGCGCTGATGTCAAAGCCTTCGAGGTGCGGGCGGCGTGCCGGCAGCAGTTCCAACTGCACCTGCCGAGCGACTTCGAGTTGCGCTTCGAGCCGCTTCTTCTCGATCAACTCTTCGTGCAGCCGCGCCTTTTCGATGATGATCGCGACCTGCGAAGAGAGCAGCAACAGGATTTGCAGATCGTCCTGCGTGTAAGCGTTCAACTCGTCGCTTTCAAGATCGAAGACGCCGATCACTTCATCGTTACATATGATCGGCGCGACCATCTCGGAGCGAGTCTCCCGGCGCGCGTTGACGTAGCGCGGATCAAGCCGCACGTCCGGCACGATCACCGGCTCGCTCGTCTGCGCGACAGACCCGATCAGACCTTCCCCGACCTTCATGTGCAGATCGGTCAACTCGTCGATGTCGTAACCACGCACGGCGGTCGAGCGGAAAACACAGTCCACCTCGCCGGTTCTCTTTCCCGCCGCAGGCAACTGGCACTCGATCAGGTAAATCCCGGCGGCATCGTAAGGCAGCAACGAGTCGAGCGTATCCATCACGAGGTTCAGCACCTCTTCGATTTCGAGCGAGCGGCTGATCTTCTTCGTAATTTCGAGCAGCAACCGCAATTTATCGATGACGGTCAAGCCCGCCGCCGGCACAGTAGATTTTTCTTTGATCAATTCACCCATGACAACTCACGCCATTCTCACATCTCCAATGAGGAATGAGGCGAAACAGGATTATAAAGGCAATCAGCCAGAATGATGAACGCAGATTTAGGTTTCAAGTTCCGAATTTGGGTTTAGGAAGAACGCGCTTCGACTTGAAACACGAAACTCGGAACTCGAAACTTAAGTCTGCCTCTCATCCTTGCTCTTCCAACGCCGCTTCCGTCAGCAGAGAAAATTCGAGCGCGGCGGTCGGGTGTTGGCGAAAGAAATCGTTGACATCAACCGGCAGAGTGATGCGCGCGAGGCGCAAGTGACGCGAGGCGAAGAGTTCTTCGTAGCGTTCGGCGGCGCGGCGTCCGGCGTCGTCGGGGTCCAACGCGGCGACGACGTGGAAGCGGCCCAGCGGCGCAAGCCACTCGTCTTTCATCCCGCCCGCGCCGACAAGGCCGACCGCCGCAAAGCCATGCGCGAGCAATGTCAGAGTGTCTGTGAATCCTTCGACGAGATAAACGACAGCGCCGCTTGTCAGACGTTCGAGCGCATCCACGTTATAGAGCGACGGCACGCTGCCCCGCATATTGTGCCAGCGCGGTTCGACGCCGGCAGCGGTTGTGCGCGCCTGTAAATAAACGGCGCGGCCTTCGACGTAAAATGGAAAGAGCAAACGATGGCGATAAAAAGTCAGGTGCGCCCGCGCATTGAACAGCCCGCTTTGCTGCAACTCGGCGAGCGCGAATGATTGCTGCATCCGCCGCATCACGCGGCGATAAGCGCGGCGCGGGAAATATGCGATCCCAGCGCGCTCAATCGTCTGTCGGTCAATGCCGCGCCGCGAGAGATAGCTCAAGCTCTCAGTCTGATCTTCTTGACGGCAAGCCGCTAAAAATGTCTCGCAGATCGCATTGATGCGCTCCGGCGCGAGCGGCGCTGATGCTTCTTCAGCAACATTCTCAGCCACCACATCGGGCGCGGCGCGGGCCGCCAGTGTCGGGCGTCGAGTGCTGGTCCCGATGCCGAGATCGCGCGCCATCTCCAGCACTGCGCGGCTGAACGAGATACCATGCATCAACTCATAAAAACGGATCGCGTCGCCGCCCTCGTCGCGCGAGAAGCAGTGAAACAGCCCGCGCGTTAAATCAACTGAGAGCGTCGGACGGCCCTTGCCGCTGTGCGCGTGTGTGGGAATGGGGCAGAAGGCTTGCAGGCGTGCGCCGGCAAATTGAATTGAAGCGCAGTAATGTTGAAAGAACGAGCGGTAATTGATCGCGCGCTTAACTTCATCGCGCAACTTACGGAGTCGTTCACGCTGCGAACTCTCATCCGCCATTTTGCTTGCCGTTGCCGGTGACGGCGGCCTGCCGCGCCGCATAGCGCGCCGCCACCTCTGCCTCGTGCCGCTTTCGGTATTCCGGCCACAGCCGCGATACTTTCAAGCGATACTCGATCAGCTCCCGGCTCACGTTGAAATGCTTCGCCATCTCCGTCGAACTCTGGCCCGCGCGCACGAATCGTTCAATCGCCGCGTAAGGGACCAACGCCGCCGCGCCCACAGCATACGCCGCCTCCTCGTCTTCCTCGTTGTAATCCCGCGCCACCGTCTTCCCCTGCTTGTTCTGCGCCACAATCGACAAACGATTCGCCTTATGTCCCAAAAAGACGTGGCAGACTTCCTCCATCAACGTCGCATTGTTCCGCGCCTGCCCGTGTCGCGGATTCAAAATCACCAACCGCCACCCGTTCGGCAAAGGCCGCGAACAAGTCCCCCCCGACCAAGCGTTCGCCCCCACGCCCAACAAATGCTCCCGCGCCTCTTCCGACAAGCCCCGAATCTGCTCGAAGTCCACCACCAACAACTTCGCGAACTGCGCCAACGCAAACGGATCAAGCGCCTCCTCACTCCGCCGCAGCCCCGCAAAGTCGCGCAAGCCTAAAGCCCGCAACTCATACCATCTCCCCTTAAACGTCGGCGGCAGCTTCGTCCGATCCACGGCAAATTTACTCCGCGCCTTTAGCCATTTCTTCATACGCAGTCTGCCGCCGCTCAAACACGGCTTTCGTCGCTGCCTCAATCTTTTCAGCGCGCTCGGCCTCAGTCTCTTTTGGCAAGACGGTGATCATCAGCTTTGTCCCCGCTTTCAACTCAACTTGATCGTCCAAATCAACTTGCTCACCATCAAAATGCGCGCGTAAAGTAATAGCACTCATATCGACTGACCTCCTGCCGCCGGCAACTGATGTCCTAACTTCAAACCTAACCACGCCCAATCTTCCAGCGTCGAGTGCAATTCTTCTTCACACTTCCCCAACGTCTCACCGAACGACACCACGCCCGGACACGCCGCGATGCGCCCGGCAAACGTCCCATCCTCCAACTTGTCATACTCGGCTTGCGTCATCGCCCGATTTAGATATTCGCTCAAAATGTACTGAACGCTCATAACAACCTTTCGGCTTTGTACCTTTATTTCAGCACGTCACCTAATTTTTGTGCTAATTCTTCAATTGAGTACGTGGCTGTGTTCAAAGCCAATTTATCAGCTAAAGTGGGACTATAGGCCATAACCTCATCTTTGGAGACTTTGTGCCATAAAGGAAGGATAACCTTTCCGCCTATCATCTCCTTTGCGACAAGTCCGTCGAGTTCGTACTGCGGCCAATTCTTGGAAAAGAATGCTGGTGACAACACTACTATACCGAATTTTGAGTTCGCCAGACCTTTATCAATCGAACGCCTAAGACTGTCGCCAACCTTAAGTTGGAAATCGTCATACCAAACCGAAAAGCCTGCCTCCCTCAATCTCACTGCGAGAGGCCGAACTAAATCTTCCTTGTCTTCATAAGCGTGAGAAATAAAAGCATCATAAGCCTCGGCACGCACAAATGCCATCAGCTCATCGCCGCTGGGAGTTGGAAAGGATGTAAATCGTACTTGATTAAGAGCTGGTTGCAAAATTAAAGCAACCGTCGCACATCACTATCTGAAAAGTTAATTTTGCAACCAGCTCTAAGTAAATCACCCTGTCTTCGCCTAGACTCAGCCTCTCTTCGCTTGAAAGAATCAAGCAGTTTTTTCTGCTCGTGTTCCTGCTCACGGGACCGTTCCTGTTCATACTTGTAGAGTTGTGAAGTTTTATCCGCGAGCTGTTTCGTTAGGTCTGCTTTTTTCTTCTGGATCGAAACAATGTCACGCTCGATTCGCTCTACCTCTCGCTGTTTACACTGTAATGATGATGGGCTGGTGTAGCGAGTGGTGCTTTGCTTAATTTGAGAGATGCGCTCAGATTTTGACGCCTTATTTCGACTCTCGTCTGTCAGCTTCCGCTGTAGAGAAGAAATGTCGCGTTGAGTGCGTTCAATGTTGCTCTGAATGTAGTGTATGGACATGGGCTTTAATTCGACTCGTACTTAAGAAATCAGGCGCTCAACTCTGGTAGTTGAACGCCTGATAAACTTCAAACGAAATTTGAATACTTACTTCCGCTTGCTACGTCCGCGAGTCTCTGTGCCGGGGTGGCTGAATTGGGTGTAGGCAACGCGGAATAGTTCGGAGAGAGCGGCGGCAGTTTCGGGCGTCAAATTGCGGTCGGCGCGCAGGTGCGCTTCGACGATTGACGGCATCGATTCCTGCGGGAAGTAGATGACCGGCTTGGCTTCGTCGCCGGTCGTCTGGCGACCGCTCATGATGCGCTCCATTGGCATGTCGAGCCATGCGGTTAAGCGCGCAATGTTGTCGGCGTCAGGTTTGCCCGTACCATTTTCGATGCGCGAGAGCGTCGAGGCCGAGACGCCCGTCTCGTCCGCCACATCGCGCAAGCTCAGGTTCGCATCATCACGCTTGCGGCGGATCGCCCGACCAAGTTCCACTGTATTTACTAGACTTTTTGCTTGTGCCATAACATTTGGCCTCCTTCTTCATGCGCCTTTTTTGCCCTCTCAGTAGCCCGACGGCGGGGCGGCGCGACCTCCTCTAGCCCCAGACCATAACACAAGAAAATTTTAGATGCAAGATATTGTTTTATGCTTGCAACAAACCGGGAACAGTGGTACACTGTTTCACGTATGAAACAGTGTGATTCGCCGACAGGGTGAAGCGGGTCGCGGAAGGGGCTGAAGAAGGACGTGAGCGAATACATCTGGGAAACATTCGACAGCTTATTTAAAACGGTTCACCGGCAGGGGCGGCGCTTGGAAGAGTTGGAAGCGCGCGTCGTCGATTTGGAAAGCCGTGTGGCCGAGCGGCACGCGCAACAGCAGCCGAAGGCGGTGCACCACCAGCAAGCTCCGACTTTGAGCGAGATGCCCGCCGAACGTGCGGCCTGAAAATCGTAGTTCTGAAGTTTTTGAGTTTTACGCGGAGGATTTGAGAGATGGCAATAGCAGCAACCGTAAACACCGACAAGAAAATGTTGATGCGCGATAAGCGGGCGCAAGGGATCGCGGCGATGGGCTTAGTGAATCGCGAGGGCGACCGCTTTCGCGTGACGACGCCAAGTTTGCGCGGTCGCCGTTCGAGCTACGAAGTCTGGCGCGACGAGGCGGGCAAGGTGCGCTGCTCTTGTCTCGAATTCGAGGAAGAGTCGGCGCAAGAAGCCGGCTTCCGCTGTGAACATATCCTTGCCGTGAAGCATTCGCTACTGGCGAAGAATTCCGAACCTGTCACGAAGCAGCCACCGGAAAAGCCCGTCGCAGGCGCGGCGGCGCAAAAGCAGGCGGAGACGCCCAACACTGAAGAACCAACCGCATCCGAGAAGCGCGCCGAGCAGCCGGCAGAGCAGATTGCTCAAGCCGACACTTCAGCGCGTTTCGGACGGGAGCCGCAGCAGCCTTTGGCAATGGCGACGATTGAGAGGGCCGCTATTGATCAGCGGTTGACTGCGCTCGCGGATGACACAGACGCAGAGGAGCAAACAGAGATGAATAAACAACACACAGCATTCGCCCCGGAAGCGCCGGAGCAGGATTTGGATTTTGTGACCGCCGAAGAACATGCGGCGATGAGTGACGCGAGCGCGCCGGTCGTGCCGCTCGCCTTCGCGAACACTTTGCGGCAGTTGCGCCAACCCATCGATCCGAAGCTCGTCAAAACGCGCGAAGGCTGGCGAGATCGCAACGGCAACACGCACATGGTCGAATACGTCGAGTGGCACACCGTCGCCGACCTGCTCGACCGCCTTACGCCGACTTGGTCCCATTCCGTGCGCGGCATTGTGCAGATCAATGACATGGTGGCCGTCACCGCTGCAATTACGATCAACGGCGTGTCCCGCGAAGGCACTGGCACAGGCACGGCGGACAACGAGACCGGCATCAAGAAAGCCGAGCATGACGCCTTGAAGCGCGCCGCGATCAAGTTCGGCATCGCGCGTGAATTGTACCAGCGCGAGTCTGAAGTGATCGAGACTGAAGGACAGGGGCCGCAAGCCGGCGACTTGCCGCGCGATCCGCTCGCGAAGTCGATGAGCGATCTAGTGACGCCGAAACAGCTCGGCATGATCCGCGCTTTAGCTCGTGAGGCCGGCATCGATGCTGATGAAGAGTGCCGCCAACTATTGCGCTGCGGCACGGAAGAACTATCGAAGCGCGCCGCGTCGAGCTTCATCGATCATCTGAAAGGCTTGCAGAGCGCGCAACAGCCGATGCGCCGCGCGAGCTAAAGCGCAGTCGGCAGATGGCAGGAGGCAGACGGCAGTAGAAAGCAATTTGGTAACTGCCATCTGCTGACTGCTCACTGTCAAGGAGGTTTGAGAGATGATTGCAGAAGAGTTGATTCAGGAACGGCCTCTGACGTTCGAGCTTGATTACGCCGACGAAGCGGAAACGAGTGTCGATTTCGCAGGCGCGGCTGAAGCAGTTGAGCAGGAAAAAGAGACGACTGAGGCGCGCTCGAAGAAGGCGCAGATTCTTGCGCTTTATGAGAACGGGACAAAGGACATCGCGCAGATCGTGCGGCGGGTCGGTGCGCGCCCGTCTTACGTCGCGCAAGTCTTACAGAGCGCCGGTCATCTGACCGGCTATTTTGATCTCTACACGACGACGGCGCGCGAGCAGAATATCTACTCGCGTTTCTTCCGCAACGTGCTGTCGTTCAAAACAATCGAAGCGTCGCGCGAGTCGGTGCAGAAGATCGACCGGCTTTACAACTATTTCGAGCGTCTCGGCGACCGCGCCGGGCAGCATCAGGCGATGGTCCTCGCCCTGACGGGCAAGAACCGCGCGCGCTGGAGCGGGAAGCACGAAGAGGCGCAGATTTTCAGCGAGTGGCTGGCCGCTCACTGAAGAGGTGCGGCTGTGGCGAGAGATGATCCCCCACATCTCTCGCTCTAGTCGCAGAGAACTAGCAGAGGGCGGGTTTGAAAGGTGAGTTGTTCCTGACGGGGAGGCTCACCTTTTTCTTCTTTCTTCCACAGTGACAAACCCTCGCCGTATGGTGGAAAGACCGAAGGGCAGTTATCAATTTACATCACCCTTGAAGAGGAGAAAGATCATGGCTGAACAAGCAACCGCACACGAAATGCCCGCGCATGGAACCATCTGTTGGAACGAGTTGACCACCAAAAACGTGGAAGCCGCTAAGAAATTCTACACAGAACTCTTCGGCTGGACGCTGACCAAAAGCGAGGCCGCCGGAGTTGACTACACGGAGTTTCAAGTCGGCGGACGCCCTTTCGGCGGCATGTTTCAGATGACGCCTGAGTTTGGCGATGCGACTTCGCACTGGATGGCATACGTCGCCGTTGATGATGTCGATGCGGCGGCCCGGCGCGTCGAAGAATTGAGCGGCAAAATCTGCGTACCGCCGACCGATATTCCGAACGTCGGACGCTTCTGCGTGATTACCGATCCGACAGGCGCGACCATCTCACTCATCACTCTGCGCGGCAGCCAGTAACCCACCGCCCGCGCGCGTCGCCGTCGCAGGACCCGCTTTTCGAGAGGCGCGTTGAAGGTCTCTTCAACGCGCCTCTCAAGAACTTCCCCCACACAATTCTTGAGACTGTAATTTCCAACTCGACGGGGGTAGAAGATTATGCTGAGAGTGGTTCATCGTCTAATTTCCACGGCTCACTTTCTCCATCTTTTGCAGAGAGTTCTGTAACATACTGGCTATATCTTTTGTCCCTTCGGATGAGGGGACCAACGTTAATGCCTGCAAAGAACGAAGATTTGCACGGTAACGTGCCGGACAAAGCGGAGGTCGCTTTGATCTTGATCGATGTCATCAACGATCTGGAGTTCGAGAGGGGCGAGGAAGTGTTGCGTCAAGCGTTGCCGATGGCGGAGAAGATCAAAGTGCTCAAGCGGCGGGTCAAGGAGGCGAGCGTTCCTGTCGTTTACGTCAACGATAACTTCGGCAAGTGGCAGTCGGACTTTAGCAAGCTCCTCAAGCATTGTCTCGAAGACGGCGTCTGCGGCCAGCCGCTCGCGGAGTTGCTGCGTCCCGAACCGGATGATTATTTCGTGCTGAAGCCGAAGCATTCCGGTTTCTTTTCCACGACGCTCGATATTCTGCTCGGCTACCTGCAAGTTAAGACGCTGATCATGACCGGGCTGACCGCCGACATCTGCGTTTTGTTCACAGCAAGCGACGCTTACATGCGCGACTTCCACCTCGCTATCCCGGCGGACTGCGTCGCCTCCGCCGACCCGGAGGAGACCAAGCACGCGCTCGAACACATGCGGCGCGTGCTGAAGGCCGACACGAAGCCGTCAACCGAGATCGACTTTGGGAGTTGAAGCGCGGGCGAGAGCAAGAGCCACCACCTAAGCCGTAGCCACAGGCCCAGCGATTCGCGGAGGACGATTGAAAGCCGACTCCTCTGCGCCCGAAGATGGCAGGCCGTGATGCGAGCAGCCGCGAAGACGCGAAGGAAGCGGCGTTCGTCACTGGCGGGACCAACCGGATTGACGAGGTTGAGATCGAAAAGGCTCAAGGAGGCATGAGGTGTCCAGTGTAAAGCGCATCGGCGATGTGGAGATCAATCAGGACCTTGATTTCCAGCGACTGGTGTGGACGGTGCAGCGCGTCGGGTGGGTGGTGACGGCTCTCCTGATTGTGGCGGCGTTGCTCGGATTGTTCGGGCCGGGACCCTTGAGCTGGGCGACGGCTGGCGAGGGCGGCGCGCCGTTGCGTCTGGAATACAATCGCTTCAAACGTTATTTGGCACCGACGACTTTGCGCGTCCACACCGGCGCGGGCGCGGGGCGCGAGGGTCAGTTGAGAATCTGGCTGGATCGAACATATCTCGAAGGCGTGCAAGTCGAAAGCGTGACGCTACAACCGGACAGCGTCGAGGCCGGGACAGACCGCATGACCTACGTCTTTCAGATGCCCGATCCTAATGGGTCGACCGCGATTACCTTCAACCTTCTCACGCAACAGATTGGAACGCTCCGTGGTCGGGTCGGCCTCGCAGAAGGGCAGACCGTCACTTTCACACAATTCGTCTATCCTTAGAGGAGGACACTCATGGATGCTGTCATCCGCTCCGCCGCCATCTACCTCTTTCTACTGATCGTCTTTCGTATCAGCGGCAAACGTTCGCTGGCTCAGATCACGACCTTCGATTTTGTGCTGCTGCTGATTATCGGCGAAGCGACCCAACAAGGATTGTTGGGACAGGACTTCTCGATCACCAATGCCTTCATTGTCATCCTGACTCTAATCGGGATCGACATCGGTTTGTCGCTGCTCAAGCAGCGGTCGCAGAGTTTAGAGAAGCTGCTGGACGGCGTGCCGCTCATCATCCTTGAGAACGGACAGCCGCTTAAAGACCGGATGAATAAGGCGCGCGTGGACGAGGGAGACATCCTCGAAGCCGCGCGCGAGTTGCAGGGACTAGAGCGGCTCGAACAAATTAAGTATGCAGTCCTTGAGCGCGATGGCAGGATCAGTATCGTGCCGAAGCAATAACAGAGCAGGACATGACACGGCGAGTGCCGGATTACCGGCTCCGCGACCAAAGGAAAGAGGCCGCCTCTCGTCGGAGAAGCGGCCTCTTTCAGTTTTCAATTCTGCGCCGAAGTTTACTCGAATGACTTCTGCTGCGGGTTGCGCCCGCGCTGCGCCGCCGCGGCTAACTCTCTGGCTCGCGGTAAGACTTCGACGGCTTTCGTCACTTGCGGATCGTCGAATACTTGCATCCGTCCGGCTTTGACTGTGCCGTAAGTGGCGGTCGAGATGTCGGAGCGGATTTGGCGCGCGAGATGATCGCGATTCTTGTCGAGTTGCGCTTCGGTGTATTTGTAATCGTCACTGTGATCAGCAACGAAATTCTTGAACGCTTTGAACAGATTATCAGTCACGGGATATTCATCGGCCTTCAACTCGTGATCGAATTCAATCGGGCGCTGTAGTTTGTAAGATTCGAAGCCGGCGATGCGTCCGTTGACCAGTTCGCGAACAAAGGCGAAGACCGGATCGATGTTCATTCGTTGCTGCGCGACACTGAGCAAGCGCGGCTTGACGGCCTCGTCAGGCGCGATCCCGCCGCCGCCATAGACGACGCGGCCCGTGTCCGTGCGGCTCTCCGGCCCGTTGGGCTTTGCGGGTTGAGCCGCCGCGCCCTCTTCGACGTCTTGGCTGCCGAGGCCGCCGCGCGTGTAATAATCGTAGAGACCTTCAGCCGAATAGTCGCGCTGGATCAAGCGGCCCGACGGTGTGTAGTACTTCGATGAAGTCAGCGTCAAAGCTGTGCCATATTCCAATGGAATAATGCTCTGCACCAGCCCCTTGCCGAATGTCGTTTCGCCGATGATCAAAGCGCGGTCGTGATCCTGCAATGCGCCGGCGACGATCTCAGAAGCCGAAGCCGAATTGCGGTTGACGAGGACGACAAGCGGGATGTTATCGGGTGCGCTGTTCTGCGAAACCAAAGTGCGCTCGCCGCTCGCGCGCCCGCGTTGCGAGAGAATCAGTTGGCCGCGTTGCAGGAAACGCTCGGCTACCTTGTGCGCTTGATCGAGCAGGCCGCCTGGATTGTTCCGCAGATCGAGGACGAGGGCGGTCATGCCTTTGCCCTTCAATTCGTCGATAGCGTCGTTGAACCGTTCGGCGGTGTCGTAGTTAAAGCCGCGCGTCATGTCGATGTAGCCGACGCCAGGCTTAACCATGTAGTAATCCGGCACGGTCGGCTGGCTCACAGCATCGCGCATAATCTCGACCGTCTCGTTCTGGCCGCTTGCGGCGCGCTCGACCGTCACCTTAACCGTTGAGCCGCGCGGCCCGCGCAGCCGGTCGCGCACATCGCTCGAAGGCTTGCCCTTGATCGATTCGCCGTTCACTTCGACGATCTTATCGCCGAAGTGCAGGCCGGCTTTGGCCGCCGGCGACTTGTCGAAAGTGGACAGGATGTAAGTATCCTGCGAGCCTTTGATCTTGCGGTCGCCGATGGTTGCGCCGATGCCGAAATACTCCGAGCGCCAATCGTTCCGCAGCTCTTCAAATTCCTTCGCGTCGTAATAATTCGAGTGCGGATCGAGCGAACGCAGCATTCCGATGATCGACGACTTGAAAGCCCCGTTGTAATCGATCTTCTGGCCGTCAACGTAGTTGTCCTGCACGATGCTCAACGCTTCCGAGAAATCTTCTTCAATGGCCGAAGTGGCCTCCGACGGCAACTTCGGTCGCTCGCGCATCTGCCGCCCGGAGGGGCCGGCGACATTCGGCGGCGTGCGGCGATTGGGAGTTGTATTTTGTGCGAGAACAGATGGAATTGAGAGCGCGACGAGCAACAGCGCGTGAAGCGCGAGGGATAGTTTCTTTTTCACTACGGGCAAACCTCTTCAAAAATTTGAGACCCGGTCGGAACAGCCAATATCCACGCCCGGACGACCGCTTCCGGCGGGATTTTTGTATAGTACCTTGATGAGCCGGATGGCGGCAAGGTTGTTTCTCCGAACGGATCAGAAGAGAGGTTTCTGAGTTCCGTGAAGTGTACGGATGATTTTCACCACAGAGGCACAGAGACACAGAGAAATCAACTGAGGGGTGAGGAATAATGAACAATCAATGAAGACAAATGCTTGCTGTCTTTATTCGTCATCCCGCATTTCCATTTATCATTTCTTCTCCGTGTCTCTCCGGTCTCTGTGGTGAATCCCCTGTGATGAGTTTCGATTTAGCCGCCGCGCGCATGATGCAAGCGAGGTCAATTTGCTTGTCCGTTTCCGGTCAACTACAATGCTCGGCAGTGAACTGTCACCGCCTCTCAGACGTTGCCTTTCGTGCCTCTGCGGAAGCGGCGCATCTTGATTGAATGGACAGTAAGGAGATTCAACGCATGAGCAACCCATACGAGCCGGCCAAGCCGCCGCAGCCCGTCGAGCCGATTGACGATCTGATGATCCGCGAAGACGACGATCCGCGACACGATGGCGAGCGCGTCTCATCTTCAGTGCGCGACATCGCCTCGCGCATCCCCGAATCTTTAAGCTCCATCGGACGCGACATCAGCCGCACCATCGAGCGCGCGATCTCGGCGAAGGATGATTATGTCGTCGCGGTCAAAGTCTCGCCCGAAGCGCAAGAGAAATTAGAAAATCTCGTGCAGGCCGGCGTCTTTCACAACCGCGCCGAAGCCGCCGCCTTCCTCATCGACGAAGGCATCAAATCGCAGAGCGCCCTCTTCGAGCGCGTTCAACAGAAACTTTCCGAGATCGAGCGCCTGCGCGCCGAGTTGCGCGGCATGATCAATCAACCACAATAAAGCAGTGACAAGTGACGAGTGATAAGTGACGAGCGAATGCAATTGTTTCTCGTCACTCGCCACTTGTCACTCATCACTGTAGTTGCTATCTCGTCACTTATCACTCGTCACTCGTTACTGCACTTATGATGCTGCCGCCAATTCCCATCGAACAATTCGCACTAGAGAACGGCCTGCGCGTCGTCCTCAGCGAGGATCATAGCGTCCCGGTCGTCTCCGTCACGGTTTATTATGATGTCGGCTCGCGCAACGAGCGCGAGGGGCGCACGGGCTTCGCGCATCTCTTCGAGCATATGATGTTTCAAGGCTCGGAGAATGTCCCAAAGGCCGCACACTTCCAGTACATCTTCAACTCCGGCGGCACAATGAATGGGACCACTTCGAGTGAGCGCACTAATTATTACGAGACGCTGCCGGCGAGCCAATTGCCGCTTGCGCTCTGGTTAGAGAGCGACCGGATGCGCTCGCTCAAAGTCACGCAAGAGAATCTCGACAATCAACGCAACGCCGTGCAGGAAGAAAAGCGGCTCAACTATGACAATCGTCCGTACTCGAACGCCTTCCTGCGTTTGAACGAGATGATCTTCAAGAACCCAGCCAACGCGCATTCGACCATCGGCTCAATGGAAGACCTCGACGCGGCGACCATCGAAGATGTGCAAGAGTTTTTCCGCATCTACTACGCGCCGAACAACGCCGTCCTCTCCATTGTCGGCGACTTCAATTCGGCGGAAGCCCGAAAACTCGTCGAAAAGTATTTTGCGTCGATCCCGCCACAGCCAGTCCCGCCGCCCGCCGATACGGGCGAACCGCCGGAAGTGGCCGGGCGGCACGAAACGTATCTCGATCCGTTCGCGCAACTCCCCGCTTTAATGTTGGGGTGGAAAGCGCCGGCGCGGCGCGCGCCCGACTTTTATCCGCTCGCGCTCGCCACCGAACTCTTACTCGAAGGCGAAAGCTCGCGTCTGTATCAGAAGCTCGTCAAAGGCGACGAGTCGGTCGTCGGCGTGCAGGGCGGCATCGGCGAGCGGCGCGGCCCTTCGTCGCTCTATCTCTTCGCGATCCCGAAGCCCGGCGAAGCGACCGCAGATATTCACCGTGCGATCAGCAACGAGATCAAGCAACTCGCCGCCGCCGGGCCGTCTGCTGAAGAGATGGAAAAGCTCCGCAACAATCTCTTAAACGACGCCGTGCGCGGACGGCAATCGACGATGTACCGCGCCCAACGTCTTGCTGAGTACGCGCTCTACGACGGTGATCCCGATCTCTTCAACACAGAGCTTGAGCAGTATCTCCGCGTCACGCCCGCAGAGATCAAAGCGGCAGCCGCGCGCTACCTCGACACCGACAACATGACATTGATTGAAGTCGTCCCCGTCACCGCCGGAGCCGAAGACGAACCACCCGCTTCTGAACCGATCCCCGCCGGGCCGGAGCAAGAGCCGGGCGAGACTCCCCCACAAATACCACCCAAGCCGCCCGTCGAGCCGACATCGCCGACCGATCCGATTGACATGCCGAGGGCGCACTCCGAACAAAAACTTTAAGTACTGAGGACTGAGGACTGAGGACTGAGAAAAGACGCCGTCTTTGCTCTTCACTCAGTCCTCAGTCCTCGGTACTCAGTACTTTTTATGAACCAAACCCGCATCGAAGAATTTCGTCGCCAACCGCCTGCGCCTCTTGCGCCGCGCCCGCTTAATTTGCCGCAACCGGAAGAGGTGACGCTTGCGAATGGCCTGCGCGTGGTCTTCGTCGAGAATAAACGCCTGCCGCTTGTCAGCTATCGCCTCGCGTTTCGCACCGGCGACGCGCATGATCCGGCGGATTTGCCCGGCATGACAGACCTGCTGACCGGGATGCTCAACGAAGGCTCAGAGACGCGCACCAGTAAGCAGATCGCCGACGCGGTGGCGCGCATCGGCGCGACGCTCAATGCCGGGGCCAATTCCGATTTCACGACGGTCGCGGCCACTGCGCTTTCTTCCTTCGGAAGAGAGATTCTGGAACTGTTGGCCGACGTGACGCTCCGGCCTTCGTTCCCGGAAGATGAGTTGGAATTAACTAAACAGAATGCGCTGCAAAATTTGATCGCGCAACGCGGCCAGCCGTCGTTTCTCGCCAATGAACGGATCGCGCACGTCATCTACGGCGAGCATCCTTATTCGGTCGTCTCGCCGACGCCGGAATCCCTCACGGCAATCACGCGCCCAGCGCTCGTCGATTTTCACCGCGCGCGTTTCATCCCGCACAACGCCGTGCTGCTTGTCGGCGGCGACTTTGACGGGGAAGCTGAATTGCGCCGCATCGAGGAATTGTTCGGCTCTTGGCAAGGCAATGGCGATGCGGCCAACACGACGCAGTTCCCTACCCCGCCGGTGCGAAACACCCGTGCTGCTTATCTTGTAGATCGACCCGGCTCGGCGCAGTCGAATATCGTCATCGCCAACACCGCGATCACGCGCACGCATCCCGATTATTTCCCGATGCTCTTGATGCACACGATCCTTGGCGCAAACGCCTCCTCGCGCCTCTTTATGAATCTGCGCGAAGAGAAGGGCTACACCTACGGCGCTTATACGAGCCTCGACGCCCGCCGCAACGCCGGCAGTTTTCGCGCGACGGCGGAAGTCCGCACGCCCGTCACCGGCGACTCTTTGAAGGAATTTTTCTACGAACTCAATCGCATCCGCGAAGAGACTGTTGGCGAGAAAGAACTGCACGACGCGCAGAGCTACCTGACCGGCATCTTTCCGATCCGTTTGGAAACTTTGGACGGGTTGATCGATCAACTGATCCAGATCAAAATGTACGACCTGCCCACCGACTATTTGCAGACGTACCGCGAGCGCGTGCTGACCGTGACGCGCGAGGAAGTTCAGCGCGTCGCGCAAGAACAGATCACGCCGGACACAGTCGCTATCGTCATCGTCGGTGACGCGACGGCCCTTCGCGAGCAGATTCACAGCTATGCGAACACTATCGAACTCTACGACAGCGCGGGACAGCGCAAGGAGGATTGAAACTTGGCAAGCGACAGCGGCGGCATGGCCGGCAAAGCGACCGGCGAACTAGGCGAGACGAGCGGGCTGTACGGCACGTGGCAACTTGAAGTAAAGACACCCTTCGGCCAGCATCCGGCGACACTCAATCTCCAACCGGACGACACGGGCAGCATCGACTCGAAACTCGGCAACGTCCCACTCGAAAACTTGGAAATGAACGGCGACAGCTTCAACGCCAAAGTCGCCTACCCTTATCAAGGTCGCACTTACACCGCCAACATCACAGGCCATGTCGAAGGCCACAACCTCAACGGCCAAATCAACGTCGATTTCCCGATGGCCCCGGCCATCAAGTTCACGGGGGAAAAGCAGTAGGCAGTTTTCAGTTTTCAGCCGGTCTCTTGTTGCGTGCGGATATTTGACTTCATCTTTGACAGCCATCTATTAACGAAAGCACTGAAAGCTCAAAACTGAAAACTGTTCACAAAAAAAACCGCCCGATGTGCGCTCTCACACCGGGCGGAAACCACAGGAGAATTGCCCAACTTATGAGGCCGCCCCCGCGGCCACTTTGGGTCATTGCTATGCTCAATCTTTGAGACGCAGGCCAGCCGGTTTCGCGTTGCTTGGCATCTTAAAATTTACTCACTCAGAATTTTTCACGCTGAAAGGCCAGAGAATGAAAAAGATTTTTGGACTCGTTTTGCTCGCGTTGGCGCTCGTCATCGGCGCACAACAATTATCGCCGCGCATTATTGAGGCGGCTCAAAGCTCTGCCGGCGATCCGGCGTTCAAGAAAGCGCATGACGCTTACGTGCGGGAATTCTTGCGGCGCAACCCGACCGTTAATACTTATCTCGGCGGCGCGGGGCTTGATCCTTCCTTGCGCGAAGTGGACGGGCGGCTGCGCGATCATTCTGCTGCGGCGTTGGTCGAAGAGGATCGCTGGCTGGCCTCGACGCTGAAAACTTTCGAGTCCATCAAACCCGAAACGCTCTCGCCCAATATGCGGATCAACCGCGCAGTCGCGCTCGCGCAGATTCGCTTTCTGTTGCATCAACATCAAGACCGGAAATACCAAGCACGCGCGCTCGATACTTACACCGACGAGCCGTTCCGCGCCATCGACTGGCAACTGCAAGGCATGACGCAGACCGGCGAGAAGACTTACGGCACGCCCGAAGAATGGGCGCT
>Ga0136614_10000569_pt1 | contig 18834 bp, 17 predicted proteins | sample AntDrymUQ2792106_2_FD_106643 | JGI IMG/M metagenome (GOLD analysis project Ga0136614, IMG submission 106643) | Polar desert sand microbial communities from Dry Valleys, Antarctica - metaG UQ279 (21.06) | ecosystem: Environmental > Terrestrial > Soil > Desert | place: Antarctica: Dry Valley... | reverse complement strand
GTTCCCCGCCGTCACGGCGCCGACGAACTTTCCGCGCACCGACTTGGTTGCAGCGTATCTTACTGGGCTTGCCGGCGTGAATCGTCCGGCCAATGTCGTACCTTCGGAAATGATGCGGCTGAACACGTCCACACCAGCGACTCCTCAGGCGCAGCAAAACCCGCTTGGGCTCGCGGCGATGGACGCAGCGGGTTTTCCAAACGGCCGGCGGCCGGGTGACGATGTGGTCGACTTGACGTTGCGAGTCGCGATGGGCGCGTTGTGCGTGTTGACCGGGCCGACCGACACGTTCGGCGTAGGTTGCGCGTCCGGTGCGGCTCCTTCGGGCGGGCTGCCGTTTACCGACGGCGTGCGCAGGGATGCGACCAACTTCAGACCCGCGTTCCCGTACTTCAACACGCCGATCCCCGGCTCGTTTAACTAAAGGGGGCGCCATGTTGAATAAGCGACACATCGTTATCGCCGCAGTAACCGTTGGGCTGACCCTCGGTGTGACGGGGTGCGGTAGTTCGAACGACGACAACGGGACGCCGGCTGCTCCGCCTACTTCGGAAATCCCGCCAAGCGCCAGTGCGTCGGTGGCAGCTTTCATCGCTTTTCTGCTGACGCTAGCGGCGAACGACACAGCTGAGCCGGTGGCGCTGGGAACGTTTACACCTCCAACCGACGACGGCACCGAACCGCAGGCTTTGTGATTAGACAGGCATTGGCGCTCGAAAGAGCCCAATGCCTGGTCTCTCTTCTCTGTGGGCTAGAAAGTTACTGGCCCACCGATGGCTAGCGCCGGTTGCCCGCGTAATCCAGAATTGTTCGGGTGAAACGCGGAGCGTCGGTGTGCGGATAGTGCGGCGCGATGCCTGCGACGAATAGCCTGCAGCCGATCGGCGACTGCTGAATGTAGGTGCGCGCTCGGTTGTGTCGGTCGATGACAACACCAGCGCGGAGCTCGAGCGCACCGGCGCGATCTTTACCCCTCGGCGTCACCGTGGCGGCCGAGCTGAAACACGCCATCGCGCGCAACCTGTGGGTTGTAGGTTGCATAGTTGCGCGTTGATCCGCCTTCGTAATGGAGGCTTTCGTTTTTCCAGTTGGCCTGGATCGGCAGGTGACAGCCCGCGCAGCTGGTGATCCACGACAGATGGCACGTGTAACACGCCATCTTCTCGTCACTATGCGCGAGTACGTTGGTGTCGACGCCCGGTCCCCATCGCATAGGCAATCCCGCTGGATTCAGACGCTCCAGTAATTTGGCGCGGGCGGCTTTTTCGTTGTATTGCGCATGGCCCGGCGTCACCGAATCCTTGACCAGTGACATCTCCCACTCGCGCTGTAGGTCGAGCGCAGAGCGCTGATACAACTTTCCTTCGCGTCATTCGAAGCTGCGCCGCCCTGTCAGGCGTTCTCAGCAGCGACAAATCGTTGCCGATCTGCGGCGCGGCCGGGCCGCTGGTGCGCAGCGTCGAATACGCGCGCAGTGCCATGACAGTCGGTGCTGTCGATCTCGATCGCTGCCGCAACTTCGCCGTAGCTATGTCATTGCCGTGCGCGTCCTGAACGGGCTTACCAACGCCAAGTACAGGATGAGCGGCGGTGCGGCATTGCTTCCCGGAGGCCGCCTTTCGACCAACCAAGCCACCATTGGCTGTGTGGGCAATGGCTGCGCCGCGGCACCCACCGGAGGCTTCGATGGATTCCTGGTTGGCAACACGGGCATAGGCGTGGGCCTCGGCTACAACATCAACGCATCGATCGGCTTGCCGGAATTTCATCGCGGCGTCGTTGGCTGTCGGCGCTAACATGCGCGGCAAGGTACGTGAGGAGCGGCTTGACGGCTGATGAGCGGCGCAGCGCATGACCGCGAGAAGAACGCGGCAGTAGCATTTGAACTTGCGCCGGCGCCGCTGGCCGTCAGCTTCTACGATGCGTTCCGATTCTGGCTGAAGCTCGGCTTTATCAGCTTCGGCGGGCCCGCTGGGCAGATTTCGATCATGCATCACGAGCTGGTCGAGAGGCGACGCTGGATTTCAGAGCGGCGCTTCCTGCATGCGCTCAATTTCTGCATGGTCCTACCGGGGCCGGAGGCGCAGCAGCTCGCGACATACATCGGCTGGTTGATGCATCGCACCTGGGGCGGCATTGTTGCCGGAACCTTGTTTGTGCTGCCGTCGCTTGTAATCCTGATCGCGCTGTCGTGGATCTACGTTGCTCTCGGTGATCTGCCATGGGTTGCAGGCTTGTTCTATGGCATCAAGCCCGCGGTTGCTGCGATCGTCCTGCACGCGGCGTATCGCATCGGCTCCCGCGTGCTCAGGAATGGAATTCTGTGGGCTATGGCCGCGGCATCTTTCGTTGCGTTGTTCGCTTTCGACGCTCCATTTCCTGCCGTGGTCGCGAGCGCGGGCTTGATCGGTTACGTCGGAGGTCGCCTCGCGCCGGCGAAGTTTTCGATCAATGCAGCGCATACCGCTTCCGGCGCATCTTTCGGCGCGGCGATCATCGACGATGAGACGCCCAGACCCGACCACGCCCGGTTCAGCTGGATTCGCCTGAGCACGATAGTGCTGATCGGCAGCGCGCTATGGCTGATTCCAATGTCGCTGCTGGTGGTGGTCGGTTGGGATCACACGCTGACGCAGATGAGCTGGTTTTTCACGAAGGCGGCGCTGCTGACCTTTGGCGGCGCCTACGCAGTGCTCCCTTATGTTTATCAGGGCGCAGTGGTCGATTACGGATGGTTGACAACTACGCAGATGATCGACGGACTCGCGCTGGGCGAAACAACGCCGGGACCGCTGATCATGGTGGTCGCATTTGTGGGCTTCGTCGGCGCGTACGGTGACGCGATTTTCGGCGTGGATCGCCTCTTCCTCGCCGGAGCGCTGGCCGCTTCGCTGGTGACGTGGTTCACATTCCTGCCGTCGTTTCTGTTCATTCTTGCCGGCGGCCCGATGGTCGAGAGCACGCGCCAGAATCTACATCTGATGGCGCCGCTGACTTCTATCACGGCGGCTGTCGTTGGCGGCATCCTGAGCCTGACGCTGTTCTTTGGATATCACGCGCTGTGGCCAGGCGGGTTTGACCGCGCGTTCGACGGGTTCGCCGCTTTGCTTGCGCTCAGCGCTGCAATTGCGCTGTTTCGCTTCAAGGCAAATGTGATGCAGGTCATTGGCGCCTGCGCACTGATAGGTTTACTGCTGCGACTGATTCAGTGAGGGTGCCGCTGGCGCTTCTACTTGGAAGTAAAAAGGATCGAGCCGTCCCAATCCGCTGGCGGCGGATCCGCTGATAGGTGGCGGCGCGCTGCAGATATAGCGTGTAGAGCGTGGACTCAGGGACTTCGGCTTCCAGCGCTGCAAACAGAGCGTGCGCGATGCCCGCGACCTGGCAAGATAAATTCCGGCGAGCGCCGTGCTGAAAACAAGCGTACCGAGCCTGCCGGCGCGTGCCGCGATAATGAGCCGTGAACGAGCACGCAGCCCGCGAAGTTGTCTTGATCCGCGCTATCGAGAGCGCCGATAGCGAGCGCGCGATTTTCACAAACGATGATCGTGCTTATGCCGGCAGGGCGGCTGCCGAGCTTGCGCGATGGCAGGCAACGGAACGCCGACAACCCGCTTCGGCGGAAGCTTTTATCGGCAAGCGCGCCGAGTTGCTTGCCAACACCCTGACCCGCCGTGCGCCCGCGCTGGCGCAAACGGCGCGTGCATTCAACTGGCCCGCCTGGATAGGCCTCGCATTGCCTGCATTGGCACTCGCCGCTGGCGCGTTGATCGAGCACATCGCTGACCGGCAGCACGTCAACATCCTGGCGTTTCCGCTGTTGGCGATCGTGCTGTGGAATGTCATTGTTTACGCGCTGCTTGCAATCTCATGGGTGCTGCGCGCCACCGGCGCGGACAGGTCGGTGGATTCACGCGGCCCACGGCGCTGGATCACCGCCATCGGAAAGCGCTTGCCGCGCGCCAACTCCGGGCCGGTGGCGACGGCCATTGATGCTTTTGTCTCACAGTGGAGCACGCGCGTGGCATCGCTGATGGCCGCGCGAGCGGCCCGTGTTCTGCATCTGGCCGCAGCACTCTTTGCGATCGGAGCAATTGGCGGCCTTTACGTGCGCGGGCTGGTATTCGAGTACCGGGCCGGTTGGGAAAGCACGTTTCTCGACGCACCGGTTGTGCACGCAATCCTGTCGTTGTTTCTTTCACCCGCCGCGCACTGGATCGGCATGCCGTTCCCAGGTGTCGATGAAGTTGCCGCGATGCGGTTTGCCAATGGCGCGCCAAATGCCGCCTCGGCCAACGCAGCGCGCTGGATTCATCTATACGCGATCACGGTGGCAGCGGTTGTCGTCGTGCCGCGACTCGTGCTGGCGCTCGTGGCACGACTGCACGAGCAACGCCGGATGAATGCGTTTTCGTTCGACCTGAATGAACCGTACTTTCGTCGCCTTACGGGCGCATTTGGCGGTGCGCCCGTTTCGCTGCGCGTGATTCCATACAGCTTTACCGTCGATGAGGCCGCGCACGATGGTTTGCGAACGATTGCTCGCGCCTTGCTAGGAGACGAGGCTGCAGTCACGCTGCACGCACCGGTAGCGTTTGGCGCCGAAGAGAGCATCAATGATGCGCTGATCAAGGCAACTCACCCGGCGGCGTTGACGCTGGCGCTTTTCAGTCTCGCTGCAACGCCAGAGCCGGAGAATCACGGCGTGTTTTTAAAGATGCTGCGCTCAACACTTGGATCGCAACCCGCGGTGCTGGTTGACGAATCCGGTTATCGGCAACGGCTTGGCTCCGACAGCAGTGCGGAGCGCCGTCTAGCCGAGCGGCGCGATGCATGGCGATATTTTTGCAAGACTGCCGGCATCGACGTCGTTTTCAACGATCTCTCGGCGCCCGACCTTGCCGCAATCGAGCGCGATTTCGAGCACGCAGTTTCGGCGACACCCGCGGCATCGGATCAATGACCGCCGACAGCGCCACCATCGAGATCACGTTGATCTCGCACACCAACGCGGGCAAGACCACGCTTGCACGCACGCTCCTTGGCCGTGACATCGGCGAGGTGCGCGACGCACCGCATGTCACCGAGATCGCCGAAGCACACACACTATTGCAGACAGAAGCGGGCGATGTGCTGCGGCTGTGGGACACGCCGGGCTTTGGCGATTCCGCGCGCCTCGTGCAGCGGCTGCGGCTCGCCGACAACCCGATCGGCTGGCTGCTGCGCGAAGTGTGGGATCGATATCTCGATCGCCCGTTTTGGTGCAGCCAGCAGGCAGTGCGCGCCGCTCGCGACAGTTCAGACGTGCTTCTGTATCTGGTCAACGCCGCAGAAGACCCGCGCGATGCAGGGTATGTCGGCTACGAGGCGCAGGTGCTGCAGTGGGTCGATAAGCCCGTTGTCGTGTTGTTGAATCAGGTCGGCCCACCGCGTCCCGCGATTGAGGAACAGGCCGACGCTCAGCGTTGGTCCACGCATCTGAAAACGCTCGGCGTGGAGAGCGACGTGCTGACGCTCGATGCTTTTGCACGGTGCTGGGTGCAGGAGCGTGTGCTGCTCGATACCGTCGGCCGCCACTTGCCCGAGCACAAGCGCGCGGCGCACGCGCGCCTGGTCGAAACGTGGACGACGCGCAATGTCGAGCGCTTCGTCGAATCGATGCGAACGCTCGCTGAGCAACTCGCGCACGCGGCGTGCGACCGCGAGCCGGTCACCTTGCCGGCGACGACCGCGATGCAAAAATTGATGCATTCCGTCGGACTGAAGCATGCTGAACGAGACGCCGCGCACGAGCGTGCGATGAAGACATTGGCCGAGCGTCTGGAAACGCGCATCCGCGGCGCGACTGACGCGCTCACTGCGCTGCACGGACTTGACGGTAACGCCGCACAGACCGTGCTGGATCGGCTGCGCACCCACTTTTCGGTCCAGCAAAAGGTTGACGAGGGCCGCAGCGCGCTGTTCGGCAGCGTCATCATGGGCGCGTTAACCGGGCTCAAGGCCGACATTGCGACCGGCGGACTGACGCTGGGCGGCGGCATGCTGGCCGGCGGGTTGATCGGCGGGTTGACGGGCGCGGGCGTGGCGCGCGGCATGAACCGGCTGGCGCGCGCCGAACATCCTGAAGTGCGCTGGTCGTCTGATTTTCTTGATGCCCTTGCGCGCTCGAGTGTGCTGCGTTACCTGGCAGTTGCGCATTTCGGGCGTGGCCGCGGCAGGTATGTGGAAGGCGAAGCGCCTGCTTTCTGGCGCGAGGAAGTCGAGCAGCAGCATGCGGCGCAAGCGACAAACTTACGCGCGATATGGGATACCGCTGTGGCAAAACCGATATGCGACGAACTTATCAGCGCGCTACAGGATGCCGTTCAAAAAACAACCGTGGCGACACTTGAGCGCTTGTATCCGGCGACGGTACCCGAGCAACTTCTAGCCAAAGCGCGCTAGCGTCTGGACAGTGGCACGCCGTTTGCATCGCTTAGCGCACGGGGCCGACCCCGATATCAGGAGAACGCCATGAATAAAGATCAGGTCAAAGGCCGCACCAATACGGTGACCGGCAAGATCAAGGAAGAAGTGGGCAAGGCCAGCGGAGATACCGATCTGCAGGTCAAAGGTACAGTCGAGAAGGCGGGCGGAAAAGTCCGCTCTGCCTATGGCGACATCAAGAGCGATGTGAAGAAGGCAACCCGCTAACCGCGCGGCGGCGATTTCGCCGCCGACTGCCTGCCGATCCGATTGACCCACGCGTGCAGGGCGACTTGCTCACATCTCAGGAGCGGTCGGCCCTGCCGCCCGACGCATCGCAGGTACTGCGCGACGGGCGCATGTTCGCGCGCCAGTTTCAACAAAGGCGCAGCTTCACGCAGCGTGACGTCGCTGTATTGTTCGCGCACGTCAGCAATACCTTGGACTGCGCGTTCGATCGCCCATCGCCCGTAGACGTAAGCCGTCACCACGATCAGCGCGAGCGGGACGCTCGCGACACCAAAGAAGGTCGAGCCGCCAGAGTCAGCTAGATCAAAGGCAGCGCCGACACCCGCGGCCCAAGCCAAAAACATTCCCGCGCCAAGAAAATAAACCACGCGCGCACGGCGCTCACGCTCTCGCCACGCGCATGCCTCCTTAATTCGCTGCTGATCGAGCCGCGCTTGGTCGGGCGGGAATGCGAGCACGTCAATTGCGCGCGCCGGGCCGGAAGCGCGAACCCGGTTGATCGTCGTACGCATCTACACCAGTTGCCTGGAGCAAAAACAGTTCGACCCCGGCGAATCGCTGGGGTTCGTCAGCTACAGTCCCACGCCACCCAAATTTATTCGACGGTCACCGACTTGGCCAGATTCCTTGGCTTATCAACATCCGTTCGGCGCGCGACTGCCGTGTGATAAGCAAGCAACTGCAACGGAACAACGTGCAGGATCGGCGAGAGCGCGCCGTAATGCTCGGGTAGCCTGATCACATGCACGCCCGGGGCTGACTCGATGTGAGTATCGGCGTCGGCAAACACGTAAAGCTCCCCACCGCGCGCCCGCACTTCCTGCACGTTCGATTTCAGCTTTTCGACCAGCGCATCGTTGGGCGCGACGGTGACCACCGGCATCTCGCTGGTCACCAGAGCAAGCGGCCCGTGCTTCAGTTCGCCGGCCGGATACGCCTCGGCATGGATGTAGCTGATCTCCTTTAGCTTCAGCGCGCCTTCAAGCGCGATCGGATAGTGCAGGCCGCGGCCGAGAAACAATGCGTGTTCCTTGCGCGCAAACTCCTGCGACCAGGCGATCACTTGCGGTTCGAGCGCGAGCACGGCCTGCAGCGCGGCGGGCAAATGTCGCAGCGCGCGAATGTGTTTCTTTTCTTCTTCGTCATCCAGGCGCCCCCGCTGTTTGGCGAGCGTCAACGTCAACAGAAATAACGCGACAAGTTGAGTGGTAAACGCCTTGGTGGACGCTACGCCGATCTCGACTCCCGCCCGCGTAAAAAATTGCAGTGCTGTCTGGCGGGCCATTGCGCTCGTCGCTACATTGATGATGCCCAGCGTATGTTTCATGCCGAGCGCCTGAGCATGCTTTAACGCGGACAGCGTATCGGCGGTTTCGCCCGATTGAGATACCACGATAACCAGCGTGCGCGCGTTGGGCACGCTGACGCGGTAGCGATACTCGCTTGCAATCTCGACCTGCGTCGCGATTCCCGCGATCGATTCGATCCAAACCTTTGCGGTCAGGCCTGCGTAGTAGCTCGTGCCACATGCAAGGATGAGCACAGAGTCAATCGCCGCCAGAACACCTGCCGCCTTTTCACCGAACAGCTCAGGCGAAATTGCATCCACACTTTCAATGGTGTCGCTGACGGCGCGCGGCTGCTCAAAGATTTCCTTCTGCATGTAGTGCTGATAAGGCCCGAGTTCGGCGCCACCGGCGACGATTTTTACCGTATGCACGGTGCGCTCGACCGGCGCTCCTGCAGTCGTGGTGATTTGCACATGATGAATCCCGATGTCGACGACATCACCGTCTTCGAGATACATGATCTGGTCAGTGGTGCCGGCCAATGCCAATGCATCCGATGCAAGAAAATTTTCGCCTTCGGCGAGGCCAACGACCAATGGAGATCCGTTGCGCGCACCGAGCAATCTTTGCGGCTCGGACTTATGCATCACCGCGATGGCATAGGCGCCCTTGAAGCGAGCCACCGCACCGCGCACTGCGGCGGCGAGGTCGCCGCGATAAAGCCGGTGCACCAGATGCGCGATCACTTCGGTGTCGGTTTCTGTTTCGAATTCGTAACCGGCTTGCTTCAGTTCGCTCCGGATCGATTCATAGTTTTCGATGATGCCGTTATGGACGACGGCGACTTCGTTACGCGAAAAGTGTGGATGCGCGTTGCCAGTCACCGGAGCGCCGTGCGTTGCCCAACGCGTGTGAGAGATGCCGACCGGACCCCCGAGCGCCGCCTTGCTGATCTGCGCTTCGAGCTCGGCGACGCGAGCAGTACTGCGCGAACGCGTCAGCAGACCGTCGTGCAGCAACGCGACGCCGCACGAGTCGTATCCGCGGTATTCAAGGCGCCGCAGACCTTCCACCAGCACCGGCGTTATATCGCGCGTTGCGATGGCGGCGACGATTCCGCACATGTCAGCCTTTCCTTTCTTTTACCGGCCGCTGCCAGCCGTCTAGCGTGGTCTGCTTTGCGCGAGCCACGGTGAGCTTCCCCGCGGCGGCATTCTTCGAGACCGTCGACCCCGCCCCGATTGTGGCGCCTTTGCCGATCGTGACGGGCGCAACGAGCACTGCGTTGGAGCCGATTGAAACATCATCTTCGATTACCGTGCGGTGCTTGTTCGCACCGTCGTAATTAGCCGTGATCGTTCCGGCGCCAATGTTGACGTGCGCTCCCACTACTGCATCACCGATGTAGGCCAGATGGTTCGCCTTTGAGCCATGGCCCAGTGTGCTTCCTTTGACTTCGACAAAATTGCCAATGTGAACCTCGTCCCCCAATTGCGTACCGGGGCGCAACCGTGCGTAAGGTCCGATGCGCGAGGCCGCGCCTACCGTAGCGCCGTCAAGGTACGAAAACGGCAACAGCTCCGCGCCGGCACCAATCGAGCAGTCCCGAAGCACGCAATACGCGCCGACGCGGACGCCGTCGCCTAGATCGACCCGTCCCTCGAAGACACATCCAACGTCTATCGACACCTCGGCGCCGACATTAACGGTCCCGCGCACGTCAATACGCGCCGCGTCGGCCAATGTTGCGCCGCGCTCCATCAGCAACTGCGCGGCGCGCCTCTGTGCGATACGTTCAACGGCGGCCAATTGTTCCTTGCTATTCACGCCCAGCATCTCCTCTGCATTAACGGTCTGAACCGCTACGACGCTGCGGTCCTCCGCTGCTGCCTGCGCCACGATGTCGGTCAAGTAATACTCGCCCTGTGTATTCCTGTTGGACAACGCGCTCAACCACCGCTTGAGCTCAATCGTCGGTGCAATCAGGATTCCAGTGTTGACCTCACTCAACGCACGCTCTTCGCCCGTAGCATCGCGCTCTTCGACCACGCGTAGCACGGTGCCATCGCGCCCGCGCACGATGCGGCCATAGCCCGCGGGTTCCGCCAGCTGCATCGACAATAAGGCTACGTCGACCCGTGCATCGAGCAAGCGGCGCAGGGTGGCTGATCCGATCAACGGAACATCTCCGTATAGAACCAAAGTGGGCACCGCGTCATCTAACAGCGGAATTGATTGCTGCACTGCATGGCCGGTGCCTAGCTGGGGAATCTGCTCGACAAAGCGAACTCCAGTGCCGTCGAGCGTGTTATCAAGGAACGCTTTTTGCACTTTTTTCCCGCCGTGACCGATCACAACAACTATATTCGGGTGCAGGTCAGCCGTTGCGGCGCGAACCGCGTCAAGAACATGGGCGAGCATCGGGCGGCCTGCAACGGGGTGAAGCACTTTGGGTAACGCATGCCGACTGGGTGGCCCCATGCGTTTTCCTTGTCCGGCGGCAAGTATCACGATATTCATGCGGCAGTCTTGATTAGGTCGCGGGATTGCCTACTGATGCAATCCGGGTGGGGACAGTCAGCGGAGGTGTGTGAGTGCTAAACGATTCTAGTTCACCGGTGACACGCTTTGGCACGATGCGCGCCATGCGCCTGCTAACGGTTACGGCTGCCGTCGTTCTTATCGCAAGTTGTGCGGCGATGAAGCTTGGCTACAACAATGCGGACACGCTCGCTCTTTTTCAGCTGAACAGTTATCTGGAGCTTAATCCCGAGCAGGAACAGACGGTTAAGGAGCGCGTCAACGCATTGATTGCGTGGCATCGGTCAACCCAGTTGCGCGATTACGCGGCGTTTATCGATCGCGCCCGCGCCAAAGTGGGCGGGCAGGTCAGCGCGGCTGATGTAATCGAGTTCAATCATCAACTTAACGCCCGCATGATGACTGCCGGTGAAAAGGCGGCGCCGGATATTGCACACCTTGCGCTGACCCTGAATCCCGACCAGATCGATCGTGCTGCCAAAAAAATCGCCGCCGATGCCACCAAGGCGCGCCGTGAGCTGGTCCGCAACGGCGACCAGCATGCGGGCGCCGAGCGCGTCAAAAAATACAGCGAGCGAGCCGAATCGTGGTTTGGACGCCTGACCGACGAGCAGAAGGAAATCATTCGCAAGTCAATGGCGAATCGACCTCAGGACGCGACTTGGTGGATCGACGAGAAGGAGCGTCGGCAGCGCGAATTCATAGCACTGCTACGCAAGATTCAGGCAGATCGGCCGGCTGAGGAAGCTGCGACAAGGTGGGTCCGCGCCTATTTTGCGCAGTTGAATGCGGCTCCGGAAGCCGAACGCCGTGCACGCGCGGAGGCATACCGGCGGGGGAGCGCGGAGCTGATAGCGCAGTTGATCAATCATGCGACACCCGATCAACGCGCCGCACTCGATAGAAAATTGAACGATTACGGGCAGGATTTCAAATCGCTTGCCGCTCGAAACGGGTAACGCATAAGGCCTGTGCGCCGGTTACGCGACGGGCTGTGGCCGTTGCTTCCCTTGCGTGACGATCGAGCCGGCAAACATCCCCAGCGCGGCCATCAGAAATCCTCCGAGCACCGCGGGGAACTGCTGCCCCAGCGGCGTCAGCTCAAGCAGTGTCCAGGTTCCCATTCCCAAAACGATCGAAGCAATTGCGCCGGGCGTCGTTGACCGCCGCCAATAAAGCCCGCACACCAGCGGCCAGAAGGCGCCGACGACGGGGAACTGATAGGCCTTAGACACAAGCTCGTAAATCGGCGTGCCTTCCATGATGATCGAATAAATCATCACGCACCCGGTAAACACCACGACCGTGATCCGCATATTCCGCAGCTGCTGCCTGTCGTTCATCTTCACAAAGTTTTTCAAAACATTCTCGACAAACGTCGTAGATGGCGCCAGCAGCGTGGCAGACGCGGTCGACATGATCGCCGCCAGCAGCGCACCGAAGAAAGCCACCTGTAGCCAGACCGGCATATGTTCCATCACCAGGGTTGGCAAAATCTTCTGAGAGTCTTCCTTCAGCAGTGCGTTGGCAACATCGGGCATAACCAGAAATGCCGATAGCCCGATAAAGATCGGCACCATCGCGAACACCATGTACGAGATGCCGCCGATGATCGGTCCTTTGACCGACGTCTCGGCATCTTTCGCCGACATCACGCGCTGAAATACGTCTTGCTGCGGGATCGAGCCGATCATGATCGTGATGGCTGCGCCAGTCCAGAAAAGCCACTCGTGCAAGCCGCCACTCGGGAAAAATTGGAACATGTCGCGCGACTGCGCAAATTCAATTACCCGGTCAGCGCCTCCCGCGCGATCAGCGGCAAAAATGGCGATCAGCGACAAGCCGACGATGATGATGGCCATCTGAAACGTGTCGGTGAGCGCAACCGACCACATGCCGCCAAAGAGCGTGTAGACGAGCACGATGGCCGTGCCCAGCGCCATGCCTGCAACCACACTGATGCTGCCCGCCGACAACAGATTGAACACCAGACCCAGTGCAGTGATCTGTGCTGCGACCCAACCGAGGTATGAAATCAAAATCACGATGGAGCTGAAAATCTCGACGACGCGTCCATAACGCCGCCGATAAAAATCACCGATCGTCAGCAGCTCCATCTTGTACAACTTGCGCGCGAAGAACATTCCAACGAGGATCAGGCACAGGCCCGCGCCGAATGGATCTTCCACGGTGTTTCGAAAGCCGCCTTCGACGAACTTTGAAGGAATGCCAAGCACGGTTTCTGATCCGAACCACGTGGCGAACGTGGTGGCGACGATCACGTACAGAGGAAGCGAGCGCCCGGCTAGCGCGTAGTCCGATGTGTTTTTCACCCGCATTGCCGCGTACACGCCCACACCCATCGATGCGACGAGGTAAAGCGCAATCATTGCAAGCAGTGTCATCGATCCGGCTCAAGCCTTGAAAAACTGGCGCGGATTATGAGGCAAGCGCGTACCGTCGCGGCGTTCGATTTCAATCCTTGTGCAGGCCGCACGAATTATCGAGCGGTCTGTTTCAACCAGCGCTCATTCGGCGTCCAATGACCATCACCGTGCGTTCCGTGACGGCCAACCGTCATTGCACGCTGCAGCATCACGCGCTCGGACGCGAGGTCAGTTTCCAACCGAAGCGCAAGCGGCCCTGCGAGTCCGCCAGGCAGCGCAGGAAGAACCAGATTGCTCCCCCAACTATCGCCTGCGCGCATCGCAATCGGCACCGGTAGGTTATCAACCTCGACTGGATTGACCCACGGCGCAATCTGCTCGACCGCGAAACGCCCGCGAGGCTTAATGGACGCCTCACCGAGTCTCCCGCGCTGCCCCCAGCGCACAATTAACGTTCCACTCGTAGTGGTTGCGGTGATCTTGTCGGTGATCGCGACGTCGCGACGCCAACCGTGGTTGCGCGTCATCATGAATTCCTCGAACGTCATCGCAAGGTCCTCGCGCGGCGTCGAATAGTTGTATTCATCGGTTGCGCGATCGGGTGCAAAGAAATTCGCAACGTCCGCTGGCGTGTAGGCGCGTTGCGCGGCAGAGGCAGTGGCGCCGAAGAATTTAACCTGCGCGAGACCCACCATTTGCGCGGACTGCAGCGGATACAGGTTGGTCATCAGCGTCGACGGCAGTTGCGCCGGGAAGCGCGGTTGGATGTTGCCCCATGCCGATAGCGAGTTGTTCAGCGAAGCGCGCGCTGCAGGTGGCATGAAGTCAGACGCATGAGCAAGCTCGTGATACATCAACCACCCAGCCTCCTGCAGCAGATAGGTGATGTCGCGCGAAATTCTCGATGTGGCGGGAAATGGTAGAAAAATACTCTGATTGTTCCCGGTGTAGCGCCACACTCCCGAATACATCAGATCGCGATCAAAGTCAGAGCGAAAATCGGGTGCTTCGTTGATCACGTCTCGCTGCGCAGCGGTCAGCCAAAAATTATCGGCATCGAGATAAATCGCCCCGGTTAGAGCGTAATAAAAACTTGGGCGCACCTGGGCTCCGATCACAATGGCGGTCACGCTGTTCAGCAGCCGGAGCATGTCGGGCGTGGCCTGGGTCCGGACGAATTGTTCGAATACCTGACCCATCCAGTCGTGCGACACGATCACACGATCCATGATCTGGTCCGCGGTGGGTATCGCGCCCGAAGTCGTCTGGTGCAACAACGGCAGTGTCGACAGTGAGCAAAGGTTGGCGCCACCTCCGGTGTACTCCAAAGCGGCGTTGTAAGTGCACCCGACCAATGCACCTGCAAATGGCCCATTGGCGCGGTACGGATAGGTGCGCGAAACGTGCAGATCGCTGAACACGTGCGGCAGCGTTCCGTTGGGATCCGGCGGCGCCTGCGTGTAGTTTTCGATCAGCACATAGGCATCATCGGAGTCCGTCGCACCGCTCGCGCTTCTGCGCGTAACTCGAAAGATCAGCGCCGTGTCGCGCGTGACATCGGGCGCAACGAACAGCACCCGATTCGGATCGCCCGCATCGAGCGTGACTGGCGGTCCGGCGATCTGTACCCACGTGTTGGTTTCTCCTGGTGCGAGTGGGGGCCACGCCCGCAGCGACACATTGCCCCCCTTGCGCGCGGCATGGTCGACGCGGATCATCACCGGCGTTGCAGTCGCTGCAGCAACCGCATTGACGCTTACGCTGGCACTGTTCGCAGCGCCATTCGCGTCGACGAACGTGACTGTGAACGTGTAGGTGCCGGCCGCCGGAGCTTCGAAACTGATCGCCTGCGTTCTGGACGACAACAGCGTCACCGGCACGCCAGCGGTCTGCGTCCAGTTCACATTCGCCACCGGGCCGCTGCACCCCGCGAGGACCGCGCCAGCGACTTTGCCGACCATCGCGCTGGCATCGGCCACCACGGAAAATGCTTCCGTACCGGTGCACGTCGAAGCACCCAATGACGGAGCCGCTGGCATGGGTGGCGGCGGCGGGGGACTGGAATCGCTGCCGCCTCCGCACGCCGCGACAACGGCAATCAGTAGCAGAAGTACTGGGCGAATCAACGCGCTCAATGCGTTCATGGTCGATTAATCCTATAGGTCACCGTTGCCACATTGCCCACCCGGCGAGAGCGACAACGACCAGCAAAAGTAGGGTTGCGGCCGCATACCAACGGTTGGTCACGCGCTGCTCACTGCGCAGCAGACGAACTTCGTCAATCAGCCGGTCAGCGTCGCGATGGCGCGTCAATGCAGCATGCACCAGCCGCGGCAGCTGTGGCAGCAGATAACTCCATTGCATCGCTTCCTGCTTCAATCGCACTTCCATGCCACGCCAGCCGATCTGATTTTCCATCCAGCGCTCGAGAAAGGGCTTGGCCGTCTTCCATAGGTCAAGCTCGGGATCGAGCTGGCGGCCGAGCCCCTCAATGTTAAGCAGTGTCTTTTGCAGCAGCACCAGTTGCGGCTGCACTTCAACGTTGAATCGCTGTGACGCCTGAAAAAGACGCATCAGCACCTGGCCAAGCGAAATGTCTTTGAGCGGCTTGTCGAACACCGGTTCGCAGCAGGCGCGTACCGCGTTTTCCAGCTCGTCAACGCGCGTGTCATCGGGCACCCAGCCCGATTCTATGTGCAATTCGGCGATGCGTTTGTAGTCGTGCTGAAAAAACGCAAGAAAATTTTGGGCTAGATAGTTCTTGTCACTCTCGCTCAACGTCCCGACGATGCCGAAGTCGAGTCCAATGTATTTGTTGAACTGATCACCCTGGGTCCCGACCAGAATGTTGCCGGGATGCATGTCAGCGTGAAAGAACGCGTGATCGAATACTTGCGTGAAGAAAATGGTTACGCCATCGCGTGAGAGTTTCTTGATATCGATGCCGGCTTCGCGCAGATGATCCATCTTGCTGATCGGAATGCCGGTCATGCGCTGCATCACCAGCACGTTTTCGCTGCAGTAGTCGAAGTGCATCTCGGGCACCACGAATATGTCCGAGCCCGCAAAGTTCCGCCGCAGCTGTGAAGCATTGGCAGCCTCGCGCATCAGGTCGAGCTCATCGTGCAGGTACTTATCGAACTCGGCGACGACCGCGCGCGGGCGCAAACGCTTGCCGTCACGCCACAGCTTCTCGATCAGCATGGCGCCGGTTTCCAATAGCGACAGATCCTTTTCGATCGCCTGCAGCATGTTAGGTCGAAGCACCTTGACGGCGACGTCTTCCCCAGCGCGGGGTCCATTTTTAAGGACCGCAAAGTGCACCTGTGCAATTGAAGCCGATGCCACGGGCTCGCGTTCGAAGGAAGAAAAAACTGCATCGATCGGCCGCCTAAGTCCGCGCTCGATCTCGCGCATCGCGATGCCTGAGTCAAAGGGCGGGACGCGATCCTGCAGCCGCGCGAGCTCGTCTGCCATGTCGGGGGGTAACAGATCGCGCCGCGTCGAGAGCACCTGTCCGAATTTGACGAATATTGGACCGAGGTCCTCCAGAGCGCGGCGCAATCGAACGCCGCGCGGCTCGCGCGGTGCGCCGAAGCTCGTCAGGTCGACCAGCCGAACCAGTGCAGCATTCCTGAGACTGGTAACGACAATTTCATCGAGCCGGTAGCGCCAGACGATCGCCAAAATGCGAAATAAGCGCAGGAGCCGCATGGGCGGCGATTGTAGGGGTACGAACGCGCGCAGATCGCACGCGAACGCGCCGAACCGCAGCTAAATCACTGCGACCAGCGAGCGAGAAGTTCGATCCGCTTTTCGACGCGTGCGACAGCGTCGCGCACGCCATTCACTTCGCTGCCAAAAGCTTCCAGGTCGCTGCGGCCGACGATCATCGGGTCTTCGTGCACCGCGTAATGCGCGGTGCTTTGGAGCATGCTCTGCGCCATTTGCTTCCACTGAGAGGCGCTGGCCCGCATCACACCCACCAGGCGCATCGCTGCGGCGTCGCCGATGAAGCGCGATAGCTCTTCCTCGGGTTCAGGGCGCAAGTTCTGCAACACAAAGGCCAGCGCCTGTGCAAACTCGGCATCTCCAGAGAGTCGCACGTCCTTCATCGCTGCCTGTGGGTCAGCCAGTGCCTGCGGCAACGATGAGAGCGCCACGCTGATCGTGACCGCGGGCTCGCGCCCATCGTTGGCAGTAAACATGCCGTCTGGTGCAATCAGCAACACGACAACAAGCGGGTGCGCCTCGAATCGAGCCACTCGCCCAATAAACGGAGCGAGTTTTTCTCGCGCCCAGTCCTCGCGCACGAGCAGGCGGTTGAGGACGGATACCACGGCCGAATTTGCGAGGCGCTCCAGCATGGTCTAGCCGAGCGCCATCACGCGGGCAAACGCCTTAACAACGTCCTACACGCTGCACAGCGCAAACGTCACGCCAGCTGTTGTATTCCTGCCAGTACCCAGCCGCCGTTACGCACCGGCTTGGCCAGATTCCAGACTTCGGAAACTGGTTCGATCTCGCCGTCAACCCGCAGCGAACCGTCGAATTTGACGCTGGCGATGTGCTCACTCGCGGTCGATTCGATGCCGAGCAAATCTGCGTTAAGCGTGATGACCTCGGTATTCGAATGACCACCGCGAGCGCGCAGCTCATGCGTCAACGCAATAAACATGTCATTGCTGGTGAATTCCGACAGTTCGGCAAGATCGCCGCTATCCCAGGCACGCTGCAGTTTTACGTAGTTCGCTTTGGCAGCATTCAGAAAGGCAGCGGTGTCGAAACCGGCCGGGATGCCCCATGGCCCGCCGCTACTCGCCGTAGCATCGCCGCGTGCGAATTGATCCATCGCGGAGCCTGGGCGGGCGGATGCTACAGGCGACGACGCCGACATGCTGCGCTGTGCGGGCAGTTGCGCCGCAGGTTGCTGATACGCATCGCGGGAACCTGCGTTCGTATCGGCTGCGGTTCGGCCGGGCGTTGCTCGGCCGGTCGCGCCATACGCGGGCTGCGGAGTTCCAGCACGCATGCGGCGCAGGAAAAAGCCCGCGATCATCATTACAAGCATGCCAAGCAGCAGCACCGTCAGAATCATCGACAGTCCCTCACCGAAACCGAGATAAGAAGCCAACGCCGCGAGTCCAAGACCGGCTGCAAGACCCATTAACGCGCCGCGCCATGGGCTGCGCGGAGCAGCAGCGGCCGGCGCGGCGCCTGGACGCTGCGCCGCCGCAGTGGCGGGCGCTTGTTGTGGGTTACCCGTTTGGGGTGATTGGGCTGGCGGCGTGGCCTGCCTCTGCTGCACCGGCGCCGACTGGCGCCCGAGATTTTTTCCGCCACCAAACCGCCGCTGGGCGTCAGCGTCGAGCGTGAAAGTGATCGTTACCAGGCTGATCATCAAAGCCGATAACCACTTGCCTGCGATTTTCGTATTCAGTTTCGTTTTCATAATGTCTCCGTGCCGTCAGTACGTCGTGCCAACGTGCAATGCGCATACGCCAGCCATCAGGTTGAACCATTGGACGCTGTCGAACCCCACATGTTCCATCATTTCGGCAAGCGCGTCCTGAGCAGGGTGCATCCGAACCGATTCCGCGAGGTAGCGATAACTCTCCTCATCATCAGCAATCTTGCGTCCCAGCCACGGCAGGACGTTAAATGAATACGCGTCGTAAATGGGCGCTAGCGGTTCCCAGATGCGCGAAAACTCCAGCACAAAGAGACGACCGCCTGGTTTGAGCACGCGCCGCATCTCCGACAAGGCCACGTCTTTGCGCGTCATGTTGCGTAATCCGAAGGCGACCGTGACGACGTCAAAATAGCGCGAGGCAAACGGCAGCCGCTCGGCATCGCACTGCGCCAGCGGGATCATCAGGCCGCGATCAAGCAAACGGTCGCGG
>Ga0136614_10000567_pt1 | contig 18845 bp, 17 predicted proteins | sample AntDrymUQ2792106_2_FD_106643 | JGI IMG/M metagenome (GOLD analysis project Ga0136614, IMG submission 106643) | Polar desert sand microbial communities from Dry Valleys, Antarctica - metaG UQ279 (21.06) | ecosystem: Environmental > Terrestrial > Soil > Desert | place: Antarctica: Dry Valley... | reverse complement strand
TGCGGCTTCGGGCACGTCCGGCGTGCGGGCCAGGAACTCGATCGCGTCGCGCTCGGCAATCGGCTGGGTGCGATTGATGTGCCACGCGGGCATCGGGAGCACTCGCAGGCGCTCCACCAGGCGCACGAGCATCCGGAACGAGGACGAGCGTGCGCCCACCAGGATCGAGGCGCGCAGCGCCGTGGCGGCGGGGGAGGACTCGAGCAGGATCTCCTCCACCTCAAGCCGCGAGGCGATGTGGGGCGAGAGCGTGCCGTCGGAGGGCGTCACCCCGCCCAGGTAGACCACGCGATCCACCCCTGCCGCCACCGCGGCGTCCGCGAAGGTCCTCGCGGCGCGCCGGTCGCGGGCGGCGAAGCCCTCGTCACCGGCCTCCATCGAGTGCACGAGGTAATAGGCCGTCGAGCAGCCATCCAGGGCGGCGCGGATGCCCTCACCGGTGAGAACGTCGCCGATCGCGGGCTCCACGCCGTCGCGGGCGGCGAGGCGGGTGGCGTCGCGGGCCAGCGCCCGGACCGGGCGGCCCTCGTCCACCAGGCGGTCGATCAGGCGACCGCCCACGTATCCGGTCGCCCCCGTTACGAGCTCCATGTGACTCCTACGGGCGCGGGTGGCCCGGCGGACCAGAATCTCGCCCCCCCATCGAACCCGCAAAGAGCGGGTGAGAAGGCGCACAGCCTGCAATTTGGGAAGAAATGAAAAGTCACGGTTTTGCGGGAAGGCGGGTGGCGGGAGCGGGTGCGGTCCTGCATCATGCCCGCCGGTGGGGTCAATGCGAGACAGGGAGGTCTTCAGAGCATGGCGAAGAGGGCGAAGCGCGTGAAGTGCGAGGACTGCTTCTTCAAGCAGAACATGTTGTGCGCGCTCGAGTTGAGTGAACCGTGCACCACCTTCCGACCCGCCGAACGCGGGCTGGCCCCCGAGCGCCAGCTCACCTTCGTGTTCCGCTCCGAGCGCACGCGCGCGGCCTACGCCTTTCCAGCGCCCGGCCGCGTCTGACTGGCGGGCGGCTGCAGCCCGCCCGCAGGCGCTTGCACGCTTGTAAAGTCGCGCCATGCGCCTCACGGTCCTTGGCAAGTCGCCGTCCTGGCAGGACGTCGACGGTGCCTGTTCGGGTTACCTGCTCGAGGAGGGCGGCACCACCGTTCTGCTCGACTGTGGCAACGGCGTGTTCGCGAAGATGCGCCGCTTCGTCGACTACGTGGATCTCGACGCGGTGGTGATCTCGCACCTACATGCCGACCACATCCTCGACCTCGTTCCGTTCTCCTACGCGCTCACCTATGCCCCGCGCCAGCAGCCGGTGGCGGTGGACCGGTGGCCGGGCACCGACCATCCCGCCCGGCCGCGTTTGTACGCCCCGCCCGGCGCCCGCGACCACTTCCGTCACGTGTGTGAGCTGTGGGGCAACGATGCGCTCGTCGAGAACGCGTTCCGGATGGAGGAGTACGACCCCACCACCTCGATCGAGATCGGCTCCATGGGCATCTCCTTCAGCGAGGTGCCGCACTTCGTGGACACCTTCGCCGTGTCGGTGCAGTCGGGAAGCGGCGGCGGGCGGCTCGCCTACAGCGCCGACTCGCGTCCCGCGGAGGAGCTTGTGGAGTTCGCCCGCGGCGCAGACCTCTTCCTGGTCGAGGCCACTCTTCCTCGCCCCGAGCGGACGGGCATCAGGGGCCACCTGACCCCCGAGGAGGCCGGACAGCACGCCAAGCAGGCGGGCGCGCGCCGCGTGCTGCTCACCCACATCTCCGACGAGTTGGACCAGGACTGGGCCTGCGAGCAGGCCAGCGAGGCCTTCGGCGGCCCGGTGGAGGTGGCCGTGGAGGGCGCCGTCTACGAGATTTAGCCCGGGCTGCGGCTGGGTACCCTCCAACCCTTGGCCTCCGAACGCGACCTCTTCGCCAACTTCGACCGTATGCGGCGGGAGATCGACGAGCTGTTCGGCGACGCCTTCGAGCGCAGCGGGTTCCGAGGGCGCGGGTTCTCGCCGTCGGTGGACGTCTACTACGAGGACGACCCGCCGCGCGCGGTGGTCAAGGCCGACCTCGCGGGCGTGGAGATCGAGGACGTGGCGCTCGAGATCCAGGGCCGGCGGCTGCTGATCGCGGGAGTGCGCCGCGCCGAGCAGGCCGAAGGACGGCTCTTCCAGCAGATCGAGATCGAGAGCGGCCCCTTCCGCCGTGCCGTGGAGCTGGGCGCCGACGTGGTGGGCGATCAGGCCCGGGCGAGCTACGAGGACGGGATCCTCGTGGTGGAGGTGCCGCTCGCGCGCCGAGAGCAGCGTGTACGCCGCGTGCACATCGAGGAGGGCCGGGGATCGTGATCGAGATTCCCACGAGCGACGGCGACGGCACCCATGAGCTGCCCGTATCGACCAAGCTGCCCGAGGCACTGCCGGTCCTCCCGCTCAAGGACAGCGTCCCGTTCCCTGAGACCCTCACCCCGCTGGCGGTGGGGCAGGAGCGGTCGGTGCGGCTCGTGAACGACGTGCTCTCAGGCAACCGGATGCTCGTGATGGTGGCCTCGCGCGACGGGGAGATCGAGAACCCGGGGCCGGAGGACCTGTTCGACGTGGGCGTGGCGGGCACCGTGGCACGCATGGTCAAGGTGCCCGACGGCACCCTGCGCATCCTCGTGCACGGCGCCCAGCGGGTGAAGCTCACCGACTTCGTGAAGACAGACCCCTACCTGGTCGCGAACATCGAGGAAACGCCGGATGTGGTGAAGCCCTCGCCCGAGCTGGAGGCGCTGTTTCGCAACGTCCAGAGCACCTTCTCCCAGATCATCGAGCTGGTCCCCTATCTGCCGGAGGAGCTGCAGCTGGCGGTGACCAACCTCGAGGACCCCGCCGAACTGGCGCACATGATCGCCGGCGCGCTGCGGATCAAGACCGAGGAGCGCCAGGAGCTGCTCGAGGAGCGCGACCTCGCCAAGCGCCTGCGACGGCTGTCGGAGCTGCTGGCGCGGGAGCTGGAGCTGATCTCGATCGGCTCGAAGATCCAGTCGCAGGTGGAGTCTGAGATCGACAAGGGCCAGCGCGAGTTCTTCCTGCGCCAGCAGCTCAAGGCGATCCAGGAGGAGTTGGGCGAGGTCGACGAGCAGGCCGCGGAGACGCAGGAGCTGCGCGAGCAGCTCGACGCCGCCGACCTGCCCGAGCAAGCCCGCACCGCCGCGGAGCGCGAGCTCCAGCGCTTCGAGCGCCTGCCACCCCAGGCGGCCGAGCACGGTGTGATCCGCTCATACCTGGAGTGGATCGCGACGCTGCCCTGGAGCAAGCTCACCGATGACCACATCGATCTCAAGGAGGCGCGGACGGTGCTCGACCGCGACCACTACGACATCGACAAGGTCAAGGACCGCATCCTCGAGTTCCTCGCCGTGAGGAAGCTCAAGCCTGACGCCCGCAGCTCGATCCTCTGCTTCGTGGGCCCGCCCGGCGTGGGCAAGACCTCGCTTGGTAAATCGATCGCCGCGGCCATGCACCGCGAGTTCGAGCGCATCTCGGTGGGCGGCGTGCGCGACGAGTCCGAGATCCGCGGCCACCGCCGCACCTACATCGGCGCCATGCCCGGCACGATTCTGCGCGCGATGCGCGACGCCGGGTCTGCCAACCCGGTTCTGATGATCGACGAGATCGACAAGATGGGCGCCGACTTCCGAGGCGACCCTGCCAGCGCGATGCTCGAGGTGCTCGACCCCGAGCAGAACTCGAGCTTCCGCGATCACTACCTCGACCTGCCCTTCGACCTCTCGCGGGTCCTGTTCATCACGACCGCGAACCAACTGGACCCGGTCCCCGCGCCGTTGCGCGACCGGATGGAGACGATCGAGCTGGCGGGCTATACCGAGCAGGAGAAGCTGGAAATCGGCAAGCGCTATCTGGCGCCGCGCCAGGTCGAGCAGAACGGGCTGGGCAGGTCCAAGATCAAGTTCACCGACGACGCGCTGCTGGAGATCATCGACGGCTACACGCGCGAGGCCGGCGTGCGCAACCTCGAGCGGGCGATCGGGTCGGTTTGCCGCAAGGTGGCGCGCGAGTACGCGGAGGGCACGCGCAAGTCCAAGCGCACGGTGAGGGCGAAGACTGTCAACGAACTGCTGGGGCCGCGGCGCTTTCAGCCCGATGCCGCCAGGCGCACGGGCGAGCCGGGCGTGGCAACCGGGCTGGCATGGACGCCGGCCGGCGGCGACGTGCTCTACGTGGAGGCCACCGCCTTCGCGGGCGAGGGCAAGCTGCAGGTCACGGGTCAGCTGGGGGACGTGATGAAGGAGTCGGCCTACGCCGCCCTGTCCTACGTCAAGGGGCACATGAGCTCGCTCGGCGAAGAAGTGCCGGAGGACTGGTTCAGCACCCACGACATGCATCTGCACGTGCCAGCCGGCGCGATCCCGAAGGACGGTCCGAGCGCGGGCATCACGATGGCCACGGCGCTGGCCTCGCTGGTGAGCGGGCGGCCGGTGCGCTCGGACACCGCGATGACCGGCGAGATCACTTTGACCGGCCTGGTGCTGCCGATCGGCGGCCTGAAGGAGAAGGCGCTCGCGGCGCAGCGGGCCGAGCTCAAGCGGGTGATCGCCCCCAAGCGCAACGAGTCCGATGCCGCGGAGTTCCCCCGCAACCTCTTGAGGGACATCGATTTCGTGTTCGTGGACACCGTTGACGAGGTGCTGGCGGAGGCGCTCGAGCCCGTGGGCGGCCTGCGTTCGCGTCGCAGGAGCAGCCGGGCACGGACCTCGCCGACCCCGGTGGCGGCAAGATCCGGTGTGCAACCGCCCGGCTCCGGGTAAGTTTCAGTCACGAGCGACCTGAGGAGAGCTATGGCAGCGAAGAAGAAGGCCGCGAAAGCCGGCGCCGGGGCATTTGCGGCGGGCAAGGCGGCGCGTGAAAATCCGTACATACAGAAGCTGATCGAAGACGACGGGCTGCGTGATGACCTGCGGACTGCGTACGAGTCGGCCACCAAGGCCTACAGCCGGTTGAACGGCAAGGGTCCGGCCAAGGCTCTGGACGACAAGAAGGTCCAGAAGGAGCTCAAGGAGACGGCCAATTCGCTGAAGAGCGCGGCCGACACCTTGCGCGGTCCGGTCAAGAAGCGGCGCAAGCGCAAGTCGCTGCTGGGCATCGTCGTCGTCGGCGGCGTGGTTGCGCTGGTGGCCAGCGAGGGCCTGCGCAAGAAGGTGCTCGACGCCCTCTTCGGCGCGGAGGAGGAGTTCGAGTACACCTCGACCACCACCCCGCCGCAGGACTCGAGCTCCACGAGCCAGAAGGAGACCGCCGACGCCTAGGCGCAGGCAAGATTCAGTCGTTCGAGAGGCGCCCAGATGGGCGCCTCTCGCAGTTCGGGGGCCACGCCAGCGATACGGTTCCACCGGATGGATGCGCTGCCCCACTGGGAGCCCGGGACCGCAGCGGTTCTGTGCGTGCCAGGCCCGCACGCCATCCCGGTCTCGACGGCCATCAGGTCTGGCGAACTTCGCGTGTTGCTCGCGCTTGGCCGCCGGCGCGAGACACTCGAGCGCCTGCGTGAGGACGCCTCCGCCGCCCTATGTGTGATGGCGAAGGGGCTCGCCTTCACCGCCGGTGGCCGCGCTGCTGTGGTGCGCGCGCCGCTGCGCACCCAGCCATCCGCGGTCGCGCTGGAGCTGGTGGTCGACCGGATCACCGATCACCTGGCCGACGGGCGGACGGAGATGCTCGCCCCTCCCGGGTGGCGCTGGAGCGACGACGCGGCCAGCGCCGCCGAGCCCGAGATCCTCAGCGAGCTGCGCGAGCTGGCGGCCGAGCTCCGGGAGGCCCCGGCCGACTGACCTTCCCACGCAGCGGGTCGTGCCCGGCGAGGAACGCGTCGAGGTGCGCCCACGTGCTCTGCGGCGCCGAGCGTCCGGTGAGCACGCCGAGGTGGCCGCCGGGGGCCGTCTCCAGCCGCACCTCGGAAGCGTTGGGCAGCAGTCCGCCCACGTGGTGCACCGCCTCGCGCGGAGCCAGCACGTCCGAGCTCCCCGCCACCGAGAGCACCGGCTGGCTCACCTCGGCCAGGTCGATCGTGGTCCCGCGGCGTAGCTCCACGGTGCCGCCCGCCAGCGAGTTGACGCGGAAGAAGGCGTGGTAGAGCTGGCCGAAGGTGTGTCCGGGGTAGGAGAACATGTGCGCCATGTAGTCGTCCACCGCCTCGGCGTGGGCGATCGTCTCGCGGTCCTTGAGGTTCTGGGCGAGGAACAATGGCTTGGTCAGGTAGCGGTCGAGAGCGGTGAGCTGGAAGCCGCGGCTAACGAGGGGCGCGGGGGCGCCGCCCAACGCGCGGTAGAGCGCCGTGCCGAGCGCCCCGCCGGTGAGGTTTGCGAGTCGCCGGATGGGGGCGAACATCCGCACTTGGGCGAAGTCGAACGGGCTGGCCACCATCGACACCGAGGAGACGGGTAGGTCGCGGTCGCCCGCCACCGCGAGCAGGGTCATGATCCCGCCGAGGCACCACCCCACGGGCTGCACCGGGCGACCGCCCGAGTCGGCCCACACGCGGTCCACCGCGGTGGGGATCACCTCCTCCACCCAGTGCTCCAGCCCCAGGGCGCGGTCGGAGAACGAGATCGCGCCGTAATCCACCAGGTAGGTGGGATAGCCGAGGGCGGTGAGGTGCTCGGCGAGGCTGCAGCCACGGCGCAGGTCGAAGCAGGTGGCGGGCGCGGCGAGCGGCGGCACAAGCAGGATCGGCGAGCGATCGGCGCGCGTCCGCCTGCGGGAGCGGTAGCGGCGCACGGTGCACTGGGGCGCCTCATGGATGATCGACGAGGGTGTGCGGGTGAGATCCGCCACGCCTTGACCGACCACGTGATCCCATCCGGTCACCGCCGAATCGATCAGGCTCTCAATGTCGGGGATCAGTCTCATCCAGGAGGTCAGGCAGCCCGGGCCAGGGAGCCCGAGAAGTCTATGAGCAGCTCCTCCAGGCGGCCGGGCGCCTCGATCTGCGGACAATGCCCGCAGTCCTCGATCGTGACCAGTCGCGCCTCGGGTGCGGCGTCGAGCACGCGGTCGGCGCCGGTTCTAAAGACCATCACGTCCTGACGGCCCCAGATCAGGAGGACTCGGCAGGAGATGGCCCCCGGGTCGAGGCAGTCGCGCAACTCGGGCAGCAGCCGCCGGCCCGTGGCCATCAGGCGGCCGGTGGCCGCGCGGTCTGAGAAGTGCGAGGCGAAGGTGCGCGCAACCCTCGGCTCCACGTCGCCCGGGCGGCGAAACGCCAGCCGGCCGTACACCTCGCCCACCACGCGCTGGAGTACGCCGCGGGGGAGGGGCACGGGTGCGGCCAGCAAGGCCCGCAGCACCTGGTCGCGCTCGATCACGGCGAACCAGCCGGCCATGTCCAGACCGGCCGGCGCCACCGGCACCACTCCGGACAGCTCGAGCTCGGGCCGCTCGGCCAAGCGCAGCGCCACGCAGCCGCCGAGCGAGTTGCCACACACCACGGCGCCGCCCTCGGGCGCCACCTGCTCGACCGCGGCCGCGGCAAAGCGATCGAGCTGGTCGAGGATCGGCTCGCCGGGCTCCAGCGGGTCCGCCGTGCCGAAGCCGGGCATGTCGAGCGCCAGCGCCCGGTGGCCGGCGCGACCGAGGCGGTCGAGCAGCAGGCGCCAGGTGTCGGCGCTGTCGGCGTATCCGTGGAGCAACAGCAGCGGCGGCCCATCGCCCTCGAGCTCCAGTGCCCGGGTCCGGTACCCCGCCAAGCTCCAGCGAATACTCGAACAGGGGCTGCACAAGAGCCAGATTAGGGGCGGTCTCGGCGGAGCGCCAGACGAGTGACCGCTGTCACAGAACGGCACTCGGGCGCGGACGTAGGCTGGCCAAGGTGCAGTCGGCGATGGACAAGCTCGCGGAGTTCCTCGAGCGTCGCCGCTGGCTGGTCCTCGGGGCCTGGCTCGTCGTTCTGCTTGCCGCCGCACCCTTTGCCGCCCGCCAGACCGAGCACCTCACGAGCGGCGGCTTCTCGGTTCCCGGCTCGGGGTCGGAGGCCGTGGACCGCGCCCTCGATCGCTTCGAGAACGCCCAGGGCGAGACCCTCGCCGTGGTGCTCGCGCAGCGCCCCGGAGCGTCGGCGGCCGACGTCCGCGCGCGCGTGGACGAGGTGGGCCGGGTGGCGGCCGGCCTGCCGAACGCCCGGCTGAGCGACGGCGTGGCCGCCGCCGCCAAACGCCAGGCGGGCAGCGCGCCGATCGTCGTCGTGCCGCTGGACGTGCGCGGCAGCCAGGACGAGCTCTCCGACCTCGCGATCGACCTCCGGGAGGACGTGGGCGCGGGCGAGCCCGTCCGCGATGGCGTCCAGCCCTACCTCGTGGGCCAGCAGGCGCTGTGGGCGGGCATGCAGGACCTGACCAAGGAGGACCTCGAGTCGGCCGAGAAGACCGGCTTCCCGATCGTGTTGCTGATCCTGCTCGCGGTGTTCGGGTCGCTCGCCGCGGCGGCGCTTCCGCTGGTGCTCGGCCTCGCCAGCGTGGGCATCACCGGCGGCGCCATCTTCTTTCTCTCCCAGGCGACCGACATGTCGGTGTTCACCACCAACGTGGCGTCGATGATCGGCATTGGCGTGGCGGTGGACTACTCGCTGTTCGTCCTGGCCCGCTACCGGGAGGAGATCCGCGCGGGCGCGGAGCCCCTGGACGCTCGCCGCATTGCGATGCGCACCTCCGGCCTGGCGGTCACGTTCTCGGGCATCACGGTGATGATCTCCCTCGCCGGCCTGTGGCTCGTGGATTCCACCACCGTACGCTCGATGGCGATGGGCGCGATCGTGGTCGTGGCCGTCTCGATCCTCGCCGCCATCACGCTGCTGCCGGTGCTCATGCGCCTGCTTGGCAAGCGGGCGTACGCCCGTGGGCGCGCCGCGATCGTCACCGGGCTCATGTTGCGGCGGGTTCGAACCGCCAGGCGCCGCTCCGGCTCGACGCTTCCCGAGTCGCGCCGGGGGGATTTCTGGGAGCGCTGGACCGAGCGCGTCACGCGCCGCCCCCTCATGTCCGCCCTCGCCGCCGCGGCCGTGCTGCTGGTGATGGCGATCCCGGCGCTCTCGCTGGAGTTCGGCGACGGGGCGCTGCGCCAGTTCCCAGAGGGCAACGAGACGCGCGTGGGCGCGGAGCTCGCCGCGGAGGAGAACGGCGCCGGGTCCACCGGTCCCGTGGTGGCCGTGGCCAGCTTCGATTCCGGCGGCTTCGCCAGCGAGGCCAACCGTCGGGCGGTCTCGAGCTGGGCGGCGCAGCTGCGTGGCGATCCCGAGGTGACGGGCGTCGCGCCGCCGCGCCCGTCACGTGACGGCGGCGCCGCCCTGCTCACGGTCGTGCCGCGACACGACCCGGAGAGCCCCGAGGCCCGGGCGCTCGTGGACCGCATGCGCGGAGACGCTGCGAGCGGCGGCGGCATCGCGCGCGTGGCGAGCGTGGACGTGGGGGGCGCCACCGCGTCGGTCGAGGACTTCAAGGACCTCGTGGCGGGCTCGATGTGGAAGATCCTCGTGTTCGTGCTGGCCTTCAGCTACCTGGTGCTGCTGTTCCTGCTGCGCTCTGTCTTCCTCCCGCTCAAGGCCGTGGTGATGAACCTGCTATCGGTGGCCGCGGCCTACGGAGTCCTGGTGGCCGTGTTCCAGTACGGCTGGGTGGACGGCTTTCTCGGCTTCGAGTCGCTCGGCTACGTGAACACGTTGACGCCGCCGTTCCTGCTGGCGATCGTCTTCGGCCTGTCGATGGACTACGAGGTCTTCCTGCTCTCGCGCATCCGCGAGCGCTACGACGCCACCGGCGATTCCAGGCTCGCCGTCGCCCAGGGCTTGCGCGCCAGCGCGGCCACGATCTCGAGCGCGGCGCTGATCATGGTCGCCGTGTTCGCGGTCTTCGCCGGCACCGGTGTGCCCTCGATAAAGGAGATCGGCCTCGGGCTGTCGGTGGCGATCGCGCTCGACGCCACACTGGTGCGCCTGGTGCTCGTGCCGGCCACGATGGAGCTGATGGGTGGGTGGAACTGGTGGCTGCCCGGGCCGCTGGCGCGACTGCTGCCCAGCACTGCGTTCGAGTCGTCGGGATACGAGCGCGACGGCGCGGCAGCGCGGGCCTAGTCTCAGGCGCCGACCTTCGGGCTCACCCACGGCGCCGCAAGGCGCCGTTCGAGCTCCTCGCCGAGCTCGTCGATCGCGATCCGCGACTGGTCGAGCGTGTCGCGGTCGCGCAGGGTGACGGTCCCGTCCTCCATCGTCTGGTGGTCCACGGTGACCCCCCACGGGGTGCCGATCTCGTCCTGGCGGCGGTATCGCTTGCCGATCGACCCGCCGGTGTCGAACTCGGCCGGCATCCGGCCGCGCAGGTTCTCGTAGACCTCTTGCGCGCGCTCGGGCTGGCCGTCCTTGTTCACCAGCGGGAGTACGGCCACCTTCACGGGGGCCAGCCGGGGATGCAGGCGCAAGAGCACGCGCTCGCGGCCCTCCACCTCCTCCTCGTCGTAGGCATCGACCATGAACGCCAGCGTGCCGCGGTCCGCGCCGGCCGACGGCTCGATCACGTGCGGCACGTAGCGCTCACCCGTGCCCGGCTCCACGTAATCCATCTTCTCGTGCGCGTACTCCGCGTGGCGGGAGAGGTCGAAGTCGCCCCGGTTGGCGATGCCCTCGAGCTCGGACCAGCCCATCGGGAACAGGTACTCGATGTCCGAGGTGGCGCTGGAGTAGTGCGACAGCTCGTCCTCGCCGTGCGCGCGAAGCTGGAGGTGGTCTGGACGCAGGCCGAGGTCGGTGTACCAGCGCATCCGATCGGCCATCCAGCGTTCGTGCCATTCGGGTGCCTGGTCGGGCGGCACGAAGAACTCGATCTCCATCTGCTCGAACTCGCGTGTGCGGAAGATGAAGTTGCCGGGCGTGATCTCGTTGCGGAAGGCCTTGCCCACCTGGGCAATCCCGAACGGCGGCTTTTTGCGCGCGAACTGCATCACGTTCTTGAAGTTGACGAAGATTCCCTGGGCGGTCTCGGGCCGCAGATAGATGGTCGACCCTTCGTCCTGCACCGGCCCCATGTTGGTCTGGAACATGAGGTTGAAGTTGCGCGGCTCCGACAGGTCGCCGCCGCACTCCGGGCACTTGAGGCCGGTCGTTTCGCGTCCCTCGGCCTGCGCCGCCTCCTCGAGATGGTCCAGCCGCCAGCGCCTCTTGCACTTGCCCAGGCACTGCACGAGCGGGTCGGTGAACCCCTCGAGATGGCCCGAGGCCTCCCACGTGCGAGGGTGCATGAGGATGGCGGCGTCGAGGGCCACCATGTCGTCGCGCTGCTGCACGTTCGCGCGCCACCACTCGGCCTTCACGTTGGACTTCAGCAGCACGCCGTAGTGGCCGTAGTCGTAGGTCGAAGCCAGGCCTCCGTAGATCTCCGACGATTGGAAAATGAAGCCGCGCCGCTTGCACAGCGAGACGATCTTCTCCATGGTCACGGCGTCGGCGCTCATCGACGGACAACCCTATTCATGGGTCCTCGGGAAACACAATCTGCCCGCTATTTGCGATTTTCCGGCGAATGGGCGTCCCGGCCGTGCTCTAGGTTCCCGCGCCGAGGCATGGTGATCTTCCGCCCCATCGGACGTCTAGCGGCCTGGCTGGTCTGGCACTCCACCGGGGTCTCTCTGTACGAAGACCTCGAAGCGCCACGCCCTCCGGCGCCCTTGCGCTGAGCAGGTTTTTCGTCCCTTCGGCACTCCTATACTGAGAGTGCCATGCCGATCTACGAGTACCGCTGCGAGAAGGGCCACGTGCTCGAGGTGATGCAGCGCATGAGCGACGGCCCGCTGGAAGCCTGCACGACCTGCGGGGCTTCGGTGCAGCGCGTGTTCCACCCCATCGCGGTGCATTTCAAGGGGTCGGGCTTCTACAACACCGACTACGGCAAGGCCAAGAACAACAAGGCCTCCGAGAAGGCCAAGAGTGAGTCGTCGTCGGAGTCGGGCTCGGGCTCAGGGTCCGACTCGAGCTCCTCGGACTCCAAGTCCTCCGACTCGGGCTCGTCCGACTCCAAGTCCTCGGACTCCAAGTCGTCCGGGAAGTCGGACTCCAAGGCGTCCAAGGCCTCGGCGTCGTCCTCGTCGGACTAGGCGCTAGCGACCCAGCAACTCGTTGACGGCCGAGGCCTTCTCCGAGTCCGTGTAGAGCAGGTCGCCCGTGCCGAACGAGCTGGGCTTGAGCACCCGGGTGTCGCCTGACCCGCCGGTGGCCATGTCGGCGGCGAGCCCCATCAGCCCCGGGCCCCTGAGGTCGGTCTTGATCGTCTTGGGGGCGCGCCAGCTCACCAGCGGGAGCCGGATGAACGTGAAGGGGGAGAGCAGCCGGCGGCGGGTGCCGTTGAGCACCTCCTGCTGGCGAGCGGCCCGGTCGATGTCGTTCTCGCCCGGTGCGCAGGGGTTCTTGCGCACGCGGGCGAAGCCGAGCGCCCGGCGGCCATTGAGATGGCGCTCGCCCTTGCGGAGCTTGAAGCCGCGGTAGAAGTTGTCGAACTCGGGCGCGCAGATGCGCGTCTTGTTGTTCACGGTGATCCCGCCCATGGCGTCGATGAAGGCGGGGAAGTCCTTGAAGTCCACCTCGATCAGGTGGTCGATCTCCAGGTCGTTGCCGAGGAAGTTCTCCACGGTCTGGATCATCAGGGGCGCGCCGCCGAGCGAGTAGGCCCCGTTGATCTTGCCGGTGCCATGGCCGGGGATCTCGGCAGAGGAGTCGCGCGGGATCGAGAGCTTGCGCACGCCGCCGAACTGGGCTCGTACGAGCATGATCGAGTCCGCTCTGCCGGGGCCGCCCTGGGTCTCGTCGATCGAAGCACCCTTGCGCTCATCGGAGCCGAGCACGAGGATCGTGGCGCCGCTGAAGAGGTTGCCATTCCCGTTGAGGGCCTCCTCGGCCTGGGGTGACGAGCCGCCCTCCAGCTGGGCGCTCACGATAAAAAGCACCAGCGAGAGGATGAGCCAGCCCAGGATGGCGAGCAGGATCCACCTGATCACGCGGCCCGGTGAGATCTCGCGCCTGCGCCGCGGGCGGCCGTCTTCGCCGTCGCGGCCCCCGTCGCCGCGCGTGCCGCCGCGTTTGCGCAGGCCCTGAAGCCCGCCGCCCTTGCCGAATGGGCCAGGACGCCGCGAGCGGTAGACCTTGTAATCGGGGCGGTCGCCTTGATCGGCCAAGCCCTCTCTTATAGCTCGCGGGGCCTCCAGCTCCTCCACGAATATCGTTCGGCCATGCCCCCACGGCGAGTGATCGGGATCGACGCCGGTGGCACGAAGCTGCTCGGAGGGGTCGTAGACGACACCCTCACGGTCCACCACAGGGTCCGCCGGCTCTGGCGCGGGGCGGATCGTCGCGAGACGATCGACATCATCCTCGACTCCGTCGCCGAGGTGCGCGCGGCGGCGCCCGACGTCGAGGCGGTGGGGTTCGGGATTCCCTCGCTGGTGAACGGCGAGCGTGGCATGTCGGTGTGGTCCAACCACCTGCCCATCGACGACGTCCCGTTCCGCGACCTGATGAGCGAGCGCCTCGGCCTGCCCGTGGTGGTCGACAACGACACCAACGCCGCGGCCTTGGCCGAGCACCGCCACGGTGCCGCCAGGGAAACCGACCACGCGGTGATGATCGCGCTCGGTACCGGCATCGGAGGCGGCCTGGTGCTCGGCGGAAAGGTCTACCGCGGGGCCCACGGCTTCGCGGGCGAGCTGGGCCACATGGTGGTCGATCACGAGGGGGCGGACTGTCCCGGGAACTGCCCGGGCCGCGGATGCCTCGAGGTGCTCGTGAGCGGTAACGCGATCGGGGTGGCCGGTCATGGCGCGGCCACGCGGGACCCGGGCTCCGAGCTCGGCCGGCGGCTGGCCGAGGGCGGGCAGATCACGGGGGGCCTGGTCACCGAGCTGGCACACGCCGGGGACCGCGACGCTCGGGTGGTGCTGGCCGAGATAGGCCGGCAGCTCGGGTCCGGGCTCTGCGGCGTGATCAACGCGCTCGATCCCGAGGTCGTGGTGGTGGGCGGCGGCGGGGTGGCCGCCGGAGATCTTCTGCTCGGCCCGGCACGCGAGGTGGTGGCGCAACGGGCGCTTCCGCCGATGGCGCACGCGGTTCGCATCGTTCCGGCCCACTTCGGTGACGAGTCCGCAATGCTCGGCGCCGCCCTTCTCGCTCTGGACGGGATCGCACGATGAGCCTGGTGGTCTGCCCCACACCGATCGGCAACCTCGAGGACGTGACCCTGCGGGTACTCGCCGCGCTGCGCGAGGCGGACGTGATCGCCTGCGAGGACACACGGCGAACGCGCACCCTGCTCGACCGCTACGGGGTGAGCTCACCGCTGGTGAGCTACCACGAGCACAACGAGGAGCAGCGCGCCGCCCAGCTGGTGCAACGGATGCAGGGCGGCGACACCGTGGCCCTGGTGTCGGACGCCGGCATGCCGCTTGTCTCAGATCCCGGCTACGTGCTCGTGCGCGCGTGCGTCGCGGCGGGGATCGGCGTGGAGGTGCTTCCCGGGCCGTCGGCCGCGATCGCGGCGCTCGTGGCCTCCGCGCTGCCGGCGGATCGCTGGCGCTTCGCGGGCTTCCTCCCGCGCAAGCGGGGGGAGCTGTCCAAGTTGCTCGCCGAGGGCGGCGGCACCCTCGTGGCCTTCGAGTCGCCGCGCCGGGTGCCCGCCACCCTGGCGCTGCTCGCCGACCTGGAACCTGGCCGCGAGGTGGCCCTCTGCCGCGAGCTCACCAAGGTGCACGAGGAGGTGGTGCGGGGTAGCGCCTCCGAGCTGGCCGAGCGGTACGCGGGCAAACCGCCGAAGGGGGAGGTCGTGCTGGTGCTGGGGCCCTCGGACATCGGCCCCGGAGGAGCAGGAGCGGAGCCCGCGGGGCTAGAGCAGCTGCGCCGCCTGGTGGACGCGGGGGCCAAGCCACGCCCGGCGGCCACGGCGGTCGCCGAGCTCACCGGCGGCAGCGCGAACGCGCTCTACAAGGCGCTCACCGAGTAACGGTTCCCACACGAGCGTTGCCGCCCGCCACGCTCGTGTGACGATTCGGCACGCCCCCATGCATGGGCATCGGGCCAGCCCCTAGCGTCGCGAGCGTGTCCCGACCACTGGCCACCCTCACGCGCCTCGCGTGCGTCCTGGCGCTTCTCGCGGCGCCGGCTTCCGCGGCCGCCGACTGGAGCTGGCCCGTCGCCGGCGATGTCATCACCCACTACCGCAACGGGGCCGACCCGTACGCGGGCGGTCAGCACCGGGGTATCGACATCGCGGCGGAGGCCGGCAGGCCGGTGGTGGCCGCGGCCGGAGGCACCGTGCGCTTCGCGGCGGTGGCGGGCTCCTCGGGGCTCACCGTCTCTGTCCGCACCGTGGACGGGCGCTTCGATACTTCGTACCTGCACCTCTCGGCCCTGGCTGTGCGCGAGGGGGACGCGGTCTCCACCGGCGACCGGATCGGCACGGTGGGAACCAGCGGCCGGCGCTCGGCCGAAATCGCGCACCTTCACTTCGGCGTGCGCGAGGCCGGCACGCGGCACGCCTACGTCGACCCGCTCACGCTGCTGGGCCCTCCACCCCCGGCGGGCCCGCCCGATGCGCCGCGGGTGGCGCCGGTGCCGGAGTCCGTGCCCGTGGTTCCGGACCCCGTCGGGGTGCCGGCGCCCGTGCGCCTCCCGGCCGCCCGACGGTTGCGGCTGCCGGCGGGGCGGCGGGTGCCCGCGGCGCTGCGCCTGCCCGCCGGGCACCGGCTGCCCGCTCCGCGTCCGGGATCCGTCCCGGCGCCGGGTGGCGCTCCGGCTCGGGCGCCCGCCCTGAAGCCGCTGCCCGCGCTCGGTCGGCCGCACGAACCGGAGCGCAGCCGCGCTGGCGGTGGCCTCGACCACGCGGTGGTCCCCGGTCTGGGTCCGCATGTGGCGGGCACACCCGCCGGGGCACCGGCGGCCCGGACCGCGCCCGCGGGCGGCGCTTCGCGGGCGGACGGGAGGGGTCCCGACTTGGGCTGGGCGGTTGCCTGCCTGGGCCTGCTGCTGGCGGCCGCGCTCATGGGACGAGCTCGGGATGGCAGGGGCGGCGCGGCGGCCGCGGCTCGCCCGGATCCGCGCGCGGCGCTACGTGCCGGAGTTCTGAAACGGCGCAGTAAGGGGGGGTAGGCGTCTCCGACGCGGGGCTGAACCTGAGCCGCCCGCCAGTAGCATCGCTGCCCAGTGTCCTTCTACCTCACCACGCCCATCTACTACGTGAACGGGGAGCCCCACCTCGGCCACGTGTACACCACGGTCGCGGCCGACGTGGTCGCCCGCCATATGCGCCAGCGCGGCGAGGATGTCTTCTTCCTCACGGGTACCGACGAGCACGGCGAGCCCGTGGCACAGGCCGCCGAGCGCGAGGGCGTCCCCCCGCGCGAGCTGGCCGACCGCAACGCCGAGCGGTTCAAGCGCGTGGCCGAGCGCGTGAACGCCACCAACGATTTCTTCATCCGCACCAGCGACGAGGAGCACAAGGCCGTCGTCACCGAGGTGGTGGCACGGATGAAGGAGAACGGTCACGTCTATGAGGGCACCTACGAGGGCTGGTACTGCCCCCGGTGCGCGGACTTCAAGACAGACAGCGAGCTGATCGAAGGCGACAAGTGCCCCATCCACCTGATCGTGCTCGAGCGCGAGAAGGAGGACAACTGGTTCTTCCGCCTGTCGCACTTCCAGGAGCGGCTCGAGCAGCTGTATGCCGACAACCCCGCCTGGGTCCTGCCGCCCAACCGCTACAACGAGGCGCTCTCATTCATCAAGGGAGGGCTGCGCGACTTCTCGCTCAGCCGGGCGCGGATCTCGTGGGGCGTGCCCGTGCCGTGGGACCCCGAGCAGGTGGTCTACGTGTGGGTGGACGCGCTCTTCAACTACTACACCGCGCTGTCCTACGCCCGCGAGGGCGAGGACCTCACGGAGCGCTTCTGGCCGGCGTCGCTGCACGTGATCGCCAAGGACATCCTCAAGTTCCACGCGGTGTTCTGGCCGGCCCTGCTGATGGCCGCCGACCTCGAGGTGCCGCGGCGGATCTTCATCCACGGCTACCTGCTGATGGACGACCACAAGATGTCGAAGTCGCTGGGCAACGTGCTCGACCCGTTCCACGTGATGGACCTCTACGGCACCGACGCCCTGCGCTACTACCTGCTGCGCGAGGTGGCATTCGGCCAGGACGGCTCGATCTCTCCAGAGAGCTTCGAGGCGCGCTACAACACCGAGCTGGCCAACACCTACGGCAACCTCGCCAGCCGTGCGCTGGCGATGATCGGCCGTTACCGCGACGGCACGGTGCCCGACGCAGCACCCTCGGCCGAGCTCGCCGCTGAGTTCGAGGGGCTCCCCGACCGCGTGTGCGAGCTGCTGGACGGGGTGCAGGTGAGCGCCGCCCTCGACGAGATCTGGCAACGCGCGCGCCGGCTCAACCGCTACGTGCAGGACGAGACCCCGTGGCAGCTGGCCAAGGAGCCCGACCAGGCGGAGCATCTGGACCAGGTGCTGGCTGGGGTGGCGGAGGGGCTGCGCGTGGTGTCGGTGCTGCTGCACCCGTGGATGCCGGAGTCGGCTGAGAAGCTGCTCGCCGCCCTGGGGCGCGAGGACCGCTCGTTGGAGCACGCGCAGTTCGGCACCGGTGCTGGCGGCGCCCAGATATCCGAGCTGGGCCAGCTCTTCCCGAAGGTCGAGGCCTCCGAGCCGCCCGAGGCCTCGGCCGCCTGAGAGAGCGGGAGCGCGGGTGGTCGACACCCATTGCCACCTCGACTCGTGCGCGCCCCCCGACGCCGAGCTGGTGCAACGCGCCCGGGCGGCCGGTGTGGGAAGGCTGGCCACGGTGGGCATGGATGGCGGCTCGATCGAGCGCGCTCTCGGCGCCGCCCGCGAGCACGACGGCGTGGTGGCCATCGTGGGCCGCCATCCGCACAACGCGGAGGGCTTCGGCGCGTCCGACCTCGAGGAGATCGAGCGCGCGTGCGCGGATCCGCTGGCTCGGGGCATCGGGGAGACCGGCCTCGACTACTACCGCGACAACGCCCCGCGCGAGGACCAGCGCCGCGCCTTCGAGGCCCAGCTCGACCTCGCCGCCAGGAAGGAGATGCCGGTGGTCATCCACACGCGCGCGGCGGAGGACGACACCTTCGCGATGCTCGCCGAGCACGCCGCGCAGGCCACGGTGGTCCTGCACTGCTTCTCGGCACCCGACCGCGTGGAGGAGTGCGTGCAGCGCGGCTACTTCTGCTCGTTCGCCGGCAACGTGACCTACAAGAACGCCGAGGCGCTCCAGGCAGCTGCCCGCGAGGTGCCCGACCACCTGCTCCTGGTGGAGACGGACTCCCCCTACCTCGCACCGGTGCCTCTGCGGGGCAAGCCCAACGAGCCGGCCAACGTTGTGCACACCGCCGAGTTCGTCGCGGGACTGCGCGGGCTGTCCTACGACGAATTCGACGCGCTGGTGGAAAGCAACGCTGCCCGCGTCTTCGGGCCGTGAGCGCCGAGCAGCTTCCCCGTCAGGCCAGCCTCAACCGGCTCCGGCGGTTCGGCGTCCGGCCCAACCGCGAGCTGGGGCAGAACTTCCTGATCGACAACAACCTGCTCGAGGTGATCGCCCGCGCGGCGGAGGTGTCCAGCGAGGACGTCGTGCTCGAGGTGGGCGGCGGGCTGGGCGTGCTGTCGGAATACCTCGCGTCCCGTGCCGGCCACCTGCACGTCATCGAAGTGGACCGCTCGCTGGAGGCGCCGCTGCGCGATGCCCTCGACCCGTTCGACAACGCCACCCTCCACCTGGCTGACGCTGTGAAGCTCGACCTCGCCACGCTGCGCCCGGCGCCGGGC
>Ga0136614_10000566_pt1 | contig 18878 bp, 20 predicted proteins | sample AntDrymUQ2792106_2_FD_106643 | JGI IMG/M metagenome (GOLD analysis project Ga0136614, IMG submission 106643) | Polar desert sand microbial communities from Dry Valleys, Antarctica - metaG UQ279 (21.06) | ecosystem: Environmental > Terrestrial > Soil > Desert | place: Antarctica: Dry Valley... | reverse complement strand
TGCAGGCCTCCTGTTCGGCCCAGGTATGACCCTCGAGGACGCCGCCGTGACGCTCCGAGAGTCCCAGCATGGGGATGACCTCCCCGGAGAAGCCGGCCTCTCGCGCGACTATCTCGGCGGTCTCGAAGGCCCGTGAGAGGGGGCTTGCGTAGATGCCGGAGATCCTCGCGCCTTTCAAGGCCCGACCCGCGGTGGTGCCCTGGCGCCGGCCCTCTTCGGAGAGGGGGAAGTCTAGCTGGCCCTGCCAGACGCCGCTCGCGTTGGCGGTCGATTGGCCGTGGCGGAGCAGGAGCATCTCCTGCTCACCCGGGTGATTGGAGTTCGTGTGGTCTGTCCTTCTGTCCATGCGCGTAGGTTATACACGGAGGCGGTCTCAGGTAAACCGTGCGCGGCCGTGGTCTGCGATGCTAGAATCCGCACGGGTTCAGGCCCCGAAAAGATGGGGGATTGTGCGCATGTTCTGGAGGCGCCGGCAGCGTGAGACTTTTGAAGGAAGTTCGGAGCTTCCCGGTCCCCTCGCCGACCCATCGCAAGCTCCCGCCTCGCAGCCCCTGGCCGAGACCATCGAGGTCGAACGCGACGCCTCGCGCGCGGCTTGTATCTCGCGGGTAGCCGAGGAGTTGGGGCGGCGCGGCGAGGAGGTCGTCGAACTCTTCGAAGAGATCTCCTCGTCCACGGGGTGGGAGACGGTCATGCCGATCCACCTCCGGCGGGGCGGGGAGGACGTCTTCGCCGAGGTCGAGACCGGTCCCTGGGAGGAAGAGACCGTGGAGAGCGTGCTGAAGGCGGCGGCGGTCCTCCGCGGCTCGGAGTACTCGGACGCGCCTCTCGAAGTCCTTGGAGCCTATCCCGTGCCGTCCTCGGTCCGCTATTTCTGCGGACGCTCGCCGGCGATAGGGTTCCAACTCGACCTCGTGCTGCACGACGACCCGAAGAACGCCGGGGCCTGCGCCGAGGGGTTCAAAGAAGCCGCCAAACGGCACTGGGACCTGAACCTGAGTTACGACCCCAAGGGGTTGCCGGCGATCGAGGAACACCTGCTCGCGACCCTCGGCGAGAGGCCGGAGGGCGGTGCTCGTACGCAGATCCTCGGCGCGCTCGTGCGCGGCTACGGCTGCTACGCCGGCGAGATCTTACGCCGTCGCATCACGCCGAAGGGCTCGTGGCGTTCGGTGGCGGACTGGGGTGAAGACCTCGTGCTCGAGTTCCGGAGCGTCACGGCCGACCCTATCGGAAAGGCACGCGCCTTTCTGGAGAACGGCCCCGAGGACTCCGCTGCCTACTACGTCTCCTACGTCCTTGAGGAGTTGAATAACTAAGAGGCCGCGCCAATAGGCGAGTAGCTGATGTATCAACAGACGATGAAGAGGCGATCTAATCGTTCGGAGAATCGCCAGGTGCGAAAAGTTGCCAGCCTATTGGCGCAAGCTCTAAGCGGCGGCTGGCCGCTAGCCCTGGTTACGCGGCGAAACGCTTGCGGAGCTCGCGGATGATGTTGCTCGAGTCCACGAGGACCTCGTCGCCGATGGTGAGGATCGGGATCGCGCGTTGCCCCGAGAGTCTTGTGACCTCTTCCCGGCCGTCGGCGTCCGCGTAGACCTCTTCGTAGGGAAGATTTAGCCTGTCAAGCTCTTTCTTGACCGTGCGGCAATACGGGCAATAGTTGCCGGTGTAGAGCCTTATGGGCGCGTCTTGCGCCTGCGGTTGTGCCATCGTTATCTCCATTTCGAGTATCAGTCTTGTCGCCCGTCTTCGTATTTGGGCAGACTGATTATACTGCACATCTCCCATGCTCCTACGGCGCGAGAGAGTACCCCTGGGAGTGATCAGCGGCGTTGGATGCGAGGGGCTAGGATCTCGCTTTCCCACGCATACGGTACGCGACGTACAGGATCACTGCGTCGCAGATTGCCACGCCCACGAGAGCGGGTGGTAGCAAAGCCCGCCTCGAGTCGCCACCTTAGTAGAAGCTCCATGCTATCTTGGTTAGCATTATCGCGTTGATCACCGCTAATCCATAGAAGAGTGAGCGTATCCAGAAAGCTAGGGCCAACGCCGCAAGACTGGCCGGCACCAGCAGGCTCATGAGCGCTTTCGCGAGGGTCCAATCGCCGGTGAGGTACTCCTTCTCTGCGGCCAGGAACTCGAGCACCTCCGGGTCCGGCTGTTCTGACTCGGGGAACCAGAACATGCTCGTCGCCAGCGCGAGGAGGGTGAGCGCGATGCCCTTGACGCTTCGCCTGTACGCGAAGTAACAGAACGGCAAGAGGAAGAGAGGCCTTATGTACCAGCTCAGTACGTTGTGGTGGCGAGCCCAGGCCCACGAGAGGAAAGTGTCGAGAAGTTCCACCGGTCGTCCTCCCTCGTAGGGTGAGCCGACATCTGATAGTAATTCTACTGCGAAGCTCTGATTGCTAGCCGTTCATCGTCAGCTCGACGATGAGCTCGACCTCTACGGGAGCGTCGAGGGGTAGCTCGGCGACGCCGACGGCGCTTCGCGCGTGGGCTCCTGTCTTGCCGAAGACCTCGCCCAGGAGGTCCGACGCGCCGTTTATCACCTCGGGTTGGCGGTTGAAGCCGGCGGTGGAGGCGACGTAGCCCGTGACCTTTACTACCCGGCGCACGTTCTCCAGGGAGCCGGCCTCGGCCTCGACAGCGGCGAGGGCGTTGAGGGCGCAGAGGCGAGCTGCCTCCTTCGCTTCTTCGACGGAGACGTCTTTATCGACTTTTCCGGCGTATCGGAGTTGCCCTTCTTTGAACGGAAGCTGACCGGCGGTGAAGAGGAGGGAACCGGTGCTGGTTGCGGGGACGTAGGAGCCGGCGGAGTTCGGGAGGCTCGGGAGCTCGTAGCCGAGCTCCTTCAGGCGGTCTCCTACTCCGCCTCGCACCTAGCTCAACGCGCCTTCGTACTCGGTCGAGTCGTAGAGCAAGGGATAGCTCGGCCCGTAGTAGGATTCACCGGCGGTAACTTCGCCAATGAAGACGGTGTGGTCACCGGCGTGGGCGGAGTCGAGGACCCTGCAGTCGAGGTAGGCCAGGCAGTCGAGGAGGACGGGGGAGCCCCCGGGGGACTGTCCGTAGGGGACGCCGTGGAGCTTGTCGTGGTACTCGCCGCTGGTCTCGGCGAAGTGGGTCGCGACGTCGACCTGGTCTTCGCGCAGGACGCTTAGGGAGAAGGTGGCGCTCTCCAGGATGACGTCGTGGGTGTAGCGGTCGTCGCGTACGGACACCACCACGCAGGGGGGACGTTCAGAGACCTGGGCGACCCAGGACGCGGTCATGGCGGTCATCTCGCGACCCCTGCGCGAACCGAGCACGTAGACGCCGTGGCTGAGGTGGCCCATCGCGGTGAGGATGGCTTCTCGGTCTTGTTCCGGTCTGTCCGTCGTCCACCCTCTTCCTGTCGGAGATAGCGTGTATTCTACCAACCCGCGGGCCGGCCGTTCGGGGTATCGTGGCGCTAACGGCGGGGGGTTGCGGGTATCATCGCGCTCGTCGCGGGCGGTGGGAAGCGGAGGGGAGGCATAGGAAGGATTGGACGGTGGGGATTTGAACGTTACGCTCGTCGGGGTCGGGGTCTTGCAGACCGTGGTGTATTTGCTGTTCATCCGGGCGATAGACCTCTACGAACGGGAGGAGCTCACGTACGTGATCCCGGTCTTCCTCTGGGGGATGACGGGGGCGGTCGTGATCTCGCTCTTCTTCAACACCCTGTTCGCCGCGGTCTTGAGCGCGGTGGTCGGCGCCGAGGCGGGACAGGCCCTGACGGCCATCTTCGTCGCGCCCGTGGTCGAGGAGTGCGCCAAGGGGCTCGCGCTGTTGCTCGCGTTCGTGGTCGCGTCGGTCGTCTCGTTGCGCAAAGGCGGCATCGAGTTCTCGGGGGTCATGGACGGCATCGTGTACGGCTCGGCGGTGGGGTTCGGGTTCGCGATAGTGGAGGATCTCAGCTACTATGCCCAGCTCGGCGAGGAGGTTTACGTCGTCCGGCGCATCTTCGGGGGCTTCGGCCACGCGGCCTTTACCTCGCTCACCGGGATCGGGATCGGCCTGATCTCCTGGGTGCGTTCGCCTTTCCTGAAGGTTCTCCTGCCGGTCTTCGGGCTCGCGGCCGCGATTCTGATGCACTCGCTCTTCAATTTTATGGGGACGTTCTTCGGGCCCCTGGCGTACCTCCTGATGTTACTGGTGCTCCTGGCGTACATCTTCATAATCGTGTTCTGGCTGGCCGTCGAGCGCCGGACGATCCGCAGGGAGCTAAGGGATGAGGTGGCGGCGGGCACGATCAGCGCGGACGAGTACGCCATCCTCCCAACCTACTTCGCCCGAACGTTCTATTATCTTCGTCTGATCCTCTCGGGACGTATCGCCGAGTGGCGGCGCGCGAGGAAGGTGCACGAAGCCGCCGTGAACCTCGCCTTCACCAAGCGCCTGAGCCGCGAGTCCTACGCCGCCCCCCAACGGCGCAAGGTGGAGATTCTCAGACGCCGCATAGCGGAGTTGAGGGGCGAACCAGTCCTCCAGTTTGGCTCCTGAGACGCCCTTGAACGGAACCTCGGGGGCGACCGGAGTGATACTGGCCGGCGGTAAGAGCCGTCGAATGGGCCGGGACAAGCTCCCGCTGATGGTCGGCGAGAAGCCCCTCCTCGACCATGTATGCCTCGCCCTGACCTCCCGCTGTGACGAGATACTCGTCGTTGGAGGGGGAGGGTACGCCCCAGCCGGAGCCCGGCGCATCCCCGACCTGCGTCCCGGCCGCCAGGGACCGCTCGCCGGCATCGAGGCCGGGCTCCTCGCCGCGCGACACCGGGCCGTCTTCGTCGCCGCCGGCGACATGCCGTTCCTCACCGGAGATTTAGCAGGGTACCTGCTCGGCCTGCTCTCCGGCGACGTACCGGCCGTCGTACCCGACTCCGGAGGCCGTCTGCACCCGTTGTGCGCCGCGTACGTACGCGAGGCACGGCTCGCGGTGACCGCGGCCCTCGACCGAGGGATTAGGTCTGTGCGCGAGCTGCTCGAAGCCCTGCCGGGCATACGGTACGTCCGGGAGGAGGAGCTGCGGCGGTTCGGCGACCCGGACATCCTGCTCACGAACGTCAACTCGCCAGAAGACCTCGAACGGGCGCGAAAGGCGCTCAACGGCGGCGAAGGGTGAAGCGAACCGCGCAACCGGCCGTGCCCGACTCCCTCCTCGGCGAGCTTCGGACGCTCGTGCGGCTGTACCGCGGCGAGCCCGTGTTCCCGCGAAGCGCCGCCCCAGGAAAGGTCGATGGGGCGGTGGTGCTGGGGGCGCAGGTTCTGCCCAGTGGGAGGCCGAGCGGGACGCTCCGCGCGCGGACCGTCCACGCGGCCAGGCTTCATGCTGCTGGTACTGTCGGATTGCTGATACCGACGGGAGGCGTTGGGGAGCACTCGCCGAGCGAGGCGGAGGTAATGGCGAGGATACTGCGGCAGGCAGGTGTTCCCGAGGAAGACATTTTGCTAGAAGAGGAGGCGGGGAGCACGCGGGAATCGGCCCGGTTGGTGGCGGCGATGGCGAGGAAGAGAGGAATACGGAACCTGTTGCTCGTCACGGACCCTTTGCACTGCGTACGGGCCGTGGAGGCGTTCCGGGTGGAGGGTTTCGAGGCGCAGGTCTCTCCAGTGTATAGTAGCCCGATGTGGCATAGGCGGGGGATGCGCCGGGGTCAGTTCCTAAGGGAGGTCGGGGCGCTTCTTTGGTACAGGATGAGGCGAGGAAGGGCGAAGCGGAGAGCAGGGTCGCGCTCCCGGCCGTAGCCGTGGGCGTGCTCGCCGTCTCGGCGGCGGCCATCTTTATACGCCTCGCCGACGCCCCGGCGCTTGCGGTCGCGTTCTGGCGGAACGCCCTGGGCGTGCTCGTTCTACTGCCCCTCGCCCTTTGCTGGCGGGAAGCCTTTCCGCGGGGGCGGACCCTGTTCTATGGAGTCGCTTCGGGGGCGGCGTTGGGGGCGCATTTCGGGTTCTGGATCTCCTCGCTCGACTACACGAGCGTGGCGGCGAGCGTGGTGCTGGTGTGTACCCAGCCAGTCTTCGTGGCGATTCTGGCGTATCTCGTCTTCGGGGAGAGGACGTCGCCGTTGTCCTTTCTGGGGATACTGGTCGCGATCGCCGGGACGGCGGTTATAGCCTCGGATGGCTCGGTGGGCTCGGCGACGTTCTTCGGGAACGCGCTCGCGCTGATCGGGGCGGTGATGGTCGCCGTGTATGTACTCATCGGCCGCTCGTTGCGCACCACGGGTGTCGGCGTCTTGCCATACTCGATCGTGGTCTACGCTTCGGCCTCGGCGACGCTCGCGCCCGCGGCTCTCTACGCCGGCGCGCCCCTCTGGGGCTACTCCGGCGAGACGTGGTTCTGGCTCTTCGCCATCACGCTCGGGCCACAAATTCTCGGCCACACCGTCTTCAACTGGGCGCTCAAGTACGTAGACGCCTCCATAATCTCCGGCACGATTCTCGCCGAGCCCGTGGTCTCGGCGCTACTCGCCTGGCTGGTCCTCTCCGAGAAACCCGGCCTCGCGACCCTCCTCGGCGGCGCCGTCGTCCTTTTGGGTCTCTTCCTCCTGTTGCGCGGCTACCGCACGCCCCGCGAAAAGAGCACGCCCCCCGTCGAGCCGGTGGCTTAGACCGCCGATGCGTGATCCCCGGTCGCGGAGAAGTAGACGAACTCTTTGCTGGCACCGAAATTTGCTCGAGGGACGGTACCCGTGGGATCCTGGCTCCTTTCTCGCCTCATTGGGTGCGTCCTCGTGGACGGTTGGTGGCAGGAACACCGTCCCTCAGCTCCGCGAAAGTTCGGCCGCTCGGCCCTGCCGGGCGAAAACGAAGTGCTGATGTTTGCTATCCTCACCCGGTAGTAGTGGCCTCACTGGCGTAGTAGCGAGCGGGGTTTCTGAGGGGTGAAAGCACCTAATATAACGAAATGATTTTCTGGCGTCTAGCTAAATTCATTCGGAATTCATTGCCCTCTGCTATTATGAATCACCATGGAAGCGACTTGTGGGGAAGTTGCGTTTAGCGGATTCTACACAGCGTCGAGCATAGGAGCCTAGAAAGGCCCCTTGCAAAGATACGGAGGTGGTTATGGGCTTGAACCACGTCACTTGAGCGCCTCGGCAGCGCTGCCTTCGTCGTCCCCTTGATCATGGGGCGAGCGGTGTCTTGAGGAGGCCGTATCACACGTGGCAGGTGCAACGACCGAAAGGAAGAACTTCTAATGCCCATTACACCTACTTATCCGGGGGTCTATATCGAGGAGATCCCGAGCGGCGTGCGGACGATTACCGGAGTCGCTACCTCGATCACGGCCTTTGTCGGTCGAGCTAGACGCGGACCGGTGAACGAGGCCGTAACGGTCAACAGCTTCGGGGACTTTGAGCGTGTCTTCGGCGGGCTTTACATCGACAGCGCCTTGGGCCATGCTGTGCGGGACTTCTACCTTAACGGCGGTGGCCAGTCGATCATCGTGCGGCTATACCATGAGGAAGAAGACACCAACGACAGAGCCACGCTGGCGGTCGGCGATTTAAACCTCGAGGCAGCTTATCCCGGCGCCTGGGGCAACAAGCTGCGGGCCCGAGTGGATCACGACACGCGCCCGCTGCTCCCGGGCGAGGATGAGGATAGCCTCTTCAACCTCTCGATCAGGGACGACGAGACTGGCCAGATCGAGCAGTTCCGCAACGTGTCGATAACCCCCGAGCATCCGCGACAGGTGGACAGGGTTTTGCTGAATGAATCCAGGCTGGCACGGATGACGGGTTCTCTGCCGACGACGCGTCCATCGGCACATCCAGATCCAGAGCCGGGAGAGGACGTGTGGGGCGATAACGATCCCGACGAGACCAACACCAAGGTGGCCGACGACGATCAGGCATCGGACGGTATATTCCTGGAGGACGATGACTTCATCGGTACGGGCAAGGACACGGCGAAAGAAGGCCTCTATGCTCTAAAGAAGGCCGATCTCTTCAACATCTTGTGCATCCCACCATATCTGAGCGACGGCGATGTCGATGCGAGCGTGGTTACGGCCGCCGCGAGGTACTGCGAGGAGCGCCGCGCCATGCTGCTCGTGGACCCGCCGAGCGGGTGGGGCATCGTCGAGGAGGCCATCGGTGGTCCCGGTGATCCCGCGGCCACCCCGACCGTACCACCCACGGGGGTTGGGGCTGTCGGGACGCGCAGCAAGAACGCGGCGCTCTTCTTCCCTCGCCTCCGGCAGCCCAACCCGCTGCGGGACAACCAGGTAGAAGACTTCGTTCCCTGTGGCGCCGTGGCCGGCGTCTTCGCTCGAACCGACGCCACGCGCGGGGTCTGGAAGGCTCCGGCCGGTCTCGAAGCGACGCTGGTGGGCGTACCGCAACTGAGTGTGCCGCTGACAGACCAGGAAAACGGTCAGTTGAATCCTCTCGGTGTCAATTGCCTGCGGGCGATGCCGGCCGCGGGCCCGGTGGTCTGGGGCGCGCGTACGCTGCAGGGCGACGACCGCCTCGCCTCGGAGTGGAAGTACGTCCCCGTTCGGCGTTTGGCCCTCTACATCGAAGAGAGCCTCTACCGCGGCACCCAGTGGGTGGTCTTCGAGCCCAACGACGAACCGCTGTGGTCGCAGATTCGGCTGAACCTCGGCGCCTTCATGCAAAACCTCTTCCGCCAGGGCGCCTTCCAGGGCAAGACGCCGCGAGAGGCCTACTTCGTGAAGTGCGACAGCGAGACCACGACCCAGAACGACATCAACTTAGGGATAGTCAACGTCGTCGTCGGTTTCGCGCCCCTCAAACCGGCCGAGTTCGTGATCATCAGGATCCAGCAGATGGCCGGCCAAGTCGAGACGTAAGGAGGAAAGTATGGCCCAGTTCAGCGTCAACGCGGAGCGTTTCGACCCCTACAAGAACTTCAAGTTCCGCGTCAAGTGGGACGGGCGCTACGTCGCCGGGGTCAGCAGGGTCAGCGCCCTGACGCGCAACACCGAGGTGGTGCCGCACCGCGAAGGCGGCGACCCGAGCAGCGATCGCAAATCGCCCGGACGGACCAATTACGAGGCTATTACCCTGGAGCGGGGCGTGACCCACGACGAGGAGTTCGAAAAGTGGGCCAACAAGGTCTGGAACTTCGGCTCCGCTCTGGGCGCGGAGGTCTCGCTCAAAGATTTCCGTAAGAACATCCAAATCGAGTTCTACAACGAGGCCGGCCAGCTAGCCATCGCCTACAACGTCTACCGTTGCTGGGTCTCGCAATACCAGGCCCTGCCCGAACTCGACGCCAACGCCAACGCCGTCGCCATCCAGACCCTCCAGCTGGAGAACGAGGGCTGGGAGCGCGACTACGCGGTGACCGAGCCGACCGAGCCAACTTTCACCGAGCCCGCCTGACGATGCGCCCCTTGTCCGCGTACGACCTCCTCAGGGTTTGGGAGGTGGGAGAGGATCAGCACCCTCTAGACAGGGCGCTGACCCTCCTTGCCGCGGCCTGCCCGGAGCTAACGTGGGACGAGCTGGCCGCGCTCAGCGTCGGGCAGCGGGATGCGCGCCTGCTCACCCTGCGCGAACTGACCTCCGGCCCTAGGCTGAACGGTTTCATCGAGTGCCCGCGGTGCGCGGAACGCCTGGAATTCGACGTGCCGGTGGCGGACCTTCGGGTGGCGGCGGAACCCGGCGCGGAAGGAGAGGCGCGGGAACTGGTCACGGACGGTTTGACGCTGCGGTTCCGACTGCCCAACAGCCGGGACCTCGCCGCGGTCTTGGACTGTCAGGATCCGACCGCGGCGCGTAGCCTGATGGTGCGGCGTTGCGTGTTGCAGGCCAACCGCGATGGGGTACCCGTAGCTAGCGGCGAGTTGCCCGCCGATGTCATCGCCGGGCTCGCCCGGCGGATGTCCGAGTGTGATCCCCAGGCGGAGGTGCTGCTGGACCTCCGCTGCCCAACGTGCGATCACGCTTGGCAGGCGCTCTTCGACATCGTTGCCTTCCTCTGGGCCGAGCTGGCCGCGCAGGGCAAACGCCTGTTGCGCGAGGTCCATACCCTGGCGCGGGCTTACGGCTGGCGCGAGGCGGACGTACTGGGCATGAGCGCTCGACGCCGGCGGTTCTATCTGGAGATGGCGACCTGATGGCTGACTTTATCACCCGACTGGCCGAACGAGCTCTGGGCGTGGCGCCGGTAGTGCAACCGGTAATGCCCTCGATGTTTGCTCCAGAGCCGATCAGCCACTCACCAGGCTTAGAGCGGGATAGCGAGGCGACAACGTCGCCGGGCGACCTGGACCGGCCCCGGACTCCCTTGGCCCAGGAAACGCCGCCGGCCCCGGACGCGCCAACGGGACGACCTGCGGCGATGGCTCAGCAGGAGGATCAGAGCGGCGTCGCTCTATCCTCGGCCATGCCTGGTTCTCCTCGGGGAACGCCTGAATCCCGACCCGGGCCGTCCCATCTCAGCGAGTCCGGTTCGTCGGAGCGCGGAGCCATGGCCGGGAAGGAAGACCAGCGGGGTTCGTCCCGGACTACGGCAAGGCATCCCCAAACACCACCCGAGACCCGGCCCGAGACGCTCCACCGCGCCGAACCCGGTCCTGGGTGGCGTGGCTTGCCCCTCGGTCCGCCCTCGGCGGAGGATGAATCGGGCGAAGCCGTATTTCGGCCCCTCAGAACCCTCCTGGATCGCGGCCAAGGCGGAACTCTGCCACCCCTACCTTCACCGGGTGCGCAAGCTTCTCTGGACGTCAGCGAGGACACGCTTAGATCCAAAGCTACCCTGGATCGCTCCCAGCCGCCAGACGCTCCTCTGGTCACACCAAGAATAGTTCGTCCCCAGCTCGACGGCTACCTGGAACGAGGCCCGCAGGAGCCGCGCGTGGCTGCACCGGAGTCCTCTGAGCCTGCCATCCGAGTGACAATCGGCCGCATCGAGGTGCGAGCCATCACGCCGCCTCCTATGCCACCTGCGCAGCGGACCGCGCCTGCCCGGCCCGGCCCGGAGCTCTCCCTGGATGACTACCTAAAGCAGCACAACGGGGGGCAGCGATGAGCAATCACCTGGCCATTGCCACCGTCACCGCGACCCTCAGCCGCACCTTGGCCGCCGCCGTAGGGACAGACGTATCTGCGGCCAACGTTACGACGCTCCGGCCCGACGACGCTCCGGAAAGGGGGGTCAATGTCTACCTCTATCAGGTAACTCCCGATGCCGCCTGGCGTAACGCCGACCTGCCCACCCGACGCGACGACGGACGGCTCGCGCAGCGCCCGCGGGTGGCGTTGGATCTTCAATATCTATTGAGCTTTTACGGCAATGAAGCCCAGTTCGAGCCACAACGCCTACTGGGCAGCGTCGTGCGCACGCTACACACCCGCCCGGTCCTCACGCGACAGATGATTCGTGACACCGTTAGCGACCCAGACAACGCCTTTCTAGCGAGTTCCAATCTCGCCGACGAGGTCGAGCTGATTAAATTCACGCCCAGCTCTCTCTCACTCGAGGAGCTATCCAAGCTCTGGTCCGTTTTCTTTCAGGTCCCGTATACCCTCTCGGTCGCCTACCAGGCCTCCGTGGTGCTTATCGAACCGGAGGTGACGCCGCAAGAGGCGCTGCCCGTACGCGAGCGTAACGTCTACGTCGTGCCGTTCCGCCAGCCGACCATCGAACAAATTGGGTCGCAAGCGGGAGATGACCAGCCCGTTTTGCCGGATCAACCCATCCTCGCGGGTTACAGGTTGATCCTCGTAGGTAAACAGCTGCGCGGTGAGGACACACGGGTGCGAATCGGCGGGGTGGAGACGGAACCGGAGGTGGTGAGCGACACCCAGATCGGCGTTTCACTCCCCGAAAACTTGCGGGCCGGCCTGCAGGGCGTGCAGGTCGTGCAGTACATAAAGGCGGGAACACCGCCCACGCCGCATCGCGGCTTCGAGTCCAACGTAGCGGCTTTCGTCCTGCGCCCGACGATTACGGCCACAGCGAGTAACGTTCAAGGCAGCGGCGGCGACCCGCGCAGCGCGGATATTGAGTTCGATTTCAATCCCCAGGTCGAGAAGTCGCAGCGGGTGGTTTTGTTGTTGAACGAGTTTCAACCGCCGTCCGACCGTCCGGCGCGGGCCTACACGTTTAGCGCCCCACCGAGGAACGAGCCAACAGACCCGGATGAAACGAACTCCATCACGGTTCCTATCAGTGGAGTGGAGTCGGGAACCTACCTGGTGCGCGTGCAGGTGGATGGCGCGGAAAGCACCCTCGGGTTCGACGAAGCTACAGGGCAGTACGACTCACCACAGGTGACACTCCCATGACCGATACGTCCATCACGAGCTGGCACGAGGCCAACCAGAGCTACCTGATGGTAGCTCTCGACGAGGTGCGTGTCGCGCTGGAGCGGCATGCCGCGTACACCCAGGATGCGCCCGAGCCGGAGGGACGGGACGAACCAACACGGGCGCTGCAAGAGGCAGCCGACGCCATGCCTGCGCCGCCGGCGCTGGAGACTCTCAGCGAGACGTTTGGCCTGACGCCCTTCGAGCGCGACCTGCTGCTTTTATGTGCGGGCATGGAGCTGGACGCCACCTTCGCTACGCTCTGCGCCGCTGCTCAGGGCGAGCCTAGGCGCGCCTACCCTACCTTCGGCCTGGCGCTGGCGGCTTTACCGGAGGCGCACTGGAACGCCATGACTCCCGCCGCACCTCTACGCTACTGGCGTCTGGTGGAGGTGGGGACCGGCGATACGCTGATGACCAGCCTGCTACGCGTTGACGAGCGCGTGCTGCATTATCTGGCCGGGGTAACCTACCTGGACGAGCGTCTGCGGGGCCTCGTCGAACCACTGGGCGTTCCAGGTGAATTGCCACCGTCGCACCGCGCCCTGGTCCATAAGATCTCGGGGCTCTGGTCTCGATTGGAAGGGGCGCCGGCCGAGCCTGTGATTCAGCTTTGCGGCGAAGAAGACGCCGGCAAGCAAGCCGTCGCCGCTGCGGCATCTGCCATGTTGGGCCTACAGCTGTACGCCATCCGCGCCGCCGATATCCTGGCTGCCGTAGACGAGCGGGAGGCCCTGGCCCGCCTTTGGGAACGCGAGGCTGTCCTGAGCGGCAGCGCCCTGCTCGTGGACTGCCAGGATCTGGACAGCACGGATAGCCTACGCCTGGCGCTCTCTCTACTGGAGCGCTTGCAGGGCGTACTGATTGTGACCGCCCGCGAACCGTTACGCGCTCGCAAGCGCCCGCTCCTCCGCCTTGACGTGAACAAACCCAGTACCGCTGAGCAGCAGTCCCTCTGGCAGGAGGCTCTGGGATCGTTGGACTCCGAGCTGAACGGACAGATCGAGACGCTGACGACCCAGTTCAACCTGGGCACTCAAGGAATCCGCGCTGCCAGCGCCGAGGTGCTGGAAGGTCTATCCCAGGGGCGGAAAGAGGCACCCGACGCCGTGCTGTGGGAGGCCTGCCGCTCCCAGTCGCGGCCACGACTGGACGATCTTGCTCAGCGGATCGAGCCGGCCGCCGCCTGGGATGAGCTGGTCTTGACCGAATCACAACGCCAGGTCCTGCGCGAGATCGCGGTGCATGTCCGGCAGCGCAGCAAGGTGTACGAGACGTGGGGATTCGCGACGAAGGGCACGCGCGGGCTGGGCATCAGCGCGCTGTTCGCGGGCGCCAGCGGCACCGGCAAGACGATGGCGGCGGAGGTACTGGCCGGCGAACTGCGGCTGGACCTTTACCGCATCGACCTGAGCCAGGTGGTGAGCAAGTACATCGGTGAGACGGAGAAGAACCTCAGGCGCGTGTTCGACGCGGCGGAAGAGGGCGGCGCTATTTTGCTCTTCGATGAGGCCGACGCGCTGTTTGGCAAGCGCAGCGAGGTGAAGGACAGCCACGACCGTTATGCCAACATCGAGGTGAGTTACCTGCTGCAACGCATGGAAGCCTATCGTGGCCTGGCGATTTTGACCACCAATATGAAAAACGCGCTAGATACCGCGTTCCTGCGCCGCATTCGCTTTGTCGTTCAGTTTCCGTTCCCGGACGCCGCGCAGCGCGCCGAGATCTGGCGGCGCATCTTCCCGGCTGACACACCGACGGAGGACTTGAAAGTGGACAAGCTGGCACGACTCAATGTGGCCGGCGGCAACATCCGCAACATCGCGCTCAACGCGGCTTTTCTGGCGGCGGATGCGGGCGAGCCGGTAGGCATGACGCATCTGCTGCGCGCCGCCCGCGGCGAATACTCCAAGCTGGAGAAGCCGCTCACCGAAGCCGAGATCGGAGGGTGGGTATGAAGCCGGAGAACGTCGAGCTGCATATCGAGGAACTGGTACTCCGCGGCTTCGCACCCGGCGACCGCTATCGCATCGGCGAGGCCGTCGAGTGCGAATTAGCTCGACTATTCGCGGAGCAGGACGTGCCGCCAGCGCTGGCGCAAGGCGGCGAGTTTGCGCATCTGGACGGCGGAGCGTTTAAGGTCGCGTCAGGATCGAAGCCTGAAGCGATTGGAGCGCAAGTAGCACAGGCAGTTTTTGGAGGACTGAGCCGATGAGCACGCGAATACAAACCCAAGCAAAAGCCGCACCGAATCCAACGTTCACACCTGTTCAGGGCGGGCTGCTGCAGCGCAAGTGTGCCTGCGGTGGCGCAGCTGGTCTGTCGGGGGTGTGCGAGGAGTGCAGCAAAAAGAAGCGATTGGGCCTGCAAACCAAACTCAAGGTTAACAAGCCTGGGGATATCTACGAGCAGGAAGCCGATCGGATCGCCGATCAGGTGATGCCAACATCGGTAAATCCCACGGTCAGCGGCGCGCCCCCGCGTGTTCCGCGCTCCTTAGGACAATCGAATGGGCAGATGGATGCGGCGCCCGCTAGTGTAGACGAGGCCCTTGCCGGCCCCGGCACGCCGCTGGAGCCGACACTACGGCAGGACATGGAGCAACGCTTCGGCCACGACTTTTCCAACGTGCGGGTGCATTCCGGCGCGGCTGCCGAGCAATCTGCGCAGGACGTGAATGCGCATGCCTACACGGTGGGACAAGACATAGTGTTTGATGCGGGCGGGTTCGCACCGGGGACGCACGACGGACGGCGGTTGATTGCCCATGAGCTGACGCATGTGGTGCAGCAGGCGGGTGCAGATCGGATTTATGCTGATCGAGGTAATGAAAAACGTGGTCTGTCCGGTCTGTCCCCTCATGTCCCAGAGCTCGTCTATGCGGCGCAGCAGGGCGCTGGCAATCCCGTTGGAGCGGCGCAGCTTCAGAGGAAAGTCCGGCCAGGGGGCGGACTTTCGGATCAGATGCTCGAACAAATTGCGCGTCAGCTGTACAAGGCCCTGGCCGAGTTTCATCTGCCACCCTTTCAAGAAGGTGAAGAGGCCGGGAAGCGCTGGTTCCAGAGTAGCCGCGAACCCGAAATTTATTCGGCGCTCAGTGGACGGACCCAGGCGCAGGTGGATGCCATTGCGCGCGTGTACAAGAGTATGTATGGAAGCGAATTGATAGATGACTTAAGGGCTAAGCTCTCCGAAACCAAGATGAAGCAGTTGGCCGTGTTACCAAACAAAGTAAAGGTCGAGCATACCGGCGTGGTGACAGCCCCCAGCCTGTTCCCGGTGCCTTACGGCGCGGTCGAGGTGCGGACCGGGGAGGAGATCGAGTTCCAGAGCGGTACAAAGATCCCGAATGTGATGGCCTTGGAATACAAGGGCCTGTTTTCAGGGGACAGCAAGTGGCTGCAGTTCGTGTGGTTCGAATTAACTGCCACCCCCAACCCCCAGACGATCATCAGGATTAGTGGCTCTGTACCTACGAGCAGCGGAGTCTTGCCGTATACGACGAATCCGAACAGCCCCGTGTGGGCGGTCGACGGTGAGCCCAGCGACCCATTCTACGAAGCGGGCGCGGCGGCTATCCGGACCAGCAGCTCGACAACCATATTCGACGATCCCGGCGCAGAAAGCTTTACGGCCTTTGTGGACCCGGTTCTCAAGATGCCCGGACTTCGGGCAGAATTTGGGGCATCGGGGGCCCCCTCGGTAACCTTGACGGCGCACTTCGAAACCTATCTGATCCAGAACGATGCGGCGGCCTACCTAGTGAGCTGGCAAGCCAGCACCACCTACACCCACGACGTCAGCAGGGGCACGACGGTGCCCAGCAAAGTTGGCTATACGGTTCACGCGTCAGGTCCCCAAGAGGGGCTGCCCCGAGACCGCAAGACCATGCTTGACAGGAGCTATCCAAGATTCAAGCACGTCAAATGAAGGTGGGGGTGGAATGATGGGTTTCGCTGCGCTCTACCCATCCAACGAAGATCATGAGGAGTAATACATGACCACTTTCCCTGGCTCTCCTCGTCTGCTCAAAGGCGCCATCGTCGGCGTTGACGAGTGCAACCCGCTGGCGAGCGTGATCCTGTTCCAGTACAACCCGGAGACGCTTACGCGCAGCCTGACGGCGCGCACCCCGAAGCGCCAATGGTATGAACAGGTCGATAGGAGCGAGGCGATGCGCCTGACAGGCCCGCCGGAGGAAACGATCCAGCTAGAGATAGAGATAGACGCCGCGGATCAGCTGGAACAGGCCGAAGACACCGCGACCACGATGGGCGTTCACCCCGTGCTCGCCTCCCTGGAGATGCTGCTGTACCCGAAGGCCCTGGCGATGATCACCAACAATGCGCTGCTCCGGGCGGGGATCAAGGAGGTGGCCGCGCCGAAAGCCCCCTTAACGCTGTTCGTATGGGGTCTCAAGCGCGTACTGCCGGTGCGGCTTACCAGCTTCAGCATCACCGAGCAGGCCTTCGATCCCGGATTGAACCCTATCCGCGCAAGCGTCAGCCTCTCCCTGACCGTGCTCAATTACCAGGATCTGGGACTGGAGAGCGTGGGTGGAGCGCTCTTCATGGCGCATCAAGTCGCCAAAGAGACGATGGCAACCCTCAGCGGTTTGGGCAACGTCGGTTTAGGCAACATCGCCTCCCCGGCCTCATCTGCCTTGGGCAACATCGCCTCCTCGGCGTCATCTGTCGTGACCGCGCCTCTGGAGCGGTGAAACGATGTTCGAACCCACCAGCCGCTACTACGATATCGAGACGGTCAAGATGACGGTCGGCGACGCCGAGGGCCCGCGCGTCATCTCGTACAAGCGGCGGCGCATCATACCGGCTGGCGAGACGATGATGACCCTCGCCGAGCACACCGTAACCCAGGGCGACCGGCTGGACAACCTGGCCGCTCGTTACGTCGGAGATCCCGAGCAGTTCTGGAGGATCTGCGACGCGAACGACGTCCTCCGTCCGGAGGAACTGACCGAGGAGATTGGATGGATCATCAAGATAGGGCTGCCGTACTCGTGAGAAGATCATGTTAGCCGGCCATCTGGGTATACGTCTGGTGCTACAGGTCGGCAAGATCGTGCCGCTGCCCGCGCCCGCGGACGTGGTCGACGCGATCACGCAGGTCGAGGTAACCAACGACGCCGAGATGGGCGACGGATTCCAGATCATTTTCACGCTCGGCAAGGACCAGGCGGGGAGCTACGGGTTGCTCGACGGCGGCGCCCTCGACCCGTTCAACCGGGTGGTGATCGCCGTCGCGGTGGGCGCGGTTCCCGAGGTGCTCATCGACGGCATAATCGCGCACCACCAGCTCGTGCCGAGCAACGAGCCGGGTATGTCCACGCTCACCGTAACGGGCAGGGACCTGCGCCAGGTGCTCGACCTGGAAGAGAAGAACGAGAAGTACGAGAACCAGTCTGACTCCGTCATCTTCACCCGGCTGATCGGGGACTATGCCCGGTACGGCCTGGTGCCACAGCCGACGCCCACGACGGATGTGCCGATAGAGCTCCAGCGCATCCCGCGCCAGCACGAGACCGACCTGAAGTTCATTCAGCGCATGGCCGATCGCAACGGCTTCGTGTTCTACATAGAGCCGGTGACGTTCGGGGTGAACCGCGCTTACTTCGGCCCCGAGACTCGGGCCGGCATCCCGCAGCCGGCGCTTACGGCGAACATGGACGCGTTCAGCAACGTAAATACACTGTCGTTCTCCCATGATGCGCTCGCGCCCACGAGGGCTGAGGGCTCGATCCTCGAGCCGATCACCAAGACAAGCATCCCGCTTCCGTCTCTGCCGTCGCTGCGCATACCCCCGCTCGCGGCGAAACCCACGCCCGCGCGGCGCAAGGTGATCGTGCGGGATGCAGCCAATAAGAATTCCGCTCAAGCCGCTACCGCCGCCGCCACGAACGCACCGGAGTCGGTCAAGGGAGAGGGCGAGCTCGACACCTTGCGATACGGAAGCGTGCTCCGGGCGCACAGGTCGGTGGGGGTCCGTGGGGCCGGCCTGTCATACGATGGCGACTACTACGTGCGTGGCGTCAAGCACGTGATCACGAGCGGTGTGTCGTATACCCAACAGTTCACGATAAGCAGGGAAGGAACCGGCGGGCTGTTGCCGGTGGTGCGGCCATGAGCGACGCTTTCTACGGCAAGTATCGCGGCGTCGTGACCGACATCAACGACCCGCGTATGGTCGGCCGTGTTCGGGCAACGGTACCGGACGTGATGGGCGATAAGAAGAGCGGCTGGGCGATGCCGAGCGTGCCGTTCGGCGGCGACGGCATGGGCTTCTTCGCCCTACCGAAGGTGGGTGCGGGAGTCTGGATCGAGTTCGAGTGCGGCGACCCCGACTACCCGATCTGGTCGGGCTGCTGGTTTGGCTCCGCGGCGGAGGTGCCACCTGTGCTGCTCGCGCCGCCGTACAAGAAGTTCCTGCTCAAGACCGAGGGCGGCCACAGCGTCCTGCTCGACGATACGCCCGGCAAGGGTGGCATCACGCTCGAGACGTCGGACGGCCAGAAGATAGTCATCAGCGCGACAGGCATCGAGA